>Ga0179593_1697302_pt1 | contig 17866 bp, 16 predicted proteins | sample CZODoug2_1_08_16_FD_185931 | JGI IMG/M metagenome (GOLD analysis project Ga0179593, IMG submission 185931) | Vadose zone soil fungal communities from Angelo Coast Range Reserve, California, USA - CZODoug2_1_08_16fungal (PacBio error correction) | ecosystem: Environmental > Terrestrial > Soil >... | reverse complement strand
GTAAATCCTTTCGACCGTAAGCTTTTGAGGGGGAAAATGGTTTTTTCCCGTCTATTCTCGATGGTCCGTATTTTCCCTTTTCCCTCGCATCAATCGTTTTTGTGCTTGTTTCTTCGAGCCCTCCCGACGAGCTTCTTTTGGGTCTGCCCCTTTCTCTCTTCTTACGATGAGTTTTGCGTTGCTCCTTACACCAGCGGCTTTTTTCTCCGTTGGGGGGTTTTCTGTAGTGCTCTTTTCTCCCATTACGCTGTATTCTGAGCTTTTTCAGTGTCGATGTAAAAACTGCGCTTCCCTCCAGGTTCCTCTCCCTCTCTATCGCGATTGCTCCCCCCGTTCCTTGCAAAAGGATACGTGGCCCCCCCCCGGCCATGAAGGAGACCTTCTGCAGACCGGCGTGCTCCTTTCGGTAGTGGATTCCAGCGCCGGTCTTTTTTTTCCTGTCGCGGATGCGACTCTTCGGCCACCCTTCGAGGGAGAGTTCCTGATTCCCAATCACCCTCTTTTTTTTCCTCCCGCGGTGAAGAACACCCAAGCCCTCCAAGATGGAGTAAGCGTTTCTTAGAACACTTTCGTCCCCTCGACGGCGCCCCTTCGACACACCACACGTTTTGCCCCCCCATTGGGAAACGAAGGTGCCCCAATGAGGGAAAAACTCTTCACGCTCGGGGGCTCCTCCCGGGTTTACCATCAAGTCCGAGCTTTTGTGCCCTCGCCACTTCCCCGAATTTCACTCCTTGTCGGAGAATTGACCTTTTTCTCCTCAAGCCGGTGCGTCCTCTCCCGCTGTTTATGTGTTCTTCTTTTCTCTCTTGAGGTTGCCTCCCTCAATTGAGCCCTCCCTTGGTCGGCTGCGTTTTTTTTTTGTTCGCTCTTTTTCCCCCCTTCGGTCGCGGCGAAAATAATCTTTTCAATACTGAATTGTTTTTATCCGGCGGCTCCGGGGTCATCGCCTCATCGAAAAGTCGTTCCTCTGAACGAGAATTTTTTCCCTTTAACTTCCAAACTTCTTTCCTCCTGTAAATCTCCGCTCCCGTCTAATGAATAAAATGTCTCTTTCTCTTTCTGAAGGAAACCTTTTTTCCTTCAGTGATTTATCCCTCTCCTTTAAAAACACCTCCCCCTTTGAAGGACTTATCCATTTTCCCCTCCCCCTGCGGAGCCCGATCTCAAGGTTGGGTAGTCCTTGCGATGACGATTTTTTTCCCCATCCCCGTCTTCCTTTCTCCCCTCTTTTGGCACCTTGCCCTTTTTTTTGCACGTCGAATTGTCTGATCGCTTTCCCTTCTCTTTTTTTGACCAGAAATCCCCCCAAGGAATCTTATCCTTCCACTGGTTGCCTCCTTATGTTCTTCCCCTTTTTCCAAAAACTTTTACTCCCCAAAACCCTTGTGACCCTTCATTCTGTTAGGGGAGGTTTATTCTTTTACGAATTACGCTCCATCTTCGGGGTGCTTATATTGCGGGTATAACGTTACTTTCTCTTGTAGGGGCGTTTCCTTTTGGTGGTCCCGTTGTCCCCCTTCATCCGTTTTTAGTTCTTGCTCTCCCCCAAGCATTTCACATTTCTCCAGGCGCGTCACCACTTTCCTTTCTTGACAATGGTGTCTTTCCTTTCCCTCGTGTGAATTACAAGAGTCCGGTTTTTTGGCATGATGCCTTTTTTTTCCCTAATCACTCCTCCTGAGTCGTTTCTCCGAGAACGGGCTGCCTTTCTTTCAGTCGGGGTTTGTTTCTTTTCTCTCTCCTCCGTTGTTTTTCTCCCCACCCTTGACTCGTCGAGCAGCCTTCCCCACGAACGGGACCCATCCTTCTTTCCCCATTTTCCCTTCTTTCACTCTCCCAAAGCCCAGTCATTTCTCCCTTCCCTGTCACGAAGCGTTTGTTTTGTCTTTTCATTCACCAGTCATGGTCCTCTCCTTGAAAGTGTTTCACGCTCCCCCTCATGAATGCGGGGCGGTCTTCCTCCCAATGCAAGCACCATATTTGGTCGTTTGCCTTCTAATGACGCGCAGAGTACCGCACCCCCGACGAAAATGAAATGTAAGTGCTTTCCCCGACCATTCCACACCCCGCCATTCCCCCTTTCTTTCGGCAAAGAAGCCTGAACGCTTAACTTCCCCTTCTTCCCAGGGGTTTTTCTCTCTCACTAATTTTTTGTGGAGTCTTACAGAAGGAGAACCCCTTCAAAATTTTCCCTTCGCTGATAGTTGAGGTTCTTGTAGGATTACCCTGTAGAAGAGCTTTCCATCCTGCTGTCTTACCAAGTTCGAGCGTCCCCCGCAGGCAAAAATTCTTTTTTAAAGGTCAGCCTGTTGAGAATTTTTCCCGTCATCTCCCATGTATACTTTTTTCCCCAGGGATTCGACTTCCCCAGAAGGATGGATCCCCCTCTTCCACTTGATCCAGCCTTTCATGGGAGACCTCCTCCTTTTTCATTCCTTAGCCCTCCCCCCAAGGTGAGGAAGGGCCCCCTTTTTCACCCTGCCCCCGCCCCCCTTCCCTCTCATGAGATTTCCCACTCTTCCCACATCGACAAATTCTGTTTCACCCCCAGTGCCCCCCTCGTGTTAAGATGTTGCTCCCTTCGAAGGATGATGCCCCCCCCTTTCTCCGTTATTTACAAGAACCATCTTTTATTTGATGTAGACACTTCCCTGAATTGCACTCGCGACCTTCAGCCGCAGCTCCCCCTTTCGCGGGTGTGTCCTCTTCAATCTGAAAGTACGAGGTCCTCTTGTCCCCCCCTACAAAGCGGTTAGAATTTTTCAAACGGCTTTTTTTCGTGGAAGGAATTCCCCTTCCTCGCCGTGTGATCCAGTTCTTTTTTTGAGGCTTTCTCTGTAACAACTCTGCCCCTTTCGAGTTTACCGTTTCCCCGCGCGTCCTGTGTCCAACTCCTTGTTGCGAATTTGAATCCTGGGTGTCCCCTTTTTCTCCCCCCTTTGTCCAGGTGTTTTTTTTTTTGTCGGAGACTTTTTTCCGAAGACGTATCTTCGAGTAACCTTTTCGAGAAATAGTGGCCTTCTCCCCACACGTGGTTCTCACAAAAGAAGATGGCTTTCTTGGTCTTCCTCTCTACACGAAGTCTTCGAAATAGATGTCTGTCTCTCTTTTTCGATCGCCAGAGGAAGTTCCTCTTCGCGGGACCCCCACAAAGTATTCGTCCCCCCCCTCTGGCTTGCTCCTCATTCCAAGTGAAGGGAGTTCCCTTCCTAGGGGTATCCATTTTTTTTTTCTTCTTCTTTCGCACGGGTTTCTCTTCTTTGTGGTTTTTTGGCGATTGCGAAAGATGTGGTCTCCCCCTAACAATGCCGTCTGATCCCTCGGTATACTTCTTTTTCTTCCCCAGAGAGAACTCCCCCCCCAGGAGCAGAGATCCTTGGTTTTTTTCTCTTTTTCTTTCGGAGCGAGGTTTCCCTCTTCTCGTAGTACGGCGTGCGTTGACCCTCATGCGGTGAAAGCATCTTCCCCTCTCTAATCTAGGGTCCTGCCCCGGGATTGATGGCCTCTCTTTTCCCTCCGAGTCCTCTATTTCTACCCCCCCCCTCTGATCCCATCGAACAGGCTGCGTTTCTCTCTCGACTCTCCAGGGCAAGCACGCTTCTCCCCCCCCCTTCATAAACGTTGTTGTTGTTTTCTTTCTCAAAGCGTGCTTTTCCCTCCCCCTCTCCTTTTCCTTCATCGCAGCTTTTTTTTTTCCTTCTCGATCATCGGTTTGTTTCTTTTCGGAAAGAGTGTTCCTCTTTTTTCTTCCCCCCCCTTGTAAGCTCCTTTCTCTTTTTTCCAAAGGACTTCTTTTCTCCCATTCAGTTGGATTCAGCCGACTACGTATCTTTCGCAGAAAGATCCACCAGCTTTCCCCTCCGGATAAGTTTGGGCTCCTCGCTCTTGACCCGCCTCCCCCCCCGAGGAGGCATTCTTTTATGTCGGATGTACCCAGTGAGAGCCCACTCCCCCCTCCAACCACTTTCCCGTGCGAAATCCCATGTCCCCCCCTTCCTTTGTACCAGATGAGCCAAGGTTCTTCCTGCGGGACAAAATCCCCCTTTGCGAAGAGTCCTCGCTTCCCGCTCTTTTTTTTCTTTTCCGTCTTCCCGGCGGATGCTTTCCCCCCTGCACAGAAAGCGTTGCTCTGGGGTCTTCCCTCATTATCCTCATCTGCCGTCTTTCCCCCGGGGTTTTGCCCCTTTTCTTGCACGGTTCGAACCCCTTTAGCCGGAGATAAGGCCGCACTTTTTTTCTTTTCACTCTTTGCCCAGATATTCCTTTCCCTTACCAAATTCACTAAGGAGCGGGTCTCTCCCCCCGGGCCTTCTTCCCCGTCGCTCCCCTTCTCTTCACCCTAAATGCATTCCACCTCCCTGACTCCGGGCTCGTAGAATTTGCCGTTCCCCCCCTCTATCGTGGGGCGAAGCTCTCCGTCCCTTTAATATGTATGATTCTCCGGTCTGGCCCTCTGGGGAACCCCCCCCCCGTTTCCAACGCCGCGAAACTGAAGGATGGGCTCGAGTGCCCCTTTTTTTTTTTTACGCCCCCCCCCCATAAGTAAGTTTCTGCCTTAAATGTATTTTCTCTTGAATGAGCCGGCATCCCACTTCGTTTCTTCCCTTCCCCTCTGACGAGAATTCTCCGATTTAACGTATTCCGCTTCTGACATCGCCGACTTTCCCGGTACTCCTTCTCCTCCTCAACTGGGTTTTGCCCGTTTACGATGCTGCCCCTCCCCATGTGAAGGTCCCCTTTTTCTCATTCAGGTAAAAATCCCGCCCCCTGAGGGTGATTGAGTTCCGAGATCCTCCCGTTATGGCTGGAGCAGCTTTTGATTCCCCCCGGATATTGATTTCTCTTCTTTCCGTGAATTGCCAGTAAAGTGGTTCCCTTTTTTCTCCCTTTCCCCCGCAGATGATCCTATAATATATATGAATGTTTCCTCCTTAGCAGCCCCTTTCCTTTTCCCCCCCCCTATGCTCGTCGGTAGTTCCAAATTAGTGAACTATTCCCCCTGTGCACTTCACCTGCCCCCATCGTTTTAGGGAGGTTTAGCTCTCCTCTTCCCTCCTTCGAAGGACTGGGTGCTTCTTTGGGTCAGGAGTTTTTTTTACCTTGCATTGGCTTCTTTCTTTTTGGTGTAGTTTTGGGATTTGCACCACCACTTTTTTCGTTGTGCATTTTTTCCTTTTTTCCCTCTCCCCCCTCTTTTCTCCCTACAGGCGCGTCCCCTACACCTGACTGGTGAATCTTCAACAACGCTCCCTTCTCGTTCCGGATCGTTTTTTTTTTTCGTTTGGAAGATGCCGTTCATGTATTAACCGTGGGAATCACCTTTTTTGTTACCGTTCTTTTTCCGGCTGGGGAGCGACTTTCCCCGTTCTGGGTGGTATATCTTCCCCCTGGTGTTGTTTTGTACTCCCCAAGACTTGAAGTCACTTTCCTTTTTTCCAGCAGTGGCTCCCGTGAAACACGCATTACCGGTTAATCACCGAGCCTCTCCCCCTCCCAGCTCATCATTCCCTCCTCCTCTTTTTCTTCACGGAGCGTCTTTTCTCCCTTCAACAGGCATGGTCCGAGTTGCCTGACTTTCCTTCTTTCTTTTTAGCCAGAATGAAATGCTTCCCCCTACAAGGCACTTTCAAAACTTTTCTTTTTGGTCGGTGCACTTTCCCCTTGAGGAGCCTTCCCCCCCTACAAGCCCTCTCTTCAAGGTACGTTTTTCCCCCCGGCAATCCCCTCACCCCCGGCCGAAGTGTCCTTCCCTATCTAGACCCCCTTCTAACGCTTAAAGCCGCATCTGGGCAAAAAAATGGGTGTCGTATTGTTGGACTTCCCGAAGAGCATAATTCTTCACAGTGTCTTTTAGTATCTGAATTTCCTCTCAACCTTTGGTCAACATCCACTTCATGTAGAAGTTTCCTCTTGGCCAAGTTCGCCCTGGCACTCCATCTATTCGGATATTCTTTCTCGGGTTCTGGTTTTTTTCTTCAGTGAGAGCCCCCCCAAGAAAACCTTTCTTTTTTGGATCCGCCACTTCTTTGGATCACTTTTCCTTTTTTTTCCTTCCCCTTGATCCCTTCTTTTCTTTCCCCCCCTTCAACCTGGGAGTCCCCCTCTCCTTGTCAGCATCTTGTGCCCAGGTGAGGCATTTCTAGTAATGCCCTTCTTTTTTTTTAATGAGCTTTCCCTTTTTTTTCCGTTAATCGACCCTTCTTATTTTCTTTCAGCAAGTGCCTGATTTTTTAGCGCCGGTTTCCCCGGAGGCGCCGATCTTCCTAAATACATTCCTTGTTACTTCATCCCTTTTTTATGAGGCGCCTTTTCACGCTTTTTTCTTCTTTTCCCCCCAAAATAGCCAGCTTCCCCCTTCCGACCACGTTCGCCCCCCCGTGAATTTTTCCCTCCAAACATCACGATTCTCTCTTCCCAAAACACATATACCCCCCCCTTTTGAAGTCCTGCCCCGGCCCCGGGTATTATTCCCCCTGTCTCCGGAGCTTCCTCCTTGTCCCCTCATTCGTTGGTTCCTTTCAAGCATTGTTCTGTATGACGGCGACGTTTCCCTCCGGTCCCTTATTCTACACTTCTCTGGGCATGAATGGCCCCCCTTTCAGTGAATCTCTGGGTCACAATTGAAGTGTCCCAAATTTCACCCCTTTCCAAAGGGGTTTTCTTGAGGAATGATCCCGTCTCCTACTTCTTCTTTAACTCCATCCCCCCCCCCCGGACCATCCCCTTGTAAAGAAAAACTTTATTTGGGAGAGCTTATCCCCTCCTCTTAGGATATTGTTCGGTGATTTTGTCGAGCAGAGCTTTTTTAATGAATGATCTCGAAGACGCGGATCCTTCCCCTTTCTCCTATGAGCTTAAATAAAACTCCTCCAGGATTGCAGAGTTTCCCCTCTGTCGACGTGCGGGCTGTCGGTGGCTCCTGGGTATAAGTTTGAACTCCCTTTCCTCTTATTAGGGCGTGTCTTCTTTCTCCCCCTGCTTGAGACCCTCTTCCCCGCCTTCCCTCCTGCCGTCGAGGATTCTCCCCCCCGCTTTGGCAAGATCTATCGCAACAGCCCCCCAAGGGCCTCTTGGCACGCTGTTTTACTTTCTTTTTTTGAAACTTTTGGCGTGCTTCTCCCCCCAAATCCTGAATGGTTTCCTTGGAGGGCTCTTGAGATTTTTTCACCCCCGATTCATTCTGGCGAGTCCACTTTCTAATATCGCCGAACTTTTTTCCCCCCCTCCTCCCGGTGAGTCTTCCGGTCGTTGTGCAAAGAAAGCTTTCTTCTTCCTCATCCAGTTGTTTCCCCTTATTCCCCCATGAGAAAGCGTGCTTTGCTTTCTTTTTCCTTAAGCATACCCGATTCTGTCTAGATCTGTCCTTTCCGTGAAGTTTCCTTTCTCCCGACAATCAATCGGTTTTCCCCTTCCTTTTCCAGTCTCATCAAAAGATTCCCAAGCATTCAGTTGCTCTCTGGAACCCGCGACCCCCCTTCTCTGCCTCGAGCAACGAAAGATACCCCCTAGGATACGTGTCTCTGGATAAACACGACAATCCTTCGTTCCAGAGGCTTCTTCCAGTGTAGATGTACCCCTTCCCAATATTTCGCACGGCCTTTCCCCACGCCCGATCTCCCTTGTTAGTTCGGTGCCGTGAACCTTCTTCTCCAAGGGTCAACCGACTCCCTTTTTTCCCCCCAAATCTCACACCTCCCCTTCCTCTTCGACGCGGTTGTAGGGCTGATTTCTTCTTCGGAGCAGGCTTCCTCGCTCGTCATCCTCCCGCGATGGGCGCGCCTTTTCCCCCTAGACTCCTAGAAGCTTTCCCCGCGGGGAAGAAACCTCTGGGTGAGGACAAGGCAACGATGTTTTTTTCGGGTAGAATTTTTTTCGCAGGCTTCTTTGCAAAAAACTTCCCAAATTCTCTTTTCCTGCCAGTTGCCAGCCAGGCGCACACACCCGAAGGCCGAGAGAGGGTTTCTTTTCAGAAAACGGTCCCCCGCCGGTGACCGTCTCGTGGCAATGTTAAACCTCTTGACATGCTCGGTGGTCTTTCCCGTTTCCACTACCCCCTCTCCTGGTGCGCAAGCTTTCCCTGTCTTTGGGTAAAGCTGTACTTCTTTTTGATTTAAGATGTCCCTGAGCCCACGCCGCCCCCTCTTTTTTTTCTCTTTCCGGATGGCTGTTTTTATCCCCCACTGTAGGTAGCGCTCAGTAAGTGTATGCTTTTTGACCCTTCTTTGCGATCTCGTGTTCTGGGGAGCCGAAAAACTTTTCTGCAATGCTTGACCCTTTTCTTCCGTTGGCCTTGTCGATTTTTCACCCCAGATTTCATTTATGTACTTTCTTGGAAGGTTACTTCTTCACGGGGTGTTCTTCTTCACGATGCTTCCCTTCCTTTCTTGTCTCCGTGCTCACAGAGGATCAATTTTTTCTCACGATGGCTTTTTCCGGCGCCAGAGAGTGCCTTTTTGGTACTCTGGAGATGACCTTCTATTATAAACCCTCTTCCGATAGATTTGGCCTTTTTTCCCTTTGTTTCACGTAGAACTCCCCCACGTCCTTTCCCTTCAGTTGTTGACCCTACAATGGTGACCCTCTGCTTAGAAGAGGAATCCCGCATGTCTTTTGCCTCCTTATTCTTCCCCTGTTCCCAACCGTTTTTGTTGCTATTTAAAATTTTCCCTTAAAATGCGGTTCTCTTTTTCTCGGGGAGGTTTAGACTTCTTCTCCCTCGCCTTCCTTTGATTATATGGCCTTTTCGATGAATTGGTGCTGTTAGGGAGTTTTCTTCCCCCTCCTGGTGCTGCTTTCCAACCGGGCAACTTGTGCATTGACATTTTGTCTTTTCTTCTCTCTTTCTGGCTAAACGAACATTGTTTCTTCGGCCCTCGAACATCCGTTTTCTTCAACAAACGCTCCCCCGGATAGATGATGAGCTTTCCTCCCCGGTGAGAGTGAACGCCCATTTGGGAATCCCTCTGTTCGTGAAGAGCACTCTGCGCGATCTTCTCTTTTTTTTTATCGATGATCGTTTCATCTACCCGGGGTCTCTTAACCAACACTTTATTCCGCAGAATTTTTGCTCGAAACGAACCTTTCCTTTTTTCCATGAGCCCACTCTCTTTTAATTCGTTCCACCAGGCCGACAAAGCAGCATTTTTCTCCTGGATGCGTTTTTTTTTTCATTCAACAGTCATGTTTGTTCTGTCCAGTGGGTCGCAACCCTCACGTAGAAGGAAAGGCCTTTTCTGGAGCGAGGAACTCTCCCTCCCTTATCAATGCAAACATACCCTAGGGACGTGGTTCCTTCCAACGGGGGCCACCAGTGATTCTTTCACCACTCCACTTCCCAGCAGCCACCTTTACGTGCTTTTTTTTCCTATAAGCACCCCCCTTTTCTTTTTTCCCTCAATTTTTCCCATCTAAAACATCCCGCTTAAGCCTCTTCCTGGACAAGGGGGTTCTTCTCCCCCTTTCCAGGATCTTTTGTTGGTCGGGGAGTTCCGGAAAATACTTCGGACCGAGGCATATTCGGAACGGAAGATGCTTGATGGGCTTTTTTTTTTCTTGTGTTCTCCATTTTCTTCAACCAATCTTTTAGCGCTACCGGACACTTTCCACTTTACTGGGCAGGCCCCCCCCTTCGATCGGAATCCCCTTTCCTCCGGGTTTTCTTAACCGTCATAGCGCCGTTGTATACCAGTCTGTAGTCTTTTCTTTCGCCCCCAGAAACACTTTAGCCACGGCACTGTAGAGGAGAACCTTCTTTGGAAGGAACCGGCGTGGCGTGGCTTGCCATAGAAATAAAAGGGCCTTTTTGGCCGGGCTTCCCCCCCACCACCCTGTTGGACATTGGAGACGTTGTCGGCTCTGAGGGAAATTCACTTGAAAAGAGATTTTTCCACCCCCAACAACTGTTCCCGCAAGTGCCTCCCTTCCTTCCTTAGGAAGGACATTTCTTTCTCTCAAGAAACCTATCGAAAATACATGCAGCCCGAAGTAATCCCAGGAGGTTTTGAACCGACATCTCTCCCTCAATTGCCTCTTTTCCAAACAGGCAGGCCGTTTTAGCAGCCCCTTTCCTCCCCCCCGGGCGCTTTCCGTGGATTTTCCCTCAACCTCCTAGCCCTACAGATGAAAAAAAGCTTCTGAAGTCTCCCCTGGGGCGTGCCGGCTGCAAAGTTAAGAGCCCTCATCGGTTCGACTCTGGTGGCCTCTCCTTCATTCGTTCGGCGACGGTCACTTTTCCCCGGGTCTGGACTTTTTCCCTTTTCTTCTTGGAATGAAGTGTTTTTCCTTTGCAAAGGAGTGTTCCCCCAATTGGCCTCTCCTTTCCCCTTTCTCTAAGACTGTCGATTCTTGCGAACCCGTGCTCTTGTCTAATCGTTGAATTGTCGACATGGTTTGGGAGTCCCTATGGATCCCTGAGGAGGTGTTCTCGCGAAACGGCCTCTCGCTCCTACGACGCCTCTAATCTTCGGGGACTCAACAGCTCTTCCCCCCCCTTCTTGCAGCGGTGGAGATCCTTTGTTTTAGGGCCGTATCTTTCCCATCTGGGGTATCCATTCTCCTTTGGATTTAGAACTTTTCTCTCTTCTTGCGTGCGTGTCTCTTGAGAAAGACTCCTTAAGTTTACCTTTCCCCCGCCGTTTCTCTTTTCCCGTCGAACCCCTTCCCGAGTCCGGTTTGCACAGGATGCTTCTTTCGCAACCCCCCCTGCGGGACCGCCGCTGGTGTCCGTTCCTTTCTCGGAGGCGCCCTTTCGGATCCCGCATCCCCCCCCACTGAATGCGTTCCTGTTCTTGCGTCACTTGCCCGGCCCCCAAGGATTGTTCTTTTGCCACTTTGCCCCCTGTGCCGATGATAGCCCGAAAAGGGGGCTTTCATTTCTCTTTCTGATGCAGGTGTCCCCTCCTTTCCTTGATCCTCTTCTTTCCTTTGTTGTTGTTTCTTTTTTTCAAGCGTGCTTTGTCCTCCCCGTAAGCTCGCCCTTTTCTTTTCCTGTTCTCGATCATCGGGGCGTCATTACGCTGCTTTTCCCCGCCATCACAACGGGGTTCCCTTCTTAATTGAGCTTTCCCCTCTTTTTTTTTTGGAACGCATTCATTTTGATGGCAGCCTATATGAAGTTTCCCGCCTCCCCGGGACACCAGCCCTCGCGGCTCGTTTTTCTCTTTTTTCGAGGATCTCTATTCCATACTTCCTTCCGGCATTCCTCGTCCTTCCCTTTTCCGAGTAAACTTTCCCGCCCTCGCAAGATTCTACTTCTCCTCTCGCGACCGTGCGTAAATTTCCCCCCTTATACCCAGATGTCCTCCCCTCCTGCCATGCCGGCGACATACTTCAAGCCGGAGTTGCGACTTTCGTAGTGTCCTTCTCAGAGGAGAGGATCTTTTTTCTCATGCGAGCTCGTCTCATTTTCAGCGAGTAGAAAGATCCTGCCTCCATCTTTTCTTACGACCAATCCCTTTTTTCTACATTGATTTCCTTTCCCCCCGGTTAGACACCTTTCTCTAAGGAAGAAACCTCTCATTTTCCATTTCTTCCCCCCCTTCACAGAGATTACCCCACTTCATGCACAGTTTTGAGAGTTAAGGTGCCAAAGCCTTTTTTTTCCGCAAGCGACTTGTGGACTCCCCGGCCACATTTCTCATCTCGACCCCCGATTCTCGGAGGAATTGCCCACTACTCCTTTCTTTTGTCGAGCCCGCTTTAGTTTTCATCTGTATCTTTTTTCTTCAGAGTTCCTTATCCCACTCTCGGATTTCGGCTGCGGCTGGCTTTCGCGAGTGCCTTCGAATCATTTTCCCGTTGATGCTTGTTCACTCACTCCGATCTCGCTTTGAAGGAGCCTTCGCGACTTTTTGCCTTGAACGCCTCTTTTTCTTGTCACGTCCCGATTTAATTGTCTCCTTTTTTAAAATCGCTACGTTAGACGTTCCTCAAAAGGGTTCTCCGGACACTCCTTCCACTTTAAGTTCCGTGCACAACTTATAAACTTCTCACTGGGGAAGGGACCCTCCCGTGCACTATTTCGAGGGCGTTGACCCTTTTCCTTCTTAATTCTTCAGTTTTCGAATATTAACCTCCCCGGATTTCCTTCTTCCTCCCCGATCGATTTTGGCCTTGACAAGGGGGATCCCGCAGCCCCTCGCTTTACTCTGCGTTGCCATCCTTTTTTTATTGAAACAAGTTTCTTTTTTTTTCTAAGAGAAACTGATATGCGTCACAAACCCGAAAACCCCCATTCAAATCTCCTCCTTCTGGGAGGTTTTACTTTCCAGGAATTTTTCGGGGTGATTATCTGTGATTTCCCTTCTTACCCCTGAATTGGCTGCTCTGTCCTTTTTTCCGCGCCTCCCTTTGCCCCGTCCGGGCAATTCAGGCATTGCATTGTCCTCTCCTTCCCTATTTTCATTCTGGCTCCCCCAGTTTTCAAGGAACTCTTACTGGTGAATGCGGCCCAACAACGTCTTCCCGGCTCATGTTTTTTGGAAGATGCCTGTTTTCCCCCCCCTAAGTAACTCTGGGGAATCATCTTTTTTTTCCCGTTTTCGTGGACGATCCTTGGTATGCAAAGTCGGTTTCCCTCTCTTTAAATCTCCTTTTTTTGAGAGATACCCGACTTGCGAATAATTTCGTCCCCTAAACCAGACCCTCTTTTTTTTTGTGAATTCGTTCACTCATGCCAACGCCAAGCTCCCCGGATTATATTTCCTAAGCGTGGTAAGAAGCTGTCTCCCTCAACCCTTCGGCAGAGGGCGTCAAAGGTTTTCGGTGAACTACGTTTCTCCCGAGGGAAATGAGAGGAACCCATGCACCTAAAACCTCACTATTGAACGTGGTTCCCCAGGGACAAAAGGGCCCCCATCCTCCTACAAGCCATCCCCACGTGATCTGGACCGATAAGCCCTTCCGGCGACTCCGGTCGTTTTTTAAGCCCACCTCCCCGCACTCAAGCCGCCTCTTCCAAGGGGTTTTTTAGTAACTTTTTGGGAGCCCGTCCCGACAATTTTAAGTTCAGGCAACCTGGTAGCTCTCTTTCCGGATGCCTCGGCCATGCGTCTTTCCCCCCCCTGCCTAATTAGACTTCCCCCTTGGCCGGGCAAGTCCCGTTTCCCCAATTTACAAGGCCACTCCTGCGGAGAGTCCTTCCAGCCGGTTTTGTTGCCCAGGAGGCATTTGGACGACATCTCTCTTGGCTCCGCAAGCCTCACAGCCTTTCTCTCAAGGGAATGTCTCAGCTGTTGCTTACCATTTTTTTCCTCCCCTGAACTCCGTCCTTGCCGGAGCCGGTGAGCAAAACGGCGCCCCTCTCCACACTCAGGATTCCGATCGTCCCTTCCTCTTCCCTCTGGGGATTCACCCGAGAAAAGGACCCTCTATAGGACAATCCCTCTTCCCGAAAATTCTATGGAGAGGCCCCCTCTTTTTCCCCAGAGCCTGATCCGAACCCTTTCCCCCCCCAAGAAGCCTCCCTCTGCTCTGATTCGCGCTCCCTGGAACTCTTTCAGCCAGCGGCCCCGGCCTTTTCTACCCCGTCCGTGTCAAGTGAAACCTTTCAACCTCACGCGGCCTCCCAAACACATACTGTGTCTTCCTTCTGAGAAACCGTTTTCTGTGGAACGGCAAGTCTCCCTCTTCCGGTTCAGGTTCACTTTTTTTCCCTTATGTGGTTTTCTGCTCACCTTTCCCTGGTAACCGGAGTTATTTCTGACTCTCCCGGCTTGGCATTCTTTTGGGCAGCATTGCATACAGAGGGATTAAAATGGGCTTTTCCCCAAACGGGTTTTTTTGCTGCGACGAAGACGGCGAAACCGTGCCTCTTTTCCCTCGTGAATTGTCAGAAAAACCGGTTTGTAGTAATTCTCTTGGGATATTTTCCTTTCTCCCTCTCTAACGCCTTTCTTTTGTTCGTCCGGAGACCCTCATCAGCGTCTTTTTCCCTCTGCGCGGGCTCCTACCACCCCCCCCAAAAGAAGGCTTCTTTGGAGATTTGGTCGCTCTCTTCCGGGTGGAATTTGCCCTCTTCTTGCAGGCCCGGGGTCCCGGTACGGGAGAAGGAGAATCCTCTTGAGCTCACGCTCCCCCTCGTCGAGGTCTTCCCCCCGACGTTTGTTAATAAAGGGTGCCCAAGAGCAGATCTCGCCCCCCCCCGGAGGACTTATGGATTCCCGGTATTTCGGCACTATCGTAGTCGTGTCCTGACACCCATCCAACTTCTTCTCGTCTTTGGTCTCCTTCTAAGGGAAGATTTCCATTGATGGCGACTCTCTGCCTTCCCCTTCCCCCGAGATCTTCCCGTTCCAGTTCCATCGAACTTTATGCTTACGTCGCCCTTCTCCGCTTTCGCATGGACTCCTTTTCCTCCTCCGTTTTGATTCTCAATGAGAAAGCGTGCATGCGACCGTAAGCCTCCCTCTCGGGGGAACTGTCTCCTTGCGGACTTCTCTTGCCCGGCCTTGTCATAGACATCTCTGCGGTCAAGATCCCCTCTCCAAAATCCTCTCCTTATTTGGATTGGGTCTTCTGCTCTAGTTTTCCGCGGATGTTAAACCAGCGGCCTTTCTTCCTTCCGTTGGTGGGCTTTTCTCTGCTCTTGCACGTCCGCTGTAGTTAAGCCTCGACTTTTCCCCCCCCCGATGTACTTGACGCCCATCCCTACCAGATTCTAATTACCCCCCATTCGAGGAAAGTGAACGAACTTTTTTAAAATGGATACCAGCTTTCTCCTACGCCCTGCCCCCTTCGATTCCTTTTCCCCAAGAAGGAGTTTGAGACATTCTGTAGGTAGTGATTCCAGCCCCTTTTACCAACTTCTCCTCTGCCCTGCCTGCCCCCATCCCATCCCCCACCTTTTCTCTAGCTCCCCTCGTATTTCCCACTTACCTTCTTACTCCCCATACTGATCCACCTCCATGAGATCGCCCTCTCCCCTGATGGCGTCGCTTCTCCTTAAACTCCCCTCCCTTACTAAAACGGGTTCTGATCGGTCTCCGCGTCGGCCCCTCCCCTTCCTCTCCCCTCAGGAAGCCCCCGTTGGCAATTTTCCCCCCGTGCCAAGCTTTCCAACCCCTGTCTTCTCGGGAGAGTAAGACCCTCTGCCGGTGACCTCCCCCCCCGGTGGCCCCCTCCTCCTTGCTTCCACCGTCCAATGACATGCTGAGACTTGCCGCCCCGAAGCACGCCTTTCTCTTCCTTCGACCGTTGCTCGCCTCTGTATGCGCCTTTGTTGCTTCCTTCCTTTTTCTCACTTGAGCTTTAACAGTGGGCAGGCTGCCCCGAGAGTCCCTTTCGCAGATCCTCCCCCTAAGTCTGCTTAACTTCCTTCCCTGGCGATCTCGGCCTACCTTGTGAATGAGCCGACCCCACTTTCGTTCGGGCCCTGCCCCCGAGGTTCCCTTGTAGAACAAAACGACTCCCCCTTCTGAAACCCCCGCAAAGCCGTTGCATGCCTTGTGTGCGAGGCTTCTCTAAGATGAGGCCCCGTGAATTCTTGATTTTGACAACTCCCCGGAGGGAGAACTCCTCTTTCATCCAGGACAAAGACCCTCTCCCTTGGCGTGCTGGGCAGCCTCTTACTTGAAAAGGGATATAGGAATCCCTTAGGAAAACTACTCCTCTTAATACAATCCTAAGAGCGACTTTCCCTCCCAGGAAAGGTGGGTTTCCCGAATGATGACGGATAGGCTTTAGGCGTGTCCCCTCCGAAATTCTTAAATCCTTACTTCTTTACCGCACCCCTCCTTCCTTTCTTTTCCATGTTTTCCCCCCCTCGTGAATAGTCCCCCTGTGCCCCTTAAACCTCTTTCTCCGGGAGGTTTAGATCTCTTACTTCTCCTATCGGCCCCTTGCGGGTAAGATAATGGATCTCTTGGTGTAGTCCTGTCTCCATGGGCACCCTAAAACGGCAACTTTCGTTCCTTTGTCCTTCCCCTCCATTTCATCCCCTGTCCCTCGGTAAACACTCTCAAAAATGATCCCCAGCTCCTATGCACCAAACAAAGAGGCAGTTCCCTAGATGGAGTTCTTTCTTCCTAGGTGATCCCATCCCTGGACGGATAGTTCCCAGTCTGATTCCTAGAAAGGTTCCCCGAGATCTCCCACTCCCGGGGGGGGTAGTGCATTCTTCCTTGTTGTTGACTCTCCCACCGTTCCCCGATCAGCACCGAAGCCCTCCCCCGGGAACCCTCCATCATTTTGGGAAGTTCCCTATAAAAAGAGAATCCTCCCCCCCAAAGACCTAACCTTCTCGAAGAGGGCCTTCCCTCTCCTTCCCTACCGGCCCCCCTCCGTTTCCCTCAAAAGGCAATGGTTCGTGAATCCTTGGAAGAGAAGGTTTTCCCAGAATTGACCTTTCTCGGAGGGTTGAAAAGAATGCACCCACTGATGCCCTTTTTTTTGCAATTCTCTCACAATCAGGTACCCGCCAGCAGACATTTTTCGTGCTTTTTTCAATCCATCTTTAATCTGAACTTGCGGCGCTCCCTCATCTAACTCCCCCTTTTCTGCAGGGGCACAATGTTCTTCCCCCCGAATTTTTTTTAAACTGTGGGTTTCCCCTTAACATGTTCCATTGGCAGTTCCCGGATGCCTTTTTGTGTATGTGAGGAATGTTCCCAAGGAATAATGCTCCAACCGCCAGGCGCGAGGTACCACTTCTTCCATTCCAAACTCCTACATTCAAGGAAGCCCTCATAAATTCCTTCTCCAAATCCCTCCGGCATCCGCAAACCTGAGGGAACCCCCTCTCCACTTAAAATGGATACCCCGCTCGGAGGACTTATCTTAGAAGAAAATTCTCTCCCCCGATCCTTCTGGAGAAACTCAACTCCTGAAAAAAGGACTAGGATGTAACTGACACTGGACCCCCATGAAATAGTTTGGACTCCCCAATCCCCTTCGGTCAAGCATCTTCCCCAGAAAACGACCTCTGAAGGCTCCTCAGCCGCCTCTGCCAAAATTACTTCTAGAAAATTACTCTTCTTTCTTTGAGAGAGTTCCCTTCATTGCACTCTACCAGCATTCTCCCGGGACGATCGCTCCCGTTTTCTTTTTCCCTGCCTTTTCCTCTTTCCCTCACGAGGCGCATCCCCACAAATACGGTCGAAGTTTCTTCCCTTTGCTGTCCTTTTAGGGGAAACGCCCCCGGACTTCGGTTCGAATTTCTTTTTTGCCTCCGTCACACCCTCTTTTGGGGGAAAAACCCTTCACCGGCGTTTCCCGTTTCTCCCGCGATTTTTTTCTTTTATGACTTTTTTCCTCATTGAACTGCACACGGAGTGTCCACATTGGACCAACGTCCTCGGCCTGATTCTCCCCTCAATTCTGTGCCCCCCCCCTGTGAAGAAGCTTCCCTCATTGTCAGATGTATTGGCCCCTCCCGCAGAGGGATTTGAGGATCTCTTGATAAGTCTACGCAATCTCCTCTTAGCATCTTTCCTTGGCAGATCCTATCCTTCTTCGGGAAACAGCTCCCTCCGGCTGGCTCTGCTGTTTGTTTTCTATTGGTCGCCGGCATTTTCCGTCAATCTCGGGTACCTTGGATTCGCAGGTTCGCTATCCTTTTTTGGGCCTTTTTTAGGAAGATTGCCCCCTTGCGCTCACGCCCCTGCCGTCGCGTCTCCGCTCCTACCAGCGTTTAAGAGACATCAATCCCACGGAGCCGCCTTTTCTGGTGCTTTTTTTGTACGGTCGTCTTTTCTTTCGCAAACTCATCGTCTTTTCCCGCAAGACCCACCCCTGAATGCTTTTCGTTTTTCCTGCTCAATCTAATGGACCGGACACCCGCGAGGGGAGGACCCTCTTTCCCCTCGAGAAACCTTCGTAAAGTAACCCTCCTTCCTTTATGATTACTTGGGCAAATCCTCCCCTTCCT
>Ga0179593_1653027_pt1 | contig 17868 bp, 11 predicted proteins | sample CZODoug2_1_08_16_FD_185931 | JGI IMG/M metagenome (GOLD analysis project Ga0179593, IMG submission 185931) | Vadose zone soil fungal communities from Angelo Coast Range Reserve, California, USA - CZODoug2_1_08_16fungal (PacBio error correction) | ecosystem: Environmental > Terrestrial > Soil >... | reverse complement strand
TGGGCAGATGGAGATCTTTCTCTTTCATTTCCACGGACCTTGTGCATAATCTTGATAATTTGACACCCTTCTCTTCTCCCTTTCCATGGTTAGCCCTTTTCTTTTTTTTCATCATTACCTGGAAGTCAACCGTTATCGGTATGAGTCTCGGAAGAGGACTCCCTCTACCTATCAACAGTGGGACGACGACGACTCGTTGTCCTCTTTTTTGTCTTCCACCTCCGAATCTTGCTCTGGGTTTTTCTCCGTTTTAAGCGGCGTTCTTCTGCTGCACAATAATTCTTGTTCTGGGAGCATTCTCGAAAGTCAAGCATCTTTTCCTTTCTCTCTTTCGAAGCCTTCCTTCTTTCCTTTCCATCTAGAATCTTCTGCGCTCAGCTCCCCTTGCCAGAAACGGAAGTTACCTTTTCCTTCCCAGATTTCCCTTCATTGGATCGCGGCTTCTTCCTTTTCCGTGGAAATCTCGGGTTTAGCGGTTCACAGTCGAACGCAGATTGCCCCTTGTTTGTTGTCTTCCGACTCTCTACTTCTCTCGGGGTTTCATCTCTTTGATCTAAAATCTATCGGAGATCTTCCTTTCTCCTTCACCAAGAGCCACATCCGCACTTCCCCCTTCTTCCCTAGTTCGTCTTTTTCTCTTGGGATCGGTTCCCAGGTGGGCACTTTTTCCATCGAAGGGCTCTCCAACCACTTTTCTCGATGACATCCTCCGTAGGCCACCTTTATCCGCTAGTTCTTTTTTTAATTGCGAGGTTTTTCTGCGCGATTCCATTCGGGGCTGAAGCTTTATTGTAGCGTACGATGTTCTCGGGCGTTGGCGTCAAGAGATCACCGGGATCGGAAGTTTTTGGAAACTTGGTGCTTACCTCTTCAGTAGTCTCTCTTTGAGTTTCTTTGAATTGTCAGTGACATAATAGTCGGCCATGCGTTGATAACTTCTGATCCCACTTTCGGCAAAGTCATTACCCCCCCCCTTCCGCGCGAAGGGGCCCCCTCCCCCAACACGTTACCTTTCTTCATAGTACTTGTTGGGTCAATTGTTCTTTCCCGCGAGAGTTAGATTCACAATAATAGTCACCAACTGACCGAACCCTGTTCGGTCCCCCAATTTACTCATTTTTTTTACGTAGCTTCGTTTCGAGCCCTTGACACTTTGTGCCCGCTTATGGACTTCACAGTTTGATTCTCGGATTCCCCCCGGAGTTTCCCGATCATAATGAAGGCAATGAACATTTCTCTATAACCAGACATTGAGACGACTGCGCGACTTTCCCTTCTTCGTGTCCCCCCCCGAACCTTAACCAATCCCACCCTATTTTGCGGGTTCTCTGACCTTCCAACACGGGGCCCCCTTTTCTTTGATATGTCCAGGGTCGGCCCCCTTCAAACCGATTTTTCCCCCTCCACCCCTTTGTATGTCCCGGCGATGTATTGCACCTTTTTTTCCAAGGGATTCCCTTTCTACTCCGCTGGGTTCCTAACGAATCCCCCTCCCCCAATTGAACGACTGTAGTCCCATTGCGACTTGACGGAATAGATGGGTTCCATCCTTTTCTGGATTAAGTGACAGAAAGCAATCCGCGCGCATCCTTCCATCCTTCGAAAACAAGCCCGCCCTGGATCCTTTTTTCTCCCTCAAATAAGAATCCCCATCCCTTTCCCTTTTTCTCCTTTTATACGGGGCTTCTCCCGAGAATAAGAAGTCTTTCAAGGCTTGGCGGCAAGAGGAGGGTTTTCTTTTTCTTTCCTTCCCCCGGTGTTAACAGAATTTTCTTTGTTCTCCTCCTACGAACTCTTTTTTCTCCCCTCCTTCTAAGGACCGTCCCATTTCTTTCTATTGGTTGAAAAATCTCCTTGCGCGGGATCCCTCGCCTGTGAAGATCTAATTTCCCTTTTGTTGTTGAGGACCTAGTAACCGCGCCCCTCTCAACCAAGCCTTTTCCCCCCTCGAAGGTCTTCTCCATGCGAGCGAACAGCTTTCTTCTCTTGTCTGGGCCCCCACCCCATTCTTTAACCAGGTTCCCTCATAAAAATACGACTATTGCAGCCCCATGTAAAAGACCTCTACGTAGTCTCCTATCGCGGCTTTTTAGAAAACCTTCCTTGTTATGCTCCCCCCCCCTTCTCTTTGCTTTGTCGGGATAGAGACTCTCCCGTTGGGAGTGGATGTTTTCGACTTCTTTTTTATGCTCCCTGATAGGTCCTTGTAAAATTTTCTTCTGGTGATGCAGAACTTGTCACCCTTTCCCCCGGCTGATACTCATTCCCGTACGGTCAAATTTCGTCTTCGGACCAGAGCTTCTGAGATGCGGATGTCTCGGAGGTGACTCACTTTTAGAACTAAAGTCCTTTACCCTCTTCTTCCCTATGTTTTTGTCCCTGACCAACGTTGGCTCCTTGGAGATTCTTTCGGTTTCCCTCCCGGACCCAGATCCACTTACGTGTTCAGTTCTCTGTTCCTCCTTATCTTTTTGGAAAGGTTTTTGGGTGTCCCCTCCGATCCGCCTTCGTTCTCTCATGCTGATGCAGCGCTTCAGTTATTGAACCTTTTCTGGGATCTGTCCAGCGCCATCCCTCCGCCCTTCCTTGGCCCCATAATTTCAACCGCCAGGGCACGGGTCCGTTTCCGTTCTTACCACCGCCCTTTTACGTAAAACTTTTCCAACCAAGGGCCGTTTTTCGCGATTTACCGAATCTTTTATCAGGTTGGCCTCTTCTGTCCCCCAACCAGGACTATACACTCCATGTACTTTTTCGGGTAGCAGCCCCCCGTCTCCTTTCCCCTGGCCGTCGGAATAGTGATTCCCAGTCGCTAATTCACGCCTATGATAGTCACTTTCCCCCTCTTCGACTCGGCCTCCCCGCTTCTATGCAAGCCCCCCCTTCAACAGTTCCCTGCTAATTTCTCCCGTTCTTTTTTTGGCCGCACGCTCGATTCCACGTTTCTTCCCTCCTGATTCCGCCGCCCGCGATCCGAGCCTGAGGAAAACTTCAACCCTCAAAAAGAGCGAGTAGGTCCCTAACGATTTAAAGCTCCTTCTAATAGAGACCTTTAGCGAGTTCTGGTTCTATGACAATGGGGTTCCCCCAGCGCGAGTGCCCACGTCCTCCGATTTCTTTCTTCCTTTTGATGGTCTTCCAAGCAACGATCTCATAGAGGCTATTGCCTTTCGGAATAGGGAGAAACCTTATCTGCCTCTCTTAGGGCTTTCCACTGGCTCGTAGATCCCTCCGCGATACAACCTTCGGCTCTGCGTCCTTCTCGTTTTACGAAGAAGAGTCCTTTATTCTCCGACTACCTCCTTTCCTGAATCCGGAAGTTTCTTGGAGACTCTTAAAACGGCCCGTCTCCAAGCCCCTCTCGCTCTCCGGTACGTTCAGAGGCTCTATAGGTGCGGGGCTTCTTAAGATTCCTTCTCCCTCTGTTATGTAGTCGACATGTCGCATAAGGCCGGAAGATCCAGAATAACCCCGCGCTTTAAACCTCTCCCTGGAAAGGTATGACCTCACCGGTCTCGCCCTGATGAGTAAAGAACTCTCCCTGCAAAAAACATATTTCCCTTACAAGTGTGGCTGGTTTCTTTTTTTTTTTCTCCTTCGGCCGAGCGATGATTGCCTATTTCTCTTCCCACCCCCAACCGAGATTCCATGCACCTTCAATGGAAATGCTGCTTTCCATAAGGAGATTATCAGCTCTTTCTCCCTGTAGGATGCCCAAGGTCGTGATTCAGGCACCAGTCCCCCCCCCATCCTCCTAGGAAACATCTATCAATCTCTCTCTTTCCCTCAGTTTTTTTTTTTCTCTATCAGGCCCTGGAAGTTCCGGGACAGATTGGACGATGTCTCCCTGGACCGGAGTTGCCTGAGTTCCGAAACTTTTTCTCAGTGAAAAGCCCTTCCAGAATTCATTTCCCTTTTTTCCTGAATAGAGGTTTTTTCTTATTGGATGGTTTTTCATGTCAATTTCACAGTTCTATTTGCTCATTATCGTCCTCCCTTACAATCTCATCCTCCCCTTGGAAGGAGAAGATTGTTTTCTCTTGAGATGTGGAGGTATTCTTTTTTTCTTACCTGTGGCTCAAGCGATGGCGCTTTAATCTCTTTTTTTCAGTTTCCCCCCACCACTTTCTTCTTTTGTCCTGCGTCCTCCCCCCCATCATCCTCCTTCCGGCTTACGGATGATGAGCCTAAGTCAGAGATGCGTCTTTTTCTCCCGTAAGGCGCGACGCTTGTCCAATTGCCCAAGTAAGTTTTCTCCCTTCTTCCCTCGCAATCCTCCCCCTGTTTTCTCGTTCGGCGTCTTGTCACTTTTTCGAAATCGCATGAAGGGTGTATCGTTCGTCTTTGAACGGAGCCGCTGGTTGCTTATTCATTTGTTAGGCGCCGCCTCCCTCCTTCACGATCCTTCCTCCGGAATTCCCTTAGCCTCTTCTTTCTCTTTGCTTTAAACAATGTGAGTTGCCCCTGAAAGCAAATTCCCTCTTTTTTCCACGTTCTGTTTAGTACTGGAATGCGGGTGTTTTTTCCAACCCTTTTTTCCTCGTCACTCTTTTTTAACAGTTTCTCGATTCTCTTCTTAAAGCGGGGTTGCCTCGTTTGCCCCCTTTTCCTGGCGTGATCCGCTTTTTTTCTTACTTGCGATTTTCTCGGGCGTTTTCTTATTTCTTTCTTTTCTTTTCAACTGGCGTGGTTCGGTCCCCTGGTAGATCTCATTCCTGAACTGTTTAACGGCGTGTGTTTTACTCGATTTAGAAGTAGGTCGCCTTTTTTCTTTTCTAGTTTATTCCAAGTGAATTTCATCGCCTGTAACTTATTGACTTCTCCTGCTCCTCTCTCCTTCCTCAATTCCCCTCTCTCTTTTCTCCCCCGTTACAGTGTTATTCCCTTTGGTTGGGCACGGTCCCCCTTTCTCTCGGAAGATTCGTAAATAAGCCCAACCTTGACTCCCTTGTCCGTACACCTGTCTGTTCTTACTCTCCCTTAGGGGAGCAACTTCTAGAAGGGCGTTCCCTTGCACGGAGGAGCTGGAGATCCTTCTCCCCCTATAATTTCAACTTGAACCTTACCTTCTAGGAAACCGCTGGAAGTTCCACCCATGCACCGTCACAATCCATATTGAGTTACCTCTCCTCACCTGTCCACCCCGTTTGCCCTTGGTCGACCCCCCCATCCCCCAAACAACCCCCCCCGATCCAGCCAAAGCAACTTTCCCCTTCTCTGATGATGCACCTAGTCCTTTTTCATGTTCCCCGTCGGACCGCCTCGCAATCCGGAACTCGTGGCTCTCCTCCTCAACAATTGAGTACTGTAGGGACAATGGCTTCCCCTTTCTTCTTTTGGTTACTTCTCACTTTCTCTTCAGTGACAAGGCCTCCCCTCGCATACGTCACCTCCTGAAAAAAAAGCAGAAGGTGTTTCCTTTTTTTCTATATCAGAGCGTCAATAGAATTTTCCTGAACTAGCGTCTTGCTTGACCTCCTGCAAGGCTCTTCTGGCCCCCGGTCCCCCCTTAAGATGTAGTTTTACAATTTTGGCGGCAAGAGGGCTTTTTTTCCTTGGGCAAAAGGTAAACCTCGCATTTGTGCTTATTTGTTCCCCCGAAGACGCTGTTTCGCTCCGCCTTACGTTTCAGAGTAAGACCGTCTCTTTCGTATAGATTGGTTGAGAGCGACATGAGAGCGGGCTTCCTTTCCCTTTGACGATTCTATTTTACTCACCCGTTGTGTTTGTCTCTTTCCGCCAGGAGTTCCCGCGCCCCAACCCAATCGCGTTTCCCAGTCAGACTGTCTTAGCTTTACAAGTCCCCCCTCTTCTCGAGCTGCCACCCTCCCCATGCGATTTAAACCCCCCTTTCAGCGCACCATACGAATCTCTCCACCAACGCCTCCGTAAGTTTCTCATTCTCCCTTCTTCCAAAGCAACCACTTCCATTCCGCGTAGGGCGGAACTGCTTTTTTCGTGGATATAGACACTTTCCCCTTTGGGCTTGTTCGAGGAGAAGAAGGCCTTTCAGGACCCTGTCGCGGCTTGTCGGTCCCCCCCCCACTTTCCCCTGAGATCCGGGCAATACCTTCCTTGAACTACAGTCGGTCCCCGGGATTCGTGCGGACAAGAAGTTTTTTTTGTCTTCCCTGCTCGCCCTACCAGATCCCTTTCCCTTGAATATGGCACATCCTTTCGGGCCGGACAATTTTTCGTTGAGATCATTTGTAGACATTCAGATCAAACGGATTGCCGTGGTTAATTCCGTTTTCTTTCATGAAGATCATGTCAGGTACTTTCCCCCTTATATGGCCTCTTTTTTGGACCTCGCAGGTTTCCGTTCCTTCCACGTTATTCAGTCCTGTTTCAGAGCGGGGAGCCTTCGAGGATATTAACAGGGGGGTCATCCTCCTTCTTTAGTCCTTAGACTTCTTTTCAGCTGGCGTCTCGTGGGGTCACCCTTCCAAGGTAGGCACAGCCCAGTGTAAGTAATTTTTCCCCCCCCCCCCCTGAGTCACGTGGCCCCTTTTGAACTGGCTGATTCTGAGACCTTTCCCCACCCTGGACTATCACTTTTTCCGGGTTTTTTCGTTCCTTAGCGTATCATGGACTGTCCCCTGCCGAATTGCTCGGCGACTTGAAATTAGTTTTCAGTCGCAATTATTCCTTTGGATAGTTACCTTTTCCAGAAACGAGCTTTTCGCCTTAAGTCTAAGATGTGTCCCTCTTTGTCCACTCTTCTCCGTTGGGCCTCCCTTTTTTCCACCGCTCGAGTTAAATCTCACTCCCAGTTGCAATACTTAGGTTTTTTCAATTCGTCTATTTAATCCTCATGACTCAACCCCCCCTTTCTTCTTTCCACCCTTTTTTCCTTCGGAACCAAGCATCCTTTTTGTCTCCTCGAGAAAAAATGTTTCTCTCCTCAGGGTTAGTGACACATGGGTACACTCTTCCCTCCTAGCAAACTTTTTCCCCCCGTTTTCTCTTGGTTCTTTGATGGGATAACTTTTGTTAAGATCTCTCTCCTCCTTTCCACTCCCTATAGGGGGAGAAACCGCTTTTCTTCAGATTCGGGCAGCTATCCACGAAAACCCTCTTGCTCTTTTCCGATACACCGATACAACCCTGCCTCTTTGAGCACAGTGCAGCCTTTTACTCCCGCAGACAGCGAGGGCTCCCCGAGCTTTGACGATTGTTTTTTCTTCCTCTGACCAATTTTTCTGCAATTTCCCCGGAGCGCCTTTCCTTCTCCCTAGGAGGAAGGAATCGACATTCTTGCGTTCTTAAGGCCCCTTTCCGTGATTCTTCTAGGATCATCCTGGAAGTCTTCCCGATACTAACGCGTCCCACAAAGAGAAGTGGACCTACTGCGTCTCAAGAGTGGAACAGTCCCCTCGAGAGTCTCCCCCATCAGTATCCTGGATGCTTCGATTGTCTCACTTTAGGCAGATGGAGCTCCTTCCTGCCGAAAGGAACGGTCTCAAGTCCCCCAACATTCATTCATGTCTAAAAAGGGACTTGAATTGCCCTTCGGATTTCTTCAGGAAATGGTTATGTAGATTTCCCGGTTTCTGAAGTTCAGAAGGAGAACATTATCCATCTTCCACCAATAGGTCGGAAGATGACCGGCTTCCTTTTTTTCATACCTCCCTCGAGATTCCCTGCGACGATTTTGTAAGATGGGATATATGCCCCTTCGGAACCATCGCCTGCCGGTAAATAAGTGGTCCCTCTCCCCTTGATAAGATTCCCCTTGTAAGAAGAATTAATTTAAATGGTGCGGAACTTTTTTCTCTTCCCTCTTTCTACTTATATGTATTCACCGTCTGGTATGAGTGTCTCTCCGTAAGTATTTTAACCAAAGCTCGACTTGTTAAAAGCCTAATATGGCTCTTTCAATTGATGTGGATTTACCTCCTTCGAGGGTTTGGCGATTAATGGCTTTAATTCTTTCTTGCTTTTTTTTTTTTCCGGTTTTTTCTATGCTGCCCCCCCTCCGGCCGCGTCTGCGAGTTTACGACATTTCTGCCCTTTTTATTTCCTCCGCAAGAATTCAGAGGTGATCCGCTATGAACGGCTCTTCTTCCCCACCCTTCTTTTCGCAGGTCTCCCGAAAGCTTCGTAGAATTCTTGAAGGTGTATTACTGATCCACCCCTTCTGCACTTCTTGCATTGTTTTTCACCGAGGATAAGAGACGCTGGAACGGCATCTTTTCTTTCCGACCTCCCCGATCTAATCTATCGTTTCTTTCCCCTCGAGAAGGAGAAGCTTTAAGAAATAGAATCTCCCTTTAGTTTGTCAAACACTCAGAAATAGAATATAAGCTCGAGAAAGGGAGTCATCTTCCGGTGGTGGGAAGCGGGCTGTTGTTAACTTCATCTCCAGTCCGTCCGTTTATCGGGAGCCCCGGAAGAATGGTGGCGGGGTTGCACGATTTCTTGATCTCTCGCTTTACTGCTCCTTTTTTCTCGGCTTACATTTTCCGAAACCATAAGGCTTGACCGTTTGACCTTGGTGCTTCACCTAGAGACTTCCACGGAGAATTCGCCCCTTGAACCCTTACGCTTTCGGGGTCTACTTCCTTTTTTCGACATTTCCCCGATGCTTTCAGGTCTCCCCTCTCCTGTAGCTGGAAATTGAGCTAGTTGCTAACGATTCCTTCGTAAACCCTCTTTCACTTTTCTATGTGTACCTCTTCGGGGGGACTCTCAAAAACAGTTACAGTTGTTTATATTGATATTGTTTTGTTCACGGTCTCTGCCCCCCCCGTCTGAAGATTTCCCCCCCTTTCACCTGGTTTTTTTCTTAAGTAAAAGGGGCTGATTTTTCTTAGACTTGTCCATAGTCTTCCCCTCCACGAGCATAGAAACCAACCCCCCCGATACCCCCCCAAAAAACAACATCAAACCCACCAAAAAAAACTGTGTCGTGTCTTTCAACCAAAACCCACAAACACCCCCCCCCAAAAACCCCCCCCCAAACCACTTAACGTTTATGTTCTCCCAGTTCTCTCTAGGAGGATGCTAATTGCTCTCTTAGATGGACTCTCCTAATACTTTTTCTCCTTCTGCCTCCCCTTGAACGTGAACTGCGACGGAAACCCTCTGGGGGGACCTTTTCACCACACGACATGTCCCAAAACTGTTGCACATCTTCTTCACCCCACCACGGCACCCCTTTTTTATATTTGTCCGGTAGCCCCCCTCCAAACCGATCGACCCAATCGAACACCTTTGTCCTGCCGTTGATTTCCGTCTTTTTTTATCTTGGATTGCTTATCTCCGGATAAGAAGCATATCCTTCCCTAGATTTCCCCCGTAAAAAGAATCGCTTTCCCGTTACTCTTTCATTTGTTTTTTTCCTTTTGTGCTCGGGAAGCACAGAAGTCGACCAGTGTTCACTCTCCTTTTCTCTCTTTTTTCCGTACCTTAGAAACCGCCTACGGGCCGTTTTTCTCTTCCTAGAGAAAATTTGAAGTGCCTCAGACAGAGCAGTTTCTTCTTTTTGAAAGGGAGGGCCCTCTCCCAGGGACTCTTCCTCTACGTAGATGTATTTTCCATCTTGTTCTCCTCGGCTATCTGGGGTCCCGGCGGGAAACTCCTGGGTGGAGGTTTTGGCCCCAAGACAAATAGCCAGTAATGCTTCCCTTTTCCGTTCGAGTCAGGCAAGACCGAACTACCCCCCAATTATGTTCACTTCTAGATGGTGTGAGCCCTCTAATAGGGATATCTTTTTCGAATTTTCCCTGCCGACTAGAGTGGTTACCCTAAGTTGTGGTGCTTTCGCTGAGTAGCAATGCTAGCCCCTCCTTTTTCTACAGGTAGATTGGTCAACCCCACGAGGAAAGACCTATTTTTAGTGATAAGGCGACGATTTGACTCCCATCCCTGTGAGATGACAACCCCCCCCTAAAAGCGATTTAGGCCCCTCCCCCCTCCTCTTTCCGACATTGCCCCCCCGCTGAGTAGTATGCCTTGATCGCTTCGCAACTTTCGCCAAACCAGGCCATTCTGTGATCTTCCCTCCCTTTTCGTAGGACTTCCCCGATATTTAACTCCCCTGGGAGTGATTGGTTCGACGGAGGGAAGGGTCCCAACTCTCCTTATCCCTGTCTTAGGGAGCGTGTTATGTCAGGCTCCCCTCAATCCCAAAAACCCCGCTTCCAGGAAATTCCATTTGACTTCCCGTTCAGGTAAATTGGCTCGTTCCCATTCCTGCTTGGTGGTCCGTAGAAGACCAGTTTCTAAACCCCCCCCTTGCGGCTACCCGCGACCTTGCACATCTCCTCTTTTGCTCGCGGGTGTGCGATCCTTTTGAGGTCGACAGGCACCCACGTCTTTCCTTGGTTGGTAAAGAGTGAATTTCTCTGAATACATTCTGATCTATTTAGACCCTCGTGGGGTTCCCTCCCCGCCGAAATGTTCTTCCTCGGTTTCTTTTGTGTTCCTGCAGAGAGAGCTTCTTGGGAAACACTCTATGAGGATATCACGCGCCTCGTTCTTATCTGTGATCCCCGAGGCAGCCCCCATTGGCCATGCTCTTATGGAACCGACTCTGGACACTTGGCACAACCCTCCGCCCAGTGTCCGTCCACCCTGTGACCACTCTTCCTTTCTCTCCGAATCTTCCGATATTTTCGATGTTTCAGAGAGGCCCCAAAAGTTCAAGTCCACTGGTTTTGGGGAGCGCCCGATTATTCAAATGCCTTCCCGCGCGAGGCCCTTTTGAATCTTTCTCTCTAGAACTATATAGTCCTTAGTAAATCTCCCCTCCTCGAGGGATGAAACCCTATTTAAACCCTTGCCGTTCAACCTCGATGCGAACGGGGATGTTCCCTCTCTTTTGTGCCGCTACGTTCCTTCCGCGTTTCCTTGCAATCCTTAGGCTTCCTTCCTTAAGAGCTTTAGAAAACCTGCCTCCCATCCCCCCCCCTATTCCCCGGTAGCCAGGTCGTCGCGTCTCCAACCCCGCCTTGAACGTCCCGCTGTTTAAACTTTCAAGTCTCGTCTGCCCCATGGGGGCAGAAGACCTCCCTTCAATCTTAACAACAAGAAACATCCGTGACCCCCAGAGTCCTCTTTCCTTTCATGGGCCCCCCCTCCCCCCTTTTTGACCCACGTAATCTCGATGCTCTTGCGTCAATTCCCTGAATATAGTTTAGACGAGGTCTCGCTTCCCTGGAGGGGACTCCTCCCTTTAGCTTTTTCCCGTGCCCTCTTAGACCAACAACCCTGTAGCGATGGCGTCCCTTCCTGAGTGAGACAAGCTGAAGCTCCCGTATTTCCCCCTTAACGGTTGGGGGAATGAATTAAGCTGGTCTTGGCGGGTCATAATAGTTCGGGCAGTCGCGCCGGGGTGCCTGTCCGCCTGACTAAGGCATCCTCGGATTCTTTGCTGCGAGATACGGAGGCCGACACTTTTCTATCATGGACTCTTGGTCCTATTTGTAAAGTAGGACCCCTGCTGCCCTGCAAGATAATATTGGTCTCTTTTTGCACCCAGGTAGAATACCGTCGCCGCCCACATCCCCAAACTTCAACAACCTCTTTTGTCTTTTCCAAGTTGGCTTGTGATATTTTGTATATGAAGCCGAAAAGAGAAAAATTTTAACGTAATGGATACACGATCCCCTCCCAAGTTGATCTCTTAACTTCTTGAGGAAAATCCTGATTGATAAGAATGTCTCGTGCTGCCCACCTTCCTGTCAGTCCCCGCAGGGCAAAGATACAAGGAAAAATTCGGTCCGACGATGCCCAAGGATATTCCCCTTCTTTTCCTTCTTTTTTGGGTTGAATGAAGATGTGATATGTCCGGAGCGGCGACGTTGGGCCCTTTTTTGCATTCCTAAATTGGGCCTCCGCACTTGATCCCATTCGCGGATAAGCTACTTATTTCTCCTATTTTTATTAATCTATTTTAAGTTTGGTGATCATTCCTTGATCACCTCGCGGTATGCGGAATATCCGCCCCGGCCTCCAGGATCAACTCGAAGAAAATTTTCTTTTTTCCCAGCATTTTGCCTTTGGTACCTTTGGGGAGATAAATTTTGTCAAGAAGCTGGAGCGCTATTGATGGATCATTGCAATTTTTTTTCTTCCCTTCTGGAGCAATTTTCTCCCAAATAATCAATCCCTGCGCCGGATTTCGTAAGCCCTCTTCCTACATGATTTTCCTTAATTGACCCTTTATGAAAATTGTCCTCCAGGCAACTTCTTCCAATGAATTACTCCCAATAGAGCTGATGCCCCTACCCTCTTAATACTCTTAGTACTTTGAAATATGGACGTGCGGAACTTTTTATAGGTTAATCTTTAGGTTTCCCGATCGTGCTTATATGAAGGGTTTTTCTTGGCTGACGCCCTAGGGACAGATCCCCCCCAGATCCAGGGTTTCCCTCTTCACGGAAGTGCGTTTCGCCTCGATCGTGCGGTCACACAGGGATTCGCAAAGGCAGACAGATACCGAGCGTCAACTGGATTTTTTCCTGAAGGGGAGGGCTCCCCTGGAGCGGTCGCCTTGACTCCCATTTGGCAATCGTCCTCTGCTGCCTCCTACCCTACTGCTTTCCCTAGCCGGCGAGAGAGGCCCCCCCTATGTAAAATGCGGTCCCTTTCCCTTCGCCTTTACTCCCCTGGCGGGAGATAAGAAGAGCGAATCATCTTCGACGCATTTCTTTTCTTGGAGCATGAAATGATTGACTTGCCGAACTTCATAAAGGCCGCGCCCATATTTCTTTCCCTCTGGACCTTCCCAGATGTGATTTCCAACCCACCTCTAATGCTCCGAATTCTTTTTCTTTGCCTTCTGGGGAAGGGGGCAGGTTTACTTCTTGTCTGCCCCCTTAGCAGGTGACTTAAGTCCTATAATCTTCGTCTCTGGTAACCCCCTCATGCTCCCGCGGCCACTTCAGTACAGGCCCCGCGCGTAAGGTGGCGCTCCACTCTTATTGATCTTTTGACATGAGCCCTTCGAGGAAGTAGGGAGTCATAATAGAAAACCCTTTCTGCAAGTTTGGTCCATTTCTTAACTTTTGCTTTAGGGTATGGGCCATAGGATTTTCCGCCACGAGAAGGGCAATTTGATTCGCCAATGTGATACCGGATCCAAATTCTCTGGACGATCCTCCTCGGTTAATTCCCACCTTCCCGAGTTTATCCAACCGAGACGCACGAGATAGGACCGAGGAGGTGGATTCCCAGCCCATAAATAGCGGCGTTTCCCAGGAAGAAGGTTTTCAAAGGCATTGACTCCCCCTTCTGGTTTTGCTCTCGCCCCCGCAACCGATGAGCCCACGACCCTTTCGGCCGTGCACATATACGCGGGGGAAAGGGCTCTTGTATTTTTTCTTCTTACGGAGACCTAATTGGCAATCGCCCCTGAATCCCCTCCAATTGTCCCCTTTTATGTAGTCAGAGGACTTGACTTTTTTTCAGCCGGGTTCCCTTTTTTTCCTTTCGGCAGCCCCTAAGATGACAGTGACAAACTCACTCAATCTAGCGTCATATCCCCTTCCCCCCCGACCGCCGTGGGCATGGTCTCCATAGCGACCTTCTCCAGGGACGGACCTCTCCGTTAAACCTAATTCGTTCCCCTTTTGATACAGTTGCGGCTTCCCCTACGTAGCGTCTTTTTCCCTGGAGGGGCACTCTGTTATTTTTGATCTCGGAACGGTTTAATCCCGTTGTTTTCTTTTTTCATCAACACGAAATCCGAAAGGGAAAAGTAGATGTCTTATACCAAGCAAGGGACGGATTTGGTATCTTTCTTAGACCGCTCACTCGATTCCTTTTCCTCCCTCCGGAATACCCTCTATTTACCTACATCAGTGTTTATAGAGCTATTAAGACCGCGTCACCTTTTTCCCCTTTCTGACCACCCCCCCCATTTTTAAGAAATCTCCCCTTTCCTTTATTCTAGTTTCCGAACCCGTGCAACTTTTCTTCGGGAGTGGGGCTGAAGTTTTCTTAACCGGTTCCAAGAACCCCAGAACCCCTACTACCCCTCCCCCACTTCCTTCTAAGTTAGTCTCTCATCCTGGAGCCTGGGAGACCCCCCCACAGTGTAAGAAAAAAGGCCTCTCTCTCTTAGCTCTCTTAGACCTAAAGGGCCAGGCGGTCCTTCTTTTCAGTAGTTATTGATCGCTATCTGTCTTGCACTTGTACTATTGCTGCAGCAAGTGCACAAATGTCCCCATCTGCACTCCCTGGGCAACTTTTAATTGCTCTGTAACTTTCTTTTCTTGGACAATCGACCGTTTTCGGCTGACTTTCTCGGAGAGAAGTCGAACTACCAAATCCTTTTACTATGCCCTCCGGGCCTTACCGGTGTTCGCTTTTTTTCGATAGGTTTTTTGCACCGGGACCAGATCACTTTTGCTGTGGTTTTAACCTTCTTAAGAGACTGAAGCGCCCCGGGCAAGATATGAGAGGGATAATTCTGGGAACGTTTTACCCAGAATTTTTACGGGAGTATTGTTAGGGCCAGCCTTTCGAGGTTATGAACTTATGAGTCTCAATCGCTCGTTAAATGATGACTGCCCTTTATAACTTTGCCTACCCCCTCAAGCCCGTTCATGCGCTTGGGAAACATGGAAAAAGGTACCGTTTCTTTTAAGATGGTGGCAAGGCCTTTGTGGGAGACTCCGAACATCTTCCTGCATTTTCCTATGGGCATCTGGACTCCCCACCTCTCACTCCTTTCCGTCCTTTTGGAGCGCCCCTTCTTGTATTCATGGAACTTCCTGGCCGCGCGAAGTTCGCACGCTGTTATCAGTATGCCTTCGCGAAGAGGATTTGTAACTTTAAGTCCCTACTATCAATGTGTGACTATCCCCCTCGTACCACTGCAGCCGCCAAAGGGGGTTTCTTGGACCTGAGCCTTTTTCTTTGGATTTGCACCCGCTTCCCCATTTTCTCGGGCCAGTTTCCCCTAGGTTACGCAGAATTTAAGAGAGCCTCCCCCTTCCCTTAACTACACCGAGGCGATGGTGGTTCTTTCCTAGGCGCCTCCTTTCTAGTAATGAACCTTTTGCGTCAAGTAGATGTTCCTTGACCCATGGGACAAGAAACAGCCCCTTTCCTTTCCGTCCAACTACGTCCACCTCCAGTGACGCACGATTTCGCTCTTCCTTAAGGTTCTTTTTCTCCCTGGGTTTAACTCACGTCCCCCTGCTAAGTCCTTCTCTTCATTTATCAACTTTCTTCGAGGCTCTCATCTGCGGCGGGAAATCAAATTCTTCGGCTCGTTCCTTACAAACTTTTATTGCGCCTTTTAGGACGAAGAAGCTCTTCTCTCGCAATCCTTAAGCCTGTCATGTTTCATCGGACACTGCGCTGGTTTTAAGGCATGCCCTGCGTCTTCCTTCTTTTTGCTTCCTGATTAAGGAATCATCGGACCCTTCTTGGGCGGGTTCGAGCTTTGGTGGCAGTCTCAGACTTCGAAGAGGCGCGTTCAGTAGGGTTTCGGATAATTAAATTTGCTCCAACGCCTGATCGATGCGCCCCGGGCGGCTTGCTCACAGGTTAGAAACCTTCTAGTACATCACAGCCCCAAAGTTTCTTTTGGTCTTTGATCGCTTCCTCATTCGCATCTTTTCCAGATATTCAGCAGCACCCCTAGAACGGTGAATTCCTATTCCCCTTACTGATCCACAAAACAGCTTCATATTTTTTTCTAACCTATGATTTTAAATTTTTGATTATCAGCAATGGACAAATCAAGGAGTTCCGGTTCGTTACATGAAGGAACTCTCTTCTACATTTTTTCGCTTTTTCTTTGCAGGAAAATTTGCCTACTCCGAGTTTCTCTCTCTATTGATCCAGATAATGGTATGTGGTTTTTGGGATTTCTTTTCTTCTTCGGCCTGCCCCTCCTAATTGGGCCTTGATACCATGCTGATAAGTCCTTTCTCAGCCTTCATTTAAATTTTATGAATCTCTGAAAGTTGGTTTTTCTTAATGTCAATTTTCTTCATCGTGCCGAAGGCATTCCCTAATTTCCCCCCCTTGAAATTAAGATGTTTTGCCTTTTGTTTGCCCTCATGTCTGGGCGATAATTTTCTCAACAGATTTGTCTTGACTCGTTTTCTCTTAGTAATCTGACTCGAATCTCGGTCTCTATGGATCCCTCCTCCCGCATAAGAAGAGCGCCGGCTTTAGCCTTTGAAGTCATCTCCTGTAAATCCTTTCCAGCCGTCTCTTGCACTTAAGAACGGGAAGTTTCCTATCCAAAAGCGCAAGATTCTTTCCTTCCCCCATGCTTTCCAGGAGTCTTACGCTTCTGTAACTCTGCCCTCTGCAGTTTTATCGTTTTTATCTCTAGCAAGAGGCGATGGTTATTTCCCTTGACTCTTTTCCCCGTTGACGTTTTCCATCTCAGGTTCTCCCCCCTATTCTGAAGCTTTTGGTCCATTAGACGAGAGATCCGTTCCCTTTTTCACATTTGGAGCATAGAACATGTCGCCTCGTTTAGTCTCTGTTGGCCTCTCGTTCTCTCTCTCCCGTGGGATAGCACCATCTGTTGAAGAGGTCAGTTGTCTGAACCTTTTTGCCCTCTCTCGGGTACCGCTTTCGCCTCTTTGGAGTTAAAATTTCGTTTCTCGGATCGTAAACTTTGGGCTAAAGTGATGTAACTTTTACGATTTTCCCTCCCGAGCGGTCCAAAAGCAGGGATTGGCGTAATTACCAGAGGGGTCCTGAAAACTGTGTCCCTTCTTGGTTTTCATCGCTTTTCGAAATATTCACGAGTAAGTTCTTGTGCTTTGCAGTGCTATTTTTGTCGATGATTGAGACTTCTTTAATAATTTTACGCCTCCTTTTCTCACTTTTTCGAACTTCCACTCTAACCAATAGCGGTAAATTCCCGCTCCCCGTTTTATGATATTACCTTTTTTGGGGAACGGGCTTAGAGTTAAAAGTGCAGCTTCAATTAACTCGACCCAAAGTGCCTTGGGTGGAGAAAATTTAAGGCTTTTTAGTAGCCCTCAGAGCTCGCAACCCCCAACCTTCATGCAATTATTCTTGTCCCCCGGTTTCTCGTCCGGAGGCTATTTAGTGACTTTCTCCAGGTTAACTCCAATCGCAATCCTCATGAACCGCCTTCCCTGGACCTTTGCCCCCTTGAAAACCCGCAGGTGAAGTCCCACCCAAAGATCACCCCCCCTCTAAATCTCGGAGTGCCAATGGCCTCAGGATGAGCACAGGCCCCCTTCCAACTAAGGCACACCCAGTCTCTTGCTTGTTACGGTACTCCCCCCGAAAAAGGAGAACACTCTCAATTCTCCCATTCTTTCTTGTGAATTAAGGTATAGGTTATTTTTTCTGTAGTATTCTCTTGGAGACGCCTCATTGAATGGCACTGTGGTCCTTCCCCGAAGTACCAATTTTAACTGTCCCTCCTTTTTGACTTATTGACGTTTCCGCTGTTTTTTACCTTTTTGTGCCATGGCCCGGAAGCTCAGTGCCACCTACCAGAAATCATCTCATCCTTCACTAATTAGTGGACAACCCTTCTCTTTTCCGTTGCATCAGCCGTAGTTGAAAACCGCAGCTGCCTGAATATACCCATCTCCGCATTAGGGAACTTTGCTTTTGATGGTGCTTGCTGAGAAATCTCAATGGGCATGTGAATGCGCCCCCTAGCGTAACTACGGAAGTAGTGGTTTTTTCAATTGGCAGGTACTTCAAATTGTCTCGCGTTATACTGTTTCCCCCTGTGACAACTTGTTGTGCACTTTTCATTGGTGATGGGTCCTGGGGGACCATCACCCTTCAAAACCTCGAATGGGCAAACGACGGGTTCCCAGACGACACGGATTAAGAAGCACTTTACTGGGTTTTCTCTGAGAGGGGGGAGAGGGAGCTCGTGATGTTCCTCCTCATGCGCAG
>Ga0179593_1335531_pt1 | contig 17868 bp, 7 predicted proteins | sample CZODoug2_1_08_16_FD_185931 | JGI IMG/M metagenome (GOLD analysis project Ga0179593, IMG submission 185931) | Vadose zone soil fungal communities from Angelo Coast Range Reserve, California, USA - CZODoug2_1_08_16fungal (PacBio error correction) | ecosystem: Environmental > Terrestrial > Soil >... | reverse complement strand
ATTTACCTGCGGCCTGCCTCCCTTTATTCTGTCCACACGGGCGGTTCTACCCATACCACCCCGCTCGTGAAGCTGAGATTATTGATCCTTGTCCGGAAACAGGGGCTTTTCAACTCCCTTTTCCCTCCCCGCGTAATGACATTAACATCTTTTTTTTGCACTGGCCCATCGTTCCAGGTCATGCTTGGAGAGCCCCTTTGAGAAGTCTGAGAATGCTTTTTTTACCGTCTATTTTTTTTTTCAGATGGCGCTACTGATGTCTCTGGTACAAACGCAAAAACCCCGGATCACGGTCTCCTGTGATATCTCCTACGATTGGGTCTCTGATTTCCACCAGGCGTCTCCCGCATCCGGTAATCGGCCTTTTTAGAGCATCGCTTGCGCGCAGTCAGCACAATCAGATAAACCATCCATCTGGCCCGTTGAGTTTTTTTAGTCTATCACCACCCCAGGGTAGCCAACCCCATCCTTTGGTGTGGTAATCTAAGCGTTCCCCCTGAGTCTTTCTGTTCCCTTTTCGTCGCCAGTGGCCCGGAAAAACTTCCTTGTTCTCTCGATTTGGGCCTCAACTTGGAGTGTTCAGTCATCGCGATCTAACTGCAAAGAAATATGACGGGTGATCCTTGCCCTGTCAAAATCGTTGCCCCTTAAAAGTGCTTTGCCGGCATTTCCCAGTCGCCATCCCCAAGTTTGCAAAAGAAACGATCGATGTCTAATAGGCCCGGAGCATTCCTCCTCGCCTACACTGCGGTTTCTTCCCCGTATATGATCTTAATGAGCTGGGAAAAGTAGTCTTTATTCTATGTAGTCCCCCTACGAGTCAGAATCGTTTTACAAGTGATCCCCCTTGCGTTTGCCCGCTGCCCCTGGCGGGGAGTGAATATATCCCATGTCTTTTTCCAATGCTAAATCCCCTAGAAGTACTTCTCTCTCCTAAACTTCTACTCCTGCCCCAGCGTTTTCCCCTCCTCAAGATCCGACCCTTCCCCAATTCGCCAAGTTTTATTGTCTCTACCTGTGGATGATCCGGAAACTTCTCTACCCCTGCGCTGTCAGAAAAGCATATTCAACCCTTCTTTTCTCTCCTCTTTCACGTAAAGGGCTCGTTTTTAGCAAGAGAAACGCTTCCCACCCCCTTCCATAAACTTTCCTTATATATTGTCTAACTTACTTTTTTTTTTAGCGAACGGGTGAGGTTTATTTATTTCTAAGGCGCTTTCGCCCCTACTGCCCTCTCATTAACTGGAGGAGTTTCTAATTTATGGTGTTGCTGCTTTTTTTTTCGGCGGCACCTGTACAGAAAATCGGCGATCAGGTCTTTTAATTAGTCAGCATTTCGCGTAGAGAGAATTCTTTTGTCGCTCTTTCTTTCTTGCAGATTTTCCTTATCTTGTTCCTCTGTGTTGTCTCTCTATCTTCCTTTCCCTGCGCTGGTTTTTCCCTCGTTGAGGAAATCCGTTAACGAGCTTTTTCGTTTATATCACGGTTTTCCTAGAATTACTGGGCCAAGCCTTTATGCCGTTCCTCCTTTTCTCTCTAGCGAAGTGCCCGATCTCTACCCCCCCCCTCTCTTTTTCTAGACCTGGTCCCCTCTCCCGATGGATGGCAGGGGAGATGATCCCTCCGATTTAATGAAACGAGCTTATAGTTTGTTGCTAGTGTGTTTTCCTGGCCTCTTTCCACCCTGTGATGCCACTCCATGTTGAACGGTTCAGTTTATTGTTTCCCAAGTTTTACTCCCTCAACTTTCTTTCCTTTTCGGTTGCCCCTTCTTTCCGAAATCCCGACAGATGTCTCCTCCTTCCCGCTTTTTTTATTCCCTGCCCGGCGTCCAGTTCAGCACGCCGGGACATGCTGATCTGGTCCAACACAAGTTATGGGTTTTCTGGGGTTGTTGGTCACAGCTTCTTTTTCCCGCTTTGATGGTGATCAGAGTTTGCGAGGGCCGCCCGTCGATCGCCACAACTGGCCTATGACCCTACTCTTCTTCTCGGTTTCTCCTCCGCACTCTGACGACTTCCCTCCTGATTTTTTTCTGGTTTAGAGGAGCGGTAAGTTATTTTCGGCGATTTGCTACGCTAGCTCCTTCCCCCTTGAGCTTTCTCCCTTTTGAGAAATTTTTATGAGTGTTTCCATCCTTTCTGACCCCACTTTTCCGTTCCTACGACTTTATTATTACTTTGGATGAGACCTGACCAGGCAACATGTTCCGCCCCAGGGTTCCCTTTTTCTGGGTCTTTCTCATTTATGAAATTAGTTTTGTTTTCAGACATCTTTCCACGGCCTATAGGACTCTAGACCTCCGTCCCCCGGTGCACAGTCCTCAGTTTGCTTCAACCTGTGACTTTGTTCGCCTCCCCTTTTTTCCCGTCTTTGAACCCTGACCCTTTTTTGCACAGTTTCTTTTTTGCTTATTTTTTGACGTTTGTCAATTCTCTTTTCCTGGGTTTTCGACCCCCGCGCCAGTTTTAGTCCGGCTGTTAACCGCGTGACTTTCCCTTTCCCTTTGCCCCCTTTCACTATCGTTTAGTACCTCCCCTTTTCCTAGCCGTCACCCCCACCCCCCCCCCCCCCCCCCCCCCCCCCCCCCACGGTTGCTGCCCAGTTGCTCTGACACTGAACGTTAAACTTTTTCATTATTCCCTCCCACCCTTAGACGCAATTTCTTTTTAGAACCCAGGAAGCCCCACCAAAAATGATATTTTGATGGCCAGGATAGTTAGCTCGTACCCTTTTGACTGGCCAGTCAAGGGTGGTGTCTGTCAGGGCTACTTCCCCGACCATTTGATACGGAGAGCTAGAGTTTTCTTTTTTTATCAACCCCCCTTTATTCAGTTTGAGTAGAGTTCCGTTTTCAGATTGACGGTTACCGGATCGTTTTTGAACTGTTTATTAGAATGGCCCCTCCCCTCCGGCCGTCGCATACTAACGAGATCTAGGTCCCGGTGATGGGGTTAAGTCGACGACTGTCCCGTCATTAGCTGTCCATACCAGTATGCACCTTTTGCGAGCGTAGTCCATTAATTCTTTTCTAGAACAGTTTACAACAATGTAGCCTTGTCGGATCGTAGTACCCCAGTCAGTGATTCTTAGTTCCCTAGTGTTCCCTTTTTATGTCATCCATTATTCAATCCCCCCGGTATTTTGGCAGCGCCGCTGTGGGGGTTTTCTTTTCGCCGTTAAGGTTCCACATTTCAAATTTCCCAAGATAAACCGAGATGTCTTTCCCAACTCTTCGCGCCTTTCAAGACAAATGCACGCGACGTTCCTTACCTGTGGCCCGGGATTTTGTTTCATCTTTTTTCAATCCACACCTTCCAGTCCCCCCCTTGCGTCGCGCACGGTATCCCTTTACCTCTGGCGCTCTCGTCTCTCGATTTTCCTTCCAGCTTGGATTACCCTCTAGTTTGTTTTCGATTCCACGGCCTAACTGGTTTCATACGTTCCCCCATTTTTCGACTCGGGCTTAAACATCTCCCCGCACGCCTCCACATGGACTGCAAGTACTTTTTTGCTAAGATGCCCACAGTGCATGGCTTTGCCGGGGATTTTGACCTCTAGTTTAGGTGATCCGTACCCTTTATCCCCTTTTCCAATTTTTTGCCTTTCCTATGCACTCTTAGTTCTAGGAGGGTTTTCCACGGCGCCTTGCGTTTCTCCAGCTTGATGACACAATGAACCCTCCCTCCTCATCTCCGTTGTTTAGGAGTCCTTTTTCATAACTTCTCCCCTCCATCGACTATCCAACTTCTTGCCTCGAACCATCTTACCACCATGGATATTTAGAGTTTTTTGCTCTTCCTGCCGTGTTTCTTTTCGTAATATTTATTCCGTTCCTCGTTGGTACCCTCGTCCTCTGTGATCGTGGAATAAGTTTTCTTTGTGTGATATCTGTTTTCCTTTTTCTCGACGACGTCTCTCGACCCTCTTTAGACCCCCCAATTGGTACGCTCTGAGGGAAAGCCCACACACGCTTATTCATGCCGTGATATCTTTCCCCCCCCGCGCCTTCCCTCTCCCCGAGCTAGTCCGCCCCCACTATGACTTCACCGTTGTCCGTTGGTTCCGTGGTTATATTTCCATTCCATCAACCTGACCCAGTCTCTGCTGTCGCTTTGTTGCTGATGCCTCGCATTGGCGGCCATCCCCCCTTCATCGGGCTTGTGGCACTGAATTGGGCCCCCTCCTTTGCCGCGCAAGGCACAGCCCACTGTTTATTTTCCAAGCCACGTTGGTGTATTTTTCTTTGTCTGTTTACCGACAGACAGTCTCTAACTCGCAGCGGATTCCTTTCCTGTTCTCTCTCCGGCCAATGGTTTCATGACCGCGTTCCTCGCCAAGGACGGACTGTACTCGCGATTTTTCCATCGTGCCGTCGTATTTTTGTCCCCTCCTCAGGCCTGGTTTTGTGATATGTCGCCGCCCCGACATCCTTCTCGCTGGTTAGTTCTTTTCTACGCGGCCTTCTTGGACATTTGCCCCTCCCAGGAAAAACCTTTGAGTCCCCACGGAGAGCATACAACACTACCTGGGGTTGAGACCCCCTTTATACACTTTCGCTTTTCCTGCCCTTTCGCTTGTGGTCCCGGTACATCCACTCCATCCGATTCTAACCGTCATCAACCGACCTCGTTGGTTTGCGCTTTTTTCTGATCTTTTTCTTCCAAACCATTAGTTCCCCTTTCATCGTGTATCCCCCTCTTCCGGCAGCGCGAAGCTCTTCCTTCCTCTGGTTTCTTATCCGGAGAGTCGCACTTCCTTTGGAAATGCAAACGGGACTTTTTTTATCCAAGATATCAGTTTCGATTTTCCTTTCCCTTCACTTCACCAGTATGCCTTGAGAAGGAACTCCGGAACCCAATCAACCTTTTTGCCCCCCACGAATTTTTCTTCCGTTGCCACTTCCAACTTTTTTTCGAATGCCTCATCATAGGTTCCAACCCTTATGTTGCTGTTCCGTTGAACTTTGCTGATTCAGTCTGGTGTGCCTTGATTTTTCCCCCCCCCCCGATCGTGATCCAGCGCCCTCGACTACGTCCCGAACAGTATAATTTTATGTCAGGAGTGACTTTGATCCTCAGCCACGCTGTCCTCTCTCGGCGTACCCAACATGTTTTGAACGTTGAGTGCCCAAGTCTTTTCCCCGATTGTTCCTTCTTGCTGAAACCGGAAATTGTTTTCGTTTTTTCTCTCCGAGCAGTCCCCACGATTTACGCTACAATTTTTCTCGAGCCGGGTTAACAAGAAAACAGTATCCCGTTTGAAGCAACGTCTTCTCACTCTTTAGTTCAATTGTCCTCTCTTCGTCCATCCCCTCTTAGGTAAGAGGATTTAGAGACTAGGTTCTTTCCAGCGCTTCATCACCCTTCTTATAAACCCAATCTCTTCCGTAGATAGGGATATACCACCAGGGTCGCCCCAGAATTCTTGTTGGTTCAGTTTCCACATGTCTAGAGTCCATGATTATCTTCTCTGTGTAATGTTCCCCCGTTTTTACGGGCTCTCATGGGCTCCCTTTTTTTCCCTTTCTAGGTCCCCCGCAATAGTTCCTAAGCTGCCTGGAGTCCTTACACCTCTTCACATTGATTTCCGCTACAGGAAGGATTAATCACCACCTAGGGTCCCTCTCCGACTTTGTTTCATTCGTTTGACTCCTCCTCCCCCTTCCCCCATCGTTCTCGGACCATGTTCTATAGATGGTCCCCGTTGCATTTATTACCTCTCCAGGCCCCCCTCCGTTGCAAAAGAAATCGGGTTGTCCATCATCAAATTGATAGCAAAGCAGCGAGTGGTCAATTTCTTTTTCATGCCTCGGACCCCAACCATCTCCTCCTCTCATTATAGATTCACCCCCCCCCCCGGAGTTCCAGTTTTCTGCCCGCAACCCCCGAGCGCAAACCCTATACACTCTCTAAGGACGCTCCATCTACCCGATTGGGACCAATTCTCCTATTCTTCTCCCTCTTCCTCTTCCTTTCCTCCCCACAAGCTTCACCCTTCCAGACTCTCCTTCTCCTTTCTTTTATTTGCTGTTGCCGCCCAGTCGCCTTTACGTCACCCCAACTCCTGCTTTTCTCTTCTCCTCCGTTGTGTTTTGCTTCTTTTTCTTACTTGTTCTTTTATCGCCTTTTCTAGAAGCCCCTCCTTCTCATAACTTATCCTTCCCCTTCTTTCCTTTTCTTTCTTTGGGTCGTCGGCAAATAGGTATAGAACTGCGCTTTACCTTAGATCAAGCTTAGAGTCTTAGCTTAGCGTCTCCCCGGTTGCTCAAGGCCACTGCTTTTCTTTCTGCACGCGCGGGTTTGGCTCATCCTTCGTTTCTTTCTTTTTTGTCCTCGTTCCTTAGACTCTCTTCTCCGCGCTTCGAGTGCAGCCTCGGCAGGGTGCCTCTCATCAAGGTACCACGATTTCTCTTGGCCTTTGACGCAGTTTTTCATATCTATTTCCCTGCTCCATCACACGATCTCTGAGTCCCGCGCACTGTGGTTTCTTAGGAGCTCCGGCCCTTGAATGACCAGGATAGTTTGGGTTGCCTACTTTTTCTTAGAGATTGTCCCACTTCTTCCCTTCTCCCTTGTACCTTATAGATTTGGCACCCGCTCCTCTAAGTCCCTCTTTCTCAGGTTATTCGTTGATTATGACGCCGTTTCCACGAATGTGCCTGATAGAACCAGAATGTTGTTCTTCTCGCCCTTGTACTAATCCAAGTTCGACGTCTACCTCCATGTCTCTTTCACCACTCGGGGTGGACCCTTTTTTTGAGGTCGGTCCGGCTCCCCTTTCCGCTGATGGTGCGTTACGGTTGAATAGTCTGACGCAGATACCCTTTCTTCCGCCCTGACCTCTTCTTCTGTGATTTGATGGCTGTTCGAAGCCCTAGTCACAGAGCTTCCCTCCTCCTGCTCCCTGGTTCGGTCGCGGAGATGCTAAGTGTAATCTTACTCGTTGATGTTCCCGTTTCAAAACTCGGCAGCTTCCTAGTCTTCTGTCATTGTGTTCCTCCCATCTTGACCACTCTTTCCAACATGTGTAGTAAGTACCCCTCCTGAGTGGATGTCTCACTCCCTCCCTTTTCCGCAGCCTGAATCTTTCTTTTACTTGCATCGGGGTTTTAGACCGCCCTCATGTGACACGAATCCTTTCCATAGACTCCCCCTATGCAAAGGACCTCTTGTTACTTTTAGGTATATCCTTTTCCCCGGTCTTTTTTTTTCAACTCCTTGCATGAGTTCCCTGATTGGTTTGTTGTTTTCTGTCACCCCTTCTACTTTTGACTTGCGTGTTACAGTACGATCTCGATATGGTTGCCTCTTTATCTACTTCTTTCTCTCTCGGATACGACTCACCCCTGCTTCCTTCATGTGGCCTATGCCTCTCTTTGTGTGAACTGGCTTTTTTTTCCTCTCCCCCCCTTCTACGTTACCTTTTCGAGAAAGCCAGGCGAAATTGCACTTCTTCTGTTTCGCGTGGTATCGCCTCGTGTACAGGCCCCCTTCAGTCCGTTTTCTGTCAAGTCACCTTAGTTCCCCACTCGCTCGGGGATATTAAGAACTCACCCCCAACATATTGATTTCTAGCCCGGGCAGTGGACTCTTGTCCTTTTCCTTCGTTTTGAAATGTAGCTTGGTTGCCGTCTTCCTTTATACCACCTCAAGTAACCCTTCTTCGGACCACCTGGTATTCTGTTGCAGGTTCCCGCCGCCCCCTCCCACTCCTTCTCCCTTCCGCTTGCCCCACTCGGCGGTGCGATTCTGTTCTTTCTAACAGTTACCCGCGGTCATGTCCTCATCGGATGTTTAACCAAATGCATTGTTCCGGCTTTTGTTTAACCTATTTTTCTGTATACTTAATTGCCAACCCCCCGTGGGCATTTTCACGGTACTTTGGCCCATCGCTGTTTTACAATTGGCACTCACCGTGCCAAAATCTGTCGGACGTTACACAGAGGCCCTTATCCACCTCACATCTAAGAGTCGTCGGCACCCTTTGATTCCGAGTGGAAATTACACACTGTTACCCCCTTCCAAGTTCGAAGGAACTGGACCCCCATAATTTCGTTCAGCGTGTCAGGAGCGGCTCCCGAGTCGTGCATTCCCCCTCAAAATGTTTTTGTACCGTCCCGAGTTCACTTGTCCCTTGTTACTTACCTTTCTCATTGCGATCTGTGCCCTTCATCGCCCCCAAATCATCTAAACCTGGTACGGCAACTTACTATCACCTCCCTCTGGTCCCCCCCATCATGGAGGCAACTTTATGACCGACTTGGAACTTCATTACCTTTATCCCATGACTATGGAGGTGGTCAACTCCCTCCGGGGTTATGTCGGATACAGGGCCCAGTAAAGCTGGCCTGCCTTTTTCCGGTGTCCCCTCACATCACTTTCCTACTCTGGTGGATTCATCACTTGTAGACCTGCCTGCAGGGACCCAAGCGGGATCCTCCTTCGGCGCTGTACTTTTAAACAACTCCTTTTATCCGGTTCACTTCTTCGGTACTGATTCTTCCCCGTCAAGGGAGGAATCCCCTTTGTGGTCCTTTCGTTCCGCAGTGACTAGTCTTTCCTTCATTTTGACTTTTCTTTTTGATCCTGTTGCATAGAGTCCCGACACTTCACAGTTAGCCGTTTCGTTCACCGGTTTCTCGGGAACCCCCCCCCCTCTTTCTGCCAGGCTAGCTTCGTGAATCGAGAATTGTGCTATACTCCCAGGCTTATCCTCCCGTGAGTTTCTGTGTTTTCCCAAACGTTCCACACCGGTGCCAACCGATCGCCTGCGATTTGGAATTATGACCCAGCCTCGGCTGTTCCCAAGGTGCAACTCTTTGATGGATTTCCCTGGCCCAGTGGTAACCGTAAAGTCAAATGCCTGGCTCTTGCAATGCCTCTTTTTTCATTTATGACACATCGGTTCCCAAGCCTACTGATTGAGAAAGGGACCCCTATGAATTTTCACACTAGTCCCCTTCCGCGTTGTCATTTGGCTATACGACATCCTGATCTCGCGTTGCCGGGAAGCCAATAGTATTTTCGCATTTTCCTTCTTTTCCCCCTGAACCCTCCAAATTGTATTCCTCCTTTTATTGTTGTAATGAAAGTTCGTAATTTCCGTCCCCACCCCCCGAATCCCCCTCAACCTGTCCTCTTTCCCCATTACTTGGCCTTCGACAGTGAAAACCCTTTGCTCTTTCTTGCTTCTCCTACGCATCACCTCGACTGTTTGACGTTTTTCCCTGTTTTTTTCTGTTCTGATTCTTTGTGTTTGACCCCCATACCCCTTTCGGGTACCTCATACCCCAGAGATCTGGACTTACCACGAAGCGCGATTTTGCCTTTCGACCCTTTCCCTTCTCCTCTTTTGGATCATGCGGATTGTGGAACATTCCCCTTGTCAAGGCACAAGCTTCCCGGCCCCAGCAATTCTGGAGGCTTGTTGTTGTTATGCCGTTTTTTTTCCAACAGATATTCCCTCCCCGTGGTCACTGGAAACCAAGTGCCGCTGTTGTTTCAGAAAGATTGATTTAGGTGGCTTCTGGAACCCGCCCCCTTTTTCCCCCCTATTCATTGAGCAGCCGGAATATCCTCTTTTTTTCACCCAAGTTTGGCCAGCAGACCCGGCCACCAACGTGCTTTATTTCACGCTTTTGACCTCACCCCCTCTCTTTTGGTGACCCGTGGCTTAGTATTGTATGATTCTGTCCCACTCGGATGTCTCCCTCCCCCCCACCCCCGATTCTTCCAGAGCCCATATAGCCTTTTTTAATCCCCCGGAGGCTAATTTTTTTACCATAATAGGGTGCGTTTCCTCATCAAGATTTTTATATCTTGCGTAAGCACCTTTATGACATGGTGGCACGAGCCATTGAGTTCCCCTATTTTTCTTCCTTTGCCCTATCAGTTTTTGGCAGGGTCTTGCTTGAGCTCTAGAGTCAGGCAACCTTTGGACTGCAACACGGAAGTCCTTGCGGAACCACGACCAAACAGATCACTTTGCACCGGTTACCTCATGTGTTCGGCAACCTGCTCGAATCCCCCTGTTTCATCCCTCCCGTTGCTTGCCATTTCTCTCCTCGCGTTCCTTCCCCTTGCCTCACCATGGCCCCCCATCTTTATGTATCGCTCCGCATATCAACACCATGGTACGAACCCTAACTTTGTGGTTCTCTCTGCAGTCATGGTCGTCGACGGGGACTTGATTTTTTTGCATGTCATGAGTTGTTTCTGGCGCCCTTTCTGTGCCCTTTGGATCCTTAGCAGAAAGCACCACGCTACAGAAATTTTCCTGGATTTATCCGGTGCCCCCCTTGTCCGCCTCAAATTTTAATTTGCCTAAAGTGATAATCCCCCCCCAAGTAGTGCCCCCCGTACACGATAAGATTTCCAGTACTTTTGACTTAGCGACTCTCTACCAACAACTCTTTCGCGGACCAGTTCTAGTATAGAGGGTTCTGATCTCATGTCGGCTATTAAGACAGGTCCTTAACCCCTCAGGCAATAGGTGTCACGTATTATGGTTCCCCCACCCCCTTATTCTGGACTCTCTCGGGATACCCTTCCCTTCCGCGTACTCGCCATCCGGATACCGTCTTTTTCCCACACCCCAGAAGACTGAAAGGTACGATTATACACCCCTTGTGACGTGAGTTCGCACCAGCTTTTATAGCCTGCTATACCCTCCTGGATGTCTCGGGCCCGATTTTCATATACCGAGGAACCGAAATTCAACATTCACTCGCCGCCGCGGGTACTTATCTTTCTAAGTCTCCCCCGAGATCCCCCTCAAGTAGCCTTAAATAACTCTTTCTAGATTTTGTTATAGAGATCCTTCTTTATCCTTTTCAGAACTGCGATTAGCTGTCTGATTCCATAACTGAGCGATCCACCTTACTTCTTTTTGTCCCTTGCTTGTTTCTCTGAGGCATCGGTATCTCCTAGCCTGATTTCCTGTATAAAGATTTGTCTGATTCTTTTCCCTCTCCTTGTATTTCCCTTTTCGCAGAACCCTTTTTTCTTCTTTTTATTCTTCGCGGTTTTTTACCGTCTTTCATGGCTTATAGTGCCTTCTGCTACCTTTTTTTTTTGCCGCCTCGTCGTTGGCTCGATCACGTGGTCCAAGAGTTATTCGTATGGGTCTTTTCCCGTGTTGACCGTTGACGTGTCTTCTCCCCTTCCTCGATCTAGCCTCGATGGAGTTTTGTGGTCTTAGGTAGCGCTACGGCCACGATGATGTACACGATCTTTTATCGTTCGTTTTCTTGGTGATGTCAGATTTCCTCTTCAACATTTTCCCGGCAGACTTGCAATTGCTCGGAATACTCTCTTCCTCTTCTGTGCTTCTGCGCCGACTCCCTTAAGAATTTCGCCCTGCCCGTAGAAACAGTAGGGTTGTGCGGCATGCCCCTTGCCCCTCCTCCCCAGGCCCCTCTCGACTTTAACATTGACTCTGGCTTCGGGTGTACTTGTTTTTTGGTGTTGACTCTTCTCTCCAGTCCAGATTGTGTGATCGGTGGGTTCTGAGCTTTCTGTCAATCCTGTCTTTTTCATCTTTACGATGTTTCTCGTTCCTCCTTTTATTGCGAATTCCTTGAGCGCCCGATGAGCCACTTTTCCGCCCGTTTGTTTTCTCGGAGATGTTGTAGGCGCGCCACGTTGTAATTCTCTTAGAAAGGACGTCTTTTTTTCTCAACCTGTTGATCCAAGCATTACCTCCTACATTTTTTGAGTCCCAGTTTTCACTTTTTCCGGCGATATCATTTTTTTGCTGCCCCTTGCCCCTCTCGTTTCAGCCTCAAGGTTTATGTTATAGCTTCCCGTTTTTTTTTTTTTAGTTATGCTTGGCACGTCCTCTTGGAAGTACCTTTTTGTCCCGCACCATCAGCGTTTTTTTCCAACCCCCCCCCCCAAGTTTATAGTTATTCCCCACTTTTTTGTTTCAACTCCATGCGGTGATCCCCGTGGCTGGTGCCGTTATTCTCCTTGCGCGAAACCATTTGGTTCCAGCAGCGCCCCCGTCTCTCTTCTGGCGGACGAGTGTTCAGTCATGTCTGCGCGTTGTCTGTTCAGGTTTGAAACCAAAGGGGTTCATTTCCCCCCCCCCCCCCCTTTCATCCCCCCTTAACCCCCCACACACACTGTCCCCCCCCCCCCATGTGTAAGTCTCAAGGCTATGCTGCATCTGACTTGACTTTCACCTGGCTTCAGATCATTTCACGGTAGACGCCTGCAAACCAATCTATATAGGATGGTTCGTCTCGCTGTGATTTTCTGGCTTGACGGGTTTTTCTCCCCTCCGACAGTAAGGAAAAAGTTAGTACTAATGTAGATTTTTTCAAAACCCAGTATTCCTCTTGCGGGATTCGCGTTAGAGTGCCTTTTTCCGATATTTTCCTGTGAACTTAGATTGGAACTTCCGCCTTCTCGATTTACCCCCCCACCGATAGAACCTTTCTTGTCCCCTCAGGGAAAAGATCCTCCGTCTTGCTCGCTCAATTAATAGAAGTAAGTTCCATTAACACTTTCAGGCAACCCCCCCCCCCCCCCCCCCCCCTTCAGTTCCGGTACCTTTTTTACTGTACATTGTCACAAGGCTGGAGCGCAGGAGGAGAGGAACCTCTTATGTCCATTCTCTCCCACTGTAAGCTTGCCCCCCGCGAGTTGTCCTTTGCTCTCCCCTCTGGTCCAACCTTGGACAGTGACACCAATAATCACATTCTTTCGGATTTCCCTCCCTTTCGTTCCACGCGTTCTCTTTCTTCTGGGGCACCCACCTTTCTTCTCTTTGAAACCAAGCCACCGTCACTGTTCGACGCATTTCACCTTTTCTCTACTTTCTTCCTCTCTGGCCGGATCTTCCTTGCACGTCAAGAACCTTTTTTTTCTCTTCCCGTCTTCGGGTCTCCCGTCTTAGCGACATTTTGCTGACCCCGGACCGAAAAAGAAAGATCACACATTTCCTTCCCGCCAAAGGTATCCCTTTTTCCCCCCTGACGATTAATTTTCTTTCTCCCCTGAATCTGGAGGACGACTGACCCCTTTAACTTTTCCATGGGGTTGTTTTTGACCCTGTCAGCGCGCGGATAGGTTTTCCCTTCGCCGATGTTCTAAAGCAGGGTTACCAAATCTTTTCTCCTTTCCTCTCCTGTTTTTTTTTTATAGGTATTCCAAAGGTCCCCTTTTACTAGAAGTTACCTCTCCCTGTTGAATACATAAAAAAGGCCTTACGCGACAGAGGTTTACCATACTCCCCCCTGGCGGTTATTGCAAAGATTGCCTTTTCTAATCCATGGCGGCAGAACTGTTCAGGATGTGGACATTTTCCGCCGGTCACGGTTTTTCCCTGGTGAGCTTGTCTTGTCCCGCTAATTTAGATTACCCTTTGAAACGATAGTCTGAAGTACCCCCCACCCCTTTTTACTTGCTCTTTTTCATAGAACCCCCCCCACCTGCTTTTCTTGAAGTATATCATCCGCGCCTTCACGATATCGAGCGTAGGCCTCCTATTTATTTACTGTCGTCAACTTTTGTTTGCGTTCCCTTGTTAATTTCCAATTTCCCCCTTTGTGTCCCCCTGTAGACTCTCTATTTGCTGATGCGGTGTTCGGACCGCCACCTATGTTTTGCGGTGGCCATGGCTGTTGGACCCCCAAACCCTCTGAATTTTCCTGTGACACGCCCCCCCAGCGGCTATCAAAATTCTTTGGGCCCTTTCTGAAATGACAGCACCCCATCCTCCCACGAGAACTGCGCTACCAGGTTTTTTTTGTTCGTCTCTCTTGCAATGAGTTCCCTTTTTCGCTATTCCATTTTTGAAATTCGGAGTCAGATCATTAGTTTCCCCAATGCTTACGGCTTAGGCTGGAGAGAATCACGTGTTAGTTAGAAATCCGAACAGCAACCTTTTCCTAGCCCGATAGGTGTCTGGTATTTTCCGCGAGCTTTTTCCTGTCGTTGCCCCCAATCGCTTCCTACCAACTTCCAGTTCAAACCTGTCAGTGGACCTACCGCCCAACCTCGATACCTGGGGGTTTGTCTATACGTACCCATCGACGGCGTTTCCTTTCGGCTCCAATCCACCACCCCCTTCCTGCCGTCCCAGGTACTGATTACATCCCACTTCCACTATCAATCTTGTATTTTGGCGTTGCCTTGTTTCTTCCATCAACTTTTCAAGTTATTGACAAATTCCATTTTAACGTCTTAGTAAACAGATAGGCTCTTCATCTCCACGTTTTTCTTTGCTACTTTTGTTCGGTATATCCTTCGAGTCGACTCGTGCGGAACATTTCCGAGGTCGTCCCTCTCGGGTACGTCGTCCCACTACGCACTTCCCCCCACTGTCTTGCCCTCTCAGCCCCGGAAATCACGCCCTTCCAACTAGTCCCTCCCTGTCCTTCTGTTCTTTTTCTTCCCCCACACTGTTTCGGTCAGAAGCCTATATAACTCGTGATACGCGATTGATTTTCACCTTGCCCGTGCTTGACCCCCCAGTCTGGGTGTTTCACACTGCTTTTCTTGCCCCTCCCCCCCTTTAGTGAGAACCCTCCGGTCAGACAGTCTGAGGAACTTTAGTCTTTTCGGTATCCCAGCAAGCTTTCAAGAATCGGCGTTCCTTATGAAAAAGACCTTTTGTTAGCATGCTCTGGCTTTTCTTGCTTAGCACACAGTTGCAGCCAGTCGGCCCTCCTCCGCTTGTCATTTCTCAGAACAATGTCCTTTCCCCTGAGTCAGGCCGCGGTAACCACTCTACAACAGGGAAGAATCTCCTTCTTTTCTTTGTGCGCGAATTTTCATCCACCTTCCCCCCTCCATCTTCATCCTCCGATGGATGGAATACTTACAAGCCCTCGCACCTTCCCATTTTTTCTCAGAATTTGGCTATCCCCCCACCCCAAGTGTCTCAAAAACTGTGGTTCCCTGACTCAGTTTTCCCTGTCTGATCCCGGCATGGTTCTTAGACGGTGGAAGTGAAGCACCCACCTTCCCTTTTTCCTTCATTTTTTCCCGGGATTCCTTGAGAAAGCTTTTTTATTTTCCCCTTGAAATTGGGAACAATCTACCGTACTGGCTTGTCTTCTTTCCAGGTACACATTTACTAACACTGACACCGCCTTTAGTTTGAATCTTCGATAGCGCTCCCTCGAATGGACCACTCGAGACTTTGTGTTATATATCTTTCGGTGAATTTACAGTTTACTCCCGGTCGTCCACCCTAATTATTGTACAAACGTGATTCTAGTTTTCACACCCGTCCTACGCCGCTTTGAGCTTCTTAAGGAAGAGCGACACCAAGCAGCCTCCATTTTTCCTCTGGATCCCCCCCCAGGCGTTAAGGGCCCCACGTAAACCGTGTCTCTCCCAGTCTCGCGCACTCCACAATGATATCTTACAATTCTATTCATTTCAATCCAGGTTCTTACAGATGTAGTAGGAGACACAACACAGCTTCCCTCCCTTTATCGCGCATTCTTTTTTTCTTTTAGGGGTAGAGTAACAGCGAAGTTTGCCTTCTCCCCTTTATCACTCATCTGTACTCTCTTAATCCTCCTCCTTTTGTGTTTTCTGATCCCCTTGCTCGTTATTGTACATGCGACTGGCGATGGAGTAGTAACAATGAGTATCACGTGTCTGCGTCTCTCATTGTTTCCTCTTTTTTGTGGGCGTCGGAATAGGATCTCCCCTCTATTCTGAGTTTTTCCATAGCTTGGATTCGATGATCGCCTTGTAATTTTTCCCCTCTCTTTTCTGGCCAAAGGTTCTTTGGTTGAAGTTGTTATTCGTATACCCTTTCTCGTTTTTTTTTTGTACTTCTCTTATTTTAGTTCCCGCGCGGCTCGCCGCCTCTTTTGCGAAGATTTTTTCCTTTTCCCGTCGTGGTTCCCACGTCCCGGTTATGCATAGATCACTTTTTCATTCCTTCGACCGAATGACACGTTTTTTCATCTGGGCATTGCTGTGATCACCTCACACGCCACGCGCTTGGATCCGGGGGGACCAACGTGGTTGAGTCTCTCTTGAAATTCAGGTCACTTTGAACGGTCTGATCTCATCGCACCGGCAACTTTCGTCCCGAGGCGGTTGATTTGTCACGTCAACTTACTCCTTCTCCATTAGAGAACTCCGAAAACGCCTTGGTGAGTTGACCCGTGGCATCCTTCCTCTTCGAAACTCGGACATGATGATCTTAAAACCCCAAGTTTCGGTGTGGGTCCCCCTGGTTGTTGTTGTTGCTATCATTCAGTACAGTATTGGTGATTCGCAGTTTTTTGTGAGCGTCTGAACCAGCGCGCCTTCCCTATCTCGGATTTTTGAGTGTTTTGACGCATCCTGAGAGACACCCCCCTGAGTCCAGTCAGATCCTGGCCTGATTTTTTTAATGGTTCTTTTTCTCGGCTTTCCGTGTTATGATTTCTACCGCTCCTCCTCTTTCGGACGATAGGTGGCTTAATAAAGACCTTCCCCATCTTAATGGTTTTTTCACTAACTGTCCTCGCCGCCTCCCAAGAAGACGTTTTCCCCCGTTTTACTCGACCCTTTCTCTGTCTGTTCCGGCTATTTAGATTTCAATCTGTTTTCTTTTATGAACCTCCAGCTTTTACCACTACCTTCATGTATAGTTCCCTTTAAATCTCATAGCGTTTTTTTTTTTCCAACCACGTGATTGCTTCGCCATGTTTAGGTTTTGCTTTCCCCCTTCCTACATTGCGTTGCAATCAGTTGTGATTGTGTTCCTTTTTCGATCAACTTTACTTGATGCGGGTAGAGACCCTTCTTTCATGCCACTCGTTTCCTTAGTCTTTTCTTCTCCGTTAGTTCACATAACAAAAGTATTTTCAGACCTCTCATTGCAGCTTTTCCTCTGACATCTTTTTTAACTGGTTTTTCCTTTCCAAACGGCTACTTTCCCCCGGTTCAAAGACGGCACGCCCCCACTATCTTTGACTTAGGTGAGGCTCTATTTTGCTCTTCGTTTCCCTCTTCCTTTTGTAGTAAAGCTTGGTTCCACTATTAGGTTTTCAGTCTCTTCCTTCACAACCAAGCGGCGAGGTTTCTTCGCTGTCCCCTTCCCCTCTTTTCCCTCGTTTCATCTCGTGCAATGTTGCCCAACCTTATGAGCAGAAGGATCCACCCCCTTCCCCTGAGCGGAGCTTACCATGTTATGTCATTCCCCTTGCTTTCTCAGGCTTTTGACCTACTCTTGCCGTCCCTGGAACTTCTGGCGAAGTTTCCTCCGTTCTTTAGAGCAGAAAAAGAGGCTGTCTTCTTACGAGTTCCAAATTCGAGTTCTTGGAGGCCTTTGCTGACATTTTTTCTTTCCTTCACTCAGACCCTGAAGTCCCCCCTTTTCTTTCACGATTTTGGGGGGTTGTTTTTCTTTGGTTTCCACATTGGCGAACACTGACACTATTCTTGGTGGGCCGTTGGCCACCGAGGAATCCTAATCCCCCAAGTGCGAGCAGTCTTCCTGAATTTTGCCTGGAATTTGCCCCATCTCCACACTGCTCCGCTTCATTTGCTTCCCGACTTCTTCGCTACGCTCGATATTCGCTGAGTCTTATCTTCTGAATCCAGAAATGTTGTTTCCCGACAATTATGGGTGTACCCCTTAGGAATCCGGCTTGGCGACTGTAGTTACTCTCCAGTCCGATGGAAAACGTCTTCTCCCAAATCCTAAAAAGTTTTTTTTATTCACGCCTAACTGGTTGCATGATCTTTTCCCAACAAGCCTGAATGGCTAATATGGAGACTATCCTATTTATATCTCCCCTGGATAAAAGTGCCCTTTTTTTTCTTGTTCCCTCGTCAGCGCCGCCCACCCATGTTATTCTTAGTCTTTCGCCGAGTTTCACGGCTCCTGTGAGACGCCTATGCCCCT
>Ga0179593_1459352_pt1 | contig 17869 bp, 15 predicted proteins | sample CZODoug2_1_08_16_FD_185931 | JGI IMG/M metagenome (GOLD analysis project Ga0179593, IMG submission 185931) | Vadose zone soil fungal communities from Angelo Coast Range Reserve, California, USA - CZODoug2_1_08_16fungal (PacBio error correction) | ecosystem: Environmental > Terrestrial > Soil >... | reverse complement strand
TTGCGAGAGGCTATTGAAACTCTTTTTTTCCGTTTTCGTTTTTCGGAACGACCTCGTGACATAAGGTCAGAAATTTTATCTTTACGTATGAATTTCAGAACCACCCCGAAGTCTCTCTTCCGTCCCCAAGGGAATTAAGGCCTATCAATTTCCCTTCGTTCTCTTGTTTAGAACCCCGCCGTCGTCTATCCATCTGTGTGAGAGCATTTGCATTTTTCTTCTCCACATGTGCAGCAAATTGCCCTTTTCCCTTTCCATGACCCCAACCCCCCTCCTCAATAGATTACATCGTGGCTCCGTCGATCGTTCAAACACTCCTACTGTTTTTCCACAATAAGTTTTTCTTGTTGTCCTTTTTTCGAGCAAACCGACCTTTCCTTTAGTGCCTCTGCGCCTCCTTCTTTCAAAACGGCTTTCCAATTTAGCCCCTTTTCCTTTTCCTCTGACGCTCTTGTCCCCCCCACAAAGCGCCTCCACTGACCTTGGTCGAATGTCTGTCCGAATGCCGGTGTTCACCTTTCTCCCCCCGTAGGCACGCCAATCTTTTCCTACCCCACGATTTCATCGCGTCACTGGTCTGCGGAATCTAGAGACTCTCTCACCAGCTCGATTGAATCTGGTACTTTTTCCTCCCTCCTCTGACGGCAAACCTTTCCAGATCCCCCGTTTGATTGCGGGGCTTTGCCGGCCGTCTTCTGGAGTGAAGCCGTTCTTCCTTCCCAACCCCAGCACCTCCCCCTTTGGACCTGCAATCAGATTTTTTCTTTTCTAAGACCCGCGACCATACCGCCCTTTTTTGCCTCGACTCCACCCTTCGCTTGGCCCCCAGTATCGTGCTTCATCTGACCTTTCTTTCACCTTCCATCAAGGTTCCTCCCCCTTCACCATTTCAGGCCCTGGCTTTTCGACCCATTTGCCGATGGTCCCTTCTTCTCGGTCGCAAAGCGCTCACTATCTCGAAGAAAACCCTCCTCCCGTTTTAAATTTCTTTTAACTTTTTTCTCCCTCCACAGGCACCCCCCCTTCTCTTCGGCAGAGAAGGGAGCACAACCCCACACCCCCTCCCAATCGCAAACCCCGCCCCTCTTTTTCTACCTTTCCCCATCTTAGCTCCTCGCGTTTCAGTTACCTTCTTCAGAAACCATTATTGGACTTTTTCTCCAGTAGGAACGTCCTCGGACAGGACAGGACCTTCCCATTTCCACCTAACCAAATGTTTTCGAAGTTAGCTGTCCTTCCCCTGGGGAGCGGAACCAACTCCCCATCTTCCCGACCTCTAGGTTTTTTGCTCCCTCTCCCAACCCCCTCTCGGGAAAAGTAATCTTTCTCTGGCTGCAATCGCTATTCTTCCGCCCTCACCTCGGTCAGTTTTGTCCCGCCAGACGAAAATCTGGGAGTGGTTCGGGGGGAAGCTCGCCTGGCGACCCCTCCTTCCTTTTTCAATCCATCATTCGAATTTGCTGATCACACCCTTCCCCTTTATGGTATTTGTGACGACTTCGATGTGCCACTAACTGAGATATTTCTTAGGATTTCCCCCCGTCCGCATTGACGGCACGGAGAGTGTCTTCTTGGCATTTTTGCCCACTTTCCCTTGAATCCCAACGATGACCCTGGCCCTCCACCCCATTTTGAAACTTAATCCCCCCCCTTCCTTTTTTCTTTCAATGACATGTCCAGCCCGTCCCTTCTTCTAAACAGGCCGTGTTTAGCTGAGTCAATAGTTTTTTTTTTTTTTTTCCAAGCAATCCCCTTACGTTAAAGACGGAAACCCTGCACTCTTTCTGTCCCCCCGGGACCTGCATCCCCCCTTCCAAACCGACAATTCTTATGGGAAACCTTTCTGAATTCGACGCTAGTTGGACACCTCCTCCTTCTCGTGACCCTCCCTGCTCCCCGATGCCGCCAATAATTTTCTCACCTTTTCGGACTACCTCAAGTTACGACGCCGCGGCCCTCTAGACACAGCAGCTGACTTTTTCGAGACCCTCCCAATGGCAGACGGTTTTTGGACCTCCGGTTTTCGTGTAACCTACCTATATCCTTGGCCACCCCATCCTGGGTCACTTCCAGTGGACTTCATACTGACCTCTCCCCCCCCCCTCCAGCGCATGAAGTCCTTTTCTTCCCCTTTCTTTCCTGATATCACAAAATTCTTTCTCGTGTGTTTTTGAGGATTATTGTTTCTCTTGTCGCTCGGAATCGTCCGACGTTCGAGCAATCACGGGCTTTTCTCTTTTTTTTGGCTTTGAGACGCTCAATTCTTTTTCTTCCTCCTTCTGGGTTCTTGTGACGTTTTAAGCTTGATTTCCGATTAAAAGTTCGTACTTTTTTCCTTGTTGCGTCAGACGCTGTACAGCGGCTGAGAGCTTTCTCTCTCGTTTTTTCATGGAGATCTCCGCTAATCAGTTTCGCATCCGTTTTGCAGTGGAGTTCCCCTGCTTGCCCCTTTTGAGTGCAAGCAAATTCGAAATTCGACCTCTTTTTCTCACCGCTCAGGGCGCGAGGGCGGGTGCCCCCCTTTTCTTTCTCTTTTCTTTCTTGGTCGTATCATACTTCCTTTCCTCCCAGTATTTCACTTTTTTGCTGCGCCCCCACGTTCCCTTCAAGTTGGACCCACACTCATTTTTTCTGAGATGTCGGATTGGTTTTCCTCCCCTTTCCCCTTGTCCGATTGTGTATTTTGACGGGGCTCTTCATAGGGGAAGGCTGCTTGTGCGCAGCTAGAAACACGTCCTTTGCCTGTGCTCCTTTTCCATTCGACTGGATGCGATCAATCCCTCCCTATTATAGGCGTTTTTCCCCTCTCTCCACAAAGAACGCCTCCCACGACCCTAAATGATTGTGGCTACCGACCAATCTATCCTGATTATTTGCGCCCTTCTTCTTTAGCCCCTTGCTCAAATTAAACAGCGCGTTTCTTTTTTTTGTTTTTTCCGGGAGCCTCGTGGGGTATCGCGTTTGACCCAAGCTGTCTCAACTTCGTCTGATTGCGCCCGGTCGAGACCCTCCCCTCCCGTAGTTCCTCGCTATCCTTTACCTCCACACCATCTCCTGTTCGGTCTTTCAGCAAAACCCTTCCTTCCGAGAAAGTCGCCTTTTGTACTGCCCGTGAATTGCTTGCATTTTCGGAGAATTCCTCCCTTTCCCCGAGTTTTCGGGACACGGAAATCTCTTTTCTTATCTTGAAGATCTATTGACTCCGGCGTCTGGGCTTTTATTTTTGTCGCCCTAGGCGCTTTGCGGCTCGAGAATCTTTGTTGAGTTCTTTTCCTTTTTTTTTTCTCATTTAACATTCTCCCCTGTCTGATTTTCGCGTAGTGGAGGGCTGCGTTTGACTCGAACCTAGCATCACTTCGACCCTTTCTCTCCCTTTTTCCTTCCGAAAGCGCATTACACTTACGGCCTTTCCCGATTCCCTCTTGCCCCGCTAAGGGTAAAGAGAAGTTGATTTTTCCGTCCAAACCCTTTGCGGTAATGGCGGTTAGCTTCCTTCTCCGTCTCTTGTTTTTTTCTTTCTCGCTGACTGCGTTAGGTTCCGGGTTACTGACAGTTTCCTGAGCACGATGGTGGCAATTCCCGAGGCCCCTTCTCCTCTCCCCCTCCCTGTGTCACAATTGGACAGGTGAGTTCATCTTGAGAGGAAGTCTGCAGGTCTCTCCCTTTTTCCGTAGATCATGTACTCCGCCCCCAGCTTTGCGAGACACCTTTCCTTTGTGCGAGGCGTTTCTGACTGCCAACCGCCTTCATCGGATATGCCCCCAGCTCTGGTCACTGGCGCTTGGTGCGCGCTTTCTTCGCTCTCCGGCGATTGCTAGATTTTGGTTTTAATTCCCCGTCCAGATTGCGTTGACAGTTTTCCGGCCCCTTCCCCGACAAAAAACGTATGCACATCGCGGCCCCCTTTTTTTGAATCGACGATTCTCTTCCGCCTGACTTCAGCTTGATTTCTTTTTTGAGACTTTGTGAGGTCCATTTCCCTCCCTGCATGTCGCATTGCCCCGGGAATCTCCCCTCGGAAAATCTATTTAAGACTAGCCCTTTTTCGTTTGTTTTCCTGCCAGACCTTTTTTGGCAATTGAGAAAATCATGACTTCCTTGTTCATTCGCCGGGGAAATCGGGTTGTTTTGGTTTTTTTCTTCTCACTTTTTCTCTCTTAAATCTATTAGCTCTTTCTTTTCTCTTCGAACTTTTTGCTCTCGCCAACCTCACCGAGTTACCTTCCCCCTCTGCGCGCGTGACTAAGGAGTCCTTCTTTTTTCCTCTCTCTCAAGAGACCGATGCGTTCTTTGGTCTTCCGTTTTGCAGGACCACCCTTTCTTCACTTAGTCGCTTCCTCTTTCTTGCTTGGTCTGCTACCTCTCATCACTCTCCCGTCCCTCGTTTGTCCCAGGGGCCAACACCACGCCTACCTAGGTACTCCTACCTGGCGCGTTTTCCTTTTTCCGCTTCCCATTCGGCGTCCCTTTCCTCGAGGTTTTCTTTCTTGGTCGTTACACCTCTTCTGAATCGATCCGACCCGTTTCGTTCTCTGGGCCCCTCCCCCAATGTGAGCGTAAATTCGGCAAACCCCCCCTCATCCGCGATTCTACCTGTTTCCCCTGAAAGGGTCTTCCTCTGCCAGTGCTTATTCAAGTTGAAATTACGTCTCTCCCCGAGTTAACTGTTTTCCCGTAATCAAGTCTCTTTCTTTGATGATATATTCTGCGGATTTCTACCCACTGCCCTCTGATCGTTCTGGCAGGATCGAGGTTGGCAAAGTTTTTTCTTTTTTCCCCTTCTGCAATCTCCGAAAAGGTATTGTCCCCCTCCGAGGTGAGCCTTGCCGTTTGCCACGCTCTCGAATTGTAAACTTATTAAGATTGACTCCAATTTTGTCTCGGCAGTTTTAGTCTGCGAGGAGTTTGCCTTTTCACGCAAGAAATACCTTAGTTGTTGGGTTTTTCCTTTTTTCTTCTTTTGATTAGGAAAACCAAGCCTCTGATATCCTTTTTGCAGCCCGCTCCTTTCGGGATGATCTTCTTCTCCCCATGCACCAGAACACAGTTTTGCGGATTTTTCATTTCCCTTCCCCCTTTCTTTGTTTGTCCATCTCGTCCTCCTTCGGTGTCTGTGCGGGAACGGACTAGTTCGTTTTACTTTCCCACGGGGTGCTGCGCAATTCCCGTACGCTTTTAGCCGGCGCTTCTAGACTTCGTCTCTGAGGCAATAGATTGACCCCCTTTTTTCCTTTCGTCGTTCTCATCTCGTGTTTTTGTTGCTAGAGATTCCTCTCACTGTGCAATGGATTTCTTCTTCCCCGTCCGTCACTCCTTCCTCAGTTACGCCAAGGCTCCCAGTGCTGAAGTTTTTAAAAAAAATTGAAGGCACCACCTCTTTTTTCTCCCCCCTATAGGATTCTTCCTCCAAAGCAAGCATTTCCGAGCTTTCTCACCCCAAGAAAGGTTCCTTCGCTGCACTCCGCCCCCCAAGGTCCGCTTGTCCTTCGGCGGATCCTCTCCACATCGCGGCTGCTTCTCTCCCAATGAATGTGGCCCTTCGTCCCTCCATCTTCCAGCACCCCCAAAACCCGCCCACCTAAGAAACCCAAGCATCCTGGGTTTGGGGTGGAAAACGAGACTCTGTCCCCCCCCTTTCCCCGTTGAACAAAAAGGCGCGTGCTGAAACCCTTTTTTAGCTATTTTCACTCTTGCGCCTTTCCGTCCCCTTCCTCACCCCCGTAGGAGTGACCCCAGTGGTGCTCACTTGGCTGCTTCCAGGACACACTGTCCTTCCCCTTGGAAGAAGTTTTTTTTAAACCCTCGATCTATCTATCCTTTCTTTTTACGCCGCCCGCTCAACCTACTCTCCCCACTCAAGAACACGGGATGGCTCGGCCCTCTTCGGCTCTGGTCTTTGACTCATTCGGCGTTCACACTTCTTTCTTTAGTAATGGCATGCTAAAACTTACCGTGCCACAATGCTGCCGTCTCTCCTCTAGGCGTGCGGCAGGCCCATAGTTTGGTTCCTGTAATGTGGATTTGTTCTTCAGTTCCTCCGTCGTGCTTTTGAATTGGTGTCGGTCCTCCACTACTCCTTCTTCCTTCTCTTCGAGCGTGCGCGCGAATGGTCGTTCGTCCCCCCCTTTCGGCTGCCCGTGCCCTTTATTCTTTTTGTCATGCTAGAAAAACTCGTGCTTTGTCTCGTGTCTTATTGCGCAGGAATCATGCACCGACTGAGATCCCTCCCCTCCTTCCCCCTTTCCCGCGACCCCCCCCCTTCGCGCCATCTTCCCCCAGCGATGGACTCTGCCCCCTTATCGCCAACGCCTTCTCTGGAAACTTTTAACTCCTTTCTCTTTTTCCCTTTGATTTGTTTGTCTTTTCCCCCTCTAGTGCGTGAAATTTTCTCCCTCCCTCAAGAAGTCCCCCCTAGCCCCCACCAAACCCGACCCGATTTCCTGCGCTGAAACATTGAATTCCTTGTTTTTATAAATTTCCACGGGTTATTGTCCTTTTCTTCCCCCCTCTTGCTTTTTCATTCATGGTTCGTCCCCTATTTACGAACTGCGGTATCCACGGAACGCCTGACTTCCCCCCCCATCACACCCCCCTTCCCCTCGAATGTGATGTATAATGTTGCTCCTCTCCCCTCCTCTCTTCAAAAAATTGCCTTTGTTTCCCAACCTCTTTTTTCCTTCTTTTGTAAGAAGGGACCTGACTTTTTTTTTAATCCTTTGCATTTTTTTCCTCCCACGTGCTTCGCCTCTCCAACCCTCTCTCCCACGTTTTTTTACAGTCAGGCACCGCTGGGCGATTCGACGATGGCTATGTCTTCCTTCAAGAAATTGGCTGAAAACCTTTTCGATTTTTTTTTTCAGTGAGTCAAGTTTTCCCCTATGATTGACTCCTACACGATTTGCTGGACCTGCCTTACTTATCCCGCCTCATACCACCCCCTTCCCCTTGCTCCACATTCGGCCGAGCCGTTCTTGAGTCTTTCCCTTCAAGATCTCCCCAAACTTTCTACCCGCGCAATACTCAAATCAGGACGCCATCCAAATCCTTTTCTCTTCTACGACGCAACCCGCCCCCCTTTCTCCTCCTTCTCCATCCACTTCTCCAATTATCTTTCTCGATCCCTCCGGGACATCCCTCCCTGGGTCGTCGGAACTTTCGCTACCCCTTTCCTCCCAATTGCGATGGGATCCCGCTTTCTCTCCTCCCCGGAGCCCACCTTCTAAACACACCGCCCCTTTCCCACAAAGTTACTTAAAGTAGACTTTTGCAAAGTCAGCTCACCAACCAACACCCTTCTCTTTCGCACTATTAAAACCTCCTCCCAGTTAATTCTTTCGAGACTCTTCCCCTCTTCCTGCTCCCCTAGGGCATTTATTGACCTTCCCTTTCCAACGCTGGTGACCTCTCCTTCCCTGTTGCCGAAAAGGCATTTCCCTGAACCTGAGTTGCAACATCAAAACCCCCGACGTGGAGAGCTTTTTTCGTCCTGCCTGGGGTGCGACAACTATCTGCGCTCTTTCCCCCCTTTGACTCTGGTTTTTTTAATTAAAAACTAAATGTCTATGTCCTTGCAATGTAGAATATTGCGCCTGACTCCTCCCCTTCCCCACAGGCCGTTTCCCCAACTCCCTTTTCCCCCCCTTTTGATTTGAGTTCGCGCTCCGTTTAGACAGGGGCGTTTCCCCCCTCCTAAGTGTTGGCGGCCCCCCCTTCTTTCTAACTTACGAGGGCTTGATGACTTCGATGTTGACACTTTATAGTATTTTTTCTCTTCCCTTATGACTTAAATGGCGTCATGCTGCGGCACATTAGCCCGATGCCATGCAACCAAAGTTTTTTCCTCCTTTGTCCCCCCCACTCAGCTTATCCCTTTCCGTCTCCCAGATCCTCGAAACTTGTGTTTCCCTAGTTGGTCCCCCTGTTGTTCGCAAGTAACGACAGCCCTTCCTTCCGCAACTGTTTATTATGCTTTACCTCCCTGCCCACAAAGTTGCCCCATCTCTCGGGACTTATCGTTGTGAACCAATTTTCTCGTTTTTGATTGGGCGTTCCCCCTCCCGTCGCGTTGAACGACAACTGCCGCTGCAGTCCCCCCTTGATTCAAATGGAGAATAGCTCTTCTTACTGCGTGCTTTTGTACCTAGACCCTCCCTTGAAAGTTCTTGTTGATTTCTTGACCCCTTGGCAGGATTTTGAAGCGACCCCCTTTTGGTTTGTCCGCTACCCCGTATTCAGGGCACCCCCTTTTTTTTTCAGGATTTCTTCCTGTCTCACTTTCACGCATGCCCTACCGTTAGGAGAGCCAACGTCGTCGATATCCTTCCTATCAAAAACATTCTCTTTCCAATCAATTTGTGTGGGTTCGCTCTATTTTGTTGTCGGTCGCGATCGTCGACGTGCTCGATACCTTCCAGGGCGTTCGTTGGGAGAACGGTGAGCCAGACATTTCGACAAGATGCTTTTTTTGTCCGATAGCGGTAGATTCAGCCCCCCCTTTTTTCTTTCCAAGGCTGCCATGGAGATGTTTTTTTTCTCCTCTGTTGGAAGATGGGCTTTTTATTTCGAAGCCGAGCGTCGCGTCTCGTTGAGTTCTCCCCTTTTTTCTACAAAGCTTTTCGGCCTCGGAGGTTGAGTTTCGCGTTTTAAAATCCTACTTTTCCCCGTGAGTTCGCCTTCGCTCGATCCAATGTTTTTCCGATTCCGTCGCTAGGGCGATGATTTTTGTCTTCCCTTTCCCTTTTTCGGAATCAGGCGGGTTCCATGCCCCTTCTCCTCTTTTTTTATTGCGCACACTTTTATTCCAGCTTCATTCAGTTATGTTCGTACTCTTTCTTCTTTTTGAAGCCAGGTCCAGAAAGTCTTCCTTTTCTTCCCCTTATCAGAACGCTTCTTTCTTTGGTCCTTTCTGACTTGTGCGCGCTCAAGATCCACTCGAACATTCCTACATTCAATTCTTAAGGATCAGACGCTCCCCTCCCTCGTCGCGAATGTGCAAAATAGTAATTAATTCCATCTCCCCGCCCATTACGAAATCCATGTTCCTGTGCTCCGCACACGTCTATAAGTATGGATTTCCTGGACCTAGCCCCCCCCTTTTTTCCCACTTTCCCCATCTAGGTGAGTAGGGAAGGTCTGAAGGCCTTTTTTGGTACGGCTTCGTCCTTTTCTGCCAAGTGGCTTGCCTACGGAGCACCTTTTGTGAACACTTAAAGTAGTCTCTATTTTTTCCTTTTTTTTTTTTTTTTCTCCCCCCCACTATACTGAGACCGCGTGATCTGCGTTGTACCGAACCCTGCCCGGTTTTCTCATTCCTCCAGGAGGGCAATTTGACTTTTCTTGGCTTTCCTTACGTTCGAGGGCTTCTCCAAGGTCCAAGCGTCTTTTTAACCGCTTTCCTTCCCCCCACGAACAGTGAGCGCAGAGGTTCATGTTAGTCCTCGTCGTAGGTCTTCCTTTCCTTTTTGTCGCAAATCAGGGCCTTCTTCCCCTCTACCTTTTGGTGTTGGACCTTGTTTTCGGGGTGGCCAAGCCCAAGACATTTTTTTAAAAGGTCTTTCGCGTTTTAGGCGCGTAGTCGTCTATGTTCCCCTTTCCTTCGGACGAGCATCACGCCCATTTTGCGGCGTCCCGGGAATTGACCATTTGCTCCCTACACCAGTTCTTTTCCTTTTAAAGATCGTGACTACATCTCTGTTTCCCTCCTCCTGCAGGCCTCAATGGCTTGTTACCTTTTTTTCGTTTTTAGTTGAGGTTTTTTAATTGTGTGATGGTTTTCCTGCTTCGTGCTGGGCTCGACCGTTGAAGGAGACTCCCCCCCCCCTTTTCCGGGACTCGCCCCCTTTCTTCCTCTGTGAATTTATTGCGGTCCAATGGATTGGTTCTTTCCTTCGGGCTTTCAGCCCCTTCGTTTCCTCTGAGTTCGTCGACTAAGTGTCCCTCTCCCCTTTTTGAAGCGATGAAAGTGATTTCCCTTCTTCTCTTAAGTTTAAAGAATGTCCAACGCGTTTGTCGTCCTTAGTTCCACGTTTTCCGGTCCTTTCGCTTGGGAGCGTCTTCCTCCCCTCTTGGCACGATGCGATTTGGCACCAGTCTACGCCGTACGTCCCGTTTTTGAATTCTTCCCCCCTTCACCTCTAAATAACGTATTCGGACCCCAAAGTCCTTTCCCCCTTTTTGAAGATTAGCTCTTAGCCCTTCCTCCCCTTCCAGGCGCCTCCCGTTTTTGCGTTCGGTCAAATGCTGCATTTTTTCTTTCACGGTTCGCCCCCCCTCCTTTCCCCCCACTTCTCCCAAGGACTAGCCTTTTGGGGTTTAGCTCCACATAGCGAGTTGTTGCCCCACTTGCGGACACTCGACCGCCCCTTTTGTGTCCTTCGCGAGGAAATGTTGTGTGTTTTCCCTTTTTTCTTTTTTTCCTGCGTAAATCGATCTACTGCGGTTCTCTCGTTCCCCCCCCCCTTCACCCCTCCCGTAGCCAACTCCGCCAGTCTTCTTGCGCGTTGATGAATTCTTTGCCTTCTTTTCCGATCCGGGTCCCATCCTCGTTTGTGCATTTTTCCTTAACCCTGGGACCGTGCGCCCCCTGCTAGTCGCGGGGCTTCCCTTTTTGTATCTTTATTTCCTGACTCGAACAGGCCTCTTTTTTTTTTTTCCTTGGGCCCACTTTCAATTGCCGGACCCTGGAAGCGCTTAAGTGGAGAACCTCGCCACCAACTGCGCGCCCGCCGAATCTCTGATTTGCGGAGTGGATTCCCCCCCTCCCCCCCCCTTTCCTAGAGCATTCCTAGGACACTGACTTCCCCCATAACCAATGTTGAGGACCGACAACCACCACAGAGGTCCAGACTTGCCAGAAAGAGAGTCTCCTGTACGGACGCCTTTTCTCTTCTGTTTTAAAGCTGCCAGGAAGAATTCTCTTCCTTGAATTAGAAGTTACCAAAGCGCGCGCGAAATGCCCGATTAGAGGGAAGTATGGACTTGAGTTTCTTTTTTCCGGGCGGAGTGAGCAAGGCATTCCTTCTTCATTTCTCGAGGTCTTACCTCTTACGGTCTCTCCCTACCAGGGATTTCCCCCCCGTAGTTTCACTCCGGCCGATCTGTTCGCCCCCAAGACTGCCAACCTCCTAGCGTTACCGCGTCCCCCCCCCAATCCCCTAAGATTTCACGTCCTCCCTTCTTTTTATTTAAGCTGGTATTCTTTCCACTTCCTGCACCCTCCCTTTCTTATGCTGGGTGCTTTTTTCTGGTTTGGATTGCTGGCGGATTCTTTGAAGACATCCCTACCTTCCTTTTTCACTGGATCCCTCAGCGTTTGCCTTCTTTCTATCGGCTCCGCCCATTTTTGGTAGGATGACGTCTTTTTGTTAACTGCTTGGTCTCCATCTCGCTATAGATCTTTCCCTTAACGGCATAGTTTAACCCCCTCTTTCTTTTTCTATGACTTCTTTCAGCTCTTTATGGTCTCTAGAAGTCGACGCTTTTCTCCTTAATCACTGACCCGAAATAATTTTTTCCCTTTCTCTGCAGTATCTCTTCCCTCTTTGTTCCTTTCAGTCGTTCTGTCCGGTCAACAATGGATTCTTTATCTCCCCTGAACGTATGCAAATTTTTTCCGCCCCCACCTTATCGCGGCCATTCCCTGTCTCTGAAATGCGCACAAACATCTTTTCTCATAAAAGAATAGCGCTTCGCAACTCCCGCTCTTAGGTCTCTTTCTCCCCCCACAGGTTCGCCAACGGGCCTCCCCCCTTCCACCCCCCAAAAACTGTTTGGTTTCGGCCTCCTGACCCAGAGAATTTCCAGCTGTTTCGGGATCTTCTACACCTGTTTGCTGCGGCCTGAAAATCGCCAGTCCCCTTCCCCCCCCCCCCCGTAAATTCGCACCATCTTAATTCCTGGACTTGAGTTCCTTGAAAACGACTTTGGCCCTACAAACTCCCCTCAAGAGCGGGCACACCCTCTCTGATAACGCTGGCGCTTGCTTCTAGCAAGGATAAACCCCTTTGGGTTTGATTTCCCCTTTTTGCTAGCAAATTGCTGCTCGAAGTAAACCCCGAACAACAATGGTCCTCCCCCCTCCTCCCTCCGAAGATCCTTTTGCTTTTACCCCCAAATTTCAGGCCATCTCTCCCCAATCCTCACCCGTTTGGACCAACGCCCCTTCTGCCGACATTCGCTCCTCTTTCCTCCGTGAAATTCTTGCAATCTTCCTTGGCGTACAGTTTCCGAGGGACTTTCCCCCCATGAATTAGCGGGCGCAGTGCCCTCTTTTTTCGGGATCATCCGTGTTTTCCGTCCCCTTTCAGATTTTGTTGCCGTCATTCACTCTCGTGTTAGAGTTGGTTCAGGATTTTTCCCTTGGGGCTGTACCACCCGATACCCCTCTCTTCCCTAGAGTGCGCCTATCCTTTTTTGAGGCGTTCGAAAAACTTCGGCTCTTGTCCGGCCCAGCGGCTTCCTCTTTTTTTTTTCCCAGTGACGCTGGTCTCGTGGCTGGGGAATATTTAATGCTGACACTCTCCTTTCGCAGCGCATGCGATAGCCTTTGTTTCTGCGCAAGATGGGTCCCCCCCGATGTCTTTCGGAATTCTTCCCCGGTCACGCTTCTTTTTTTTGACCCTTTCATCACGAGCGCAGTGGTTCCCTCACTGTGACGGTTTTGCGCACGGTGACTTCCCCCTCCTCAGCTGCCAGAGACCTTTTCGTTTGACTGTACCTCGAAGAATTTACGCAGGACCCACCCGCCCTTTTTTTTTCCTCTCCACCATTCAGGACTTGGCTCCCACCTTTACAAAAGTGCTCTGTTCTTTCCCACCCTCCTAGGGATATTCATGGATGCGTTTCCATTGCCGCATTTTCCTCTTTTGCAAAGTGGTCTTTCCCCCCTGAAGCATTTCACAATAACCCTTCAGACTCCCCCCTCCTGTGGAAGAGAGCCGCTTCCCCACCCCCCCCCTGCCCAGGTGTTCTTTCCCACCTACGTTTATGTGTTCAGGTTCCCTAGTCCTTGAATAAGAACTTTTTCTCTCCTTAGGACTTTCCCCCAATGATCGCCTTCCCCTTTGGATCGCGAATCACCCGCGCGTCACCAAGCGCCCCAGTGACGGAACCTTTTGGGCGATCCGAATATTTTTCGCTTTGGCCTTTTCTTCTTTTTTCCACGCCCCCCCTTTCCCCAAGCCACGATCAGCATGCGTCACTGTTTTTCGGAATAGCGCCTCCTTTGTAAAAAGGAAGTTACTTGAGCGCTCTGGAACGCACTCCAATTGGCAAGTCTTTTTTTCGCTCCCGGCCTTTCGATTATCTCTTTTTCTCCCCGTCCCCATCCCTCACCTTCCCTTAAGGGACAGAAAACCTCAACAACGCCGTGCCTCTACGACGACTCCCCCTGCAACTTTTTCCTCCTTTCGGCCTAACTAGCTTTCCCCCCCTTTATAGTGATTATCTGGAAACCCCCTTTCAAAAGCGGGTTTTTAGCGCAAATTAGACACGTCTCTCCCTTTTCGCCTCACAATGAGTACTTCGCTTTCGTTCTCGTTCCGGCCCCTAGATGAAATACTTGTCCTACTCCAACCGATACCGTTTCATTCTTTTCCGCCTCCCCGCAAAGTCAAGTTTGTAACCCCCCCTCTTTCTACCTCACCGAAAGAACTTTATTGTTTTTGCCCCCCCCCCCGCCATTACCAGAAACCCTAATTCCTTTCTTACCTCTTAGATCCTCTAGGTTCCCTCTTTCTCCCCTCTTTTTTCCTCCCCCGGTGCCCCCCGTTTCTTTCCGGAGTAGTTCGAACTTCCTCAATCCCCACGGAAACCGTGGGTCAACTTCAAACCTCCTTGAGACAGTTTTCTTTCTTTTGTGGTGCGGGACACACTTAGCGGACCCCTCCTCGGTTTTTCTTTCCCCTTCTGAAAAACGCATAGACCTACTTTCCCCTTGTCATATTGTTTCGCGGTTCTAACCTGCTCCATTGCGCTGCCACTCCGTCCCCCCCCCCCTGACTTGCCCACCCGCGAAATCTGGTGACCTGATGTGAAGTTTTTTCAGTATCCGACCCCCCTTCGCAAAAAACCTTCTTTCTCCCCTTTTTTTAACACAATCAGGTTTCCCGATTGTCTATGATGGTTAGTGATTTTCGTCTATTTGAACCCTCCTTCTTCTCTCTTGTTCTCGGCTCTACTGCCCCCTTTTTTCCCCCTTCCTCCAAATGTTCTGGTCCAGATCGGCAGCACAAGTATTCCCAGACTTTGAAATTCTCCCCGTTTCTGAATGGCCCCTTTCCCCTTAGCTTTACAATGGACCTGCTTCAACCTTCCCCCTTTCCCTTTCCAGAAAATTTGTGGTTACTTTTTTTTTTCCCACCGTTCTGGGTTCCCTCCCAAGATCTACTCACCTCCATGGAAAAGCCCGCAGCATTATCTCCTTTAATCCCCCGAATCAAGGAATCGCCACTCGCGGACTCTTAACCCCCTTATAGATCGAATTTTTTCGGCCCATAAGAATTAATTTTAGAGGGTCGCCGCCGATCGTCACCAAGACTTTTCTTTTTTTTTTTTTTTCCCTTTGTAGCACGGTAATCAAGCGCTCCTCCTCCCCCATAGAACAGCATCCAGTTCTTCTTTTCACAGATACCAATGGTCTTCCTGGTAAGAGTGCTTTTTGTGTTCTCCGCTTCGCCATTCACACCATCCTCTTTTTCTCCACGGATTTATCGAGTCAACCTTTGTTCCACCCCTTGAAAGCCTTTCCTCCCGTAGCCGTTTAGTAGACGAGAAACTAGCTCAAAAAAAAAACTCTCTCTTCCTCATCCCTTTTGGGGTTTTTCGTACTATCTTTTTTTGATATTTTTCTTAGGTCTGCTCATCACTCCTTATCCTGGGTGTCTGGACCGCGTCGACCCCCCCTTCCTCTTTTTCAATGAAACGCGGGATGTGCCTGGTTATAGCGGGCGAGGTCTCCCCCACGCCTGTAGGTTCGATTAAGTCATGTTGTTTGTTTGATTGTTTTTCCTCTTCATGCCTCTTGTCTAGATGGTTTGCTACTGATACCTTCTTATCGGGATATCTTCTCTCACGGGATTTCCCAGTATTGTTTTTTTGGAGGTTGCTTCCACTTTTTGGAGTTAGTTTCCCCCTCTTCGAATTCGTTTTTACGGGGTTTCACTCTCATTTCCCCCCGCTGGCGGGCCCCCTTTTTGTGAAGGTTCTTTTCTTTAATCTGCGGGCTTTCCCTTGCGTTTCTCTCTGCCCCTTTCTCCAAAACGAGCCGCACTTTTTTTCCCTCCCTTTTTTATAGTCGATGGAGCCCCTTGAGGTGTTTCTTTCCTGTCAATTTCCTCGCTGCTAGTTAACATTATTCCCCAATGGTTGAATGTTTTCCCCGTCCGGAATTTGTGATTTCTTTTTCTCTTCCAACTAGAAATTTTTCCCGTAAGCATTCGTCACCTCTGGATGAGACGCCCGAATACGCTAACTGAGGTTTGTCCCCATATTTTCCTTCCCTTTTGCACTCTTCACTCTTATTGTGCCCACCGTCGAGCAATGGTGGATCTTCGCCTGGTACTGATATCCCGCCATCCCCCCCTATGTGAGTAGGTGGCCAGGGCGCCCTTGGGACGTTCTTTTCCTTTTTGGCACTAGTCTTGCGCCGGGAAATGAACAACTTACCTCTTTCGCTTTTATTTTTCTACACCTCCTCTTTCTTTTTTTCCTCTTGCGTCGACCCCAAAGTCTTCTCTACCGGCCCGAATGATGGTCATGTTTTCGCTGTCCCCTTACTTAGAATGTAGACGTTTTACAAGTTCCCCACGTTGGTTTCCTCGCCTGAATAATTCCTTTTCTCTTGGAGTTTGTTTAGTTGCCTAGGCCGGTTTTTTTTCTTGATGCGTTTTTCGCAACGTTTTCCGTCTGTTAGGCTCCGTGGTTAGCTTATTTTTTTTTTTTCTGAATAAAAGCACTTTTTGTTCTCCAAAGGTCCTTGTTTTTGCGCTAGTGGTTTTGAGGGATTTGACCTATACCTTAGACCGCCTGTTGCGCTCCGGTCCTGTCCCTTTTCTTTCAGACCCGTTTCTGGCCTTATTCAGTATTCGAACAGAGCCCCGCTCATTTTTTCCCCTTCCAAGGATCGGATAGGCCATGACCTGGCGTCCTGTCGTTCGCGTGATCCTTCCTCCCGTACCTCTTGTGTTTTTTTGAATTTCCTCGTTTTTCGTATTTTTCTCCCTTTTTCAGGTTTTTCTGGGCAGGCCCAAACTCTCCTCGGCCTTGCCGAGGCGCTTCCTTTTACAAGGCGTGCTCTTCTCCTTACAAGTCGGCATCCCCCTGAGTGCCCTTAGCAAGGCACTCCGAAAGTTCTTTCCCCTCGTATTTCAAATTTTCTTCTTTTACTTGTTCGTTGACTTTGGAGTTTTAAACCCTTTTGCATGTCGGAATCTCACGCGTTTCCGGAATTGCTTTCGTCCCCCTCCTCCTCTTACCGCCCGACGTTTCGCTTTTTCTATCTTTTTGTTGGACATCCGCCAGATCTTCCATTTCTTTTTGAACCTCCTCGTGAACAGTTGGCCCCCCCCCCCTTCAAAGTTTTTGACTCCAGCTCTCTTTCTTAGGCAAGGAAGGACCTTCCAGTCTTATTGCTGCTTTTGTGATGGGTCATGGGAATGCTGATTGCGCATTTCCCTTTTGAGCCGACTGAGGCCACTCCCTCTCCCTTCATTTATCAGTGGCTCTTAATTACCCACTATTTGAGTTTGTGCTTGCCTTAACCCTTCCCCCCCTTTTTCGGAGGACGGCTTTTTTTTTTCTGCTCATCTAAACTAACCCTTCTCATTCATGTCCCCTGTCTCCCTTCTCTTCACGCTTCGCCAAAGCATTCCCTTCCCGCTGCGTTTAGTTCTTTCAACAGATTCCCGTTTGCTCTACAGAGTCATCTCCCGCGGTTTTCCAGCTTGCTCGCCCCCTTTTCCCTCGCCGGATACTTCCCCCCCTCTTTTTCCTGTGTCCTTTCCCCCACTATGCAAGAAGAGTTTTCCCGGGGCCACAACATTCACGCTTTCCGACGATTTGCCTCCCTCTCGTGTTTCTTTCCCCCCCCTTTCTTCCCCCCCCCTTAGCGCGCACTCTCATATCTTTTCTCTCTTCGTGGTCCCCGCCACCCTTTCCCCCCTCTCCAAAGAAACAACCGCGTTCGTCCCCTCCACATAGTTTCGGCCGCCCCAAGTCACCCCCACGATCTTTTAAGCTTGCCCCTCCCCTTCTGAGTCTCTGATATTCTTCCTTGCCCTTTTCCGCCCTGACGAAGGCACCGCATTCTTCGTTACACTTTTTCGCGCTGGCGCCCCTGAAGTTCTGCCGGTTTGATGAGATTTTTTTGCCTTGTTATTTTCTCAATGGTCACAAAGGCTTTCCGCCTTCTTTTTGGTCATGCCCCTGTCCGTTCGTCGCTTCGTACAGAACCCCGTAACGGTCCTCCGCCTTTTGCTCAATTTCTTGCACCCCCAGAGCGCCGCGTTTCCACTGTTTATTTTCAGCTGCGCTTTGCGGTTAATTCCCTTTCCCCGTTTCAAGCCGCATTCACTTTCTTTTTTCGTTCGGGTCGTTTTTTTGATTTTTTCTTGCTTTCAGGATTTCCGACTGCCCTTTTCAGATCCCTCAGCGATGGAGCGTCTTTCTTCCCTTGCACGTTTTTTCTTCTTTTCAGTTCTGGTTTTTGAAGGTACTTGTCCATCTCGCCTTTCCCTCGGAGTGCTGTTCTTTTTTTCGGCCGTTAGGTGATCCCTCCCCCCCTTCTGGTTGGGATGTTTCAGCTGTAGGGTCAGTTGGCGTTTTACTTCGCCGCTTGGCGCGCTCATCAGACGCCTCAGGCCCAGGGAGGGGA
>Ga0179593_1687166_pt1 | contig 17873 bp, 24 predicted proteins | sample CZODoug2_1_08_16_FD_185931 | JGI IMG/M metagenome (GOLD analysis project Ga0179593, IMG submission 185931) | Vadose zone soil fungal communities from Angelo Coast Range Reserve, California, USA - CZODoug2_1_08_16fungal (PacBio error correction) | ecosystem: Environmental > Terrestrial > Soil >... | reverse complement strand
TTTTCCCGCCCCCCTTTGTTTTTGCGTTTTCTGGGACCCTTGCAGAGTTCTTATTATTTCTGTTTGCGGCAGTCCTTGTGCCCGAAGCCTCTTTGCGTTTGCTGATTTCTCCTTCCCCTAGTGTTTTGTGACATTATTGCTTTTCCACGTTCCCCCCCGATTATTCAGCGCCTTTCCTGCGCCCTTTTTTTTTCCTATCCTTTGCTCTTTTGCCGAGGCTCCATGGATTTGACCTTCTTGGTATCCTTCGAGCCATGTTTCTTTTGGCTATATGTTTTTTTTTGTTTTGTTTTCCAAACGCTTTCTCTTTTATGGGCTTGTTGTATCTTTTCATTTTTCCCTGCCGCCCAAACCCCTCTCCCCCTCTCACCAGTCCCCCTCCCCTTCCACTCCGTTTCCACAGGCTTTTTTTCCTCACTTTTTACCTTTTTCCATTCGCGGCCACTCCCGGCTCTCTGTTTCTTTTGTTTCACTGCTCTTTTTTATTTTCTCCCCCCCTTGCCAAATGGTAGCATCCCATGGCCCCCTCCTTGTGTCTTTCCCTTAGCGGCACTTTTTTGGGGACGAGTCAACCTTCAACCGTTGAATTCTAACTGTTGCTTTGCTCCGGCACGATTTTTTCTTTTTCGTAGGCTTGATCCCCTGTGCTCTGCTTCGGCTCTCCGTGGGAATGGGTCAGTCCCTTTTTTTTTCGGCGTTTTCTCCCCCCTTTTTTTTCCCCCTATGAAACATGTTTTGATTTTTGTCTGGTTCGCACGGGCCCAGCGTTATTCCGCCTTCCTTCATCCCAAATTTTTCTCACCCCCTTCCTCTTTTTTGTTGACCTTCTGCAGCCTTCTTGTGCGCCCCTTCCCCCCCATCCAAGCTGATTCAGTTTAGCTTTTTTTCCGGTTCGGCGTCTTTCTTTTTTTTTTTTTTCCTGGAGCTTCAAACCTCACCCCTTTTTTTTTTCGTGTGCCTCCCCCCCCATGCCAATTGCGAGCTTCACACCCACCCTTCTACACCTCTCTCTCTTTATTACCCCTTTGGGATCCGTTTGTGCTCACTTTTTTTTTGATTTGTCGTGTACTTTTTCTTTGTCAGTGGTCTGGAGTGTCGAACAGAATGATTTGTTTTGATGTCCGTTTTTTTTCCCTTTCTTGTGCTCTCCCTCTGAGGTGCTTGGCCCCTGCCATGATTTCGGGCGACGGGATTTCCTCTTTTTTTCCCCGTTTTTTGGCAAACTCCGTTTGTTTTTTTTTGTGCGGTTCCCCGCTGACTGATTGTTCTGTTAGCGGTGGGTCCACACTTTCTTTCCGCCCTTTTTTTTTACTTTTTCCTTTGGGTGGCCCCTTATCCCGCCGGCCGTTTTTGTCTTTTGCTCTGCCACCTTTCTCTCCGTGCGAAGCGGGTTTCTTCGAACTTTTCATGATCACTCCGGGCATTTTTTTGCTTTTTCCCTCTCTTTTTTTCCCAGTTCGGTAACCCCGGTGCCCCCCCCGTATCTTTTCCTCTTGGTCTTTTGGTGTGTGAAAACCCGCTAATCCCAATTTGTTGATGCCCCACCTCCCTCCTTCTTTTGTCCCTTTACCCCTTCCCTTAGAAAAACTTCCTAAACGAGCTAGTGCCCTTCCCCCCCAAAATTCTGGCTCGTCTTCCCCAGATCTCGTGCCCCCTTATTCTCACGGCGTTGTCAAAAGTGATGCTCGTTCTCTTTCCTTCCCTTTACCCTTTCCAAGTTCAGCCGGGTTTTCAGGCGTTCATCCGTGGTTTTTTTTGACCGGCTTTTGAACCCCTTCCCGTCCTCTTCGGAGGCGTCCATGGTTCCTGCCACTTTTTTTTTTGTCTTTTCAGACCTTGAAGATTCTTTTTCCGACCCCCAGGAGTTTGGGCCCCTCAAAAGTCGTCCTTTGAGATTTTCCCCTAAAACTGCACACCTGCCGCCACCCCCTTTTTTTTTGCAGTTCTCCCCCCCCTCGCCTTCTTTTTTTCCCCCCCCCGTGTTTTTTCCATCCGAAGGCATCTGTCCCCCCACAACCGCGCAGTTCCTTCTCTCTATTTTTCCTCCTTCCGGTGTTTGTTTTCTTTTTGCTTCCTCCGCTGTTTCCGTGTCCCTTCATGGGTTGGTTGTATTTGATGCGTCTTTTTTCCTTTGGATTCTTTCAGGGTCGTGCGTCACATTCGGCTTTGTTCCCCTGGCGTTTTTTTCCGTCGGATCTCTTTACGACTGTTTCGTGTTTTCTTTCGTCCGTTTTTTTTCGGCCCGATGACTCTTGTTTTTTCTTTCTTTTTGCTGTTTGTTTTTCCACCTTGGCTGCTGCTCGCCTGTTTCTATGTGGGCCCGTGGAGATGGGGTCTTTTTTGCCGACCCCTTTTCCGTTCTTGGCCTGTTTCGTTTGTGTGCTTTTTTTTTCAATCTTTTTTGCCTTAACGTTTTCCCTCCCCCCCTCCGTGAGCTACGGGAGATGAAATTTGGCTTTCCTAAGCCGGTTCTTTTTTTCGCTTCCCTCCCCCCCTCGTTTCCCTCCCAAGGACCGCCCTCCACCCACCCCTGGCCATGATTTGTTCTTTTCGAACTTTTCCCAGAGTGGTTTCCCAGAGCCTGGCGGTGTCATTGAGCGGTCCATTCACCGGTTTTTTTTTCCCCCCCCCAATCAGTTCGTGCGCGCCCTTCCCGTCTTTCCAAATTCTTCTATGACCACTTGGCTCGCGCTTTGGGCCCGCTGCCGATTTTTTCTCCCGTTTTTTCCCCCCCCCTTTTAGGATGTTGGACCAAGCAGCAGCAGCTGACCGGATGCTGCGGCCTTTCCCCGATGCTTCTCCCCGCTAACCATTTTTGACCCCCCCCCCAATCCGCTGCCTTCCGCAAAAAAACAACGCTTTGACCCAACCGAGACCGAACTTTCCCCTTTTAAGAACCCCTCTTCGTCCCGCAGCCCCGCAAGGGGGAAACTAGCACCGGCTACCACGCCTGGATCGTTTTGCCTCCCCACCCACTCGTTCTTTTAACTTGGCGCATTTTTTTTCTTCCCCGCTTTTTTTATTTCCCCCTCCAACAGTTGCCAAGATCCCCCCCTGTTTAATTCTGCCGGAGATGCTTTGATTTGGTTTGTTTCAGCTTCGGTTTACTTTTTGGTTTTTTTATGGTCCCCCTAGCCCCCCTTTAGGTTTTGAAGTTCCAACCCCCCCTTTCCGGCCCGCTTTGGTTCCCTTTTGGAAAACGTCTGAGCTGACATTTTTATGTGGTGTTTCCTTCCTCCCTTTCTTGCACGCGTTAGGTAAAAAGACTCACTTTGTCTTCGGGTTTCCGTTGCGGGACCGTCGTCTTTTTTTTAACTTGACCATACACGCTGTGTTGCGGTCCCTCTCTAAAGTTCTTTTGTGTGCATCTTCCCCTTTGACCACCCCGCGCACGTCCCCATGACCACTTTTCCCCTCTTCCGCATCGAGCCCTCTTCTCTTCTTTGGAACTTTTCCTTTGCTGTGTTTTTGTCCCCCGCCTGCCATCATGTTGCCCCCCCGTTTCAGGATTCTCGTCACCAGTTTTCTCTCCATGGCCATCAACTAGCCGGTCCATAAAAACTCTGTTTTTTTGCTACTTTTCTTGGACCCCGATCAAAATTTTTTCTTTGCTCCCTTCTTTCCCCCCCCCAAGTTTTCTTTCCGTCCGTTTTGGGTCCCTGATCACAACGGTTTGTCCCCCAAACAGTCTAACACTTTTTTTCCAGGTTTTTTTTTTTTTCTTTTCCTCCGAATTTCCCTTTCTGGTGATGCGTTTTTCCCGTCCTTTTAGTTCCCGTTGCGTTCAAACAGCTCCCTCCTTCCGCGGTGGGCCCCGACCCCCGGCTTTTCTTCTGGTCCTCCCCCCCCCTGGCTCGATTACCTCCTTGCTGCTCCCCCCCCCGAATAGCAAGATGTTCTCGCGCTCGTAAACGCTTTCACTGTGGTGCAGCGTTTCAGTTTGCTTCTGCACCCCTCCCATCGTGTCCTCGGTTTTTGCGTTCATGATACCCGTAAAACACACTATTTTTCAAGGTCCTTTCCGAACCAAGATTCGTTTCCCTCCCCCCATCCAGGAATAACCCGTCGAGACCCTAAATGTTGCCTAGCCCAGATTTCCTCTTTTCTGCTTACTAAGCTAAGGTTTTTGTTGTTTGAGGTGTCATCAGTCAACCCTGTTTGTTTCGGTGGCCCAAAGGTTTTTCCTTTTCTTCTTTTTCTTTGATCGGCTTCTTTTCCCAACCCTGGAATCTGAGTGCTTCCTTTTTTTTTGAAGCTCTTTTTTGTGATCCCATTCTTTGATCAGGCCTTGTTAAAGATTCTGTTCTGGGCCACTTAATGTTTGCAGGGATCTCTCCTTCCATCCCTTTCTTCTTTTTGAAAGTGGATTTTTGTCCCCTCATTTCCCCCCCCTTACGGCGCTTTTGGCCATGTTTGGTTTTTTTTTTTCGTTTCTTTCATCCTCTTTTAACTCCCAGACTTGCTGTTCGATGCTGTGTGATCTCGTTGCCGGCTTCCGCTCCACGCCCGCCTCCCCCCCCACTCTTTTTTCAAATTCCCCCCTTCCCTTAAGCAACACAGGGTTTTTTTTACTTTTGTAAAACACCCTTGTTGGTGATGCAGTCCGGAAATTTTCAGTGAACTCTCTGGGTTTTTTCCCTTTCACCGTTTTTTTTTTTTTCTTTGTTCTTAATTCCCAATTCCCCCCCCGGGGTTAGCATCCCACGTTTCCCCTTTTCTTCGTCTTTTTTTCCCTCTTTTAAGCTTTTTGTTTGCTACTTTAACCTGCCTTCTCACCCGTTTTTTGTGTTTTTCCACGTCCCTCTTTTTTTTTTCCGTTTTTTAGAAGTGCTCCTGTCCCTTATATTTCTTTTTTTACGGCCTTTTCAATGGGGTTTTTCTTTTCCCCTTTTTGTTTTTTTTTAGGCTTTCCCCCACTCTGCCCCCCCAATCATGTGATCGAGTCGCCCCACGGGCCAGGTCGTTATCGTTACCCCCCCCTGCGACTCCTTCCACCGGGCCAAGCCCCCCCTCAAGTCTTCTCATTTTTTCCTTCTTGCGAAGGCCACACCACCCATATAAAGTCTGTCTCAGCTCCCGACTTTTTCACTTTCTCTAAGATCAGATCGGTTGCAGGGTTGAGGAACCTCCCCTTTTCTAAACCCCCTTTTGAAACGGTAAATGTCCCCCCCCCGCCCCCCTTAACCCAACTTAAGCTTTCCAACCCCCCACCCACCCTGCCTCTCGGACATTATTACACACGTTTTTTGTGCTGGTGCTCAGGGGGTCTGTTGTGCCTTTTGGTTCTTGTAACCCCAAGTGCGATGGAGCTTTTCAAGAACGTCCGTTCGTTTTTTTTTTTTTGCGGTTTCTTTTGCGAAGCGTTGCTTCCTCCTTCTGAGTTTCTTTTGGGCCTGGCAGGACTTTTTGTGGCATGACCGGTTCCTTTTTTTCCTAGTTTTCACAAGCCGTTTTTTTGGCGTGTTTTAGCCCCCGCCTGATGATTGTGTATTCCTGTTCTCTGTGGCTCTTTCACTCCCTGTGTGCGATCCCTCATTTGTGCTTTATCCTCTTTCTGAAGCACAAGGAATTTTTTTTTTGTGTTCAGAATTGCACAGTCTGTTGCAGACGCCACACCTAAATCGCCGGCGTGTCCCCGTCCCCTCTATTTCAAAGCATTTTTGCTTTCTCCCCCCCCATTTTTTCGCTCTAATTTTTGGGGGGAACCTGTGTGACTGTCGCGCTCCCTTTTGGCTCTGGGAAACCACTCTTAATCAACTTTCCCCTTCCTACGAACATTTTAAATTTTTTTAGAGGCGTGCTTGTTTCTACCACTTCTGCCACACCCTTGACTCTTTTACCTTTCTTTTTTTTTTTTTGGTTCAATGGGCTTAGTCTTCCCCCTGTATCTCCACCGTTACTTTTTAAACGTTGCTCGCGCCCTTCCAGCGTCATTTTACGAAACAAGGTCCGGTTTTCCTTCTGCTTTTGAGGTGTTTTTTTTTCACCATTCTCCCCCGCTCCCCCCTTTTCCTTTCTGCTATTGTGGCCCTGGGGTCTCCCGGCGCCCGACTTTTTTGGCTTTTCTCCTTTATGCCGTGAACCACGGGAAATTCTCGCCTCGCCCCACCGGATTTTTTCCGTCCCGCACTGCACCCCCCACACGCCACACCATCCGTCTTTGAGCCCCCGTGTCCCTTTCGCCAGTTTTTCTCCTTTTCTTTCGGTGACCCTCCACCCCCTTGTTTTCTTTTCCCTCTCATCCTTTGTGTTGTTCTATTGCTGGATGTTTTCAGTGCAGATGGCTTTTTTTTCCCCTCTCCTTTTTCCTTTGAGTTTGTGGTTCCTTCCGGGTATGTGTTTTTCCCCCTTCTTTTTGTTCCTTGTTGTGCAGTTCGTTGTAAAATCTCAATCCCTTTCCTTTCGTTGGCCTGTTTTGCGTGGCTTTTCTTTTTTTTGTACGTTCAAAAGACCTTACCTTACGGCTTGACTATCAGCGCTCCAACGTTCACTTTTCTTCAAGGATTTTGGCTTGGAGTGGGGGTTCTTTGGTCCGCCCTTTGATTCCCTCTTTTCCCCAGTTGGCTTTTTCCTTTCTTTGGTGACTTTCATTCCTTTCCCTCTCCCGTGAAGACGGCCCCCCCCCCTTTTTCGACCCTTGGCTGGAAAAGTGGATGCTGTTTTTTTTTTTTGATGTGTGTCTTTTTCCCTTTCCCCCTTTTTTAACTGACCTTTTTTGACGCCCACTCTCCCCCCGGAAGCCCCAAGTCCCCTTCCGAAAAATTATGGTATTAATGTTTCCCAGTTACCCCTGAGCGTCCGCCCCACTTTTCTTGTTTTTCCGCCTTTCCTTTTTTAAGGCCGTTCTGTGCTTTTCCTTTTTTATTGAATCCCTCTCCGATGAACCTGCCTTCCGCCGCGATATTTGTGGCGCTTTCACTTGGGCGGCTTCCTCTTCCCCCCCCTTCCCACCTCCTTGTGCGTTTTTGTCCCTCTAGCGCTTCGTATCGAAACCTGGATTGTCCTTGTTGCCACGCTACCAGGTCACCCCTTTTTCTCCCCCCCCACCCGCAAAACCTGCAACGCTAGACGACACATCTCGGGCCAATCCTTATTGAAAGGCCCACTTCTTCCGCCCACTGATGTCTTTCTTTTTCCCCCGTTTTGACTTGACGATTGGCTCCCCACACCACCTTTTCTTCGTCCCATCGCCCTTTTTTCCAATCTTTTTTTGCCTTTCCCCCCCGTCCCTTCCCCGTTGTTTTCCCCCTTCAGAACCCCCCCTTTTGTCCATCTCCTCCGGCGTGGCGTTTTACCTTTTGGGCTTTTCTCGGTGAATTGTTTTTCTGCCCAAGTTTTTTTTCCAAAGTTTTTTTGCCGCTCCTCACCACCCCCGAGTCTCCCTTCGGTACCCCTTTTGAACGAGTTTTCTCTTTTATTTTTTTTTTTTTTTTTCGTCCTTTTTTTTTTTTTGCCGCTTTTGCCCTTCCCTGTTGCAGGACTTGATTTTCTTTTTTGCCTGACGGGCTCACAGTCGCTTCCCCCATACCCCCCGCTGTGCGGGGCCCGAGACTAACAATCTCCAGTGTATTTTTTTTTTCTATTGTACCCTACCAACCCTCGTTTTCCCCAACGGCCCTTCCCCCCCCCCCCCATTTCCCCTGTCCCTCCCCTTTCTTGCAAGCGGCGGTGCTGGGTCAACTCTCGTTATGAACTATTCAAAAGTCTAAACCAATTTTTTTTTTTTTAGTCCCTTTGTGGTATTCGTCAACCCACTTGAAGAATCAAACCAATACTTTTTTATTTTCCCCTTTCTTCCGACCCCACTTTTTTTATTGGATCCGATTCCCACTTGATCCCTCCCAGCGTCACTTGATTTCACCTCTTTCCTGTGCTCACCCCCTGACCAACGTTAAACTCTGGGCTGGTTCCTTCCTTTAGTATCATTGGATCATTTTGATTCTTTGTTTTGTCTGCTTTTTTTGACCTTCCCTTCACCCCCCTTTTTCGTAGCCAACCATAACGCGAACCGGGTGACAACCGGGTCTGATCTCCCTGGCTAGATTACCAGCTTTTTCCTTTTTTTTAATTTTTTCCCCCCGATTTTCCAGGCTCCGGTAACGCCTTTCTGGCGCGGTTCCCATACGGGGCGGCCCAACGCCAACTCTTTCGCCCCCAGTTCTCTCTGATAATCATGTTTTTTTCACCCACCTTCGATTTTCAAGGCAGTTCGTCCCCCCCCCCCGGATTTCGTTTCCCACGACCCGCTCCCCTATAATCCCTCCTGCCTTAACGTTCCCCTAACTTTCCCAGATTTTGCTGTCTTTCTTTTCCTCCCCTCCGTTTGTTGATCTTTTTCCCCTCCCCAACACCCTCTTGACTCGTTTCGTGTGTTTCTGTCCAGGTTTTATCTTTTATTATTTTTTATTAGGTTTTTTTGGCCCGTCCGCTCTGCGGATGCCTTCCTTATTAGTGCTCCATCTTTTTTTTTTTGATTCTTCAGACCCCTAACGGATTTGAGTCACGCATTTATTGCACCCCCTTCCTTCGCGTTTTACCGGCGGTCCTGCCTGAGGCTGCGTTTTGTTCCTTCTTGCATCTTTAACTTTTTTTTTTTTCTGGTCTCCCTCCCGAGGCCTTTTTCCTTTTCTGTTTTCCCCCACGGTCGGTTTCCGTTTGGTGTTCTTTCCTCAGTTGTTGTGCCGGCCCCTTTCACTTCCCGTTTCCCCGTCGACGGCCAATTTCTTCCCCAGTTTAGAACATTGGTTCCCCCCGGGAGTCCGGTCCATTCCTTTTCTGGGACTTTTTTTTTTTGAACGGTCCTCTTTTCCTCTGGCCTTAATAAAAGTTTTCGTTGTACATCCCGTTCAGTTCCCTTCTTCCTGTTTCTTTTCTATGAAAGTCTTGTTGTCCCGTTTTCTTTTGAATTTTCCCCCGTGAAATAGCCGTTCTTTGGATACTCCCCAGTATCCTCCTCCAGTTTTCCCTTCCAATTATCTTTGTCTCCCTTTCGTTTTGCATTTTCGTTGGAAAAGGGAATTTCCATTTTTTTAGTTGCGATTGGGGTTTTTTCCCACCCATTTCCGCTTTCTTCCCAATGGTGTTTCCCCCCCCCATGTGGGATGCTTGCGTTTTCTGGTTCCTTTTTCCCCCCCTTTCATCCCTTTCCCAAAAGAGTTTAAGTTACCCCTCTCCTTGATTTGGGTCCCCCCTCTTCCCCACAATCCCTCTTCCCTTCCCTTTTGGTCCCCGAATTCGCCATGCTCCACCCCCCCCTCCTTTTTTTTCCCCTACCAAGCGGTACCCTTTCCCTCATCGTTTCGTATAGTGAAGTTTGTTTTGGAGGCTCCCCCCACACCACCTTGTTTGACGCTTTTTTTCAAAGGACCACCCCTCAAAATCCCACTGAAAGCTTCCACAAGCCCCCATCTACACAACCTCCCCATCGCCGGGTTTTTTTTTTCTATCTCCTTTTTGTGATTCGTTTTTTTTTTGCTTGTGCTCATTTTTTTTTTGGGATGGTGGCGGCAGGGTGTCCTTCGTCTGGTCCCTTGTTGGGAATTTGGCGCGTCATACCCTCCCCCCCCCCTGACCTTTTTTTTGATTGAAGGCCATCGTTTCGTTTTTTGCGGCCTGCCGTGCTGCTCTATTTCCTTTCGGGGTGATGCTTTTTTTCTTGGTCTTTCTTTCATTGATGGCGGGTGCTTATTTCCTTTTCTTTTTTCCGGTTTTTTAACAAGCATTGGTTGTGATTGGCGGCCTTGGTCGACTTTCCGGATTTTTCATTTTTTTTTGATTTCTGGCCCCTACTCCCCGTGTCCTTCCCGTTCCTTGATTTCCTCCTTTTTTGTTCCCCCCCCTTTATCCCTGCAGTTCATCTTTTTGGTCCTTTTTAAGGTGAGCTCTGCAGCGCCGCCATTTTAGCGGTTCTTTTCCCCGTGTTCCTTTTTAAAGTCATTTACCCTGCTTCTTTGGCACGCTGCCCGGCACGGCGTCAGTTTCGTTTGTGACAACCCTGTAAAATTTTTGTGTGGCTCTTTCCTTTTTTAACCCTCCGTCTTGGGTTTCCCCCCAACCCTATTTTCCATAGTCTGAGGGTGGACCAAAACTTCTTCATGGCCGGTTTCTTTCGTCGCTTCGGAACCTCGTTTTGGACCGCATCTGTTTTACCGCCTCAGGAAAACAAGTTTTCTTTCGTCTTTAACTTCATATCAGTGGCCTTCACTGCCGCCCTTTGTTCGGCTTGCGCCTTCCCCAGCGATCACCCGCCCCGACAAACGGTCTCCTTCTTGAACTGAAACTGCAGGGCCTGTTGGCCTCTTCCCGATTTTTTTCCCCATCTCCCAACTGGCCCCCTTTGGAGGGCGGCGAGACTGAGCTTTTTGGCTTTTGAGGAGCTTTATTTCCCTCCCCTTCTGCCTTTTTGTTTCTTTTAACATCTGCAAATCTCATCTCAACGAAACTCTTTTGCATCTTCTATTTTCCAGGTCCACCCTCCTTGACAACATCCTTTTGGTTCGCAACCTTCCGGCCCCCAGGTTTTCTGACCGCCTTTTTCGAAACCCCTCCCACTGCCCCTGGCTCTTGGACCACTTGCTCCCTTTACTATTCCCTTTTTACTCCCACTACTGTGTTTGTCTCAGCCTCATGCTGAGTCCTTGTCTCACTTGCGACTTTGCCCGCCAGTTCGATGGCCCGGTGCACGGCGGGAGCCTTCTTTTCTTTGCCCCCCCTTTTTGGGTCATTTGCAGTTTTGGCCCCCCTTCTTACCTTGTCTAATGGTTTTATTCAGGTTTTCGTTAGGCAAGGAACCTCTTGGCTTCTTTTCCTTTCGTCGTTCAACTTTTTCCCAGTTTCTCTCCCTTGGGAGAGTGCTCGGGGATTTTTTTTTCCCCCTTTTTCCTCTTCCGTCCCGTGTTTTCCGGATGATTTTAGTGTCCCTTCCGTTTTTGCCAATCTCTGGCATCTTAGTGCTTTAGATACGGCAATCTCTTTTCCCTTTCGGATTTTTTTTTTTTTCGTTAACTTCTAGCCTTCCTTTTTTTTTTCCCTTTTAAAGTCCGCCATCCGACCACCCTTGCCTGATTGTTTTTTTGCCCTGCCGGAGAATTTTTGGCCCGTGGTTTTCCCCTGTCCCGGAGGTCTTTTCCTTTTTTTTTTGTCCATTCACCGGGGTTTTTTTTCCACGCTGGTATTTCGCGTTTCGTACAGTGCCGTACTGCTTTGTCTTCTTTCGATGATGACCATTTCTTCGCGGATTACTTTTTGAGCCCTAGACTTTTTCTCCCACACTTTGCCAAACCGATGCTTCGGATGCTTTCCCCCGCCCCGCAGCGGGATCGGCGATTTCCCCCCCCCTTTTCTTTCTTGATCCTTCACCTTGTCCCCCAGGATACACCCCCAGTTTTGGCCCGCCGTTTTGCCACGCCCACACCCCTCTGCCCACCCACCCTATCTCCCCTGAAACCCTTTTTTACCTTGCACAAGTCCTGGCCCCTTCCCCCCTTTCCAGCCTCGGGCAAGTGGGGAATCTCGTTCCCTCACGTTGGTCCGCAGTTCAACCCCTATTGATCGACTCCTCCCCCCCCAACACGTCTTCTCACCTGACTCCAAACTTTTTGTTTTTCATCGCCGCCATTCCCATTTCCTCCACCCTTGAGCACCACCCCCCTCTTTCCCTGGGAATTCTGCCTTAGATGCGGTTTTTCGTTTTTTTGGCGGCATTTTGTTCTTTCCCCGTTCCCCCCACGTTGAGGAAGCTCCCCAAACCCCCCCTCTTCTCCTTGTTTTCATTGACCTTGAGCTTGAATCCCCAGTGACTTATGTTTGTGTGTGCGCAAGCCTTTCTGGCACGCTTTCTGTGTCCCCCAAGAAGCCCTTGATTGTCTGCCCGTTCTTTTCACTGGCCACGCAAAACAGCTCGCGGAACTGGGCTCCTTTGTTTTCGCCTTGCCTTCCCGCAATCCAAGGTGCCATTCAGATAGCTACCCTTTTTGCCCCCCCCCCCCCCCCCCCCTCCCCGCCACGGATGACCCCATTTTTTCTTTTCTGCATTTCGCACAGAGCCGGTCTTCCTGTTCCTCCCCCCCAATCGTCTATTCCAACGCATCACGGGGTTTCTCAACTTTGGCTTTTCGAGTCACCACGCTTTCTCTCAGGAAACCTCAAACTACCCCCCCCTTCCCGTGAACGGCTTTTGGGTGATGCTTCCCATTTTCCCCTCCGGGAGGGGGGACTTCCCTTTTCTCCAACCTCTCTCTTGTAGGTGACACACACTCCCATTCAACCTTTTTGTTGCGTTATACTCTCCACCACCTTTACCAAACAGTTTAAACTCTTTTTTTGGCGGAGAGCCCGCCCTCCTTTTTTCCCATGGAGCATCCGTAGACCTGTGTTCCTCTTCCCGCTCCCACCTTGTATGAGGAGGGAGGATTTTTTTCCCCCCCTTCCTGGTTTGTTGCCCTTTTCCCCAACCCTTACCCCCCCTTCCTGTCCTCTGGCACCTTGACCGTCCCTCGACCCAAAGACGCCAAGCATCCCGCCCCCCTTGACGCCGCGTTTTTTTACTTCCCCAAGTCCTCCTGATTTAGGCCCGACCAGAACACCCACTCTTGTCAGAGCGAACCCGAGTTGCCCCCCCCCCCCCTGGCCAAATCCTTTTAACCCCCCTTCGGCAAGGTTTTTTTTCTCTGCGAATGCGGTGAATCTTAAGACACTCGTGACGCCCAGCGGCGATTCCCTTTCTAAACACCCCCGCTTTCTCCAGATTTTTTCTGCCTAAAGTTTCGTCTAATACATCCCTCTAGATTGGCATAACCGTTCCCGCCACGTACCCGTCAAATGTAGTTTTATGTGTCTATATCTTTTCCCAATCCTTTTTTTTTGGAATTTTCAGAGAACCCCCACTTTGTTTCCTTTTTTGGTTCGTGGTTGGGGTTCGGTTATTATGAGTCTTTTGTCTTCTTGCCTGCTACCGAATCCTTTTGGGCTGGAGCTTACGATTCATCGTAGTTTTTTTTAGATTCCTGGACCTTGCTTTCCTCCTTGCCCTTCTCTTTTACATTAAGCGCACCCGCGCTTTCGTTTTTTTTTACGAGCCGGGGCCTATCATTGCGGGCGCGAATGTGTCAGGCCCCGGTCCCTCTTAGGTTCCGACCATTTTATGTCGCCATCCGGGCGTTTTTTTGTTAGTTGTTTTCCCCCCATTTTTTTTCTTTTTTATGCTGTTTGGATTCTTCGGTCCGGGGCCGCATGTTCACCCCGTCCCTCCAATCTCCACGTGCGACCGCCCCCCCCCTTACAACAGAGGTTTATCTTTTGTGGAGCCCCCAACCCGTGGGTGTTTTGTCGTGATTTATCCGTAGGAAACTAACCTGACCTCCTCTGGGGCTTGGGATGTCATCGTATTCCCCCCCCCATTCAACAAACCGTTTTCTTAGCATCCCCCCCAGCCCGATCCTTTCCCGGTTCGTCTTTTGCAGTCGTGGCTGTTTCCTTCTCTTTGCTGAAATTTTCACAACCGGTTGCACCCCCCCGCGGATGATTCTTTCTATTTTCCACCAGAATTTTATGGCCTCAGGGTGCTTATTCCTTTCTCTCTGCGGAAGAGTAGTAGTGGACATGTTTTTTCTTACTTTGGGTGTCCGTTTTTGTCAAAAGTGTTCTTACCCTTGGAAAACCGGAACCTTTTTCTGGCTTCTCCCACGGGTGCATCCGCCCCGTATTCTGTTACCGCCTTCCTTTCCCCCCACTGTTGCGGGACCGTTTCTTCGAAATTCTTCCAAGTTTGCAAGTGCAGACAGCTGTGAGCCTACACCACATGAAGATTCCAGCTTTCATGGATTTTTTTTTTTTTCCCGGCCCCTTAACCTATAGTGAGGGTTTGTTTCTTTGACCCATCTTCAAACGGTGAGCTTGCCTGACACCCCCGACCCAAGTCCACCCTTTTAATTCCGACAAACCACAAAAACTTCACTACTCCATACTTTTGAATTACAAGTGGGTGGTTTGTTTTTCTTGTTCTTCGGGTTTCGTGGCGTCTTTTGCGGGCCTCCAACCTTTTTGCTGATTGCGCGAACGACGTTTGTTTTTGTCTTTGGAAGTCTTTCGGTTCGCCCGCTTTACTTTTGCTGTCCTTCTCCTTTACTTTCGGTCTTTCCTGGTTCTTTTTCTTTTTTTTTTTTGCAAGTCTTTGAAAGGTTTTTCGGGTGTCCCTGCCGGGAATTTTTTTTCTTCCGGTTGGCCCCACAACAAAAGCTTTTTTTTGTGCGCGTGCGCGGTTTGTGTCAGATTCCGTTTTTGATGTGTGTTTGTTTCCCGAAAATCATAGTGGCGATCCTCTATGCTGGCCGCATCCGCCCGGCATTTTTTTCACGGGGGTTGTCCAAACTTCCGTTTCATAGCAGGAGACCACCCGCTACTTCTCGTTTCAGTTGGTACTGGCTTTTTGACCGGCTTTTTCCACCGCGTTACGCCCGCTGCGCGCCTCGGCCCCCCGGTCAAGGTTCCTTTCTTTCCCCCTTTTTCAAATTCTAGCTCCCGGCCCCTCCGGCTTCTGGTCCACCCACGTCTTCAATATTGCGGGTGGGACTACCCTTCACATCAGTTGCCCAGGTTTGCTTCTTTTTGCTGCTTACTTGACCCAACCCCCTGAATAAGTCCTTGTGACCCCTGTCGGCTTTTGTCTTCCAGCTTTCTTTTTCTGTTCCGCTCACGTCGCTTTGGGACCCCCCGGCTCCCCTTGGTCTTACCCAGGTTCCCCGTCCAGCATGCCCTTGTTGACCTTTCGGGAAGCGCCGTTTTTCTTTTTTTACAGCCCCCCCTGAACCCCCCCCACCCCCCCCCCAACCCCCCACGGGCTGCAAACTCTCGGTTTTTGGCGCGCAGTGAGGCTTCCCAAGTTGCTTTGGGTCTGCCCGATACAATCCCCTTTATTCCGAACTACCCCCCCACCCTTCCCTCTAGTACGACCTGGCCCTACCCTGTCCGGCCTTGATATTTTCTCCAGTTCCCCCAGTTCACGAACACCATCATTCTACTTTCCCCCCCCCAATGACCCTGACCATGGTTAAAGTCCCTTGACCGCCGCTCCGTGACCCCCCCCCTTCGACCCCCCCCACCGCAGCACCCTACTCTCTTTCCCCTCCTCCTCCTTTTTGTTTTTTTTTTTTCTAGCCAATTTTTTTGTTTTTTTTTCCGTTCTTTTTCTATGTCTTGGGCCAGTTACATGGGGTGAGGGGGGGGGCGGTTAGCATTGCTCCCCCTTTTTCGTCGTTCACCATCAGGATTTTGCCGGCGTTGTGGCCTTTTGGAACACCTCTTTAGTCGATTCGTTGCCTCGTTCTTTCCTGGTGGGGTTTTCAAGACTTTCCTGATTTTTCTTTCAGCGGGCGCCCCACCGCTCTGCTTGCTCCCTCCTAGGAGTTGTCCCCCGTCAGCTCTGTTCCCAGTGGCCTTGAGTGCCCACCGCTTCTAGTCCCCGCCCTCCCTTATTTCTTTCGGCTGTGGAAAATACTGCGCGAGCATCCCCAACGTTTTTCCGTGACTCTCACGGGGTCCTGATGAAATGGCTTTTTTCTAAGGTTTCAGATTTTTCCGCCCACAGGGACCTCTTGCGTTTGCACGGAGTTCTCTTCAGAGCCATCGGAACCCAACCCCGGAATGATGTGCTTTGTGTCATCGTCCCTCCTCTCCTTGCGTTTTTTTTTCCAGTGCAGGAGTGGCCCCCGATCGGACCTTCCCCGCTTGCACACTGCGCGCCGAGTGGCCGGACACTCCTTTTCCCGTTTTTTTCTCAAAGCTCCTCTACACTGATTCGTCTTTTAGTTTTTTGCAAACGAGGCGTGGGGCTAACGATTCCCCGATCTGCCTTGCCCCTTATGGGCTGGGTCAGGACCGCAAGAGTCTCCTCTGATCCCGCCCCATGATGTTCAGTAAGCCACCCGCTTTCCCTTTTACACCAGGGGTGTACGTCGGCCGGCCGCCCACCCTCTTTGCCCAAACCGTAGACAGACAAAATTTCCCTCCCTCCTTTAATAGGCAACAAAGCTTCTCTTTTCAATAGTGGGACGCGTAGCACGTGCGCGATGGGCCTTTCAAAGAGCTTTCCTCCATCCGCCACGTTGGTCTCAGCCCCACCTTTACCCCCTCCTTGCCCCCACGGCTCCCTTTTTCCTCCCCTTCTTTCGATTGCGGGGTTTGAATTTTGGCTGAGCTTCGGTGAATTTGCCTTCCGCTCACCAGTTTTGACTCTTACTCAAAACCTCATTCTTCCTCTTCGTACGGGAAGTGCTGCTGAATTCAGAACTTATGTTGGCGTGGCGCCCCTCCCAGCTTCCCCTCCCAACTTTTTCCCTATAAATCATTGTCTTCGTTGCCGCCCCCTTTTTCCCCTTTTAAGTCCCCGGTTCGCGGTCCCGGGAAATATTATCTCCCAGCCTCTCCAGGTTTTTTTTTGCAGATGGACTTACCCCCACGCCTCACCGCAATACCCCTTCCCCCCTTTCCACTGCTCTCAAGCCTTCGAGCAAAGATGAAGCACTGGCTCTTTGAAAATTCTGAGTTTTTCTCCCGAGAACCCCTGCGGTTTTTTTATTTCCCCCCCCACTGTCCCCACACGCCCGCCCTCGTCTCACCTCTCTACCCTTCCCCCCAATAACCCGGCCGTAAGTTACACTTCTTCCCTTTTTTTGCCCCCAACGGTTTTGATTGTGCATTTTTCCACCCGGCCATCGTACCAAAATCCCAGATGATTTTCCGGGGTGACTTTTTCACCATTGTTTTCCCAAGTTCTAAACTGTTTAAGTTTTATGCGTCGACTGGGAGATTGAGGGGAGCGTTGCGGTCCCCTGTCACCGATCCCAAACAGCACCCAGTCCCGCCCTTTTTTGAACCGGGCGGTTTCCGCGCGGGATGATGTCCCATGCATTAACAGGAGTGCAACGGGGCGGCTCATTCGCCTTTTCCCCCCGATTTCGCCGGTCGTCACCTCTCTTGCGGTTAAGATGAGGGCGCTTCAGGAACTTTTCGTTTTCCGCCGTTCCGTGAGGCGCGATAAACCTCCAAACACCTGTCGAATCCAACGCGCCCCCCTGCGCCAGTTACCCCCCGAAAGCGCGCCCTCATTCCTTTCCCTGCGCATAAACCTTTCCCCCCCCCTCGAACCCTGGCGCTCAAGAGTTTTTCTCGTCTTTTCATAAGTCCGGGTTTTGTTTTTGTTGAGATTTTGGATTTTGCAGACCAAAACTCTGTTTCGTCGCGTTCGTGGTTGTGGACAACTGATGGATTGATGATTATTCTTGGCGTCGTTTCCCCCCGTCTTTGGCTTTTCCCATGATTCCCTTTTCATTTAGTTGTTTCGTTGATTATCGCTCGGGCGTTCACGTTTTGACCTTGGCAGCGCCCCTTACTTTTCCTTGCTTCGTTTTTTTTCGTTTCCTAGACCGGCGCCCATTTTTCGTCTGTGCAGGGCTGTGCACCTGTTCCAGGGCTTGGAGCTCCTCTTCGCCCTGTTCTTTTTTTCACCAGACTTTTTCGTTTCGTTCTTGTTTTTTGGCTTCTATGGTTGCGGCGCCGCCGTCAAACGCCTTTTCTCCAATTTCGACCGCCCCCTTCTTTCCACACCGATTTCCTCAACTTTTCCAAGGTCTCAGTCCGGGCGGCACTACCTTTTTTGACTGGTCTTTTTTTTCCGCTTTTCCTCTTTAGTCCCAATAAAAAGTAGGAACCCCCCTGGCCGAGTGTTAACGGCGTATGTTGTATTTCCCCTTGGTGAAGGAAACTCCTGCCCCCCCCCTGCCCTTATTGGCATTAGCACCGCTTTTCTTCTTGCTACTTCCACTCAGATTCTCCCTTTCTAGACTTTCCATGCATTCGATTGTTTTTAGCATGCACTT
>Ga0179593_1562350_pt1 | contig 17873 bp, 25 predicted proteins | sample CZODoug2_1_08_16_FD_185931 | JGI IMG/M metagenome (GOLD analysis project Ga0179593, IMG submission 185931) | Vadose zone soil fungal communities from Angelo Coast Range Reserve, California, USA - CZODoug2_1_08_16fungal (PacBio error correction) | ecosystem: Environmental > Terrestrial > Soil >... | reverse complement strand
TCCCTTTTTTCGTTTTTGATCGTTTTGTGTGTGATCGAGATTGCTTCCCCATGGGGACTCTTCTTCCGCCAAATTTTTTTTTTTCTCCCGCCTCTCTCGGTCCCTACTTAAACTATTCATTCAACGTCTATCCTGCACCCCCATGAACCCCAAACGCGTGGCCCCTATCGCCCCTAATCGCTGTTCAGGTACCTTTTATTCCCCCCCCCCCCACTCTGTCGTTCGTCCGCGCTTCTTGGACCTGTTCCACAACACCTACCCATATGACCCCGCCCTCCTACCGGCCCCCCCGTGTCCCGTTATCCTGGTTTAGTCACCTGACCCCACACGAGGTTTGCCACCTCAGGAATCCTGCCACCTGCCGACGGGCCTGGAAGGACGTCCCTTTTCTTTTCCTTTTCTCACGCCACCCCCCCCGTTCCTAGGTCAAGACGCTGCAGGATTTTACCATTAACAGATTTGTTAGACTGTGAGTTTCTTTCTAATCTTTCCTTGTGGATTTCGTCCACCTCCAGGCCTGAACTCCCCCTGAGCGTACAGGCCGGACCCTAACTTTCTCCTTCCGCCTCCCCCAGCAGGTTGATTTTTGCTGACACCACTTCCCAGTCATTTTGCATTGTGGAGACCACCTCTTTTTTGCCCTGCCCGGTTGGTGGTATGGCGTTCTTGACTTCACAAACCAAGTTGGAGCTGTCCCCCCTCCAACCCCCCCCCAAACTTCGGCATCCGTACCCACCTTTGGTTACTTTTGAATCCATACCCTCCTGTCTTTTGCTGGCCATTCTCAGCAATTACCCCCAGCATGGCCTGTCCTCTTTGCAAGTTTAATGTGTCTTCTTAGTGAACCCTCAACCCCTGGCAACTTGGGCGTCCTGTTTTCCCGGCCCCCCTGCCCCCCCCTTTGTTGTGCATCGCGTCATCTCCCTTGGCGCTTGTGCTTCTAAAACTCTATCGTTTCCCAAGCCGCTCTCGTTCGCGTCGTGCGTCCTCCCTTAACCCCGCACCTTCAATTCTTTTTTCCCAGGCCCCAAAACTGTGGCCCCTTTTGTTTTGGCTGATGAGATCCTTCCGTGAGGTCGCCGCCTGGTCTATGCCTTGGGTAACCACTGTCTGTTCGAAGTTCCCTCCCCACAACTTGTTTTCCATGACCTCACCCATGTTTTCAACATTTACTGCGTGGGTGGGCTCAGTGTGTTTTGTCGGTTCCCCTCCACGCACCCTTCCCCTTTCTCCCTCCCCCTTCTTAATACTTTCGGTTTCACGCCAAAGTTGCGAACCACAGGGCTGCTTCGTCTCGCACGGCTCTTTCGGCTCTCGACCACTGGTTCCCCCACTTCGCCCGTCCTCTCCTCCCCCCCCGACTCCTGTCGATTTGCCTTGCAACCTCCCTTTCCCTCTTATCTCTGAACGTTCTGTTACTTTTGCGCCTCATGGCCCGTGACGTCTTTTCTCGAACCTACCTGCCTTGTATTCATGCGCTCTAGGGTCCCCCTTGTGATAGACCCCCCCGGTCCCCCCCCGCCCCCTATATGACTACGGTCCCACCGACTTCCCATGTTAGATGTTTGTTTTTGGACAGCGCCCTTTCTGTTTCAAGTCCTTGACAATTGCTGATGTTTTCCCCCGACAATTTTAAGTTTGGGCGGTTGCCGCAGCGTCTTTTTCCGTCACTCGTTCCTTTTTAGTTCCTTTTTTCTTCCCTTTGGGGTTTCTTTTTTATTTCTGGCCCCCGTTGAAGTTTGGGGTTAAAAAATTAGCTGCTTTTTGTCCTGCCCTTAATGAGCCCCCCCCCTTTCTCCCTTGTGCCGGTCTTCGACAAGTACCAACACTTTTTTCGAAAACCTTCCCCCCTCCCGGGCAGCGTTGCCTGCTCTTTCTCTTAGGCGTGCTTTTTTTTTGAGTGTTTTTCCCCGTCGACTGTTGTTCCTTCTGATTTTTGATTGTGTGGGGGCCCCCCCGTCTCTTCGTTTCCCGGCCCTGTGGAATGTTTTTTTTGCCCTTGGTTGCCCAAACCGCGGTCATTCAATGAACGGGCTTGACAATCTCGTTTCTCACTCTGCTCTCCTTTTCAAACCTGTCTTCCGCCCATTGGGGCTTCTTTTGGCGTTTTGCTCGTTTGCTTTTCTGGCGCTCCGGCCTGCGGGCGGCCTTTTCCCCCCTGTCGTTGACCCGGTTTGTGTTTTTCAACTCCTTCCAGGTCTTTTTCTCTAAATCTGACCGCATATTTTCTTTCCACAAGAGCGACCCACCCCCCATGTTTTGTCCACCATCGTCGTTCCCTGTCCTTTTTACGACGTGGGACAGTTTCTGCAGTATTTTTCTCTTGGCTTGCCGCGGACCCACAGCGACATCCGATGGTCCCAGGTTTTGGTTTCCTCTGCATAAATGGGGCTGTCCGTAGCTCGCCGTCCCCCTTTCTCCCGGGAACCCCCGCCTGCTACTGTTTTCTTTTTCGTCGGGCCTAACGTTAGTATCCCTAGGTCTTCATTTTACCCCCCCTTCCCAGTGTTGGCTTCTCCCCTCTTCTGCCGGGTTACGCAAGGATCTCCTTTCCCCATACGGCCCCCCGGTGCCATGGTAGGTTTCCATGTCCTCCTAATTTTGTCTTTTCACCACACTTAGCCCCCGCCCGCAACCCAGTTACATTCTGGGGGATTCGTCTCTCCATTCCCCGCCCCCTATGAGGTTTTTACTTTTCTCCTGCCGTCCTTACTTTTTCTTGGACGGCCGCACCTCTCGGGCACCGTCCCCCCCCCCCGCCCGCGGTTCGCCTCGACCTTTCATTTCATGGATGGTGTTGCCCACCCCCCCATTTGGTTTTGCTTGCCACCAGGCAGCTTGTTCATTTTCTTCCTTGGTTTTTTTTCTCTTTTGCAGTCCCCCGGTGCAATTGGGGACGTTTTTTGGTCCTTGCAGGGTTTCCTCTGCAACCTTTTCGGCAAACCGTCGAAGGGTTTTTTTTTCGCTGACCAAGGGGGTTTTGGGGGGTTTTGGTTTTCCCCCGCCTGGGACGTTTTGCAACCGTGCCTTGCTTTTTTCTTTTGAAGGGCTGCTTCACCCGTTTCGCTTTTGTGGTGCCTTTGTCCTCGCCCCTTTTCCCCCCATTTCTTCGAAAAGCCACCCCGTTCTTCATTGCGATCGGCACAAATGGTCAAGTTCATCGTCTCTGCTTCCTAAACGTTCAAGGCCACGTTCCCTCGGCCTTTCCAGGTACTTCCCGTATGATTTCCCAGGACTTTCGTCTTTTAACTGCAGATTTTTTCCCTGCTTTTTTTTCTTTCGCCCCCCCACCTTAGGGCGGTCCCGTCTTTTCCCCTTCCCATGAGGGTCTTTCTCAGTTTTAGTTTGGTCCACGCCCTCAATACTCTTTCCTTCTTTGAGGGCAGCGTTTCTCTTGCCGACAATCTGGGTCTTTCCCTACGAAAAATTTTTGTTTTACCCCTACCGGTTCGGGGATTTTTTAATTTTTTAGAGGCGCCACTTCCTTTTGTTGCTGCTCGAGTATGGGGAGACAGAGATTTTCTTTGGCTTTTTTGCGCCTGCTCTTGTTGTTGTTCTCTGTCTTTTGCTTTTGCACGATTATCTTCAGCTTCACCGCCTTCCTTATCTCTTTCCTCCCTCCCGTTGGTTTTGATCGTCTCTTTCCTTGTTTAAGCTGATTCCCGATGTTTCCAAGGCGTCGACCCGTGCGGATCCCCGAGTTCTCCGAAAACTTTCCTTCCCTGTCTTCATGCTGACGGATGGGCCCCTCTCGCTTTTTTTCGTTTACTTTCCTGTTTTGCGCCATCCGCGCAGTCCCTGACCTCAAATGGTCCCGCGTCTGCTTTTAGGTCCGTCATGGTTTCTTAAGCTCTTGGAACATTTTTCCCAGGTGTTTCCCCTTTTTCTCTTCCCCCCTTCTTTTTTCTTGACGCTTTTATTGGCGTTTCAACCGGCACTGTAAATCTGGTTCCCCCTTTTTTTTTATTCGCGCGTCCCTACTGGCCTCATTTCGGCCCGTCTAATTCTCTTTTCGTGGCCCCAATGAAGTTTGTCGTTCCTTGGTACTCTTTTTAGGCCTTTTGTTGTTTTAACTTGAACCCCTTGCTTTTTTTTTCTCCAATACTTTTGCTTCGATATTTTCGCTGTTCTTTTTTTTTCGTCGGCTCGGCGTCCTTAGCCCTCCTCTGGGAAGGGTCGTTGTCCAAGTATCCCCTTTGATCGTTCAGTTTGCTGTTGCCGAGTTTTCAAGGTTTTCTTTTTGTCCCTTTGAAACGCCTGCCGTGTTCCCCTTTTCTCCCCTCTGTCCTCTTCTGTGGGGCAAGCCCACGTTTCCCTTTTTTTTTCGTTTTTTCTGACCCCTTTCTCAGGTCCCTTACCATATTGCTTCCCTTCTCGTTTTGTGGATGGATTTTCCTTACGGGCTCCCCTTCTTGGCCCTTCCTTGCCGTTCGGTACCCACATTAAAGGCGCTGTGCCAGGGTCCAGCCCCTCATGTCTTTCTTTCTTACGACACCTGCCCCCAGTGTTTTTCCTGCTTTGCCCCGCTTCCCCTTGGAAAAGACTTTGTTTGTCGAACCCCCCCTTACCCGTGGTTTTCCCCCTGGCTCCTACCTTTTTTTCGCTTCCTTGCCAGAGCGTTTTTTTTGCTCATCGTGTGCAATCGGCAAGCGTTCCCCAAGCTTGTTTGCTTGATTTGTCCTGGTCCACGGAAAGTTTCCTGGATGTCCCCTGGGGGGTTTTTTTTTGCTTTCCCCGTCAGTTCCTCAAGTACTTTTTGTTTTTCCTTGCGGTGCGCCCCTATACCCCCGGTTCCTCCTCGTCAGGCCGTCGCGGCCCCTCCCTTAATTCTGTCTGTTTCTCACTTTTCTCCTTTTTTTTTTTTTTTTTGGACTAGGCTACTGAATGACCTTTTTTTTTTCTTTTCCTTTCGCCGGTAGCTGATTTCTTGCCCAGTCACCTTTTTCTGCGTTTGCCCCTTTTTTGTTCACTTTCCCGATCGAGTTCGCCCCCTAGTGGCTGTTTTTTTGTACGCCTTTTACGCCACCGGCCCTTTGCACCTTTTTTAAACCCACAGCTCAGGTCTGGACCCCCTTTTTCCCCCCCCCCCTGCCGATGAGTTCTACGGGCCTCTTTTCCCCCCCATTTATGCGATTCGTTTTCCGTTCTTTTTTTTCCATGCAAGACTTTCTTCTTTGCCTCTTCTCCGGTATTACTTTTTTCATCCTTACAAGTGTCCCCGACCTTTTTTCCACCTCCCCCCGACTTGTTCTTCATCCCGTCTCGGCGTTTCTTTGTTGGTATTGATTTTTTTTCGCCCAAAGCCCCGTTAACCCCCCCTATCGATACCACAAGGTGTGAAGTTTGGTCTGCACACCAGGCTTAGCCAATCGCCTTTGCCGTTCCGCGCTCCCCTTTTGGTTTAGCCAAATCCCCCCACACCTTTCCCTTCCCCCCCCCGAGGTCTGTACAAGTTTCTTTCATGCACCCCTCATTTTTCCCCCTTGTGCTAGCACCCACTGGCGGGTTTCTTCCTTCTTGGTAGGCATTGAATCTGCTTCAACCCATATTCTAAATTTTGGCCCGTAGGTCGTGTTGCCTTCTCCCGAAAAAGATGATCATTTTTTTCCTTTCCCTGGGCCGCCCCCGGTTTTTTTCCCTGCCGCTGCGTTTTGTGTAACACCGGTCCGGCCCCTGCTTTTTTTTCGAGTCTCGTCTGCTGTCCTCTTTGCGCACCAGGTGGAGTTCCCCCTTGCGGCGCTGTCTCTATAGATCATCCTTGGTTGTCCCTTCGGTGAAGCTTTCCCTTTTGTATAAATTTTCGCCAGGTTCCCTCCCCCCCTCTTGGGCAAGTTTCCTGTGCTTGGGTCGTTTTCCCCCTTTAGGTTATTTTTTTTGCCAGTTGGCCTTTTTTTTTTTGGGTTTTCCAGTTTCAAGTCACCCCCCAGGCCCAAGACACCCTCAATATTTGACCGCTCCCCAATGTTCGTCCCGCTCGTTTTTTTTTTTTTTACCATTGCAATTGGGCCGCGGTACGTAATTCTCCCTTGCCGAGAGACGTTGCTTTGCTATCACCCAATTTCCGCTGTTGTAGGCCCTGGTCTGGAATTGTGCTTTTTCTGGTGTTGGCTTTTCCACTGGCGCAAAAAGTCATCTGTGGTTTCACCTTTCCTTTTGGCTCGTACTTCTGATCCTCGGCGACGTTCACCTCGCTGCCTTCTTCTCCCCATGCTATCCTCCTTGTGCAAACCCTTTTTTTGGAGACGGGTCCCCCCTTTTCATTTCGCGGTTCTTTGTGCAAGAACCCATGGTTTTTTTTTCCACCCTTGCTGACGCCGCCTGTTTCTGGCCCTTTTCTTTTCTGACCTGAAGGCATCTCGTTCCGGTCTTGTATTTCCCGGCCTTCCTGCCTTTTTTTGTGCTGTTTTTTTTCTTTTCTGCCTGTGAAAGGCGTTGTGTTCCTTTCATTCCCCCCACCGATGGGCACTGTCCCTCTTTTTTTCTTGCAGTTTTTTCGCACCCCCGCTTGGCCGTCTGGTCTCCGCAGCACGTGTGGTGCATCCTTGTGTTGTATAGATGGTCGCTGTGCGGTTTTGCTTTTTACTTTCTCCGGCGGTGTCGACAACAGGGTTTAGGGCCCGAGTATTCTTCAGCATGCCCACCAAAGGGCGGTTCTTACTTTGCTTTTGACCACCCGCCGTGAATCTTTTTTTTTTCCCCCCTTGTTGTCGGTTTTTCGGTCATTTGTCAGGGGGACTCCTTCATTGCGTTTTTTCCTGGTTTTCCGAGGTGTGCCTTTTGCTTTCCTTTTGGGGCCCTGCCCTGATTCGCCCCCCGCGATCCAAGGGTCTTTTTCTTTTAAAGCCCCGCCTTCCGGGTCCGATTTTCTTTTAAGAATTCCTCCCCCTGCTTTTAGTTCGCCCCTGCCTTTTGGTGTTTCTTTTTTTTTTTCGACGCGGGCGGTTTTTTCAATGCCATATTTTTACGGGAGAATGGGCGTCTTTCTTCCTTTCCCAAGTGAGTAATAACAACGACATCTTTTCTTTCACGACGCCCCTTGCTCCCCCCTTCTTTTTCTCGTTTGTTTTGCTTGAGTTTTTTGCTTTTTTGCCGGCTGACTTAAGTCTGGTTTAGTTCTCGTTACTTTTCCGCACCATTTTTTTCGAAAATGGTTTTTTTACCTCCTCACCATATCAGGTCCCCCCTATCCAACCCCCTTCCCCCCCTCCTCTTAGAAAACCCCTAAACCAAACGTGATTTTTTGCCCCCCCAGATTGCCGTCCTTGAACCGGTTTTTACGGAATCCAAAAAACAACACACTTTTACCCGGTATGACCCTTCTCTTTATTACCATACCATTACAACCTGACGATACTCTTGAGCTACGAGGTTGCCGGACACCCTGGCCTCGACACTCGGTAGTTTTCCAAGGACCGTGCAATGTTCACTTTCCCCCCTCTTGACCCGCCGCAGCGATTTCCTGCTTAACTACCTGATTCTGGCCTTTAACGGTTTTCTTTTGCTGCCGCAACCTTTTTTTGACCCCTGTTCCTTGGAAACTCGCCTTTGAACACACTTTTTTTCATCCTGACCGGCCCTCGTCTTCTTACCTCCTTTCTTCGGATCCCCTTGCTTTTGTAGACCCCCAAACCTTTTTTTTCCCTTCGCCGGTTGCCCCGGTTTGGTGGATGTTGCCCCCCCCCCTTTCCGTGCGCCTCCCCAATTGGGTGCCGGCCCCCGCCCCTTTTTTTGTCAATTTTGTTGCGGGCTCCGGACCTTTTACCGCCGTTTCGTGGCCCGGCATTTGCCAAACGGCTCCCCCCCAAAAACCCCCCCTTCTTTCCCCCAGGGTCTCCTCAGCAGGTGGGCTACCGTCCCCGAACCCCGGTCTTTTCGCAGTCCACGGGCCCCCTCCGTCCCCACCCGGTTGCGGACAGCAGAAGAACCTCTTAATTCTTTGGCGGTGTAGTTTCTGATGTAAAATACCCCCCTTTTCAATATAACCCATGTTCCGGTCGATGTGTGCTGGGCCCCCATGCGTAACTTGCGCCAAAGCACCCCCCCCTCCCCCGTGACCCTTCAACTCCAATTTGGGGTTTTTTCTTTCATGACCATGGATTTCAATGGCACCACGCACCCCGGGTTTTCTGCGTCCTTTTCCCTTTGTCTTGACGCCTTTTCCCCCCTTTCGTCCCCATTGCAACCCATTTTTCAGTTTTTGTTCAACAAATATTTTTGGCCTTTTGTTTTTGTTTGTCCTTTTCGGTGGACGGACCCCGCCCCCCCCCCCCCTCAGGTCCGACTGGCTTACCCCACCCCCCTGACCCCTGCTTACTATTCTCCCGCCCTCGTTTCATCGCTGGTTAGGGTTGCGACCTTCCCCCTCCGTCGTCCCCTCAAATCACCGAATTGCCAGTTACCGCCTTTTTTCTCCGTCGTTGTCTGCCTTCAAAAGAGCCGAGTGCTTTTTCTGACGAACCTGCACTGTCGATTCCTTCGGAAGTTCTCCCTCCCCTTGAAGGGACTTCGGGTTCCTCTTTTTCCGCATCAGGATTTGGTTCCCCGGTTTTTTCCAGATTCCCGGACCCTTTCCCCTCTTGCTCGAGGAGTCTCAGAACGTTCCCCCCCCGTTAACGGCCGTTACTAGAGGTGTTTTGTCCTTGAGGACCCGTTCCTTCTTACAACACGGGTAGCTGCCCTTAATGTGTTTTACCTCAGTCCTTTTTCTTCCGGCCAATGTTCCCCCTGGCTGGTCTTGTCAGCAGGCTTTTGGTGTCCCCAGCCGTTTTGCCTTTCTTTTCGCGGATTTCGGCAGTTCCACCCCTGTCTTGCGCTCCCCCCGTCCCGGGGCATCGAAGTCTTTCTTGGTTGCCTCGGCCACCCTTCTTTTTCCCTCCGAGCGTTTTGGTTTCTCGACAGTTGACCCAACAAGGTCGGTGAAAACCGCTCGCTCCCCTTGTGCTATATCAAGGCGATGTTATCCCTTCGGCTTTTTTGAAGGGTATGCTTTCTTTTGCGAGGAACTCTCCGTCTGGTTTTTTTTCCTCTTTAATGTATGGGAAACCCAACTTCTTCTTTTCAATCAAACCCGGTTTTTGTCGCTGCCCCCCTGGTTTTTTCTTCCGGAGCCACCTAGGCTCTGTTTTCCAAGGGAGCGCCACCCCCCCTTTTCTTCTTTTCCATACTTTTTTTCCCCCCTCGTGGCTTTCCTGGCGCATGATGGACCTCCTTTCTTGGCCGGGAGTTTTTTTGGGTTCCACGGAAACGGATTCACGTTTTGCTTTTCTACGCCTTCTCCATCTTCCGACAAAAATTACCCCCCCCTTTTTTCTGTCCCTTTCCCTTGCGAGGTCTTCGGCCAGACGTTCCTTTTTTCGGCCAGTCCGTCTTGTGCCCGGCACTTCCCCTCCAAGATTTATTACCCCAAGACCTCTTTCCCCTATGGTTGGTTGAGTTTTTCCGCCCCATTCTCGGTCAGACTTTTTTACCCAATTGACGCCCTGTACTTTCTGTCCTTTATTAGGGGTTTACTTCCGTCGTCTTTTCCTTTCGCCACAGTCGTTAAGACCCCTGTCGGTCAAGATTGGTGCCGCTCGCTCACCGCTTCCTTCCCTTTTGCTTCTATTTCCCCCCTGGTCTCCCGGCCCACAAAACATACGGCCGTCATGTTGCCCCACTTGATTTTTCCGACAATTTGTGGATGGTCCTTTTGTTTTAAAAGGTACCCTTCCCCCGCCCGGCCCCAAAGGAACATCGTTCGTCTCCCCCGGTAACGCCTATTGTCTTTTTTTTTTTCCCCCTGCGCCTAGACCATGTTGGTTTGTCGAACCCTGCTCGGAAAAGATCTGCGCTTGACTGGTCCGCTCAACAAGCAAGTGGCTCTCCCCTCACTTCAGGGATGGGTTTTTTTAAATTCGGCCCTCCCCCCCCTTCCTCCCGTTCGCTTTGCTCCCCCTTTACTTCTTTGGAATTTTTTCCCCTGTTGGTCTTCTGGCCGACCTGGCCCTTTGGCCGTATTTCCGGGCAAAAGTCCCTTTTTTTTTTTTTTTTGCACTCGGCAATCCCCTCTCAGGTTCCTTTTCCCTACGAAATCAAAGTTTTTTCCAAGTGGCCCCACCCTCTCGTCGCCGCCGGGGTCCGAATGCGCCCTCCCCTCTTTTCACCGATGGGCGGAACCTCGCTTCTCTTTTTTTTTTCCCAACTTCGAGCCAAGGGAAGTGGAGACCCGGTAAGTACCTTAACTTCCCCTCCCCAATGCATCCAAAGCTTAAGCCCCTCTTTTCACGACCCGTTTTCCCCTTTCCTGGACCATCCAGGACCTGATACGAAGACCCGACAAGCAGGACCCGACGACTTTGCGTGTGTCCTTTCCCTCTTTTCTTTTTAAGGATTTGCCCCCTTCTTCGTGAGTCTCTCTCATCAAGCCCCCCCATGAAGGTTTTTCTTGCCCCAGATTTGGTCCACAAGCCTGCTTTTCCCCTTTTCTTTCCCCTTCCGTGGGCGTGCACTTGGACCTCCTCCTCTAAGATGACCACCTTAAGGGCAAGTTTCTTGAACGAGCATTTCGGTCTCATCCCTTTCGTCAGACTCTCGGCGGTTTTTCCTTGAGCAGACGTAGTGAGCTCCCGCCTTCTGGCCGATATTTTCCTAGCGCTGTCTTTTCCGGTCTTTTTTTGACGTCACCTCCCCCCCCTCCTCCCCAAACAGCTTATCCTTCTCCCCCTTTTTCTTGTTGTTGTTGAGAGCTTCTGTCCCGTCCTTTTCACGCTTTGACCCTCTTTCTTGTTTCAGCGGCCACGCGTACAGCTTTTCCGAGCAACCCCCCGTCAGAATCGGGCAGGAACAGCCCAGCGGTGCCTCCGCTTGTCCCATTTTCCATCCGTCGCGCGGGGTACTCCCTTTTTGTTTCGCCGGCCGGCTCCCCGTTTCATCCCCCCCTTCCCCTTTCCCCCCTTTTTCAAATTTGGTCCATTTTTTCAGGCTCCCTCTTTCTTGCCCCCCCCATCATTTGCAGCGCTGTCCGTGTAGTTTGTGGGACTTCGTTTTTTCTTTGGCTTGAGGCATGTCTTTATCCTTTTTTACCGCGTTCTTTCAGAGGGGTGCGGCACCGCATTGTTCACCTGCTTCCATTGGGACTTTGGCTGGGTTTTTTCTTTTTTTTTGGCCTTTTTCTTTCGAGTGAGTCCTGTTCCCTTTTCCCTTGGAGTTTTTAGCGTGTTGTTTTTTGGTTCTTCCTGATTTGTTTTTCCCCTCTTCGATGACCTTGCCAGTTTTCTCTCTTCCGTTTGGCTGTTTGGGAGCCCGTCTTTTTTTCCCTTCCTGCACAAGTCGACGGGTTCCTTTTCGCCTTCTCTTTTTGGCAAGGCGGTAGGGTGTTGGTCACAGTTTCCGCCCTTGACCCCTTCCCGTCGCCTCCCTTATTGTCCTTTTATTTTTTTTCCCCCCCAGTGCATGACCGGACATTTCTTTTCCCTTTCCCCCCTGAACGCAGACGCCCCTCTTCCCCCGTTTTCCCCAAGCCAGCTTCTGACCCCATTTGGTTCCTCCCGGCCTTAGCCCCTCCTTGAGTACGTGGTTTTTTTGTCTTCTTCTTTGGCTTTGGTTGTTGATGTTTGTTGGTTTCCCCCCTGTCTCCTCTGGGATCTGGCCGCCGCCGACCACCACCCCGCGTTCCAGTTCCCTTCCTCTCTTTTTGGTTCTTCCCTGGAAGACGTCCCCTCTTTCCTTATTTTGCCCCCCCGCCTGCACCGTTCCCCAGAACCCCCAGTCCGTTTGTCGCCTCTCCTCCCTTTTTGTTTTCCCCAGTGGGCCGTATTTGTCGTCCGTCTTCTTGAGGTAAAGGGCCGGCTTTATCTTTGACGGATCGCTGAAGGTGCGCCACACTGCTTCTTTTTTTTTTTTCCCCTGGATGATAGACGGTTTGCTCCTCCTCCAATTTTCACGGGTTAGCGTTCATTGTCCGCCTTTCCTTCTGGCTGGCGATCTGATTCGCCCCTATCCATCGGTTTTTTCGCTGTTGTTGTTTCCAGTTGTCCCCACAGAATACATTGTATTTCCTGCCTCGTTCGTCGACACCGGACGCTCTGGTGTGACCTTGTTTCTCCTTTTTTTCTCCCCCGGCTAGAGGATTTCGCCTGCACCTTTGTATCCGCCGTTGTCACCGAGACCTTTCCCTTTCTTCCCGTTTTTTTGCGTACATCAGCCTCCAGTGCCCCTCTCCCAAATGCGTTTGTCCCCCACTCAATGGGTGGTTTCTTCCCCTTTTTTTTAACAGCCCCGTACCGTCTTCTTCCCCTTTAAGTGGGTTGACCCCCCCCCCCCCCCCTTTCCATTGAATGCTTAGGGCTCAGCTTTTTGTTGTCCTAGGTCATTCCTTTTTTCGGCGATCCGCGCCTTTTTTGCCTTTTTCCCTCCCCTCCTTTACCCAGGAGGAACGGGGCCCTGGCTATCCTCTCCGTAAGGGCGGCTGGTTTTTTAGACCCTTTTTTGTCTTGGCTTCGGGACCATAACACATTGCCTCGTGGCAATTCTTACCTTCTCCCAGCTCGCCCAATGCATTGCGGCGCGTTCTTCCCTTGGTTTTTTCCCGTAGAAAATCCACTCTGGTCCTGCCGCCTGCTGTTTACCCCGCCGTGGCTGGTCCGAGACGTCAACCACCCCAATCTTCGGGTAGTCTGGTCGCATGAATGCGCGGCGACAATCCTTTGAACGGGCCCGTCGGCTTCGTCCTTCAACAAAAAGTAGTTCCGCCCTATCCATGCTCTTCAGGTGCTCCAGGGCCCATTCAGCTGAGCAGTCATGGTTACCACCTTCAATACCCACTTGCTTTTGACTTCTTGTTCTAGTGGCAATGTCTGACTCCCGTAGCTCCCCAAAAAGCCCTTTTCCTTTGAGAGGTTCACTTCCCTGCGTCAGTTCTTTGGAGCCGTTGGATCTTTGCTCACCGATTCCTTTTTTTCCGATGACGTTTTCCCTTTTTCGTCCCTCGTAGCCGGTTTAGAGTCCGTCTTTTTTTGGCCGTCGAAGCCCAGCGCCGCAGTACTTTCCCCCGAGTATTCAATTGGGTTCGGGGCGTCGCCCGGGTCCCTTTTTTGCCGGTAAGTCACGCCCCCCCCTTGCCGCGCTCCCGTCGCAGGCTTTCCCCCACCCCCCAATTTGCTTTGTGTAGGCTTGATTTTCCTGTGCTTTTTTCCTGCTGGTTGACGAGGCGAACCAGTCTCTTTTTTGGACCGGCCGGTGAGTGCGGCCTCCTCCTTTTCCGATCACTTCGGTTTTCGCCCCCCGTCAACCCTTGCGCAAGACGCGCATGCTTCTCTTTTCTTTCTAGTCGATGGCGGGTCGGCGGTCGGGAATTTTCGCCCAGCTGTCTCCTTTTTTCGTGTTGTCCTCCCTCTTTTTTTTGGACCCACTGACTACTGGTTCCTTTTCTTTTCCCTTTTTTTCCCCGTCTCTTGAGAATGAGGCCGATACAGAACGGCGGTCTGTCTTTTGTCCGCTTTTTTTTTTGGAAAGGTCCTCTCCCCTTGTTTTTCGGCGGCCTCCCTTTAGTAGTGTCTTTTAGGTCCCATATCCCCCTTTTGAGGGAACGGCTCTTATCATTTGGTCCCCGCACACAGGCTGCCCGTTTTTCAGAAGGGCTTTTCCCCCATTTAGGGAGTTAGGTTTTTTCGGGGCGTAGGTTGGCCCCCGGCCGTTCGGCTGTTTTGTTCCACGTCCCTAAATTCCGGCGATTTAGCTTGCCCCCTCCACCCCTCTCCCCGGGGAAGAGTCTTTTCCTTGTCCGAAGGCCCAGCCTGAAGGTTTCGCTGGTTCCTAGCTTGTTTTTTTTCCTGTAACTTGTGGCTTGTGAGAGGGTGCTTGCCGCCTTTCCCGCCCCCGCATTTGACCCTCGCGTCATTTACTTGGTATGTTTTTGCTTTTACAGCCGCTTGTTCCGCTTGTCGGGTTGGTTAAAGCTTCCCCCCCCTTTTCCAAGCGATCCAGCCGGAATTTTTCCACCCCTTTTTTTTCTCCTGTTTCTTTTTTTTCCTGAACGGATTATTTTTTCTTGCCCTATTCTGTATAAGTGGACTCTTCTCTTGCATGGTGACCAAAGGGAACCCCCACGCGTTCCTTGGAAACGACATCGTCCACCCAGCACCAACCCCAAGAACTGCCTGTTTTTTTTGTTCGGGGGTGATTTAGATTGTGCATCTCCTCCGTCCTTCCTGTTGTGGGGTTTGATTCGACGCATTCGGGGAGGTCTTTGTGAATTTCTTTTCTTTTCCCCCCCTCAGCGTTCTTTTTCCCCCCCCACCTTTGGCGACCCTGGCCCCTCGACCTTTTTTTTCAGTCCCCAACTTTTTCCTAAAGTGACCGTTCTTCCCCCCGAAACCACCACAGCATCCCGGTGTGTCGGTCCCCTTTTTTCATCCCCTATGGGTTCAGTCATTATACAACCCCGTCACTACCCCCCATCGTCCGGTCTGCGTCTGTCGAAAGGCACAACCCAAATAAACTTATTCTCCGTCATCGGATTCTACCAATTTTGTCCCTTTTTGACAAATCCCCTGAGGTCTGCAACTTTTCCCCTCCCACATCCAATCGAATTTATGTGGCGCCTTTCAATCTTCTCCCTCCCCCCCCACACAGAAAGTTGGCGATCTTCCAGGGATTACAATTCGCTTCCGAGTGTTCTTTTCCTTTTCCCCTACAGAAATAACCTAATTTCCCCCTTTCAACGAACCGGAAAATGTTAACCCTTTTTCCCCCCGGCTAGTTCCGAACGTGCGCTCCCCAGGGCCGTCTTCTTTGTCCCCCCCTCCCTCCCTTTGAAGGCTTTGTACCCCCCCAAATGAGACCTGCCCCGTGCAGTTGTGCAACGTCTGTTTTTGCGCGCGCCCCCCCGACTTTTTTCAGTTGTCCCAGTTCGGCTTTTTCTCCATACAAAGGGACCGCCTTTGCTTCTTTGGCCCGGCAGTTCCTAACGGGCCACATCGAAGAAAACGCCTTTTCTGTGCCTCCCTGTGGGCACTTCTTGGTTTTTTTTTCCCCCCCCCACTCACCCGGCCTTCTGCTCAGGTCCCGTCCGCGTTTTGTCTTCCATTTAAGCTTGTGGTATGCCCTGCTCCGGGTGCTGCTGGGTTTTTTCTGACTTCGGCCCTGTCGTCTTCCCCCCATACGCCGCCCTATTAGCGTTGCCCCGTCTTGTGTCCTATGTCACCCTCGAAAGCCAAACTCTCCCAAGTGGCCCCCTCCCCAAGGCCCCATGGGTGCTGTTGCGTCTTCAAGCAAGAGACGGCCTCGCGGCATTTTTCCTGAACCGTTCCCCGGTTTCGCCGGACCAATTTTGTTTTTTTTAATAACGGATGGTAAAAACACCCTGCGTTTCTTTGGCTGGTTGACCCGAAGTCCTCTTTCCCCCACTGAAATGTTTTTTTTTTCTTTTTAATCCTAGAAGCACACAACAGGTCCCCAAAGTGTGGAGATACGATCCGACCGAGTAACTGGTATCTCCCACCGTCCCACCAATTTTTGACCCTGAATGACTTTTGCGTTTTCCGTCCCTTCGGCGACGATGAGTTCTGGCGGACCATCGGCCGAAGGCTTGTTTGTTTTTGACACGCAAATTTTCCGGGCATTTGCTTCCTAGACTAGCGTGAACCCGCTCATTTCTCCACGATGGCCCTCTTTCTCCTTTGTTTTTTGTTTATTTTTACCATTTCGCTCTTCGACCTTGGGACGTCGGCCGCCTGTGGGCCCCTAGGATAAGAGGCCCTTTTCTGGAGCGCGGGCAAACGCCTTTCCCGTTTTCCTTTATTTTGGGTGGCCCTGACTTCCGTTGACCCCCTTTTTCCTCCCCGGTTGCTTTGTTTTGTTTTTCTCGTCCCCGAACCCAGTGTTCCGGCTTTTGACGCGGCTTTTTTTCCTGAATAGGGGATTGGGATATTTTTTCTGCCACCCTGAGGCGTGTGACCCTACCGTTCCCCATTTTTTGAAAGCTCTGATGTGGCCTCGCCACTTTGCGTTTGTTTTTGTCCTTTTTTTTTACATAAAGTTCTACAAGTCAACCCAACACTCAGATCATGCGGGGCTCTATATCTTCGGAGCCTAGCAGTGTAAGGTGTGGGTCTTCCCCGGATTAGAACATGGTCTATTCCTCCCCGTTCTTTGGGTCTTGTTCCCCTGTCTTTTTCTGTTTTAACCCCCCCCCCCGCTTTAGATTATTCAAATTCACTTTTGTTTGTTTCTTGTTCACCAGCTTCCCGTGCCATCTCGCTCCGCCGTTTCCTTCGATTCTCCAAACCCTGAGGCTTTTTTCCCCCCCGAATTGTTGGAGTCTTGCGGGATGGTTTCCGTCTTCTTGCCTTCTGGGAAGTCTCAATGTCTGATTTCGTGTTTCTTATTTGACAACCCGGCCACCGGCTCCAGGTGTGCTGGAACTCCTTTGGACAGCTATCTGCCTCTCCCCCTGTTTGACCCCAGGTCAACAACCTTCGTCCTTTTCCTTTCTCTACGACCGGAAACAGTTTCCTCGTGTTCGCCGGACAAAACATTTGCCTCCCTTTCCCCCTAGTAGTCCTATGTTTTCCCCCATGGGGCCAACCCCCCCGCTGTCTCATCCCGCCGCCTCCTCTCGTGACCTGCAGAGGACCCGGTCTGTGTCTTTGTTTCCACCACCTTCCCGTCGCTAATATCGTTGTTCCACGCCTTTCCTTCTGTTTTTTTTTTTCGAAGTGGCCTGCTGCGCCTGTTCCTCTCTTATTCAACCGCCAGTACTCCTTCGAAATGTCCCAACAGTGCACCACGTTGATTTGTTTTTTTTCGTGAAAACCGTCCCGTTTGGCTTTTCTTACGACATTTTGACCAAACACTGACTGGGGCTCGTTCCTTTGAACCGAATTATTGAGGTTCTTTTTTCCCAGACGGTTGCATATGTGTGTGTTTTTTTTCCTTTTTTTGTTTTCCGTTCTTTTTCAGACCCCAAGGTGGTCACCTGTCCATAAATACAACACCCCCCCCCCGCAATTGGTTTTCCCGCTCTGATATTTCTATGTTTGTTCTTTTTCCACCCTTTTTTTTCTCCTTTTTTTCCCGTGTTGTTTTCTCCCTTTCCTGAGGTCACGCGCGGTCTTTCGGCAGACCGGCAATGCGTTTTTTACGCCAATGTCTTTCCTCTTTCCCCTCCTTCAAAAAGGTGGGAGGTGAGAACCCAAGTGCAAAACTTGAAACTTTGCCGGCCGTTCTTTTTTTTCTGACGCGAACCGGCCACTTTGTCGACCTTTTTTTCGGGCGGTTGTCCTTCTGTTCCCCATATTCTTCCCCAAGCCCCGGGTCCTTGGCAGTGACCACTGGTCAAAGTTTCTTCCCCATCGAATAGACCCCCGTTGCCTCTGAAATACCTCACCGCTCAAAGCGCAATTTGCGGTGACCATCCATTTCCCCCTTACGACTTAGACAATGAGACTTTACCACCAGCCGATCCTTTTCTCGCGTTCTCTTCTTTTGCAGGATTTTTTTTTTCGCGGTGGGTCCGCCTTCCCCCCTCGGCGTCAAATATCACTTACCCCTTGAGGTTCTTTCAAGCATTTTTTTTTTTTTACCCATTCCCCACAAATTGTACTCTTTCCTGCTGCTTGGTCTGTCCCTGTCTTTTTCATCCCCTTTCTTTCCTAAATTTTTTTGTTTGCTGAACAAAACCCATTTTTTAGCGTGGTCAATTGGATTTGGATGAGTGGCGACACTCCGGCGTCCATTCCCTTAGAGGTTTTTGATTTTCTCCGCTGTCGAGTCGTAGTACCTTGGCTGTTCCTGGAGTGTTATTTCTTCTTTTTGCCCCCTCTTTTTTTCTCTTTGGGTTCCGCTTGGAACGTTTTTACCGGCCCTGTTCTTTGTTCGATTTCACAGAAAGCCAT
>Ga0179593_1419599_pt1 | contig 17873 bp, 28 predicted proteins | sample CZODoug2_1_08_16_FD_185931 | JGI IMG/M metagenome (GOLD analysis project Ga0179593, IMG submission 185931) | Vadose zone soil fungal communities from Angelo Coast Range Reserve, California, USA - CZODoug2_1_08_16fungal (PacBio error correction) | ecosystem: Environmental > Terrestrial > Soil >... | reverse complement strand
CTTTTCCCCCTTAATTCTCCTTTTTCTTGCCTAAAAATATGAATTTTCAGTGATCTCCCGTTCCAGCCGACACGTTGCGTTGGTTGTCACTTTGCTAGCCCATCCCTCTTTATCTTCCCTCATCCTCAGACCACTTTCCTTTCCTGGCCTTGTATCCGGGAACTGCCCATGTATCCTCCTCTTTTTTCTTTCCCTTAATTTTTTGTCGCTCTGGATTTCCTGACTTCTCGGTGTGTTTTCCCTCACCTTCCTGTAGGCACTGTACCCCCAAGGGTGTTGGGGTCCCCCACTGTAATTTTTGGTCTTCCCCATACCCCTAATGTGATGATTATAAACACACCCCCCCCCCTGCCCACACCAAACCCTTTGGGCCAGGATGTTTTCTTGACCCTTTTTAAACACCCCCTCCTCCGGAACAAAAACATCTCTTTCTCCCCCCTGTCACCTTCACGTCTCACAATGACTGTTTTCGATTGGTTTCATCCTTCCAGTTTTGTATTCTAACACCTTAGGCAGAAGCGGTTTTCAGAGCCCTGCACCTGTCGCCCCTTTTTGTCTTTTCAATTTCACCATCCAGGTTTTTACTGTTTGTTGTTTCTGAAAAACCCCCCTTTCAACGTAGTTCTTACGTTGTTCTCTCGTTCCTGTGGTCCCTTAAGTTTGGGTTTTGCTCATTTTTTTTTTACCCAGCAAGTTACATCCTTCAATTCGGCGTTCGGCAACCCCCTCCGTTTGACTTTTAGGACGTGTCCCTTCGCCCCTGAATTCTTCTCGTTTTCCCTGGATCTCCGTGTTCAAGACCCTTTGCCCCTTCCCACACCTTGTAGAGCGGTCTCTTCCCCTGGCTTACCTGTTTTTCCCGTTGATTGCTTTTCTCAATTCCTTTGACTTGAAAGCAACTTCCTTCTTTGTCCTCTTCATTTGTGCTTATTCGGTTGTTTTTTTTTTTTTCCAATTTCCTTTTCCACAGCCCCCTTTTTCCTCCCCTGCCCCTGCATTTTCGAAGGCAACAGCTCGTCTTTTTTCCGTGAAAATGTTTCGACCCCACTGCGGAAGCCCCTTCCTTTTTTTCGTTCTTCCATCAATTGGATGGCGGTCAGGTATGCTATGGTGTCAAGTTTACCTTCTCCCTTTTAGTGCCCCCTTCAGGGTCCCTGATCACTTCACTTTAGCCCCCAACCCCCACTTACTTTTTCGCTGTGCCCTCTTTTTTTCTCCCCCACCCGGCACATCTTCTCCTTGGCACTTCACTCCCCGATTTGATCCGTTTAGTTGCTTGTGTTAATGCCTTTTCCCCCCTTTGTTACTGAATAGCTTGACGGAAGGTCGATCCTTCCTATCTTTTTGTTGGTGAACCCCTCTGTTTCACCCCCTTCCACTTTTTCGAACCCCCAGTTTCCCGATCCTAAGATTCCCCCCCCGCGGTTTTTACTCCCCCGTGCTTTCCCCTTTTTTTTTTTATGGGGGTTTTTGGTACAGTGTCGGGACACCCCCTCAATTCCAAATATCGAATTTTCGCGGCCCTCCCTTCTTGGCAGGGTTTTTTTCCCCCCTGCACTAATCACCTAACCACTTTCATTTTTCCCTTCATCCCATTATTTTTTGAATTCTTGTTTTCTACTGTGACCCCCCCACCCACGGGTTTGGAACTTTTCCCCTTTTTTTCCCCCCGTTCCTTTCTCTTTCACCCCTTTTTGCCAAACCAGTACCGGTTTTTTGTGTTTTTAAGCAGTGACGTTTTTTCGGTGTCTTCTTACGTTCTTTTTTTTTTCCCCTTGGGTTCCGGGGTTCTTTCCCTCCCCCTTTCCCCCAAATTTTCCGATCCATTTCCCCAATCCCCGATACCCAGGTGGGCTGAGACTGCTTCTTGACGAAAGGTTTTCGTGCTGAAGTTCTTTTCCCATGAACGTTTCAACCGGACAGGGGTTTACATACATTTCTGTCCAACCCTGTTTTGGAGGCCATTGGTCCTTTTAGCCTTTCTTTCCGTCTTTTTTTTTTTCCAAGCCCTTTGAAATTCGCTCTCCTTTTTTCCCCCTATTCCGCCCCGATTTTCGTGATCGTCAGGTGCGCCAGTCAATTTGGTGGGGTCTTCGTTCATTTCATTACGTACGGTTGCGTCAAAACCGTGTCCTCTCCCTTTTCTGCGTTTTTTCTATTTCCCAACGGAAAAGGAGCTTTTCAGGTTGGCCCCTCTGACCGTGGTAATGCCAGCCAGTCTTCCGCTCTCGTCGCTTTTTTACCGTTTTTCCCCTTCCCCCGTGCTTTCGCCACAACCGTCTTTCTTGTTTTCTTTTTTTTTTTTTTTTTTTTGTTTCCTTTCGGTCTTTCAAGTTTCTTTTTCTGGTTTCTTATACTTTTTATCTTTTCGTCGTTAAAATTAATTACAACTTTGCCGCTCTTCGTTCCCCTTTTACAGCTTTGGTGCAATTGCCCCTCCGCTTGATTCGTTTTTTTTCCAAGTGTGAGGAGGAGATTTCATGTCTCATCTTTGTGGAATCAAGGTCTTCCCCCCCACTCCTTGTCAACCTTGTTATTGTCCCAGTTTGAATCCTAACCTTGAGCTTTGACACCTCTCCCCACATACTTGATTTCACACCCCCACGTTTCCTCTTCCCCCTCTTTAGTCTGTCCGTGGTTTCCCCCCCCCCCATCGTTTTTCTTTTTTCGTTGCTTCATCTCTTTTCTGTTTCCCTCTTCTGAGGGATGCGTCCCCCCCTCCATCATTTACGTTTGTTTTGACGTTACGAAAACTTTTGCCGTTGTTGGCGGATGTCCCCCCGTTTTTTTTTGTTTTTTTTCTCCGATTTTCAGATTCTTTTTTCCTTTGTACCAACCCCCCCCCCCCCACCTCCGGCAAAAACTTTCGCCCCCACTCGGTTTTTTTTCCTTCCTTTTTTGTAGAAGTTCCATCTTCATGTCGGCGGGTTTTCTTTGTTTTGTTTGTTCCCTTTTTGGCTGCTGGACCCTTCTGGCATTGATCCAGCCCCCCTTTTATTTCCCCTCTAGTTTTATTGATTTGACCCTTTGCTTTCCTCGTTGCGCTTTATTGATCTCCCCAAATTGGCCCCCGATCAAATTTCGTCAGTGCTCGCTCACACACCTTGCTTTCGCACATGATTCTTCCAGGCCCCCACAGAGTTTTTTCCCCCCCCTTGAGCTCCTTCTCCGCCTTCTACCTTAGGGTTGACATTTTTTTTTCTTTTTGGCACATGGGTTTTATTCCCCCTCACATTGTTTGAATATCCCTTTTCCCCCTGTTTGTCCCATTCTTTGCCCCCCCCCATTTTTTTGGATTTGTCCACCCCAGCCCCCCCCCCCGCAGCACAACTTCCCCCCCGGTCTTTCTGGCCTTCCTTCACCCCCCCTCCTTTAATTGACCCTTGGGACGTGAACCCCTCTTGTTTTTGGGGGGAAGTCTCGTGGTTGTGTTCCCCTTACTTTGCCACCCTTCTTGCCCTTTTTGACAGTATATGCCATTTTTTCCATTTTTTTCCCCCCCCCCCCCAATCCCATTTTAATTGTTTACCCGCCTCTTTATCCTCCTAGTATCCTGTTTGAGGGTAACTGTTCCCCTCAATTATTCCTTGGCAGGACGTTTTTTCCTTCTTTGCGCGGTTTCGTTTTCTAGGACCAGGCCCCCAAAGAACTGGATTTTTTCCCGCCGTCGTCCCCTTTTCTTCTTTTTTTTTTTGGTCCCTTTCCCCATCACAGGTTTGGGAGCTTTTGTGTCGTCGTTGACATTTGGCGATTTTTTTGCTTTTTTGTTTGGTTTTTTTGCCTATCGTCGTGTTCTGTGTGATGCCCCGATATTGAAAATGTGTTATTGTCCGTCAAAGCCCCCTTGTAAGTTCAGGTTTTGTATATCTTTCCTTTTTCGTCCGGGACTTTCCCTTTGCCGTTTCAACCTTTTTTTATAAGTTATTTGTTAAGGTGAGACTTTTTTTGTGCTTTTTGTTCTCTTTGCGGTCCACCGCCGTCCCTCCCCCCTTTGAATAACCATTTGTTTTGTATTTTTCGGTGTTTTTTTCTTTTCCTTTTTCTTGTCTGTTGACTAGGGTCCGGTTTTGGCCCCCCTCCCCCCCCAATTTAGGATTGGGGTTCTTTCCTTTGTTCCTTTCTGTTGTTTTCGGTTCCTTCTCCCCGCAACTGGACTCTCCTCGTTGACTTCTATTTCCTGACTACCCCCGTATGAGTTTTTTCCCCTTCCTCGAGTCCTTCTATAGTTACTCTGGCTCCTTTTGCCCCGGCTGATGGGCATTGCCCCACCAGTTTGTTTTTTCCTTTTCCACCCCAATCTTCAGAGCCCTCTTTGCGTTCATGGCAAATTGTTTGGTTTTTGTTCGCCTTTTAAAAGTACAAGCGGTTTTTGCTTCTTTTTTTGAACGGTCGTTCCCTGACTTTCAATCTTTTCCTTTTCGTTCCCCCCTTTAGTGTCTCCCCATTTTCTGTTTTTCTTCTGGCGGCCAGGCACCCCTTTTGGGATCTTTTTTTCCTCTTTGTGTTTTGTCGATTATGTCATTTGTTCTTGCGCGCGAACCCTGCCCTCCCCACACCCCGAATTCTTTTTTAGGGCACGAGGTCTTTTCTTTTTTTTTACTTCAACCCTTTTTTATGTACACCTGATCCAATTTCCCTCAGTTACAGGACGGGCCGCCTTCCTTGTTTCTAATCCTGGAAGGGGAGTGTTTCACCCCCCCCTTTGCCCCCTCTCCCTGAAGTTTTTTTTTTAATGTTTGAGATTTAGCTTTCCTTTGACGCTTCCCTTGTTTCCTGCATTTGAACCGGGTGTGCTTTTGCTGCAGACTTACCAGAAAACTTTTTTTTAATGGTTTCCCCTTTTTCCCCCGAACCCTTTCGATTTGTCAAGTTTTCTTTTCCGACTTTGCGCCCAGACACGATTCCCTCCCCCTCCACCACTTCCCACTTTGGCTGGGGTTGGACCCGCAATGAAATTGAGCCCAGCTTTCCCCCCCCCCTTTCCTCGACCGACCAATCCACCACCCCCGTTTGTCTTTCACTGGGACTTTCTTTTTTTTAAGTAGCCTTTTTTCTCCACACCTGCCTTTCATGTAAAATTAAGGTCATCAGTTTTTTGTTCGGCCCACCCTGCTCCCCCCGGTTAACCACGTATATACCCCCCCTTCCAAGTTCTTTCCCCTTGGGCTTTTTCCCTGACCCAAACACTTCAATCTTTTTTCCCTTGCCGCTAAGTCCCCCCCCCCTCCCCTTCCCCACCAGCACCCCTCGATGATCTTCTTCACTTTTTTCACGTTCATAAAACCCCCCCACACCGGCTTCTTTCCCTGTTCATTTTCTCCGTCCACCCCTTCCTCTTAACTCCTTCTTAATACATTTGTCGGGGTTGGAGTTTTTCGCGAGCCGTCTCTCTTCCACCTGGAACTTTTACTTTTCCCTTTTTTCTTACCTCCCCTTCGCGCGCCTTTTTTCCCCTGACTAACCGTCCTAACTGCTTTTTGTGTCCTCAATCCCACTGGGGCTGACCCCCCTTCTTTCCTCTCACTTTCCCGGTTTCCTACATTATAACCCCCCCCCACACCCTCTTTCCTTTTTTTCCCCATTCTGGGGACCTTCACCGTCCCCAATTACGGCTTTTTTCCTTTTCAAAGTCCTTGCGTTGTGACACTTTAAGAACTGGCTTCCTTTGCTGTCGGTTTCCCCACTTCTTTTTCAGTGGTCGAAAGAATGGGACAACTATTTCTTCTATCCCCTTTCTTTTTTCTTCCCCCCGTCAACTGCTTCGCTGCACAATCCAGTTCTATATTGCTGGAGGGTTTTGGGGTGTTTTTCTTTTTGCCCAGCACCAGAACGCTTTTTTGGCTTCTCTCGCGCCCACCTGATCTGGTTGTTTCTTTTCCTGTAGGCACTACGAGTCTTGTTTGGTGTGAGCACCTTTGCTGTCTCCCACATTTGCTCAGAACCTGACCTCTTTCTCCGGGCTTTTTCCGTCCTACGCTCATCCCTCCCCCTCACCAAATCCCTCCCTCACAAAATGTCCACTTCCCCTTTCCCCTGCTTTGGAGATCTATGAACGGATTTGTTTGGAGTTCACGGCTGGCTTTTCTCCCAGTTTTTGTCTTGGTTGTCCTGTTCCCCCCCCCAATATATCTTTGATTCTTTTTTTTTTTTCTGGGGCTTTGAATGGAAAAGTCAAGTTTTTTTTCCTCTTTCATTGACCCCCCCCGATTTTCATTCTTTTATGCGCTTTTTCTCTCTCGGTTTGGAACCCCCCGCAATTTAGTTTTTTTTTTTCCCCGCGGTTGGAGGTTTTGAACCCCTGGAATCAGGGCTGTATGCCCCCCTTTCTCACCTTCCCTTCTTTTTTTCTAGTTATTTTTTTCGGGTCTTGTCGGCCGGGGTCAAGTTGCCTCAACGTAGCTTCGTTTGGGTGTGGATAACAAAAATCCCCACCTTGTCGTCCCCCCCCCAGAAGTTTCTTTTCGACGATGGCCCCTTTTTTTGGGGACCCGTCCCTTCACTTCCCAGATCTTGTTGCCAGAGCTTTGACACTTCCGAACCTCCTCTTCCTCTGTTTTTTTTTCCAAAATTTCCCGGAGACCCGTTTGGCACAAACCTGTGAGAATTCCCATTTTTTCCCCCCCGCACTACCCAGACTTCTTCCCATGTTCCCTTATACCCACCGAAAACCAACCTGCGTCGGTTCCTTGCGTAGTGGACCCAACAACTTTGTCTTCCTTATATATTTTTTAGTCCCTTTTTCCCGGTGTCCCCCGTCTTCCCCTTCTGGGCACCGGGGTTCTCCAGCAGGACCAGATTGAATTTGGGTTGGACTCCACCCTGCCCCTCTGTTCTGAAGTATCACACTTCTTTTTTTTTTTCCACTTCGATCAGAAAATGGAATCCGCCTCTTCGCGATACAACTCCCTTACTTGACCTCGAAGATTAACTGGCCAGGGTTTTCAATTCGCGAGTACTTGTTTTTTCCCTTTTTTTTCCCTATCTCCCCTCCCTGGATCCCCACCCCCTTTTCGTCCCAAAAAAAACTCTCCTCCAAGCTTGAGTTTCGAGGTCCAATTTAAGCTTGAAATTTTGTCATAACCAGCCGGAAACCCTTCGTAAGCCCCCCTTGCACTCACCTTGTTTTTGCCTTTTTTCCTCCAACCCTTTCGGTTCACCCAAGGAAGTGTGTTTCCGTCTCCTGTTTGTTTCCCGCTTGTGGACCCTGTCAAAGTGTTTTTGTCACCACGCTTTTATTCCCCGAAAGGCACCCTGGAATTCCCCCCCTTTTCCCTTTGCACCCGGTTTGAGTCTTAGTGCAGCGTACCCACCCTTTTTTTTTTGCGCCGCTGTCTTCGGCCCGTCGTTGTTGTGATTCCTTGGTTGTTTTGTGGGGAACCCGGTTCCCCACAATCCCCCCCTGTATCCCTCCCCCCCCCGCTGTCCCTCCTGGCGTGAAAAGCTTCTTATTCGACTTCTCGTCATGTAATTCAGTTCCTGCTTGTCCCGTCCCCCAACCTTTTCCATTTCCTTTTTCTTTTCCTTTCCACCCTTCAGTTGTTTAGTACGGGTCCACAAAAGGCATTACACCCTTTTTTTTGGTCCCGAGTTCGCCTCGGTTTCGTTCTTTTGCCTTCTGTGGGATCCTTTCTTTTTGGGGTCTCCCTTGCGATGACGGGAACAGACCTAACCTGGTTTTTTCCCCCCTTTTTTTTGCAGTTTGTTAGATGTTCCCCGTTGTAAGATGGGTCCCTTTTCGATACCCCCCCCTTAGTTTCCCTTTCCAGAAGCCTCCAACCTTTTTTTTTTTCTGCTTCCGACAGGGGTTGATTTGCTGGTTGACGAAATTTTCTCTCCATTTCCAATTCTGTTGCTATTTTCCCTTCAATGTTTTCGCCGTGAAATTGTTAGTTATCGTTTGTCTCCCATGCTCCCCGTTGAAAGGAAAGGCCCAACCCTGTTTGCTCGCGGTCTGCTGCTTTCCCTGCCCTGCGGAATGATTCGACACTCATGGACCCCTCGCCCTTTCCGAGGCTCCCTTGGTTTCCATCTCTTTCATTTCCTTCTTCCAGCAGCGGTCGTCTCTTTGTCGTGGGAGACCCTGTAACATCGTCCTTCTGGTTTTCTTACCCCTTTTGCTGTGAACCTGTTTGTCTTGGCTTCTACGGGAGCCCCCTTTGTTACCCAAAAAAGACCCCAAGTCTATGCTTTCTGAATACCACCCAAAGGGACTTTCGTTGACGTTTTTAGTACATACCCCCCTCTTAATTTTTTTTTTACGCCCTTGACTACAGTGAAGTTTTTTTCCAAGCTGTGTGACGAGTTCTTTTGTTTCATTCGGTTAACAACTATTCCTGGTTTCCGTTGACGGTGTCTCCTCCGGGTTTCTTTCCTATCTCGTTTTTTTCTTTTTTGGAGCCGATTTTGCGTGACGTTGCTACCCATTGGTCCCACTCTTTTCACTGGTGTTGAGGGGATGTGTTTTACTTTTTCCAATCCCCTTCTTCTCTGGATCTCCTTCATCTTATGAACTTTACGAAGGTCACTTCCCCACAGTTTTTTTCCCTTTCGCGGTTAGTCCCCAATCATCTCCAGACTCCTCCAGACGGTCCCTTGAGTCTTCTTTCCCTTCAGGTTCTTCGGAACCCCGATCCGCCTTCAGTCTCGCCGGCTGTTTTGAAGACTTTCCCCCTGTTTTGCCCCCCACCGCTCTTTCCTGCCACTTTGTGAACCTTATGCAGGATTTTTTCTTCCCCTATTTTTAGTTTTTAATCTCCTTCTCACTCAGCCTTTGTTTTTTTGTTTTTCGAGGAGCCCCCTAATTTTTTTTTCCCCACCTTCATCGGAGTCCACCCCCCACAAATTTCACAATCCTAACTTTGCCCGCCGCCCCCTCTTCTTGGGTCCCCTAGGTTTATAGCAATTCGTGCTCCTAATTCCGCATTTCTTCTCACATTTTTTCCGAAAGAATCTTCGTCCTTTCTCTTCTGTCGGCTGTTTTTCTTTACTGGTTAACTTCTCTTGTCTGACTGTCTTGCCGTTCCACCCCACTTTCCCCCTGGGGTATTCCCCATTGTTCCCCCGCTCGTCTGACAACTTTTCCTATCCCGGTTGAATTTCTGTCCCCCCTTAACCAAACTCCAACTCCCCCCCCCCGTTTTTTTCTCACGTGGTGGCTTCTGTGCCCCCCATCACCGTCAAACCCTCTTGTCCCCTCTACGATTTTTACCTTCCCTCCTTCTTTCGCACACCTTTCCAAGGTCCCCTTCCGATTGTCCAGGGCCTGGATGAAGTCAATCCTGTTTTTCTCCCTTTTTTTGTGTTTCTTTTTTTTTTTTTTGGTTACCCCCCCTGAGTGCTGTTCCCCCTTTTCGGTCCCTGCCCTTTCCCGGGTTTTCCCCTCCTGGTTTTTTTAGTACCGAAAAAAAAAACTCACCGCTTTTTCCTCCTTTATTTTTCGTTCCGCCCCATTCCTTGGCCGTTTCTCCACCACTGGTTGTCTCCTGCTTCGTACCCAACTCCAAGAAGGAAACAACATCCGAGGGTTTCTTCCCCCCCCGGTGGATTTTTTTTGTTTGGTCCCGGCGCCTTTTCCCAGAACCTGGAAGCCCCGTGGACGGTCTTAGAGGAAAGACCAGTGCATGGCCCCCCCCAGTTTTTTTTTTTTTTGTTTTTTGGTAGAGATCGGCTGTCGTCTAGTCGGGTTCCTTCTTTCCCCTGTTCTCCCCTCTATTTTTTTACCCCTCCAACCTATCCGGTTAACATTTTTGTGATCTTTTTGGGGCATTTCCCCTTTTTTCTTTACCCTCCCCTTTTGGAACAAGTCACAATTTCCCCGGGCTTTCACGCTTCCCACCGCCACAACAATTTGTTTTAGTTTTCGGGCTACCCTTTTTCCTCGAACCCCCGACAGCCCCTTTTTCTCCTCCTAATTTCGCTTGTATTGAGGTGTATTGTCCGTCTGGTGTCAATTAGGCCCTCGTACTTCCTCTTCCGTTGTCTTCAATGAAAGTGCTTGCGTCCACAAATCGCACGATTCACCCCCCCGTTTCATTTTAATGCAGCTTTAACTCGCAACCTTCCCCAATCTTCCGAGGTTTTTTTTTTAACAGTTTCTCTTTCCCGTAACTCAAGAGTGTTCGTGGGGCCTGACACCACCTGGGGTTTAGTTGCTCATCCCCTTACCTCCCCTTTTTTTACTTTTTTATGGTCCCCTTTCCCATGTCAAATTTTCCTTACCGACCCGGTCTTCACTTTTTTTTTCCCGCGGATGTGCCCACACGCATTTTCTTTACCCCGTTCCTTTTATGGTGTTTTTCTCAAGTCACCCTTTCCCTCAACAACAAAAACGGGCTTCAGAACTCCTCCTCCTGACCTTGGTTGTTCTGCCCCCCCCTGAGCCACTCACCCCTGCAAGCCCTCCCTTTTGTGACCATGCTTTTTTTTCACCGTGTGACCCAACTTTGTTTTTTCCCCTTTACCCCCATGGTGAACCCCCCTTTTTTTGGTTTCTGGTCGGGAAAAACCTTCTGGTCAACGGTAAACGTTGGTATTGGGCCAGCATGTTTCTTCAGTAGCCCAATCTTTTGAATTGGGATTAACGTTATTTGAGGCGGTCGGTTGGGGGCATTCCCACTTTTCGCTTCTCTGAATAGAACAGGGATTGGTGAGTACCTTTTACCTTTTCCTCACCTTTGTACCCTTCTTTTTTTACCTTTCGTTCCACTTTTTTTGTTTTCAAAACGCGCCCATGGGACAACCTCCTTCCCCTGCCCTCATTTTCCAAACCTGGTGATCTCCTTGGCAGTAATCCTTCTTTTGATTTCTTTTGTTCTCGCTTAACGACCTTCCTGGAGGATCTTTGTTCGTCAAGGTCCTTTTCGTGAGCGGGATTTGAGCCTTAAATTGTTCCTTTCATTTTTCCATTCCTCCTTGGAGTTGGCTCTTAATAAAAAAACGTTACGCTAAATTGTCGTTCTTGGCCCTTTCTCGTCTTTGGACGGTGGACACTTGAGGTCAAGTGTTAGTTTTTTTTTTGGTTTTACCCAAGTTGCTTGAATGAACAAGCTAGATAAAGCCACCTTCCAGTTTTTTTCAATCTGTTTTTTCCCCCAGTCCTTGAAACATTTGACCTCGAAGCGGTTTCGGTTGGGGTGTTATTCCTTTAGGTGCTTTACAGGTCATTTTCTCGTTAACAAAAGTTAGTTACCTCCTGTTTGTCAATCTTTCCTGTTCAACATTCCCACGAGGCTCTGTTTCCTTTTTTTTCCATTGCAACTTGCCCCCCCACTCATTTTTTCGTTTTCATGAAAGGGAGCATTTTCCATCGTTCGGGTCCCCTCCTTCATGGTTTTTTTTTTCTTTCTTTTAACTTTTTATTTTTTTTTTGATTAAAAACAAAACAGAAAAAGCAATTCTCCCCCTTTTAGCTACTAAAATCTTGAGCTCGCCCCCCCCCCATCTGACCCCTCACCATCTATTTCAGTAGGATCTATTCGGTCCAACGGAGTGGGCATTACATCCCTTCTGCACCGTTTTTCAAAAACCTTTTCCTTATTGGAAGCTTGCCGAACTCTCTTTTGTCCTTCAAAGTCTCCTCCTACTGATACATACCAATGACGTTCGTTTGATTTTCGTCCTTCTACGGTCTTGCCTTGTCTGGACCACTCCCCCTCCCGTTGTTCGGCCCCCCTTCCATCCGTCGATGTTCGCCTAACTCCCCGTTGTTGGCAACCCCCGACCAAAACATCCTTTGGACATGGTCTGCTCCGTTTTTTAAGGCCCCTGTTTCAAAGATCGGCCCTTCTCCTTCTTTTTTTCACTATTGGACATTTTGCGTTGTTCTCTTTTCTTCGGATTCTCACCTGCCCCATGTTTGTTTGCTGCAATTGATCCTACTCTTCATTCTTTGTTCCTTGTCTTGACCTTTTTTTTTGGGCCTTTTTCTTTTCGTGCTCTTCCGACCCTCCTCACTTTTCGTTCTCGCGACAACGGCGTTCGACTTCATTTTGCTATCAAGGCCCCCCTTTTGTTTGGTCCCTTTGGCACTGGACTGGCCCGTCTCAGCATATATCTTTCCCTTTGTCGTTTGGACACAAAATGTTCTTTTTTTTCTCACACTGGCCCATGGTGATCTTCCCCCCTCTTTTCTTTTCTTTTTTTTTACCCCCAACCATTTATTATGGCCCCAGCCTCCCCCCGACCAAGGGCAACGGTCCCCTTCCCGTCTTGATGGGGCATTTTGCTCCCCTGGCATTCCCCCTAAGAATTCCGTTTGGCTTTTTTGAGTGCGGAAAGTACATTTCTGGTTTTTTTATGTTGGTTTTCTTACTCTCTGTGGCCCCGCATTAGCCGTGACCCGTATTTCCTTTTTTTCCCCCTTTTCAGTCCCCAGTGGTTACTGAGTTCCCCTTCCTGCATAGTTTGCACCTGCATTAGTTCCCACTTTTTTTCCAGATTTTTTTACTTTTTCTGGCTTTTAAATGTCCCCCAAACTTCTCCCAATTTCCCCCTGGAAGGAATGTTGCCGGTTGCTGATTCTTTTTTCGAACCCTAACAACGCATGATGACGCCTTTTCGCTACCCTTTTTTTTACAGGTGCCCCCCCCCTTTTCCAACTAACTCCTTTTGGTTTTTTCCGCGAAAAAAGTGCAAGTGTTTTTTGTGGATCGCGTTGTTTTTGTCGCTATCTTCTTTTCGGGATGCCTTTCCCTTTGCTGACAAGTGGTATTTCAGCCGGTCATTTTCTTTGTTAGTACGTTTTCCCGGTTGTTCCTTCCCTTGAATTACTGCCGCGCCCTTTCCCCTTCCCAACCAATGTTTTTCGCCGTATTTTTTTTTCCCCCTGGGGCGGTGTGTCTTCGCCATTGCTTCGGTTATTTTCACCACAATTTCTTGCCGCCTTGAATTCTGTTTTTCTTTGTCCTTTTTTTTGGATTGTCTAAACGTCAGCTGGGCCTTATTTGTTGCGGGGCAGGGGCTGTTGTCCCCTTCTACACTTTTTCTCGGGTTGATTTTTTTTCGGGCGTGTAGGATGGTAGTTGTTTCGTCCCCCCCTTCCCTCCCCTTGTGACAACGGGTGTTGATTTCTTTGACCTGGAGGGCCAATCCCTTTTCGGTTTTGCCCCCCCAGAATTTGAGTATGTCCCCTTTAATGTCTGAGCCCTGCGCCCGTTTTTTCCCCCCACCTTCCAGGGATCATTTGCATGCCACCAAGCAGGTTCTCGTTTTGGAGGTTTTCCCCTTCTCCCAGGGTCCTTCGGGGTCTTTAATTTTCTTTGACCAATTTTTTTTTTTCACTCCTTTTTTTCCGTTCAGACCCTCCCCCCCAGAAAACAAAAACAATCGCTGGGAGTTTCTTTCGGTCCCTTAACTTCTCTTTTGTACTCCAGGTTACCCAACAGTGAGCCTCGTGCGAATCCTACAGGGTGTTGGGAGGCGTTTTTTCGCGCCCTTTTTTCCCCTTTAAAAACTTGGTTTCTATTATCTTTTCAAATCCTCCCGTTGTTGTTTTTCTCTATTTTCCCCTTTTTTTTCGCCCCATGGGATCCCCTCCCCTCGGACCACCCGTCTTAACCTTTGAGTATTCCGGCCACTAGGTCACGGTTTTCCCCACCCTTCTTAAACATGATTTTCCCACTTTCTTCCTCCTTTGCCCCCCCTCACTGGTCCTCCGTGCGCGATTCCCTATGACGTGCGGGTTAGTTTGGCACCAAACACTTTGCAATGTCTGAAAGGCGGCTCCTTATGTTCTTCTGTGAACCCGCTGCGTATGATGCTTGGCACTTTCCCCGTTGGCGTCTTCGTGCACCTGGCCAAATAATCGACGGTTTCCCCCAAACCACGGGCTCCTTTACCTTTGGAAAATCCACTTCCCGGCGATTTTTCCCCAAGTTGTTTGGTGATGTATTAACAACTTTTGAGCCTCCCTTCCTTTTTTCCCGAATATAAATCTTCTTCTTGGACTGTGTTTTTTTTGCCCAGCCACTGACTTGCGCCTCAAGCCCCCCCACGTTGACTCAAATTCCAACCCCCATGTTCTTTCCCCTTTCTTGAGGGTCTTTTTTTCCGTTTCTCATTGTGGGACCAGCATGATCAATGGGGACAAATCACGGCCCTTTTTTTGCGTAATTTTTGTTCACACCTTCCCGGCCCCCCCCCCCCCCTGTTCACCCCCGATCACATCCTTTAATGGCTTCCCTTCCCCCACTACACCATTCAAGCTCATGCTCACTCCCAACGCGATTGCCAGTCCCCCCCCCCGTCCTCCAGTATGCCACCTGACGTGATTCGCCCTACCCCACCACCGCGATTTTTATTTTAATTTTTCTGCCCTTGACCCACCTCAGAACTCCGGTCATCCAGGTGAGGTGGAGTCGAACTCCTTTTCCGTGATTTCCCTGCCCCCCCTGTGCCTTTTTTCCTTTTACTCTTTCCAGTGACCCTTCCTCCTCTTGACACGTCCACGATACACATCCATATTCGGGGTGGTGGTCCTCCTGACCCCCATGTTGCTGCACCCATTTCTAGACTTTTCCCCGTTCTCCTTTTTTCCCTCCTCTACCCCCACCCCCTATTCACTCCAGTACCCGGGGAACTTCACCCGCGTCACTACGCTGCGTAAAGTGGTTTTGCCCATCCCTGGAAGCCTTTTTTTTTTTCTGGTTTTTGATAACTTTTTTTGCCCCTCCCCCAACTTGGCGAAAAGCATGTTTCCCCCCCTTCATATCCCCCCATTTGAATATGTGTCCGCAACCCCCCCCAACCTTTTTTTTCTTAAAAACCCAAGTTTTTTTCTCTTTCTGTCGCCTTCCGTCAAATGTCCCCTGTCCTTTATCTGCTCTCAATGTTTTCTCGACTCCCAGTTTTTGTTGATTCCGACGTCCTTTGCGTCGTTTTTCCCGTGGGTTTTTCCCACAAGCGCTCCTATGGTTTCCCCGACCATTTCCAATCCGAAACCCTCCTCTGTACTTGGAGGATGACTCCTGCTCCTTTTTCAGCGTAACCAAAACCTTTGCCCAACACCATGGCAAACTAACGACCCCGCCTGTCCACCCTGGCGATATTCTTCCTTCTTGGGGGGTATCCTTAGGGATTCTTTTTAAACATGTTTTTCCTTGTGATGTTTGTGTTTTTTTTGGCGTCTATTCCTGACCTTTCTCGCATTTACTTTGCCCCACTGGAGTTTGATTGGATCCCCAGGTTCCCTCCTTTGCGGAAGCATCAACAAGTTGACAACGTTTGTTTGGTTCCCTGGCTTTTCTACTCGGTTTGTAAAACCCGTCCCCTTTTAGTTTCCGTCTTTCGATGTTGTGGGTGGAACCCACAATCCTCTTTATTTTTTTAAACGTGATTCCACCAGTTACTATTCCTATTAGTTTTTCTAATTCGAGGTTTCCCCTTTTCAGGTTCCCATGCTTCCATTTTCATCAATTCCTTTCTTTTATGGTGTTTTTCACCCCCCCTTGTTCGAAATTCCCCCCCCCGATCCGCGGTAGCCGATTGGTCCCCCCTTGCCTACCTCAATCCCATGACGGCACCCGCTCGTGGCCTTTGGAGCTTTTCAAATGTGACGTTTTTCCCGACCCAAAATTGAGTCGTACACCAATTCCTACATCCCCCCGGCCAAAGTTGGATAACGTTCCACCCCCCTCCGACACTCCCCACTTTTCCTCCCCCCTTTCCTTCCATTACCGAGTGGACCCCCCGGTCCAACGGGCGTTCAAAGTTTTTGAAGCGTTTCTTTGGGTTACAACAAGGGGCCTTTATGCGCCCCGACTTCCCCATTTCAGGTTCGTTGACGCCCCATGTCCAGTCTTTTCCAAGACTCTGCACCTTTTGCCACTCTCCCGGTCCCCCCCCCCCCAGATTGATAGTCCCTTTGGACCGCCCTCCCCCGTAGGCCCTACCTTTTTCCCCACCCACTGGTTTTTACTTCCATTGATCCCGACAATTCGTTTCTTGGGAAGCCCCGCCAGCGACCAGTTCCCCTTTCACATTCCATAGGTCTGAAGGCTAAAGTCAAATTCTCCCCCACGTTAAAATTTCCGACGAGTATGTTTTGTCCTGGTGCATTCCCCACTTTTACCCGACTTCAAAGTTGAATCCCCCCCCTTTTTTTCCTTGTTCAAGCCACCAGTTCTGTTTTATCGAGGTCCCCCCCAATCCAAGCGGATGTGCCCTTTTCCCCCCTCACACCCCGTGTTGATTGCAACCACTCCCACCTTCACCCGGGCAGATCCCTGCTTTTTCTTACCTTGGTTTTTCAACAGTGACTGTGGTCCCGCCCGTGAAGTTCCCTGTTGTTTTACCCTTTTCAAATTTTGTACCCCCCTCCGTTTTGTCTCCCCTCAATGCCCAGGGAATTCAAGTGGGCCTGGTTCCTGGTGTTGACAGTTTGCTTTGTCAGCGTAACAACTTGTCGGCGCTGTCGTCGTACTGTGTTTTTTGACTTCCTCCGGGGTTTCGTTTGTCTCCCTCACCCACATGTACTTCCCCCCAGTCACCATTGTAAGATGGCGGGCCTGCTTATGAGACTTTCTTACCACTTCTTTTTTTTTGTGATTGCTCGGGCACGTGCCCTCATTCCCTTGTTATTCTGCTTTTTTTTCCCACCCCAAGCGGCCCGTTCTTTTTCCCCTTCTCAAGGCCCGCCCGGTTCCCCCCTCCCGGGTCGCCCTTCGTTGGCGGCCCCTTTGTTGAACTTTTAGCCCTTTTTTTCGCGGGACGGACAACGTCTTTTAACCCCCTTTTTTTCTTCGTTCGGGGTTCCCCCGCCATCCCTAGTAGTCCGTCTTTACGATCCTTTCCACAATTTGGGGCCTCGATGCCATTCCAATTGATTTTCGTCGTCCCTGGCTTTATCTTTTTTTAGTGCCCGTACTCACCTTTCTCAGCAACCTCGCCCTTGTTTGCGTTCTTTACTCGAAGAGGCCCCCGCCGTTTTCCACCCAAGTGTTTCCGCCTTTATGTGTGCAGCCCCCCGACCTTTGCTCTTATGTTGCCAAACCTGTGCGGATAGGTTTTGTCTTTTTTTCCTCCCAGCTCTGACCCCCCCCCCGTCAATTGGTGACCCCGTAGAACTTTCCGTTGTCCTTCATTTGGGGGACCATTTTTCACTTCTGGTTGTGTAACTTACTCTTCTTTTCCCTTCCCAGTTTTTTTTTTTCGTCGGCGTGTGCCGGCCCCCACCTAAACCCCTTTTCTTTTTTTATGGGTTGGGCGAAACCTCGCTGTGCCTTGACCTTTCTATCCCTGACATTGGTCACTTTTTAAGCCGCCACTCTCCTGATGTTGTGAAACACTTAGTGTTCCTTCCCCTGGTTTTGGGAGTTTTTTAGTAAATTAAACCCCGCTGTGACCTTTTTTTGATTTTCTTTTCTTTACTCCATTGCGTCTCTAAGGGTTTGCTTTTTATGTATGTTTCTGCTCAACGTGGTCATTTGGCCGGACCACTCGTTCACGGTTTTACCTTTTTCCCAGGTTTGCGAATCCAGGAGTTTGAGGTTGGATCGCGTCTACGGTCATGAGGTTTTGGATGGTGTTACCACCCCCACCCTCCTGCCCGGTGTCCCCCACCTTTTTTTTTTGCTGGGGACTTTTTGAGGGTGGGACACCTTTTTCCCAAGGGATGGCTTTTCTTTGAGCTGTACCTTTTTCCCCTCATGCCCAGTCTCTACATTTGGTTTCCCAGCCCTTCCCTTTGCGACAAAATCTACCCAGGACGAAGTTGAGTCTTTTCCGTCAGGTCCTGGACATTGGCGACCACGGCTCACTCCTTTGGATCTTAACTTGTATACCTTTTCTTTTTCTTTTTTTGCACCACAACACCTGATCGTTTTGCTGGATTTCTCGTCCCCTTATAGTTTTTTTCAGGATTTTGCCTTTCCCCCCCT
>Ga0179593_1275212_pt1 | contig 17873 bp, 18 predicted proteins | sample CZODoug2_1_08_16_FD_185931 | JGI IMG/M metagenome (GOLD analysis project Ga0179593, IMG submission 185931) | Vadose zone soil fungal communities from Angelo Coast Range Reserve, California, USA - CZODoug2_1_08_16fungal (PacBio error correction) | ecosystem: Environmental > Terrestrial > Soil >... | reverse complement strand
TCCTTTTGGCCTTCTTTTCTTTCTTAGTAAGCACTATTCTTTCCACCAAGTCATTTCGTATTTGACTTTTTTGCCTCCACAGGGGTCCTATCCGTGTCGTCTGATTCCTTTCAATTCTTCCTCTTGCTCGTATGACTTTTTTTCCCTCCTTCCCTCTTTCTCCCTGTGCATTGATTTTCAGAAGTGTTGGACTCGCTCATGTTTTTTATCCCCCTTTCTCAGCTTATACAACGCGCCACCCCTTTCTTTTTTTCTTCATAAGATTCCCTAGTCCCACCCCGCTGGTTACCCTTTTCTATCTGGACTCTCAACTCCCTCTGCATTAAATGGCCCCTGAGTCAGCGCGGCGCCATATTTTCTTGAGGTCACGCTTTTTTTTTTCACGATGACGTGGCCCCCCCCTCCCCTTCCTCTCTATCGTAGATCGCTTATGTGCCCTTATCCGTCCCGACCAGGCGCGACTTTTTACAGCCTGTGTCTGCTAATTTATTAACCCTTTCCTCCCGCCGACCCCCCCTAAAGACCTTCCTCATCGTCCCCTACTCCACCCCTCAACATGATCTGCTCTGCGTCTTCACAAACGTTAAGCTCGCCCCCTTGCTCTTTTCTGCTCTCAATCCCGACTGGACAATTTTCTCTTCTCCAACGCTCCATTTTTCACGGCACCTTAGTAAGTCCCCTTCTCTACTCTTCTTAATCACGCCCATCCTCTCGACCCCATTGCTTCCTCCGAATACGCATTTTCGTGGCCTCCCCTCTCACAGATAAGTAAGCGAAGCCCCCCCCCCCTTGAGTGAGTTCTCATTCACTCCTGAATTCGTTACTCTCCCTCATTGGGAGTTTAGCGGGCTCTTTTAACTTCGAGAAACAAGACCGTTACTCCTACGCTTTTTCTTTTTCCCAGCTTTTTCTTAATTAGGTCCCTACTACCTCTCCTGTGAACCCTTCGCTGGTCATGCGTCCCCCTTTTCCCTCCCACACAAAGGACCCCCGTCTTGTCTCCCCTTTTCTCAAACCCTCCTTTACGAAGTCGCTTTGAATCCGCCCCATTTCCTCCTAATACGTTCTTTTTCCGGTGTTGGCCCCTTTTTTTCCCCCACTTCAGTGTCACTTTCCCATTTATTTTGTTCCAACCCAAGTGACCCCTTTTTCCCCTTCACAGAGCAATGGTTTTTTTTTCCCCCTCGAAGTGAGCAGATCCCGTTTGAAGGTGCCCTTCGGGGTTATTTACCCAAGTCGTACCCCCTCGGTGCGACGTTATGCGAACGATCTCTTATTCATTTATCTCCCCCCGAGCTTCCTTCCACCTTTCTTGTTCCACTTCGGATGAGCTCCCTTCCCTTCAGCCCAGTTTTCCCCCTTTTCATGATTTTCTTCCAGAATGACGGTTGTGACTTGTATTATTACGCCCCTTGAGGTTTAATATTTTGAGGCTTCCCCTCCCGCCCTCTCCGACCCTGGAGTGCGCTTCCCTTTCCCCTTCACTCCCTGTGGAAATCACCACCATGCTTTGATATTTCCTCCCCCTCTTACTCCCACTGCCACCGAGATTTTTCTTTCCTCTTCTGTTTAAAGGCTAATTTTTAAACTTCCCCTCGTTCATATCTCGGTACCTCTACCGTCTTTCACCTAGTCATGGTCAATTCCCTTCCCACCCGTTGGATTTTAGAAAGAGATGTTCCTACCCCAACTTGAAACGTTCTTTTACTCACTCATCCCCTTGTATAAGAATTAATTTTTTCTCTATTCGCCTCCTAAATCTCCTCAGTTGTAGCTTCTGTGTTCTCTCCTTTTTTTTTTTGAAGTAGTTTCTCAGTCCCTTTCGAAACTCCACTCTTTTTTCTCTTCTATCAGTCTGCCTAGCCTTCCCCCGCCCATTCTTCGAGCGGCAATCTCACGAATGCTTCCCTTTCCTTTTCTCCATGAAATTTAGAGTGCTCCAACGTCCGTGAACCTTTTTCCCCATATTACCCCTTTCTCTTTCCCAAACAATTTCTTTCAAGTTAATTCGGGGCTTCCGCTTTCTTTACGACCGATATTCCCACAAGTTATGCTAACCCTTTTATCCCGATTGGGTTCCCGAGATTCAACCCCCTTTGGATAATGGTCCCCCCCCCCTCCGCCTTGATCTTCCGATACTCTTTCCCCTTCCCCCTTCTGCTGACCCCTTTCGTTGAATAGACGTCACGCGGTTCCTCCTTTCGTCCGCTTGGGGTTTGAGTCCTTTCTCTCGTTCCGAATCACGTTCTTAAAAACACTTTGTCCCCTTTCCTTTTTCGTGACTTAAAACACTTTTGACAGTTTTTTCGCCTCCTCTTATTCTTTTCTATTGCCTCACTTAGAGTCTCCCCGCCGGGGTTCGGGCAGGTTTTTTTTTGAATTTGAAGTGCAATTTTTTTGGTCTTTTTTTCTGTTCGTTTTTACCGGCTTTCACGAGACCGTCGACCTTCCCTTCTCCTTGTCCAGTAACTTCCTCTTTTTGACGTAAATCCCCTTCCCCTTGTCGGACTCGACATTCCTTAATTTTTTCCCCACTACAGTCAGTACTTCCAGGAGTTTTTTTTTTTTTTCGGGACAACTTTCCTTCGCCCTAACTGTCCTAAAGACCTTTTTACTTTCCTTTTCTGAAACTTGTCCCCCCCTCTTTGTATCCTGGTGGCAGACCCCCTTTGTCTCTCCTCTTTCTATTCGCGATTGCTTCCTCCCCTACTTCTCTTCAGCGGTTGGCCCCTATCTATTTTACTTTCCACAGGTTCCCCCTGGACCAGCTGAGCTTTGACCATGTGGTCTTCAACTCTTTCCACTTCCTTCCGTTTCGGGATGAGAGGCCTTTTCTTCCGCCCCCCTTAATTTTCCCCGTTCACTCACGTCTGCGATGCTGACGATGGAATCTCCTTTTTCGTTCCCACTCTCCTCTCAGAGTTGAATTTTTCTTCACCAGGTTGAACTTCTCATCGTGCCGCCCTTCGTCGACCGCCCCTCCCCCCTTTTTTGAGCCCAATTTTCACCACGAGGTGAGGATTTGACGGATTTTCCCCACCCTTTCAGCGCTACTACCATTTTTGTTTCCCCTTTTTTTCCCTCCACTATCCAGGCCCAAATGCTCCCCATTGCTCGCGTCCTGTACTCAATTTCCACCCTCCCACCGCGTCTTTTGCCTCCCCGCCCCCCGGACCTTATGTAGTCTTTTTCCTCAAGAGCAAACGTCAGTGTAAAGATTCTTCTCCCTCCCACCCACTCGTTACTCGATGTCTTTTTGCAGGGCGTTTGATGATGATTAAGTCAAAGCTCTTGCCTTGTCCTTTCTACGTTATACGGATCTTCTCCCCCTTCTCTTCCTTATGCTTCTGAGATCCATGCCGTTTCCTAGCCCTCGTCTCCGTCACTGCCGGCTTATGCAGCAGGCGAAATCTCGGTGTCCCCTGAACCTTTCCCCCTGAAGCTCCCCTAAAGCGTAACGTTACCCCCAAACTTCTTTTCAATCACTTCCTTTGAGAGATACTTGACAAGATTTCCTCCCCTTTTCTTTGTGGCCGATTCCTATGAAGGGCCACCCGCTCTAGTGTTTTCTGGCCTGTCCCTCCAGGCGAAAGGACTCTTTTGTCTCCTTGGATAGCATAAGCCCTTGCGTTCAGTCTCCTTTTCCTAGCCGTTTTTGTTTTTGAATTGCTCTGACTTGATGCTAACCTCTCCTTCTTCCAGTGATCTGATTCTGCCTGTCGCCACATGACCCATTGTGGGTGGACCTAGCCTCTTTTTCTCTTTTGTTCTTCTCCAACCAGTCCGTTAGGAATAGGTGATTGATTTTTTCCCTTGCAACCCTATTAGTTAATGGTTTAACTCCTCTTCTTCCCTCTGACCCGACACACGACTTTTCTTGCATTTTTGGTCCTTCCAGGGAGAAACAATTTTCTCCGTTTGCGTCCCCTCTTTTATTTTCCCGGCGCGGGTGTGTTTTCCTTCATTTGATCAGCACCCCCCCCGTTCAGCTTTCACCTTGCTCGAAATGTCGTCTACGAACTTTATTTTCAATTTTTCTTCTTGCCTGGCTGAACATTTTAGTGGTTTGAAACTTTCCCCCCCTCCTGAAGCTATCTTCTCTCTACGTATATTTCTTTTAACCTCTCTTAGTTTTTTTTCACTAGAGAGTAGACAGTCCTTCCCCCCTCTTCTCGACCTTCCAAGTCCCTTCTCCTCCTTAACGTATTCAATCGTTGAAGCCCCCTGCGCAGACCTCTTTCTCCCAGTTCCTGATTTAAAGTCACCCTCTAAGTTTTCTCATCCTTTAATAGCTTCCGACTGTAGCTTTCCTCGGCAAGAGCTCGCGCAACTTCGGCCACTTTCCAACATCCCGGTTTCCCTTTCCCAGCAAGGAATTCGAAGGAACACCACCTTTTGAGGAGTTGTTTTTACACATTTGTCACTCCTCCCCCCCCCCGTCCTCCTGGCCTTCCTGTTCCGTTCTAAAGTAGTCTGGGGATGCCCCCCACTACTTCTTTGTTTTGTGTTAGCAACAGTTTCCGTACCCCCACGTCCCGCCTTTCCCTTTCATGTTACAATTTGCTTCTTAATTACGATACTGGTGACCAGGATTTTCGTTACTCAAAGACCTCCCCCCATCAAAAAGGACCTTAAATTCTCCCCCTTTCTTTAAGTTCCCCCTTCTTTTTTTTTCTACCATTAGGTTCGAATCTTCCAGTTTCATCTCTTTTCTTTCCCCCCACCAACTTGAAAAAGCACGTTTCCCGCCCGTAACTTATCTTTTATAGTCAACTTTCCTTCTACCTTCCTTGACTGCACCTTTGATCTTCCCCACCCTAAGAGAGTTAAGCCCTACCTCGTGTACCTTCTTTAACCCCTCCAATGCCCGGGAACCTTTATACTCCTCCCCCTCTCGACTCTCCCCCTTTATCCCCCGAATTTTTTGACATTTATCTTTCCCCCAATGGAATAAACAGGGGATCCTCCTTGGATTTGATCGTTTGCTCTTTTTTCTTATGAGGACGTCTCCCCTCATCCTGTTAAAGCCGTATCCTATCCTCATAACACTTTTCGGTCCTACATTTCAGCTCCATTCAACGAGTTATTCTCCACTAGAAATCATTGGCACCAGCGCCCCCCTTCCCCCTCGGTTCAAGAGGGATGGAGTTTGTCTCTTTTCCCTCGCGGAATCCTACTCCCCGCGTCTTTTCCCCTTAGAAGCTTAAGGCTCCCAGCGTTCCCCATTTTTTCGTTTCCACTTACTTGATTCCTCCCCCCGCAAGGCGAAGACCCCACCCTCTTCAAAGAGGTTATATTCAGGGAGGTTTCTCCCAACTGTAAGGCCGTTTCCCCCGGTTAATTGACAACCTTCGGTTTCAGAAAGGTTAGGCATTTCGTTCTTGTCGTCCACACCTCTGTTCTAAGCGATGCCCCATAAAGTTTTCCATCTTCGTTGTCCATCCTATGCTTGAACGTTTTTTTCCCTGTTAGAGAAAATTAATTCATGCATTTTCCACGCCACTTTTTTCCCCTTAGCCCGGATTTCATAATACTCTGGTTTTTTTATTTCCAGTCAAGCTTGATTTCCACTTGAGTTTCAGCCCTTCCCCTTTTGATTTGATTAGCTATTTGCCCTTCCGTTAAAAGAGCCAGCCCATTTCCTTTTCCTTTTCTACAAGGCAATCGTTTTCGAAATCTTTCGGTACTTCTCCCTTATTTATTGCGCCTCCTTCCCACAAATCCCAAAGACGCCTTTCTATAAACCCTCTTGTTTCTCCCCTGATCCTGCGTACGCATCCGGCCGTAGACGACCAGTTTTCTCAGTTTTACCCTAAATCATGTTTCCTGACTTCTTTCTTCACTCGGATTTTCACAAAAAACCAGGGCGCTTAGGACCCATTTTTGAAAAAGGTTTGCCCCCCTCTTTACTTCCCTTCCAAGTGTGTTGATCCAAATTGCCAAACGGAACCACACCTCCCTCCGGTCCCATTTTAGAGCCCCCCTTTTTTTCTTAGTTTATCCCCAAATCTCTTCTTTACTGAGTTTACGTTTCCCTTCTGCCGGTTGACGACGGGTTTGCCTTTTGTTGTAGACGTGCGCATTCTCAGTTTCCTTTTTTCCCCTTCCCAACAGAAGAGCGAGTTTACATGCCAGGAATTCATATTCCCCCCCAACCGTTTCCCTTCCTTTTCTGGAGCTGTTCATCGTAAGTTCCCCGCTCCTTTTCCCCGCTCCTATTCTTCAGATGGAACCCCCCCCCCATGTCCGTGCCGCATCCGATGCCGTGCAGTATTTGAAAAATACACGCAAATTTTTCCCGCTTTGGCCCTCTTTTGTTTCCGTGAGTCCTGAAGAGGCGCGTTCATCCTTTTTCTGCAGGCGCTCGGAGACTGAAGCGGCTTCCCGAGCGTTTCCCGCCTGCCGTTTTCAATTTTTTACGGTCTCGTTGTCTTAAGATTTGCTCCAGTACCTTGCCTTCTCTTCCTCACGCCCCCCGCTGACTCCACTTTCGTTTTTACGACTTGAGTTCTTTTCGACCGATTCATGGGCCGAGCCTTTTGATTTTTTTTCTTGTGATAGAGTTAGTTACTTCTTGCCGAAGAATTCTTTTTCCTGATGCTTGGCCCCCCACCTCTTTTTCTGCTCCTTTTCCCCCTCCGGGACAGAGACGACTCCTGGAGGCAAAGCTCCCGTTTTGTTTGTCGACTTCAAGCGTGACCTTCTCCTCGCCTTGATCCTAAATATTCTCGCTCCCCACTTTCACCCTTTCCGGGTATTCGCTTGACTTTTTGGCTGCTGACGATCGCTTTAGATTTTCCCTAGATCCTTCTCAGGGCCTTCTTCTCTTCCCCAAAAAACCATTCTGGAGTTTTTCTTCGTCACTTTTTTCCTCCTTTGCCTTGCGAGTTGAGCGACTCCTGAAATCTATTACGCACGTGAGCAGAAATTCTTTTTCACTCCCCCTTGTCCTCTGATTGCCCTCTTTCAACGTTGCCCTTCCTTACCCTCCGATATCTCCTTATTGTCCCCCAAGAGTCTTCCCCCCCTCCTTCTCCTTTTTTCTTCAGATGCTAACGAATAATCCGAATTCCATCGTCGCAATGTGAAACCTCTTCTCTCTACCTCTTTTGTTTTAGAGATCCTTGAGCTATTTGCGGATTACTTCTTACTGCCAAAGAGACCGACAAAAGCCCTTTTTACCCGCGGCCTGCTAAGCTCTCATCTCCTCCTCCCGGTACATTTTCTCAAGGCTCTCCCGGCGTATGGTCTCCCTGACTTATTGCTATTTTTCAATGACCTATTTTTCCCTCTCTCCAGCGTTCCTCCCCAGCGGTCATGCCTCGCCCCCGCTTCCTTCCCTTCTCCGAGCAACCAGAGCCGTTCCGATGACCTCTCTCACCCTCTCCTTTACTGCGCGGTCTCCCCCGAGTCAGCGCAACGGACAGTCTCACCCTGCATTTTCCGTCTTCCCTCTCTGGAAAGATTTCTCCTAGAAAGAATTCTTCCCGCTGCCCTCACCTCGAATTAGCTAGGAGTAGTCCCTTCTGTTACCATTCGTCATCCCCCCCAGGCGCTGATCTCCCTCCAGTCGCGATAATTTATTCGTGTCCCGAAGTACCCCCTCGAGACGTTCCTTATTTACCCTGTCCCCCATCTACATGAATCGGACTGGCAAAGCTTTTTTTCCCTTTTCTCAATTTTTCTGAGGCTATTTTTTCCTGCCGCAATCAGTTGCCCCTACCCGCTGATTTTTTCCAACGCTTTTTTCCCGCCCCCCCCCAGCAAGCGTTCAGGTCCTCCCGCGTTGTCCTGCATTATTTTTTCCTCGCGCTGCATATTCCCTTTCCACTTCATACGTTCTAGCGGTTTCGCGACTCACTGAACGCTTTCTTCCAGCCTCCTCCCCTTTTTGTGAGTTTAATAACGCCGTCACTTTCTTAATGAAGACTTTTTTCATTTGCGAGCCCGAGGTTCTTTGAACTTCGTAGTACAGAGCAGGCTCTCCCCCAACTCCCGGCTTTTAAAGCGGTTCTATGAATTTTTTACCTCAGTCCTTTTTCCCACCGTCACTGCTGGACTGAATGCGTCACGTAGAAACCCCCCTGTCCCCGGATTGAAGATACTCTCCCTTATGCCTCTATTTTCTCAACAAACGCATCCCCCTTAGTGCGGTCGTGGGTGTTTGCCATCTTTGGCCCCATCTTCTTTCAAAGTCCTTCCCCCTTTTTCCAAATTAACCCACGTCTCCCCTTTTTTTTCCCTTCCGGCATGTGCCGACTAATTTTGTATTTTCCCCCTTTTCCCCTTCTTCGGCGACGGCGTCCTCCCCCCTTTCATGTTAGGGTAGCCTCTCCCCCCAGGAGTCTTGTTTTTTGCTTTATGCGCAGACCCCTTTCCAGCCATGCCCCGAAATGATTGCTAAGAACCTTTTTTGTTTCATACCTACAACAATCGGTTTTTTTGCTCTTTTCGTTCTCTCAATTCCGCACGCTCAGTCCCCATCCTGTCCCTTGCCTCACGCCCTTTTGGGCAATCAACACCCCTTGATATTCTTATTCCGCCGACCATTTAAAATAGATTCTTTCTCCTTCCTTCAGGAATTTTCTTAACCCCCCGTAAAAGGGTTCTATCCCGCTTACCAGTCGAGATTGAAGCCGGATGGTTCGTGTCCTCTCTTAATCATCCAGTTTTTCTTGAGGCCGTCTTCGCTACAAGGGCCCTACTTTTCTTCGAATAACTTGTCCTTCGCCTTTTTGGGTACTCTCCTCGCCTCCCCTCATCCCTTCCCGTTGTCGACTTTTTTTCCGAGCTAGCGGAAGTTTTTTTTGCGATTCTCCCGATCCAGTCGAAAGATGCCAATATTTTTCTGATTTCTTCCATTTCATTTGAACCCGCTCGGAGTATTCGGATGAGTCCCTCCATCTCCCGTCCTCCTCTCGGAAAACCCCTATTTTCCATTTTAGTGTCTCCCCCCTTCCCTTGCACTTCGATCACTTTATGCCGGATTTCTTTCTGCTTTGTTGCCTTCTTCACGTACCCTAGGTGAAGACTTCAGGCCCTGTCTTCCGACGCTCTCAATTCTATTATAACTTTCCTTTTCCCCCTCTTTTCCCAGTACCCCGCATTTCCCCCCCTTTTCCCTCAAAATCTCATTGAGGCTTATAATTATCCCCATGTTTCAATTCATTCGGTGACCTTGGGTAGGGGGCAGTCTTTACCGTTTTTCTCCAGTTAGTATCGTAGTCTTGTTTTCTTCAGGAAAGTCATGCCGTCAATACGTTCCTCCCCCTTTCCTTTTAACTCCCCCCCTCAATATAGCTTTTCTGTGCGTTGAACCAACTTTTTTCCTGTGGTTTTTTTTTTTTTTTAACCGCAGGATTTTTCCTGAGTGCCGCCCGGAGCGGCGACGCCCCTTTGTCCCCTTCTCAGTTATGATTCACGTTTTTGTTTATTGGGGATTTTTCGAACGGTCTCCTTTCCCCCACGTCTATGTCCCCCCTCAGTCATGAGCCAGGCTTCCCTGAAGTAGGGCGGCACTATCTTGACCTTTGCCTTGTTCCGCGCTAGAATCTAAGGTTCCTTCCCCCCCCCCCCAGCAAATTCTCCCAAGTACGAGTGTGGGGTGGGTTCGGGGCAAAGTGCCCTCCTCCCTACTTTTTTGAACGAATTTTAGTTTAACTGGCGAAGGCTCTGTTTTATTACATTGAATGTTTTTTATACCTTTTCAAGGTACCTCTCTCGGAAGAACCTTGAGAGAGGCGCAATCCCCAAGTCTTTTCCCCCAGCGTTTTTCCCTCCGGCTTTGCTTTAACATGTGAACTAGACCCTACCTGGGAAAAGGGCTTTTCGTTCTCTTCAACTATTCCCCTTCCGTGACTTTTTCTAGCTTTTTGATTTTCGGAAGATGCCCTCTTTCAAAGTATGTTCTTCCTCATACAATTGAACTTGTATGATTTGCGCTCGTTACCCTCCGTTTTGCTAATAAGCTCGCCTGCTTGCAGTGAATTCCTCATGCAGTTGGCCATGTCACCCATTCTGATCTGCCAACTTTAGTATCCTAATATCCTTCGGACTCCTCACTCTTTCGTAGTTTGAGGTTATCAAATCGGTGTCCTCCGCCCGGTTGACCATTCTTTTCCCCCATTGTGTCCCTTCCCCTGTTTGCGCTGACTGAAAATGCTTGAACAACGTGTACTTTTCCCTTTGTCTTCGCGCGTACTCAATCTGCGTTACCATTGTCACTGTTTTGAAGTACGCTTTGCTTGCCCCCTGATCGCCACCCGGACCCAACCCCATGTCCGTCCTCTTTTCCACCAACGCGGGACCACAGCGTGGCCGAGACTCCCTCTTTCGGCGTCCCAACACCTCGAACGGGATTGTTCCGCCCTTCAGCCGTGCCCTTTATTATTACGATCAGTCGTACGATCTCCTCCGTATTTCCCCTCTGACGTCGATTGCACTTAGCTTTGAGATTCTAGTCTCTAAATCCCCCCCAGTTTCCTATCCATCTCGGTACCGGGCTTTCATTTTGAACTCCTTGTACACTGGTGTCCAGCCCGTCCCCGGCAAGCGCCACCCCCGGTCCACCAGCGTCCCCCCCCTGTCCCCCCCTATCTTTTCTCTTGTGTAATAATATTCTGTTGTTTTTTCTCTCTATATGGAGATCCCCTTTTTTTCTGCTGGCCTCTGCTGGTGCCCACCGATGCCCGGCCTCCTTCTTCCCCCCAATGGAACAGAGCGCATTTGATGAGACGTGCGACCGGGTCCTCCCGACACTCCGGAGGCGATTTTTCGCAGCGTTTTTATTTAAACATTGCAGATTAGGCAAGTCCTACACCGAGATTGAGGGTCTCTATGCATCTGCATGCCCCCCCGTCCTCCCCCCGTCCGAGTGTGGGTTTTAATCCCTGAAATTCCATCCTTCCCAAGGACTTTTTTCCTCGCATTGATCCACCTTTGAATATGACGGGAGATTCTTGTACCCGCGGAATTCTTTCATTCCGCCGATTGAGTATCGTCCAGAAACCAATAGTAAGTTCATGCTTCTGGCACCGTCGCAACAATTCATATGCGCGCCCCCCCCCCCTGGTTTCTTTTTTTCCCTTATCCGGGAACTTTTCTTTCCTTTGATCCGCCAATGAGAACAGTGATCCCTTGAGTACCTGCTCTTGCGTTGGCGACCTTGAAATGGTGCGGCACTTATGCGACTTGGGTTCCTGGCAAGCCCCCCCGCTGAACCCCCCCTTTCCTCATCTAGATTATGGCACCCCGCTTCAGTAACTCTCCAAGCTTTTCAATTTCGAATTTACCATTTACCCGCCCTTTTGAAATCTGACATTTTTACTTAAGTTTCCTCACCGCTTCCTCCTTCACCGTTTACGTGGAAATAGGTGCCTCTCCCGGGCAAATTTCTCGTCTGAATCCCCCCTTCTTTTTTTTCACGTAAACAGAAGATAGCTAGAATTAGTTAGTAGACTTTTATTGGTCCCCCCCCCAGCTCTCGTCCTGGCCCCCTCCGGATTGCTCCCCACTTCGTGCAACTGTTTACTTACACCACTTGGTGCCCCAATGTCATAAGCCTTCTCCGGTTACCGAAATTCGTAGATTCCTTCGGCTGCGGTTCTGTCCCGAGACCCCCAGAGCAATGTTTCCTTACCCTTTTTGGAGGGAGTCTGTTTTCTTCTTCACAATCACGTCCTTCTGTCGGCTTCAGCCTGCCAGTCACGTCCCTACTGTGACTTTGAACTTTTTTCCCTGACTTTCAGATATCTTTTTACTGCAGCCGCCCCGCCTCCACCCACATAAAAACTTTTTAGTCACCTACTAAAATCTTCCCCCTTTCACCTTTTTTGCTCAGTTCCTTGAGCATAGACACGTCTCTCCTTCTACACACTTTTTGACCCCGTTTTCACCTTCGGCAGTTCCCTCTATATTTCGTTTCCCGTCCGTGAATTCGTAAGATTTTGGACTGCACCTTGACTTGCCACCCCTTCCTCATCGACCGACGTGAAGTCATTCTTACAGCTTACACCTCTCTTCCCTACAAAGTCAGTAACTGAATTTCCCCCTCTTATCTTCGCAGCCTCCCTGTCTCCGCGTTCCCCATTAGCAGACCCCCCAGGCGGAGGACTTTTTACATAGTTTCCCCTCTTAAGTCCCATTTGTATAAGTAAGAATGGGAGCTCGCTGCTTTTGATAGGACATTTGGAATGTACCCGCTGAGATAGCGTTATGCAGTTGCCTCAATGTCCCAAGCGGCATATAACGTTCTCGACTTCACCTTTTTCCCTGATTTCTCACTTAAATTTCATTGGAGGACTTTTCCCTTAGGATTTTCTTCTTTCTTTCTTCGACCTCTCTCCTTTTTCCGGCATCCGCTGTGTTAATTTCAATTTCCATTCATCGACAACCAATATGCTTTTCGATAGAGGAATAGCGCGCTTCGGCGAACTATCGATACCAACCAAGCTTCCCCCTTCGATATTTCTTCTTAGTTATTGGTCGCCTTTTCCCCTCCGAGTACCCTGTTCCATTAGGATGTCAACTTTCGGGCCTTCCCTTAATACATTTTCAGCTTCCAATGTCTGGATTAGCGCTTCACACTGGTCCTGACTCGTCTTTTTTCCAATATTCGTGTTCCCGATTAGGCTCTGAACCGCGCCCCTTTCCCTTTAGAAACCTTCTTCATGAAGATCCCCTAAATCTCTATAAATACTTGCATGTCTAACTTTCATCTGGTGTTTGATTGACTTTTTTTTTTACGTGATTGATGCTGACCTGCGCTTCCCCAGCTTTTTCTGAGCTGTTTCCCTTGCGCAACGCGCCCTTCCCCTCTTGGTAAAGGATATTTACAAGACCGTTTTGTAATTTCTTGGCTTCCCCCAAGAGGGCTTAGCCTGACAAAAAAACCTCCCCCTCCTCTCGCTACCTTTGACTTTTTTTATTAATGAAAGTATCGCATGCCTTTTCCCGTTGAGCCGCCAGGTTCACCGCAGTGTTGAGATAACGCATTTCTTTCTAGATCCCTGATCTGTCCCTTCTGTCGGGAACACAGGGCGCGTAGTTCCGCAACCCCGGTTGGCAAGTCTTAGAGGTCCTTCCCCCCCTCAGTGAGATGAAAAATGCCACTAAAAGCCAGTATTGGTATGAGTGGTTCTTTCTCCAACTATAAGTCTTCTGTTTCCTTTCTGTTCGCCCTCTTGTGCCTTTTTGTTTTAGGCGTTTCCTTCGCAGTCCCCCTCCTGGTTTTGGTGCAGGCCCAAATCGAGCGTCTGGGCCTTTCCACCCACCGCTTCTCGCGTGGTCCCCTGTTAGGAGGTAGACTCTTTTTTTCTTCTAATTTCCTTCCCAGGACGAATTAACCCTCTGTCTCCTCCTCCCCCGCGTTATTAGAAAACTTACCTTGCAAATTTGCTTTTTTGGTCCGTAGCTGGTTTAGAGTGAAGTGAGTTCGACCCCGCGATTTGCTCCTGCGGGTTTCTTCCTCTTCCTCCAGAGACCTGACGATCTCTTCGGCCGGACTGCCACCTGGTCTTTGTTGTCGTCCTTTTATGGTACCCCCTTATTTCTCGCCAGAAGTGAACCATCCTGCTCATTTTATTGGACGCCCTGTTCATCCCTCCCCCCTTCTCAGACTCATGGAGCTTTGTGCAGTTGATGAGAGATCCACTTTTTTTTCTCTCTTTCGACTCTCGACCCTCAGAAAATACCTCCGTCTTCCTGGAACGAACAGCGCCGTGTTTATGCGCATTGTTGCCCTCTGAAGGGCCCATCCGCTTTTCGATCGAGTCTTCACTAGATTTTTGTTGTCGACCCATCTTTCCAGAAGATCTTTCTCGACTAAATTCTGTCGCCCTCCTTCTCTAATCCGTCACAATAGTTTTTTGCTTGCCCGTGCTGATGACTCGATCCCCACTCTTTTTAGCTGATTGACCCCGCACGCGTTTTTTCCCCCCCTCGAGTGTTAATTTCCAAGCTGCCCTGAAGCCATGCGCGCGTCCTTCGCGACTTCGCATTTTTGACGTCATTATCCATGCTGCAAGAAAGTCTGGGCCCTTTCCCCCTGTGTAGGACCTCTATTCCTCCTGAGGCCCCTTCCTACTGCTCTTCTAAGCTGATGTCTCCTCTTGTCACTTGTGTTTCGGGCGCTTCGTACGCCTGGCCCGAGACCATTCGCTCCCTCTGTCAACTTTTCCTCCTCCCGTTTGTTGTTGTTGCTCTCTTGTTTCAGAGGTTTTTCTTGCGTTACCCTCCCCTCTAAAGAAAACCCAGTCAATGAGGCCGCTCCCCTTTCTCTAAGAAGTACGGATTCTCCCCTTCTTTTTTCCCGACCGGTGCATGCAGGCATTTTTTCTTGCTCCTTTAAATGACGTTCCGTCAGTCTCTTTCGACGAGCCTTGCTGTGACTTTCTGCGGCATTCTATTTCTCCAAGGACCAAATTTTCCCCCGAGCCGGCTCCGAGAGGGCCTGTACTGAATCCCCCTTTTTCGTTTAGATCGATTGCTTAAAGGCACTCTGCATCACCCCCCTTGGACCTTTTTTTGACCCGTAGTCCTAAGGCTTCGCCGATGCGAATCCCGACTTCTTTCCCAGAATGACGTACACCACATCTGCTCCCCGAGAAGTGAAGGATCCCAGGAGCCCCATTCGCTCCCCTGCTGCTTTTGTGTTGAAAGCAGCTTCCTTTCCCCTTTTTTTTTGCCTTTCATCACCGCGAGCCCCCTTTCGATTTCCTTTCAAAATCTTCAGATTTAGTTCTTGATTTCAAACCTACAGTGGAAGTTGCGATCCCTGTCGCGGCGGCTTTTTTTTTTCTGCCCTCTTTCAACCGCATTGCATGATTTCCTCCCCCCCCCTGCGCAGTGACAAGAAAACCGCTTTCCCTTCGCTGAGTCTGCCTGCTTCTTGCCGCCTCGTCCTAAATCCTCTAGCCTCGCGTTGTTTCGGCACTTTCCGCAGCTACTTCCCAGCTCCTTCCACTTTGTCGATTTTTCCTACTACTTCAACTTCTGAAAGACGGAAACCTCCTGGTTCCCCCCTGAGGGAGTCGGGTAGAAAACAGACCCTTTCCCGCGGTCCGTGGTTATTCCGGCTGCCCTCCCTTCGATCTGCACCACCCTTGCCGCTGGACTGCCTTTCCCTTCGTCAAACCAAGGGCCTTTGCTGCCCTCTTCTCCAAGAACCTGTCTTACTACGATTTGATCAGTCATCCCCCAGCTCCCAGAAATGACTCTTTCGTTTCTTTGCCTTTCTCCATCTTTGGCCTACAGGGCGAAATACCTCCCCCTTTCCCCCCCCCCCTACGCGCCCTTTTTTTCCCCTCCTCCTTTTCATCCGGCTGACGAAATGATTTTCAACCTTGGTCCACCTTCTCCCGCGACGGCCGCATGTCCCTCCCATGTCTTCAAGACCATGGCCCTTAAAGCTCGTCGTGATTTTTCCTTCTTCGCCAGACTTGCCAAGAAATGCTTGACTAACCCTGTTTTCCTTTTATAGACTGAACTGGGGTGTTTCCTTCGCGTGCTCGTTCAATTCGCAATAGACTCAGCAATCCTTGCTTTTGCGTGCACCCTTTCAATCATCGGTCCGGCCCTTTTCCCCCCCCCCTCTGATTGGAAGAAGGCCCAAATTTTTCCCTAGAGGGAGCGCATTCCTTGCTACCACAGAAGCGTTTCCGACTATTTTTCCCCCTTCATCTTTGCCGGACGAGTCAGGTTCCTTCCCTTTAGACAATCCTTTGGAGGCGCGCCGCGCTTGCTTTTTTCACTCCGGGAAGAAGAATTTCCCTTTTGCCTCGCTTCTTGCCGTCTCCTATATAAAATACTATATCTACTGTTCTACTTATTTGTTTGATCGAGCTTCGCTGCCGCTCGACAGACTTTTTCCAGTCGAACACCTCTCCCCCTCTTTTTTCCGATGACTTTCCCCCCCGGCTCCATGCCGTTTTCTCCTACTCCTCGTTCACTCTCACGCAGCCGCTGCTCTTAGTGATAATCAGCTTGAATCCCGGTCTCCCTCTTCCTTTATTCGATTTGCAGTGATGCTCTGTCCCCCCAGCTTTCATGGCAGATCTTAATGGTCTCCCCCAGACTCGACTCTCCCCAAGTATTATAAAGGCTTTGGATGAAATAGATGGCTCTCCTCATTTCATTTAACCCCATAGTTTGCTCCTTTTCCTTTTTCGGCTACGCTGTCCCCCTTCATTAGTTCCTGGTAGGGGGCAGAGCCTTTTCAAGAGGTAGTCCTTCTTCGTCGTCCATGCTGTCTTTAATTTTTGTGGGGTTTGGTTTTCTTGTCAAATGCATTTCAATTCTTTATACTTTCTCCAAAGAACTCCTATAGCGTTTCTGTTCTACGTTTTTTTTTTCCCCCCCCCCACTTTTCAGTGTTATCCCCGTATTTCTGGTTCTCCGCAATGAGGGAGAAAGAAGGGCAAAGGGCTCTTTCTTTACATGAACTGGTTTCTGCGTTCCTTCCCTCTTTTCACCACGTTATATCTCGAGGCCGGAGCCCCCCTTACTTACGGGGGGAAAAAAGTCGGGTTTTACTGATCTTTTTTGCGCTAGAGCTCTTTAATAAGCCATACTTCTCGCATTCAGGACATTTTGTTGGTTTCGGGACCCTGTGTCCCCAAAGAATAAATCCTAACCGTCCTTTTTCCACTTGGCTGAATTCTGGATGACCCCCCTTTTTCCCCTCCGTTTGTATAGGTTTTTCTTTGCTCCTATCTTGAATTTAACTATTCCTCTCTCCCCGATTTATTCGGTCTCTTCCTTTCCTTGGCCTTGAACTAATTTGAAACTTTTTCCGCTCTTGAACCCAGTTTGTTCTGACTTTTCAACCTTTCCCCCTTACTTTTCCTAGGGAGAGCTGAAGGTATGCCTAATGCCTTCATCGTTAAAGCTTTTTACACTTTGAAATTTAGCTCCTCCGTGAAACTTCGGACCAATTCTAGTTTGTTTTTCTCCCCCTACGTTGATCGCATGCCATTTTCCACCCCCCCCAGTTCCCTTACCCAAAAAAGGGCATCTGCCTATTTTTTTTCTAAGACTTTTTTTTCTCCCCTCCTTGTTCCCTTACCCTCATTTTGAGTTGAGTTGAGGATAAAACCGTTTTCGACGCCGGTCCCTAAGCCCTCCCTTCCTCCCCACTTTGTTTGTCCACTTTTTTAATGACAAAGTGCAATGACGAAAAAACGTAATATTGTGCTTAGCGCGTCCCTTCCCGCGGAACATTCCTTGAATGTCCTCGTCTTGTATTTTTCCCCTCCCATTCACCCGTTTTCCCTTCCGCCGTGTTCAAGCTTACTTTGACAGATAATGATTTCTTTTCTTCCACCACTACGATTACTTGTTCCGTTGTTTTTTTTTCTATTGCCTCTTTAATGAGTCCTATTCCACGCATTCTCTTCTTCTCGTTGCTCTTCTTTCCCGAAAAAGGTCGCCCTCGCCTTCCTTATTTGGATAGAGATATTCGAGCCCAGCGGTCCCCCTCTTTTCCCGTTCTATGATTCAGTTGCCAGCCTGCTCCATTTTAGTTCCTTCATCTGGCCCCTCAGCCCTCCCCTTACGTTTTTTAACTGGGCCTCTTTTCATCCCCCTTCTCCAGGGGTTGAGATTTTATGTACCCTCTTTTTTTCCGGGTTCGGCTGCGATTAACAGGCTTGGAACCCCCGATCATCTTGGCTTTTCCCCCCCTTGCCAAGCTTTGAGAACGTGACTTGAGCCTCTTTCTCCTTCTGGTTTTAATCCTCAATCTTGAAGTCCGTGCTCCATCGTCTTTTTTGGAAACCTTTCCGTCTCTTGTCTTCCTACAATTTCGTGCTTTAGAGATAATACCCATTTGCCTTTGCACACCACGTGAAAGTCCCCCTCGTTGGGCAGCTTAAGAA
>Ga0179593_1526454_pt1 | contig 17875 bp, 27 predicted proteins | sample CZODoug2_1_08_16_FD_185931 | JGI IMG/M metagenome (GOLD analysis project Ga0179593, IMG submission 185931) | Vadose zone soil fungal communities from Angelo Coast Range Reserve, California, USA - CZODoug2_1_08_16fungal (PacBio error correction) | ecosystem: Environmental > Terrestrial > Soil >... | reverse complement strand
TCTTTGAGACTTTTTTCTTTTTTCTTTCCTTTTTAGAGTGGGATTCAATTTGCCCTTTCGCCCCCCAGGTTGGCAGAGCTTTTTCCCCCCCCTTTTTTTCCCCATTTGACGTTGCAGTGTTTTTTTTTAAATTTTCCCCCCCACAGCTTGCTTCTTCCGGACATTTCAAGCCCCAAAAGTATTTCTGGCGATTGGACCCTCCTTCGGCATTTTTGATTTTTTTTGAGCCCCCCATCTTTTGTTTTCGCTTCCCGGTCCTTAAGAGGGGCCCTCCCTCTTCCCCCCCCCCCTTTTCTTTTATACCTTTTTTTTCAGCGTTCCAATCTCCTTGTTTGTTTGGCGTCAACCATCTTTTTTTCAAATGCACGGACTCCCTTTTCCCGACCAACACACCGAGGACTTGCTACTGCTAATGGTTGGTGTCGCTTTTAATCGGTTGGCCCCCGTTTTTTCGGTTGGGAGTTTGTTTATTTTCCCTTTTTCCACTGGTCTTCAACCCCCTATTTTTTTTGTTTTGAATTTCGTCAACCCTTTTATTCTCGTGTTCCCTTTTTCACGTTTTCCTTGTATCCTTCAAAAGGTAACAGTGTGTCTTTCCCCCCGTCCCGGAGTGCCCGCCCTCCCCCATTTTGCTTTTTTTTCGTTTTGCTTGACTTTTCTTTTTGCCCCGGACTTAAACCCAGTAGGGTCTCTCTTGGGGTTCTGGTGATCGCGTTCCTTTTCTGTTCTTCCTACGTTTTTTTGGTAAGCATCTTTTCTCCCTATTTTGGCCCGTTGTTTTTGGTTTTCTGCACGGGAGGTTTGTGTCCCTTCGTTCCCTCGCTTCTTCCACCTTTTTTTTTTCCCATCCCACCTTTTTTCAATCCCGGGGGGGTGGTTTTCTCTTTTCCTTCACGTGTTTCTAGTGGGCTCTGTGTGCCCGCCCCCTACCCTTCCACACACAACTCCCCCCAATCCTGGTTCCCTTTCCCGAACCCCCCAGGGGTCAACCCCCCCCCCTTACCTCCGTCGGATCCCCTCTTTTCCCTTTTTTTCCTCCCCCCTGGGACCCTTTAAATAGCCTGGCTTTTAACCCCCTTGTTTCTTTTGTCCCAACCTGCCGTGCGGCATAAAGGACGTGTTCCCACCGGGTTTCCTGTTTTTCCGCCAGCGATTTTTGTATTTTTTCCCTTTTTCGTGTTCTCGCCCCCCTGTCCCCCGCCGATCCTTTCCCCTTCATCAGTGGCTTTGTTTTTTGGTCCTTGTTAAACCCCCCCCTTTTTTCCTTTGATTCCCTTCAGGATTTTTTCCCTACCTCGCCCCTTTTTTTTTTGCCCCCTTTCGATTCCATGTTCTCGTTTTTACTTCACTTTTTCCCCCGGTTATGACAGCTTATGCCAGGGAACGTGTCTCACCCCCGCCTCCCTTTCTTTTTTTCGTTCCCTCTTTCCCCCTGGCCGTTTTGAAATTTCCCCCAAACTTGTCTCCTTCTTTATTTTAAGACGTGCTCAACAATGATGGGGGTTGGTGGGAGTTGAGTTTTCCTCCCTCCCTTCCAGCCCCTTTTTTTCCTTTTTCGCAAACTCTTTTTAGTTCCGGCCACCAGTTCCCTTTTTCCCCTTAGCCTATTTTTCCCCCTCTGTTTTCCCCTTTTTCTAACGGTCTGCTGGGCCGCAGTGAGAATTCTTGGTCAGCTCCCCCTTTTTGTACATTTCGGGTTTGTCCATGGGGTTAAATTTTTTTCCTCGACCCTCTTTTTTTCCCCCTGTTTTTTACCCCTTTGCCTCCGCTGAGCCTGTTGTCATCTTTCCCCTATACCCCTTCCTCCTCCCCGAACAGTTTCTCGTTTCATGAGTTCAACACCCTTGTGTTTTTTCCCTCCCCCTTTTTGGGGCCTTTTCCCACCCTTCTCGAGGTTGCGGGCGCCCCCCCACCCTTCGGTACTCACCCCGTCTTTAGCCCTTTAAGACCAACCTCTCTTTTCTTCTGAGCCCCCCCTTCTGAGTGACGGAGATATTCCCTTTTTTGGTCAAAAAAAAACCCACACGGGTGATTGTTCGTTTTATTTTTTCCCTCCCCCCCCCGACTTCCCTGATCCAAGTCCCCGGGTATGCTACCCAAAGTGCTTCCTCTCGCCGTTCGGACGTCCTTCCGGTTGCGTTTTTTAGGCTGGACCCCCTCTTGACCCCCCCCCCCGGCGCTGCGTCCCCAAAATGTCGGGCTGGGACGACCTTTTTTTCTTTTTTGGTTCCCTCCCTTTTCTTAGGCTCTTACCCATGCAAATCTCGCTCAGTCTTATCCCTGAAGTCCCCTTTCCCATCTTTAACTGCGCCGTCCGTTCTCCCCCTCCTTAAACCCTTTTGTCTTCTGACAGTTTCACTTCTTTTCGCCCCTTGATCGTCGCGCTGTTCGGGGACGGCCCTCCCCCCCTCTAGACCCCTCCCTTGCCCGGATTTTTTCGATGAGCCTTTTTGATTGATTTGCGGGCTCCCGGGGATCTTAGCTCTCCTCGGCCCCTTTAAGTAGTGTGTCCGAAACGGGAAGTTGTTTTCCGTTTTCTTTGTTTGCCCCCCCTTTTTTTCCTTCTCGCCGAACGAGATCTTTCCTTTAGTGTTCTTCCTGTGGTCCGCCGTGGGGTTTTTCGGTTTTTTTGGAGGTTGGGTCACCTTTTGATCTTTTCTTTTATTCCCCCTTTCCCGACCCTGGGGACGTGGCCTTTTTTTCCGCTGGGTGTACTCCCGCACGGGGCTAATGTCCTCGTACTTTTCCCTTTCCCATCGCTGGCAGACCCCGGACATTCTTCCTTTCATCCTTTGACTTTTTTCAACCCGCCCCTGACAGTTTTCCCCCGTTTTCTTTTTCCCTTTTTTTTTTTGTTCTGGCGCCCGTCCTCTTTCCTCCAAGTTTTTTTTTTTTTTAACTTCGTCAAACCAAAGCCGAAGCTATGAGACCCACACCCAAACGCCGTGAAGTCCCACTCCCTCTCGTCAGAGTACTTTCGATTTCTCTTTTACTTTTCCCCTTTTTCCTAGTTCCTCTTTGTGTCGAGGACTTTCATCGACGTTATTTGACGATCCACTTAGCTTCCCGGCCGATGGGACCTTGATTCTTCAGGCTTTTCCCCTTCTTCCACCAGCATCCCCGATCCCCCCTGCACCGACCGTTCAACCTTGGTCGTATGTCTCTTACGGAACGTAGGCTTTTTTTTTCCCCTTTCCTTTTTTTAATGTTTTTACCCGCCCCCTTCCTCCTCCTCCTTTTTCTGACGCGCGCCCATGGCATGGTTTTTTTCGACTCTTTTTCGCGTTGGCACAGTGGACGCTTCTTTCTTTTTCCTTCCTCGTTTACTTGTCCGGTTCCTTCCGGTTTTTTTTCTCTACCTCCCTCTTTTCGAGTGCCTCCAGCCTGCCTTCGGTTAGGTGAGCCCCCCCCTTTCGTCTCTTCTCTCCCCCCCCGCGGTTTTTTTCGTTCGTTCGTTTTTTTTCGTCAGATTTCTGGGGACATGAATGCTTTTTATTTTTTGATCTCGCAATCGAGGTCCCTCGGCGGATCCCAGGCTGGCCCCGTTCCCCTCGACAGACGGCCCAACCCAATTTGGTGGAAATCTGCCTGCCGGCTTCTATATCAAACCTTCACACCTCTTGGACCTCGGTTGACGATGCTGTTTACTTCCTTCCCCTTTATGATGTGATTTCTTGCGCGTTGCGTCCCTGCCCGTGAGCGAAGTGGTGGACCCTTTTTATTTCCCCCTCCCTCTCGAAGGGCTAGTAGAAGAGGCCCCTTTCGTCCCCCCCCCTCAATTTTCGAAGATTCCCGTGCATCCCCTCTCCCCTTTGCCTTCCCCCATCTTCTTTTCTTTCCTTTTTCCCCTTTTTTTTTGTTTTAAGAGAGGATGGGCTCTCATCTTTTCTTTTTATTTTTTCCTGGTTTTTTCTTCTCCATTTGTGGTCTTTGCGTCCCCCCCTTTGTTTGCCCCGCTTTCGGGCGCAGGATACCACCATTTCCCCCCCCTTCCTTTCTCTTCTCAGCCCCTTCCAGTTCCCTTTTCCCCCCAATCCCCTCTCTTTTTTGGTGGCTTTCTGGAGCTCCAGCATAACTCCTTTTTTGGCCCGCTCCTGGCGGGTTTTGAGACCCGAGTGGCGGCAGAGTTCCCCCCCCTTGCCGTTCCCCTTTCTTTTTGGGGACGGCTCCATTTTTCTTTTTGGGTTTTTTTTTTTGGCTCCTCCCGCTAAGGTTCTCCCTCTCTCCGTTCCTACGTTTTACCCGCAAAAAAGCTGGTGTTTTTCTCCTCATATTACGATTCCCTTTTTTTTTTCCCCGGCCTTTTCGTCCCGGGCGTAGAGTTGGTTAGGTCCCCCCCCCCGCGAACGCACCGTCACGTTGAGGGTGGACGAGTCTTCTACCGTCCCCTTTTTTTTTTTTTCCCCCTCCCGAGAGTCTCGCCCCGCGCTCTCCCCGGTCTTTTTTCTTCTCCAGCCTCTTTTTTCCCGAGGGGGCGGATTTGTTTTCGATCTTAAAGCCCCTCGACGGCCTATCATTCGACCACGTTTCTCTTTTACGGGTGATCTGGGCGACTCCTTCCCCCTCCTCAACTTTCTTCCTTTCTTCCTATTTCATCGAGTTTGTCGTCCAATTGCAATCCCGGACTGGAACCCGAACCCTTCCCCCTCCTCCTTCCCCCCCGATCCGACGAGGGTCACCTCCCCCTTTTCCCAACCCTTTTCATACGATACCTTAGAAGATATCGCCGTTTTGTCATGTTCTTCCATTTTGCCTTTTTGCTTTTCCCTTTGACCTGCTTGATTCTTTCGCGCCTCCCCCCTCCCGCATTTTCCTGCGGTGGCAGGTCTCAAACTTTTTTGCCTCCGAGGTTCTCTCTCTTTTTGACCAGATTTCTTGGAAGGAACCCGTACGTTTTCTTGGTCCTCTCGGTGATGTTATTTTTTTTCCAAGCAGTTCCGGAGGCCTCTCTTCCTTTTCAGGCATTGAAAATCTCCTGTCTCCCCCCCACCCCCCCCCCTTCTTCTTTTTTTTTTTTTTTTTTTTTTTTTTTTCCGGCCCCTTCGGTCCCCTCCGATCGACAGATAAACAGTTTCTTTCCCCTCTTCCCTTTCCCCCTCGCCCCTACAAACAAGACCGTCCGTCCCTCTTTCCGGCGGTCCCTTCTTCCATTCCCCTGCACCGGGGAGATGGTGTTCGGCCCCGCTCCCTTGGGTCTACTCTCCAAGCCTTCTTTTTTTTGATTTCGAAAGGGAGGGCAGTCTACCCTGGAGAACTTTTCCCCAGGGCCCTTTTTTTCCGCGAGGAATCCTTTTTGTTCTTTTGTCATCTTGGCGATTAAGAGAATGGAAAACGTGAACCTTCCCTTTGGCTTCACGGGTTTCAGTTTTCCTTGTCTCTTGTCCACCCTAGAATCAACTGGTTTCCTTGTCCACCCAGCGGTAGGTGGGCCCCTGCCATATACGGGGTGTTTTTTTCCCTCGTTTTTCAAGGACCTAAACCGTCAAAAAACCCTTCCCTATCCTCTTCTGCTCCCGACCTTGACTTCGCGTCCCCCCCCCCCTTCCTGCGGCGACGTCCCCCTCTCCCCAGCGGCCGCCCTTTTTTTTTCTCCCCTAGAGTACTATATTCCCCTGTCCCCCCTTTTTCCCCCCCCTCCCAGGCCCCCCCCGCGCCGCGTCGTTTCGTTATTCCTCTTTGTGGTTAAGTCCAGCCCCCCCTCCTCCTTTTTGATCTTTTTGGTCGGCGCCCCTGGTTCCCCTTGACCTTTTTTTGTGTGCCTTTCCCCTCTTTTTTTTCGAAGATTTCCTGAGAGGGCGGCCCGGTGGCCCTTTTGGTCCTTGACCACGGCCCACCCCTTCTGTCTTTCCCCCTTCTTGGTCCACTCCAACACCCCCTTTCACTTCATTTCTCTCATCTGCCCTTGCGGAGCCATTTCGGTTTTCCCATCTTCAGGCTTGAAGCGCTTTAGCCAGACTTTTGCCTGGACTGGCTTTTTTCCCCCCTCCACCTTGCCCTTTGGGGCTTTCGGGCGGGGCTCCACTCCCCTCCCCCCCACCTTTTTTTTTTTGTTCTTTTCCGAATGACCCTCTCCTCTTTTGGTCTCGGGATTGACCCTTAAGTCTCTTTTCCTTCCCGGGGGCATCACATTTTTCCTTTTTTTGAACTCCCCCCCCCCCCCTATTTTTAAACAGTCAAAGTCAAACTTTTGATCTTCTTTTCTTTTGCTAGTTTTCATTTTTTCTTTGCTCACCCTTTTTCCTCTCCCCCAAGGTTTTTTTCCGCGACCCCTACTTTCTTGGCCTTGACCATCTTCCTTTTTCTTCTTTTTTTGTCATCCCGTGGCAAGCCGTCCCCCAAGCCTCCTTTTCGTTTTTTTTTCAACTTCTTTTTTTCAGCCTTTGTTTCCCTTCCTGCCTGGACTTTTTTCCCCTCCTCATGGATTATGGAGTCCATGTCAACATGGAGACGTGGTGGCGCTCGTGATTTTCCTGTTGGTAGGTTTCTTTTTCATCTTTTTCCTTTTTTTTAGCTTTTTTTCCACTGGTTGGTGGTGGTAGGGCTGTTTCCCCCCCCTTTTTTCCCCGATCTCCCCGAGAGGTCTCGATTCTTCTTTCCCAACCCCCCCTCTCTTGCTCTTTCTCTCTAATTTGCACCGCTCGTCTCCGACACGGGTCTTCCCTAATTTCCCCCCTGGGGCTGAGCCGACCCCTCCCACTTTCCTAACCTTTCCGATCCACCACCAGAACGCTCCTTCCCCTGTTCCTTTTTCCCCCTCCCTCCTGGTCCCCGCTTCCCCTTTCCCCCTTCCTGATTTCCCCCCTTGAACACGGTCCCTCGCCCCCCTCCTTGGAGGAAGTTCGACCCTTGGGAGAACTTTCAGAGTAAGATTTCCCCCCTTCCCACCCTTTTTTTTTCCATTTATTTGAAAGGCCAGTTTCTGGTTCCAAGGACCTCCTTGCTTTTTCCCCTCCCCGGATAGTAACCCCTCCTTTCCCCCCCAACCTGTCCCTGCCGTCCTAGGTTCTGCCCACTTTTTCCCTTCCCCAGTGGAAGTTGGTCCCACCCACGATGGGGGCCTTTTAATGATCCAATCCCCCTTTTGGCTCCTTTGTCTTCTAGTATTTGGGAGCCCAAGGAGATTTTTCCCGCTCGCCCGAAGGGCCGACCTTCCTTGCAAGAATCTTTTTTCTTCCTTTTTTTTTGCCGTTTTTCCTGGGGGCCTTCTTTTCCTCCCCGGTTCCTTCTTTTCTTCACACCTCTAAAGCGTGATTGAGTCCTCTGGCTTTCTGAGTTCTTCCATGACCCCCCCCCTACATTTTCCCCTGTATCTCTATATTTTTTTTTCCCCTCCCTCCCCCCTTTTGAGTCCTCCCTGATTTTAAGTGTTTCTTTCATGTCCCCTTGGTGCCCAAATTCGCCCAACCTCCTCCCCAGGGGACCCTTCTGACACCGTTTTGTTTGCACGGCCCCTCACGAACATCCCCTCCCCAAAGGGCCACACTACCCTCTTTCTGTTTTTTCTTTAAGGGAATTTCCCGGCTCCTGTCGTTCGAGCCCCACTTATTCCTGGTTGAGTCCTGCCCCTTTCCTAGCCCCGCCGACTCCCCCCCCTTTTTTTTCTTTTCTTCCATTTCCCTTTTTTCTGGCTCTCATTGGTTCCCCCGTCCCCCCTGCTTCCACTGCTTCCCATTCCTTTTTTCACTCCAAACCGCTGACGTTCCCCCCCTTTCCTAAGACCATTTGGTGACTTTTCTTCGCTTCTGTTAAACATGTCGGGCATTTTTCCCGTTTGTAGCCCCCTGTCCCTCTCCCCCCCTTCTTTTGTCTGTATGTTGAAATGAAACCTTTTCGTTTGAATTCCCTCCAAAGAATTTTTTCTCCCCACGTCCGGGTCTTTTGTTCCCGTGTTGGGGATTGTCCCTGTCAGTTTGCCGGTGAGAGATTCCAGAGTTGTGGACCTGATCTAGACTGGTTGTCCCCCCAAGTCAGTGAGCGCTTTCTGAGTTCTTCCTTTAGGTCTTTTCTGCCCTTTTTTGGTCCCTTTGGAGAACTCCCCTTGGTTCCGTTTAACTTTCCCCTTTTCTAGGACGGCTGTTGAATCCTTCTTCTTTCCCGACCCGGAGAATTGACCTCGTTTTGTCTCTCCCTCTCTCCTAGATCCTGTAGTTGACCTGTTCTTGATGAGTTTCGCCAACCCCTAATACCCCCACCCGTCTCTTACCCTCCCCTCCACCCCTTTTCCAATTCCCCCCCCTCTGACTTTTTGTCATTTCTGTCGAGTCACACCCTATTTTTTCCTGGTATCTACCGGTTCGCACTTACTCCCTTTTTCTTTTTATTTGAACAACTGTGTTATCCCCTCGTTCCCCTCCCTGTGACTTCCTCCTCCTTTTTTTTTTTTCCCCCAGGTCCTTTCTAGCCGAATTCCCTTCTCCCTTGCTCTTTTTTCCCCCCCCCCCACATGCGGATTTTGGTTTCCCCGTCAACCCCTTTTCCATTTCGTGTCTCAGTCCCCGCAAGTCCCTTTCAGGCCCGATCCCTCCATGTTCTTTTTTCCTTTTCCTTTTATCCCCCTCTGGTTCTTCCCCTCAACCTGTCCCCTGCTTTTCTCCGTGCACCGGTCCCCGACAGTCGGCGTGAATTCCAGATCAGGTCTGGACAGTACCCAACCTTTTTCATTATTTTTTCTTTTTTTCCTGTCCTGGAAAACAATTGTTTTTTTGTCCTTGAGTTTGCCCCGCTCCCCCGGTGCACCTCTTTGCAACTCGCTTTGCGAGTTCCGGCCCACCAATTTTCCTTTCACTTTCCCTTAATCGCTGTCTTCCTTGCTAACGCCTGCTTTGCTTTTTATCATGTCAGCTCCCTGAGGAGGCATGACCTGCCCCCTTACCCTTTTTAAATTAACCCCACTGGTGGGCCCATTTGTCTTTTGAAATTTCTGGCTGATTCAGTCCGTTTCCCGTTCCATCCTCTCTCCCCCCCCCCTGGATAGCTTTTTTCCCCCCCCTTCTTTTCCCTGCCTTCGGCTGCTCCCCCAATGGCTTTGCGCGACCCAACCCTCAGGTTTCGTCCGCTTTTGGTCCCCCCCTTTTTCTTTCCTGTTTTTTTTTATGGATACCAACATCGGTTTGCGGGCTGTTTTTCCGCGACTGCAGTTCGCTAATAGTGCCTGGGGGAACCCCTTTTTTTCGTTTTTTTTTCTCTGTTCCCTTTTTGATCCCCCTTGAACTGGGGTCGGCTCCCGCAACCTTGGCTGGCGCGATAAGTTTCCTTTTTTTTGAGGGTTTTTGTGGTTTAATAGTGAACCCCATTTCTTTTGAGCCCCCCCCCCTTTAGGAGTTTTTTCCTTCCCCTTATGATGTTTGTCGCTCATCCGCACCTCCCATGAACGACCCACTCTCCCCGTCTACCCTTTTTTAATGTTTCCAAGTCGTCTGTACCCCGTATCGTTACCCCCAGAAGGCTTACGGCTTTCCCCTACGTGCCCTCTTCGTCCCTTTTCGCTTTTAGACTTGCCCTTTCTTTCCCCCGGTCGTTGGCTGGAGATTGAGGACCAACCGTCTGACCTCTCTCCTCTTTCCGCGCTGGAGAAGCTGTTTCCCCCCCTCCCTTCCATTTTCCCTTTTCGGCGACGGTGCCGTTGTGTCGCGGTGTTGGTGGACTAGGTACCAGACTTCACGTTCCTTTTCTTACCGCCTTGTTTCGGCTCGGTTTTCTTGCCCTTTACCTTTTTTCGTTTTTGCTGATGATTCCTCCCACTTTTCCGACATTGCTGCCGTCCTGCGAATACTTCATCTAGATAAGCCGCGGACGTTTTTCCCTTCCCCCCAGGTTTCTTCTTTCAAAAAAGCAAGGCGCTCTTTCTCCTCCTTTGGAGTTGGGGCTTCCGTCCCTCTCCTTTGACAGGTGCTGCCTTTCTTGGGTCTCTCGGACCTGTTTTTTGTCCACATCTCCTTTCTTTTTGTTGAAAAAAGGAACTACTCCCCCAACCCATTCTCCCAACTCCGATATAGTCAGTCTCTTCTTTTTTCTTCCTGTGTTATTCGACCCGGGATTTCCTAGGGTCCTCACCTTTTTCGCTTTTTTTCTTTTTTTTTTAGCGGTATAGGGGGATGCCCTTTTCTCCTTTTGTCGGCCCTCGGGCTTGCTTGGGGCGGGAGCGTTTTTCTTTTCTTCAGTGAAGGAGTCTCCACCCCCCTCCCCCAGCCCCCTTTCGACAGGCACATGGTAGATGGATCTTTTTTACGTCGGGAGTTCTTCCCCCTGATTCTCCCCACTCTATTCGTCGATTTTCCATTCCGACGGTGTTCCGCCAGTGTTGTGGCTTTTTCTTCTCCGCTGCAGATGTTTTGCGACCTTCTTCTCCCCCGTTCCCCCGGACTTCGGTCGTTAATTTTTTGTATGCTTGTTCGAGCCCAGTTCCGCGCCGTGAGATGGCCCCCCCCTATTTTCGGAGCCCCGGAGCGGAGGTCGCTCTTCCCCATCCCTCGGTTTTTCGTTTTTTTTGTTCATGCGGGCTTTCCCTGACTCCATGTTGCAGGATAGGGGCGTTTTTTTTTTGTTTTTTTTTTGTTTTTTTTGGCCGACCTCGAGCGTAGTTTCCTTCACCCTTTCGTTTTTACAGGGTGGACACCCCCCGGTTTTTTTTGAAATTCTGGCCGGCTTCGTTCTCCGCAAGGCACTCCACTTTCTCCCTTCTGCAGTCTGCTACGCAGCCCGTCTACGCTTTTTTTCCCGCTTCTGGATTCCTTTTTTCCCTCGGAGGAAGTTCCACGTTCTATAGGACTCAGGAAGAGTCCGCTTTGCTCTCTTTTCAGTGTAGTCATGTCGTCACCTCTTTTTCTGTTTTGTCCTTCGAAATTGAAGATCCTAATTCTAATACTTTGATCCCCTTTTTTTTCTTTTTTTTTTAATATTTTTTTTGTTTTGTTCTTTTTCTGCAGGTATGGTCTGTACTTCGCAGGAGGGTCTCTTTCTTTTGAACATTATGGGGCGGCCATGGGCCCGCCGCGGCCTCACCCTTTTTGGTTTTTTTGCGTTTTGGGCTTCCTTGGCCGATCCCCACTGGCCACCCCCCTTTCTTTTTCAGCGGGTTCGCACGGGTCCGGCTCGTGCCCGTAACAAATTCGAGTCCCTTGTCTGCGCTTCCTCTCCCCCAGCTTAGTCACCGAAGTGTTGTTTGGCGTCGGGTTCCTTTGAGCTCTTTTTGAAGGGATTCCCACCCCCCCGTTTTTTTGTCCTTTTCCCGGGGGGGGCATACTGGGAGGTTGCTTTCTCCCTTTTCCTTATTTTCTTTTACTCACAGAACTAACGCATTTTCCTTGTTTTTTTCGCCTCTGCCCCTTTCAACCTGGAGCAGACACCCCTGCGGTCTTTTCTTTTTCCAGTTATTGCTCAGATCTTTTCTTCGCCACGACTTTTTTGTTTTTTTCCTTAATCGTTTCGGAGCTGGTTTATGGGCCAACCGTCCACCCCAGTACGAAGTCGGATGTCCTCTCTCTATTCTTTGGCGCGAGGAGGCTAGTGCCTCTTTTGCTTCCCCTTCCTTTGTTTAGCTTTTCCTTTTGGCTGATTTGGGGCATGAATTTTCTCCCCTCCGCCCGTCCTGCCCAGGTGCCTTAGGTTTTGCCTTCTTATGGGTTCTTGGGAGACCACCTTCCCTTCATTCTTGAACCCCTTTTTATTGCCCGGCTCCTAGCCCCTTGTTTGTTTGTTTTTTGGTTTTTTCGTACGTGTAAAGGGGCCCTAGTGACCCCCCTTTTGGTCCTCTCCCGCTTCTGCTTTCCCCCCCCCCGATTTTTTTCTTTTACGCCATGGTTCCTCCCCCCATTGTTCTGAACGATATTGGGCGTTTTTAATAAGTCCCCCCTCGTTTCTTCTTTTCTCCTTTTTTTTCTTGTCCATGTCCCCTTGGTCGTTGCTCGGGGTAGCGTCCCTCTTCTCCTGAAGCCTTTTTTGAGGACTCAACCGCTCCCGTTTTTCGTGGAATGTCGGTGCGTCAGCTCCTTGATAAACCGTACGTAGATCGTTTCTTAGTTCTCTCTTTAGTCGGGGCCCTGCAGTCCCTTCCTTTTTGAAGAAGGGTCCCTGATTTTAGCATTCTCACCGGTCCACTTTTTTCCTTAAAGCCGAGCAGCGGTTCCGCATCGTCTCTTTCTTTTCTTTCTTCCAGAACTTTCCCCCAACCGTCCGGCTCCCTTCCCCCTTTCGCCCTCGCGTTTTACATGATGGTCCGTTTTTTTATTTCCCTGGAGTCCCTCTTTTCTCATCCTCAGGGGGCTTAATCACTCCCCTCCCTTTTCCTTTGGTCCTTTTGAAAGGAGGGGTGTCCGTCTTTTTTTTTCCACCGTTTTTTTTTTTTTTGGAGACGGGCCAAAGATTCCTGATTGTCAGTGTCAGATGTCTTTTATTAGCTGAGGAGTTTTTTGGGACTGCGACTTTCCCATTCTTCTTTGTAACTCGTGCTAGTGATGCGGTTACCATTTTTTTTGGTTCCCTTCTGTTGATGTTGGGCTCGCTCTCACCTTTTCCCTCCCCCGCTTACAGTGTGGCGCATTTCCCGTTTTTTGGGTGGTCATTTGATTAGTCCCCCCACAAAACCGAAGTACACCTTGAGTGTACGCCCTTATCCTTGAGATCCCATTGTCACTAGGTTAGCGGACCCGTTTTTTCCGCCCTCGGACCTTTTTCCCAAGTTTCCTCCTCTAGTTCTTTCTCGGATCCCCGCTGGCCGACCAGTCCCGTCTTTTGGTTGTAGTCCTCCCCGTCCATTTTTTAAATTTTCCAACCCTTTGATTCACGGGCGGTGCCCATAGATTTCTTTTCGGCTGCCCCTGGGGGGCCCGGGCTTTTTCTGTCCTTTGGCATTGGCTCCGTTTTGATCGCTGGAGATTGGGGATGTCCTTTGACCCCCCTCGTTCCCCCATCCTGTTCCCCCCCAAGGGTCTTCGCACACGATTTACAACTCCACGGGACAGTGCAGGCTCTTTGCCGTTTTTGACAATCTCTCTCATGCTTAGCCCTTTTTCTGCCTTTCCCGCCCAGGCAGGAATATTTTTTTTTCCCCTTTCATTGGCCGGGTCGCGCCACCCCCCGCGGAGTTGAGCCCATGCCCCTTTGCTGTTTTGAATTTCAAAATTCCGCCCAACCCCATCTTTTTTTTCTTCCCTTGAGATCTCCCGAAATTTGGTCCCCTTAGCCATCCTGCTTTTCTCCTCATTTCCCCCCTTCTCGAAACGTAATTTGGGTTTCCTTCCCCCGCTTTACTTTTTTTTTTTGTGAGTAACACCCTTTGACACATTCCTCCTAACGATTTAAACCTGGAGATGATCTTCCTTTTTCATGAAATTGACTATTTGCTTTGATTTGCTCCTCCTTATGCAAGGGTTGTGTTTTTTTCCCACACACCTCCTCATGTTAGACAATTTCGTTTTCCCCCATCTTTTTTTTGTTTTGTCCGGGTTTTGAACCGTATTTACTTTCAAAACCCCAGGCCTTGTCCCCAGTGTTTTCACGCTTTTCTTTTTCATTTGGTGCAATCTTCAAGGGAGTAGGGTCTTTCAAACGAATTCGCTCTTTAGTTCGTTCCCCCTGGGCGGGAGGGGGTTCTGCCCCCCTTTTCTTTGTTTTATTCTCTTTTCTCTTGTGGTGTTTTGTAGGCGTGCCCCCTCCCGAGCCTCGTCAATGATATGGCTTCCTTCGTCTCCTCGTCTTGTTTTTGTCGAGACGACGCCGTTTTCTGTACCGACAAACTGCCCCTTCTTCCGGCCCCCCCCGAGTGCGCGCCGCAGGCCCCCTTCGTCCTCACCTACCGAAACCGATTCCACCGGCCCCTTTTTTGAAGGTCGTCGCCGCCCTTTTTCCTTTTTGCCATCCTTCCCCTCCAACCGTTTCCGCCCGCAAAAAACACCCACAAACCCCGGTGGGAGACGGGAGTACGTCTTCGGTCTTTTCCCCTTTCCCTTTTTTTTGTTTACTCAACTACACAATATGTTTTTTTTCCCCCCCAACACGTTTTTGGACCAAGCCCGCCAAGGGCTACAAAACGTCTCCAGGTGCCGTCAAGTGACCTGATTCGCCAACTGCCTTCCCCCCCTTTGAATTTTGTTTTTGAAAACAAGGTGGTTTTTCTTTTGGTTAGATCCTGCCACAAGGAGATTGGGCCTATTCTTGGATCCATCCACTGTTTCTTCTGCTTTTTCTTTTCCCCCTTGGCTCCGCCAGGAGCTTTTTTTTCTTTTTTTTCCTTTCCCCCCGTACTGTTGTCCGGACTTCGGCCCGCTGTCAGTGGGCTTTTTTGCGTGGGCCGTCTCTCTGTTCGCTCTTTTCAAGTTTTTTGCGTGACGGGCTCTTCCTTTTTTGGGACCGGGGTTGGACAGGTCATCCCCTCCCCTCCTACATCCCTCTCTTCTTCGTTTCTAATCTCTTTTGAACTTGGAGATACGGTCTTTTCGTTTCGTTGGGCCTTCCCACCGATCCCGCGTTTTTGCCCCTTTCCTTTCCGATTTCACGCCCCTGTTTTTTTCAGTCATGTGCGTTTTTTCCAGCAACGGCATACCCCACAACCCCTGGGGCCCGAGATTAACTTTTCCCAGGCCCCTTTCCCCCGTCGCAGAGCGTTTTCATCCTTGCTTTTTTCTCGGACCAATCCTCCTTTTTTCTTTTTCCCCAATCCGCTTATCCACGTTTTCGTTTGCTCAGGGTTTTTCCAGGTGCCCTCTCCCGTGGCCTGTCACCCAAGCTCACTTGGCCTTTTTTTTTAATTCACAAGTGCCCCCCCGTTCGACGACTTTTTTGCAGGTGGTGCCGGCTTGTCGCTCAATTTTTTTTTACCCTTTTTTTTTCCATTTTTTTTTTTTTCTTTGGGCCATGGCTTAACCCTTGTGTGTTTGAAGTTTTAAACCATCTTCTCTTGAAACTTCCCCCCTTTTTTTTCCCTCCGTTTCCTTTTTTGTTTGAGTTTTTTCGGAGTTGCCGCAGTCGACTTGTCGGCGTTACCTTCGAGTTTCGCTTTTCCCCATCTGTCTTTTTGATGGTGAATCGTTAGAAGCACCCGGTGTGTTTGCTTTTTTTTCCTGTTGTTCCCGGAGGACGGTCCTCTCGTTTGACTTGGGGTGCTATCCGTCGTCTTTCTCCGGACCTGCGCAGACTCCAACAGAAAGGAAATTTTTTTTTGGTTTTTTTTTTTTACGTGGAGGCATCGTCTGGCTCTCTTCCTTGTTCTTCCCTATTTTTCCTGGCAAAACCCTACCCCCAAACCGGAGACCCTCTTTTTTTCCGTTTCCCCCCCCAAGAACCCCGAAAAAGCCCCTCCCTATCGCGCACGGTATAATTTTCGGACTCCGGCTTTTCTCCCTTACTACATTTTCGCTTATTTGCACACCCTTCGATTTTTTTTTTTCCCCTGCGTTTTGGGTAAACCTTATGTTGACCCGCATCTTTGTTTTTGTTTTTCTCTTGACTGCCAGCCATTTTCCCCCAGCGCTCATTTTGGCATGGGAGGGTGGGGTCAAAACCCTTGTTTGATTCCCCGTCTCTTCCTATCTCCCCCCTAGAAGCGGGTTTAACACGATCCATCTCAGTTCTCGTTCCCCTTTTTTTTTTTTACTGTTCAAAGGGGTTATTTCCTCCCCCCCATCGGCAGTTTGACCTCACGTGTCCACACCTGAAGTCGGGCGCCGTCTAAATTCGTCTTCAGTTTCTTTCAGCCCCCAACATTGATTTTTCTTCTTTTCTTTTGAAATGGACCGGAAAGATGTTTTGGGGGTGGTCTGTTGCCCTTTTTAGCCAAACGGTTTTCACTTCAACCTCGCGTTGCCTTCCCTTGCCCCCAAATGCCCCCCCAACCTCCGGTTCCACCAGTGCTTTTCTGCTGGCGGACTCCCCCGGCCATTTCTGGCGCCGTTTCAGGCTCTTTATCCGATGGTCAGCTCCATGGAGCTACTGGTTCCGGTTTCCGGTCCATTCCTTGTCCTACCATGTTGGGGGGCCCGCTCCAGGCCCGTTCTCCTGGGTTCCGTAATCGGCCCCTTCAGGATTCGCTTCGACCTTCTCTGCACATTTTCCGGCCATTTGGTAGCGTCCCCACTTTCCCCCAACGGATGTTCAGAGCCATATCTTGGTCGGGTCCGGGGGCACCGCTCTCGGGACGTAACCTCGTTGTAACACTGTTTGACCCCCCCTTCTGCGTTTGCGAGGGGTCTGGGACCCCTCTGAGGGGGACGGCCCGTTTTTTCCCTTCCCTCTTCTCGGAAACGTTCGGCCGTTGTCGCAGCCCCCCCAATTCCGAGGCAAAGTGACAATTGGGGCCCCACGCGCGATCTCCCAAGTTTTCTTCTTCGTTGACGTCTCCACGGGCTGGCGTATTCCTTGACCTTTTTAAATAGTGACCGATCCTCCCCCCCCTGTCGGTCGGGCGGGAACTTTTGTCTTTTCGCGTCTCATCCGTGCTGGCCCCCCATTGCCCGACACGATCCGGATGTTTCCCTTTACAGTCGCTGGCCGCCTTTCCTTTCTACCCTTCAGCTTCACTGAGTGCTGCCATCTTCGTCTTCGTCGTTCTTTTTTTCGCCGCACAGCCTTTCCGAGCCCAAAGTGCTGATTTTTCTCTGATGCCCCCGTGCTGATGCGGCTTGGTTTTCTCCTCTCGTGTTGAAGCTCCGGGCCATCCGATCGTCCTTTTACCCCCGTGCGTTGGTGGCCCCGGGCGGGTGGCCCGGGCTCTTGGTGACGCCCTCGGTCGAGCTGATGAACCGTGCGCGCCGGGTTTTTATGGTGTTGCCCGTGGCGATTGTGACACCCACTCTTCCCCTTTTCTGCCGGCCGACGAATGGCGGACTTTTTTACCCTCCGCGAACGGTTTTTTCCGGCTTTCCCCTTTTTTTTTTGGGGACCCCCCTTAAGGGCGCTCTCAGCCACGTCTGAGCTTTGGGGCTTGTCCCCTCGGGGGTCGGCCTTCTTTTCTGCTTGTGTCCTCGCACAGTGCTCCAGTTTCCAAGGGCGAAAAAACCCGAAAGGTCCAGACCCAAGCGGTCGTCCTCCTAGCTGGTCGTCGACCCCAGGTGGTGCCCTTCAATTGGTGTGTTGAGAGCAGGAGCCCCTGTCCGCCGTGCTTGGCGCCTCTCTTTTCGATCCCCCCTTTTTAGTTGGTCCTTTGTGACCCCTCTCCTTTTCGAGTTTTGGAAGTAACGTTGGCCCGGTGGTTTTCCAAACCGAGAAAGGCACCCCCCCGACCCTTGGGTGGGACTTTCCGTTTTCTGGAGATTCAATAAAATGCCCGGACCATAAGAAGCGCATCGTGGGATTGTCGCGGCTGGACCCCAAGCGCGCGGGTGCGCCTTGGATTTCGATGTCGTCGCTCCTCTTTTGTACACAATAGTATCCTTTTAAGGTACGGGCCCACCCCCCCCCCCCCCCCGTGTTCGAGCCCAAGCTCGTACATTGAAACCTGGACCTCCGTTCTTGCCATGTTGTCTCCTTTCGCGTCGATCACCGGCGGAGGTCGGTCGTTTTTTTGAAGGTCGTCGGGCCCCTCTCTTCCAGTAGCCCCCCTTCCTCGGGGAGGTTCGTTTCGCCGAAAATAATTCGGAGGCCGTTTGGCGTGGTCTCAGGAGCCGTCCGGTCCCCCCCCCCCCTGCTTTTATTCCCCCACCCCCACCTTTTTTTTTTTCCCTTTCCTCCCTCTTTCGTTCTCCGCCCGCTACTGGCGGTCCCCCCCTTCGTTGACGATTTGCTGTCCCGATTTTTTTTTGGACGCCGAGTCCTGCCCCCCTGATCCTTTTCCCCAAACGTTGTGGGGATTTGGGCCTTTCCCGGCCTAACGAGCCGGTCTCCCCCCAATGTAGTTACACCATTTATTGGCCAAGACTTTTCCTGTTCCTCCCGAGACCGGCCC
>Ga0179593_1555892_pt1 | contig 17876 bp, 26 predicted proteins | sample CZODoug2_1_08_16_FD_185931 | JGI IMG/M metagenome (GOLD analysis project Ga0179593, IMG submission 185931) | Vadose zone soil fungal communities from Angelo Coast Range Reserve, California, USA - CZODoug2_1_08_16fungal (PacBio error correction) | ecosystem: Environmental > Terrestrial > Soil >... | reverse complement strand
CTTTTTTTCCTTGCCTCCTTTCTTCCCTCCTTGCATCTTATCGATTCAACAGTTTTTCCCCCCTTCCCTTCTGGAATGATTCACATCCCAACCATTTTTTTTTTCCTCCCTCGGGTTTGTGACAGCCCTGTCAACTCTCTCTTAACGATTAATCTCCCTCTAGATGTGAGAGGTCCTCCCCTATTTTTTTGGCCCCCGCCCGCAGTTATTGGTTTTCCCTTTTTCGCTCTGACCGGTGCGGAGTTTTTTCCTCTTTCTTGACACCACTCCCCTCCCTCCCCCTTTCCGATTTTTGCGTAATGTTCCGTTTTTTCTTAATCCATAGGCAAACCTTACCTGTTGGGGCTTTTTTCTTTTGTGTTATGACAACCCCATTTCTTGCGGTGATGGCGTGAGCCCAGTTCTAGGGCTTTTTTTTTGTCTACAGAATACTTCGGCAGGTGGGGGACCCACCAAGTTGTTTGTTCTCCCAATGTCTCTGCGTTCTTTTACCTGCTTGAGGTCGACCCCTTTTTTTGTCCCACGTGTAGACAGAAGAGTTCATTCCCACTTTGAATTATCCCCTCCATCCCTTCGTTTTTCCTTTATTCTTTCCGCACCTTTTTTCTCTGGGTTTAGCAAAGAACTTTTGCCACCCTTTCATCCCCTTCCCCCCCCCAACAAAATAGCGAAGATTCTTGTCTTTTTTTCTTTTTCACTCGATTGGAGTTCTTGCACGTGCCTGGGAAGCGAAGACCCCGCCACCTTCTTGGTGGCTATCTCTCCCTTCGTATTTTTTTTTAGTTTGAACGGTGGATGTGCTTTTTTCTGACCCTTCTTTGAAGTGTCCGTCCGGGTGATCGGCACCACGATCTGTGCGTCGTTTGGTTCTCGGACCCCGTTTTTCCATGTTCCTTTCTTTTTGCGTTTCCCCTCTTTTTCCCTAGTAGCGTTTGACATATATAGTCCTCTGAATTCTTTCTTCCCAATGCCCTCCTTTTTTTTCCTTTCGAGAAAAAAGAAATTTGTTCTTCACTTCGCTTTCTTTTCCAACAACAACTGGCCCTTTCTCTTTCGTCAAGGTCGGTTCGTTGGATCGAATTTCTCACCTTTTTTCCCCGTACGTCTTCTCCCCTTTTTTTTTTCGATCCAGGTGGTCGGCAAGCGTATTGTGTTTCGCTTCTTTTTTATCACTCTGGTTCCCCATTTTTAGAAGAGTGAATGATTCCTTTTTTCCTCTTTTTTGTATCTTGAAAGGTGGATTAATTATAGTTTCTCCTCCTTTCCTCACAGGTCTTATCTGCCTTCCTCCCCATTTTCTTTTTTTTTACCGATTTGCCGTTCTACATTTTTCTCTCATGAGTGTCTGACAGGCTCCTTCCCTTTTTTTTTCGGTTTTACCGTAGCCGCCCCGGCTATTCGCTCCTATAAGGATCAGGGTGATTCTGGCAGCACCTCCGGGTACCTGCCTGTCCCCTTTTAAATCCTCAGACTCTCGCAACAGTTGCCTTCCTTCCGCTTAAGACCCCAGACCAATGGCTTTCTTTCTGAGTTCGCTTCAGCACGGTGGGCGACGGGCCCTTTTGAAATAAAATGAAGTTACCTTTTCTTGCCGTTGATCTTTCAAAAGCCTCCACGCCTCCCCCTTTTTGTGCCCAGTTCTAAGACTTCTTTTTGAATGCCGGAGTGGCCGCTGTTCCCTTTTTTTTCTTTTCAACTTCCGGCAGTGATCCCAGCTTTTCCTCTTCCCCATCCCTCTTTTAGGCGAAGATGCTTCTTTTCAAACCTGCCGGTTTCCACCCCTTTCCAGACCCTCGCCTTGGTTACCAGAATGTTATTCACACCCCCCTTTGCAATGAAGAGTGCCGCTGTCGTCTCGTCTCCCTTTCTCCCTTTACGAAAAGTGTCAAGGGTTGGTTCAATCTCCTACTCTTTTCTCCGCTTCTGGTTACCGACCCTACCAATCCCCCCCCCCCTTTCCCCCGACTTCCAATAGGTTCTTTTTGGTAGGTCTAACTTATTTTTTTCCCTGCGATGAGAAGAGGTTTGGTTTTTTTGACTATCTGCATCTGTCCCCCTTGATGCCCCCTTTTTCCTTCTTTTTCTGCAACGACAACCTTTTTTTTTAGGTGTACAGGCGAGGGGCTCTGTTTTTGGGATCGGGGTTTCTTTCTTACGGGTGTCTTTTGACCTGTGCCGACTCCCCCAAGACTGTCTCTTTGCGTGCTGGAAGCTTCATCTCGTTAGTATGTTTCACTCGTTTCTTTCCAGAATTGTAGATTATCTCCCTATGGTCTACACCCTTCTTCCAGCTAAGCTGCGATGTTTAAGTCCGCATTCTCATACCTTAATTTTTCCCCCCCCCCCCCGTCCCCCATCCCCCCCTCTTTTTTCCTTCCCCTCTATTTTTGACTCATGCACTTCACAAGCGCTGAACAGAGAATCCCTCCCAGATCCCATTTCTTCTGCTTAGCAAATGGTAGCCATTTTTGGTAATCTCTCCCCGGGCTTGGGATGTTCGAGCCGCTGATACCAATCTACTTTCCTTTCCCCTTCTCCGTCCAACCTTCCCAAGCACTTTTTCTTTTGTCTGTCTTACTCTCCCCCTGGACACTCGCCGAGTCCCGCAACCCTCCCGAAAATTCCTGACAACCCGGCGTTTTCATCGCCTCTAACTGAGTTTTTTTTTTTTTTACCTTTAGAGGTATAGCGCCCTTCCAACGCTCTAACCCAGTTTGGACTGCCAGCGTAGTTCCCTCGTGACACTCCCCTGCATCAAAGAAAGCTTTTAAACCCACGGTGGCTGTTGAATTACCCGCCTTGAAAGTAGTTCATCCCCCCCTTGTGGATATTTTTTTTTTAGATCCTTCGCCGACTTTTTTTTTTTGTTTTCGACAGCATTGCTCTCCCTCACGGTTCTGCTATCAGCCGACTGCTTTCCTCCGTATCGACAACCTAATACTCCCCCCCACAAATATTTCCGTCATTCTTCAGGAGATCAGTATCTCTTTTCTCCCCCCCTTGGTTTTTTTTTTAGCTAGTCTTCCCCTCCTGATTTCGAGGCGCCCGCTTCTTGATATTTTTGACTCCTACTGCGAAGTTTTTTCTATAGACTTTTTTCGGAAATTTGTCCCGAGCCCAGGCCTTTTTTAACACCACCAGCTGACCGACGCAGCGCTCCCCCTTTCCCTTCCTTTCCCCCTGGTTTGGCTCGATAACCCTTCCCACTCGGACTCTTCCCCCCTCCCCTCCCCCCTCGGACCAGGAACCGTCTTTTTTTCGTAATGAGAGGATTAACACCTTTTTTTTGGTTACCAGTTAATCATCCTTCCCTACCTGTCTAATTTACCGGTTGCCTTCTGCCTTTTTTCTCTTGCGATGACCGGTCTTTTGTTCTTGTTCACCGAAATATTGCCCGCTTTGTCTCGGAGACCTTTTTTTCCGTATACTCTCACCTCCCGATCGGTTTATGCCTCTGCCCCTTCATCCCTTGTCCTTAACGTGGCAATGTTATCTTTTTTCGACGACCAGCACCATTCGGGTCCTTCCTTTTTCCCGTTGCAGTTCTCCCCTTCTCCCCACACTTTTACTTTTTCCGTTTCACCTTCGGTTTCTATTCTGCAGAGATTTGGTCCTCGATCCCATGTTCTTTTTCTTCCAGTTCTTTGGGAATTCCGCTTTTTCTGGAGTCCACATGCTGTCCTTCTAGTCCCCTTCTGGATTCGTTGGATATATTTTTTTCCACTTTTCCTTAATCCCTTCTCCACCCCTCCATTGTACACCATTATAACGCCTATGATTGAGTCTTTCCTTCTCCGTTTCCCCTTTTTTGCTTCTGTCGCACCTGGTCCCTAACCCTTTTCCGACTTCACTTCCCAGCACCACCGACCCATGCGCGCACTCCTCCCCTCAGGAAGAACTCGCAGTCTTTTTTTTTTCGCGAATACTGGCAACCGTTTTCTCCCCGTACAGCTTTCTGAGTCTCTCCTTCCACCCCCTTCTGCGCGGCCATTCGGCGCTTTTTCTCCTGGATCGTTTGGCTGCCTTCCTCACATATTTGGCATTCTTTTTTCTTTTTTTGGTAGGTAACCAGCGACTTGGTCGTAGTCATACTTTGGCTCCCCCCCCCTTAAAGTTTCTGTCCAGCATTCAGGTTAATCCGATCACCGAACAGGAGTCACCCCTCTTGCAGAAATTTTTTCATTTTCCCCAATGCTGCCACCAGGCTCGGCACCCTTTCGGTTTGGAAAACAGGCAGTCCAAAGCAATCGCATCTTCGCCTACCGATGGGTAGCATCGCCACTATCACTCTTCCTTTTCGTTTTCCTTTTGAAACGCCAACCTTTTTTTTTTTTTTTTAAACTCGACGTTCCGACCCCCTTTCCCCGTCAGCCAGGTGCTTCGTCTGTTTATCTCTCGACTCCTTCTCATCGAAACTTTTTTCCTTTCCCGTGCCGATTTTCCTCGCCCAACTGGCTCTGAAACCAAATCTCTCCCTTCCTTTTTTTAGGCAGGAGTTGACTTCACCTTGTGCAGACGTTTGGTCGTTTCTCTAGACCGAAGTGAAGACTTACTTTTCCGCATTACCCTTGCCTGGTACGGGCTTTCCGGAATTCCCCCTAGATTCATTATATTCAGCGTTTTTTTTCTTTTTACGCCACCCAGGCACTAGCCTGCTCCTCCCCCCCCTCGTCTCCCTTACCTGACCCTCTATCCTCCAAATTTTCTTTTCTTCCCGCTACCTCGTTGCTTTTATCCTTCTCCGATGACAATCACGTCTTTTTTTTTTTGAGCAAAAAGGATTCCCCAATTCCCCTTTCCCTTCGGCACTTCTAAGCACTCCGGTTTGTCTCTTGAATCCCCATCCTTTGCCCTCGCTTCCCGACAACACCTTGTTCTTTTCCTCCCCCCCCACTTAAGACGGACGGCAACTTTGACTCCCCCCGCCTCACTACCTACTTCATCGTATTGTTGTCAATCCCAATGAGTGCCCATTTCGTTTTTCGTCGCGACTTCCCACCTTTTTTTTCCCAATTGAGGCGATTTTTTCGTGCCATCGCAGTTGACGATACTTTCTTTCCGCCTTTCCCCTGGAAGAACTGGTTTTCGCCCAAAAAAATCACCCGATGACGAATGTCTCGTTGTGCGCACCAACCTCCGCCACATTTTTCCCGACCCCTCCCTTCCCCAAGCTTGTCACGCGCCACTCTTTCAATTTCCCCCCGAACCCCCCTGTATCCCTCCTTCTAATTTACTTGCCTTCCCCCTGAAGACTTTGGCCTTCCCCCCTTCTTTCCCCCGTCCCCCAAGAAGGAAATAACCCTCCTTTTCCCCAAGCCACACACCTATCTGCTTTTTGTTTTTTCGTCGCTCGAGTGTCCCTCTTGAACTATAACAGACAATCGCCTTTTCTCTTTCTGATACCCTGTACCACCCGCCTCTCTTTTTTTTTAAGTCTTGCCTTTTTTTGCCTTCATCTTTTTTCTAATTTCTGCACCTCCTTTGGGTGCTCATTTCTTTGCGCGTCTTCCTGTTTTGAAATTCTTTCCAAACTCTGAAATCGTCCTAGACACACAATTTCCTTTTTTAGCGTGCGTGCCCCCCCCACGCCATCCCCCCTTTCTTCCGTCATCATCGGTTTTCCCTCCAACAACGAGAACGACGTACGGTTCACCAATTCCCCCCCCAATTTTACGCCCCCTTTTCGCCGTGTTGTCCGAATTCTTTTTTTTCCCTGTGGCTGCTATATCCCCCCGGAAATTTCTCCCACCGACCCCCTCTTTCTTTGTTCCCTGCTTTTCCTATTTTTCCCTTTCTCCTCTTCTAGTGAATGCTGTTTTCTTATTGCCGCTGCTGGCCCCCACCCGTTTCCTTTTTCCTTTGTCGCAGTGGTAGTTTTTCCCTTCAACACGCCGGTATGTTTTTCTTTTGCACTCCCCCTCCTCTGACAGTTGCACCAGCTCCCCCTTCCTTCTTTTCCGAGCAGTTCTTCTTCTTCCCCTCCTCCTTTTTTTCCGATTCCCGAAGGGGGTGGGTCCGATTCTTTTTTGTTGCATTGCGGATTCCCCCTTTTCGCACCGGTCCCTTTTTTCTTGATTACTCCCCTCGCGCAACTTCGTGGAAATACCACTTTTTTTCCCCCGGTCCCCTTTCCCCTTCTCCTTCCAAGCACTATTCTTTTGGAAGTGGACCCTCCGCCATGCTTGCCTACCTTTTCTTTTTTTGTGTTGCACCCTTTGTTTCGCTTTCGGTTCCCCCGAGTTTTCGCTCCGAACCCCCCCTTTTGGGCAACAAAACCCCCCCCCCTTTCGCCCACTTCCCCGCCGAGTTTTTGCGTATGATCATAGCACCGTACTGTGGCGTGTCTTTTTCTTTTATTTTCCGGCCTCTCTCTTTTTTGTTTGGTCTCAAGAGCTCAGAGCTCCCGGTTTTTTTTACCACACGTCCGACAAGAAAGATTAGGGCTCCGCAGTGTGGAAAGAATTGTCTTCCCCCCCCCCTCCTTTAGTCCTCTCCCTGGGCCGTGCGCCATTTTTTTTTTTTTTCCATCGGGGAGCTGCAATCACTATCACTTACGGACCCCCCCCCTACAACCCTTCTCTCTACTACCCGCTTGTTCCCCTGGTAATTCCTTCTCCAGTGTTCTTCTCCTTGCGCACTTTTCCTGACCCCACGGATTCGAACCCCCCCCAACCATCAGCGATAGTTTTGAGGTAGTCACTCTGCCTTCTATCCCGTTGCGGGCCTTTCAGCCCCCCCACTGGATTTACTCTTCTTTAGTCAGTCGGTGAGTTTTTTTTAGTGTGGATGCGAGATGCTTTTCCGACCGAAACGTTGGATTCGGTCCAACGAGGGTGGCCCCCCAGAGGTTATTTTGCTCAGTCCTTCCTTTTTCGTCATCTTCCTTCATCCCCTGATAAGGTCTTACCGTAAACTCCCCTCTCTTTCTCTATATTTTTCCCTGATGCGTGCCCGATCGCGGCCTTGATCCCCATTTTTCCCAGTCGCGACGTGAAACCCCTCCCGTGTCTCATTTTTTTCTTTCCCCCAACTGCCGGTCGCTCTCCGTCAGGGTCTTGGGCGTTGATCAGACCCTCTACCCCCCCTTTTTATTATTTATCCCTTTAGAATTCAGGGAAGTGTAGGTTCCTCTCGGGGGGCTGGTATTCTTCTTATTATTGTGACTATTTTTTCCTATTATCTTGGATTATAACTTTTCGCTGGCTTTTTTTTTCTGGCATAAATTTAATTTCTAATACGCCCCCGGAGTATCTGTCGACGCCCCCTTTTAAGGTACGACCTCTTTTTTAGTCTTCCAGGGAGCGATTTTTGTTAAGATCAACGTCGAGCTTCCCTTTTTTTTGTACACAGTAATCAGGCTGAGAAGAGCTTTTTTCTACTTGAGAGAGGGGGGTTTTTTTTTTTTTTTTTTTTTGGGGGGTGTTTTTTTTGGGGGGTGTTTTGGGGGGCGTTTCCTTATGCCCCCTTCTAATTTTCTGGTCAATTTTTTTTCGTTCAATTCGGTCTATCTGGTCCCTTCTTTTCGACACACTTTGAAGTCGAGATTCATCTGGCCCGCCCGCCCTTGGGCTTCCCGGTTTGATGTCTGAGTCAGTAATTTTGGCCCTCTTTTCGACGGCTCCCAGGTAACTCACCCCTCCTTTTCTTTTGTAGTCCCTCTCCTTCACAGCCTACCGAGCAATTGGTTACCATTTACTTCTTCTCGTCTTTTGCAGCCTGCTTTTGCTTCAGTTAACGTAATAACTTTTCTCCCTTCCGTGCGATTGCCCCCCCATCCGAGGGATCGGCTGCGCCCCCCTCCCGTTCCACCCGAACCGTTTTCGAACTTTTTCGCCTTTATTTGTTCCACACCCACTTTTTCCCCCCCTAACTGTCCTCTTGCCTTTTTTTTTGTCGAGACGGGATAACCTTTGCCTCAAGTTCGGTAACACTAGGGTGGGGTAACCCCTTTATACTCCTCTCTTTCTCGCCTGGTCCCTCCCTCCCCCCAAAACTCTCATGTCAAAGGTTTCTTTTCTTCTCCACGTGAGTCGACAGGTTTCCTTTGCCTTTTCCTTTTCGCGTGCGCGGGTTTTCTCCTCTTTCACTCTCACCTTACTTTCCGGTTCCCTGCCCCCCTTGCGGAACGCGACCCTTTACTGAGAGTCTTTGGCCTCCCCTTCTTCGTGCCCCCTCTAATGCTGGACTTCTGGGTTTTCCTTTGTCCTGGTACGGCTCCCGCCCTTTTTCCCTTTGATATCAAAGCCGCGTTCTTTTTTTGGACCCTGTCGGCCCCCGTTAGTCGTTAGTTGATCGTTGTCCTCCCAGTCCCTCATAAGGATCCCACCCTCCCAAAAATCTCAAGAATTATTTTACCATTGCCCGCATTTCTCCCGAAAGCGTACTTCCACGATACGTTAAGGCCCGATATTGGACTTCTCTTTCGTACCCCTTTTTTTTTGCAGAAGAATCCTTATTCCCCCTTTTTCTTCTTCAGGTGCATGGCTCTTCCTTCAAAACTTCTTCCTTCCCACCCATAGATTGTTGATTTTAAGTCCCCCCTTCCCCCCCCCCGACCAGCCACCCCCTTGTCCTCTGAACTGGCCAAGCGTAGCACCTCTTTTTTTCGTGTTTTTCTTTTTTCCTACGGATCCCCCCCTTGCACCATCAGACGCACACCCCTCTCTTACTTTTTCCCAATTGACATCCAACTAATTTTGTTTACCCTTCTAATGCTCTCCCCCGGCTTTTCTGAGACTATTTTTCCCGATTTCTACACATGTTTTTCCCTGTCAGACTTCCCATCTGAAATGTCAATAGCGTACCTACCCCGCGCAAGGGCTATTACAATTCGTTATGGGGTGTCCAGTCCAAATGAAAGATGTGTTCTGAGCCCACCATGTGCTCTTAGGAGATTCAGGACTCGTGTCTTTCCTTGGTTCCTCCTCTTTTGGACGATTCCTACAGGTCGGAAAAGGATCCTCCCCTTCTCCATGCTTCAAGAAGTATCTCTACGAAGAACCTTTTCGCCCCCTCCAATTTACGCATTTTCTTCTGATCCGGACTTCTTCCCGTTTTGTGGTTGATGATCTCTCCCTTTCACCAGGATTCGCCTCTAGGCTTTGATTCTTCTTTCTAATTTTTTTCAGCCACTTTTGATAGACTCCGAAAACCGTTTGCTGTCCAGCTCTGGCTGTCGTCCACCACAATCGCAACTACCTTTTCCAACCCAGCCCGAGATACGGCTTCCCTCGCAAAAAGGTTGTCATCATCTCATGCATTTTAAAGTGTTCCCTCCTTACACCCCTTTGCCGACGGCTTCTTTTGTTACCTGGCAGTATCCCCCAGCAGTTTCTCCCCTTTTTTTCCTCCCCTTTCCGCCCGAGCATTTTCTTTTTTTCATTATTACCGCCTTTGCTCCTTAGAGGGGATTGAAACTCCAGGACTTCTCTTTCTTTCCAAGTCATTTCGGTGTGTTTTTTAGTTCCCTTCGGGACACCTGTCGCCGACCCAATCCCGACGAGTTTATGACCGCATTCAGACATTTTCCCCCCTGGGTCCAGTCGTTGCCACTGCTCCTTCCCCCCAAGCTCACCCCCTGGGATTTATTTGCCCTTTTTTTGGTCACGAACTCAATCTAAAAAGGTCAAGGAGGCGTTTTTTTTTCCCCCCCAGAGCTGGTGGCCAGCCCCCCCCACTTTCCTTACCCCGGATCTTGAATTTCCTTTTTTGTTTAGAAAGGAGTCTTTTTTCATTCTCATTTTGGATAGTTGATAATATTTTGTTAATCATTATTAATGGACATCCCTGCTTCATAGTCATAAATCCATTTTTCCCAGGAACTGCCCCCCTCTAGACGCTTATTTGATCTTTTTTCGCACCAGTCTCCCCGAGCCCCTTTTTCCCCCGAACCCCACCCCCGATTCCTGTTCCTTTGAAGCGAATTCCCTCCCGCCTTCACCTTTTTGGTGGCTTTCGAGCATAAGGAAGTGCAACAGCGATTGACCTTCCCAGATGATCTTCGATTTTTACCTTATAGAGCGCCCCTTGTTTTTTTAAAGGTCAACTTTTTCCCCCCTTCTGGAGTCACTCTTTTCCCATACTTTGGGTCCCTTTCCTTTGGGGCCTTTATTCCCTCCCCCCTTTTGAGACTGATCGTATTCTTCCCCTTTTTTCACGATAAAAGTTTCCCCCCTTTCGCTTCTCTCGCTAGAACAAGCGCTCCTTCTCCTTTAGTATTCTTTTGTAATCATCAGTTGGGTCCCTTCTCTCCTTTGTGTTGAGGTTCCCACCCCCCCCTTGTTTGGACCCCCAAGGAGGGTTTTCATTCGATTTTCGTTTCTACCCCCTCTTCTTTTTCCTCGCCCGTCATTGATCCTTAGGTGCGTTCCTTTTTTGACCCTGCCCAGCCTTCCCCCTTATTAAAGCCGCGTTCTACTTCACTTTCACCCCCGCAGGGCTCGGTTGGCCCCGTGCATTCTCGACTAACTTCCTCCTCCTTTTCTCCCTTTGTTTCCCGTGATGACGCTTTTCATCCCGCTTTCGACCTCCCACTAGACGGTTTTTTTTTGGGCCTTTCGTTTTTGATTTGCCCTCGGACTTTTCCCCCTTTCCTCCCCCCTCAGTATGCGATTGATAGCGACTCCCTTTCCTCCTTCCACGAATGGAGGACGGGCCTGATTCCACTTCTCGCCTTACTGCCTCGTCCCTTCTAGACTCCTGTTCTCCCTTTAAACCCCCCTTTTCGCTTTCCGCACTCGACTTTTTCATTTTGTAGATGAACCCCTCGTTTTCTTAACCCATTTTCGTTTCCTCCGGTCCCCCGTCCTTCTTTCCCTTTTTACAGTTAGGAACCGTCATTTTTACGAAAACGGCTTCACCACGGTAACTCTCCCTTCGTTCTTTTCAAGCTTTTTTTTCTTGTCCTCGAAGAACCCCCCCCCCTCCGCTTTAACCTCCCCCCACCCCTTCCCTGGTCTGTCCCCCCAGGGAGTCTATCGACCCCTTCACGGCCAGTTTTTTTTTGATCCACAGCAATGAACTTTTCTGTACTATGAGCGAGGCCTCCGTTTTTTCTTCCCATACTCTCCTTGAGCCCTTTTTTTCCCCCTGTAGCGCTTTTTTTTTCGAATTGAGGCCTTTTCGATTTCGGCGTGCCCCCTCCTCCCTTTCCTTGCCGCGGCGGCCTTTTCCTGGAGACCTTTCCTCTTCTCCAAAACCCCTCCCTTCCCCGATGACTAACTTTTCACCCCAAAAGAAACCTCGCCAGCATTTTTTTTCCTTATCCCCCCTGTTCCTCCACCCAGTTCTGTCACGGCCCCCCAACTCTTCAGTCATTACAACCGGTCAACCTGAACCCCTTCACTACCGCCTCCCTTTTCCTCTCTCTGACTCCTAGGCTTAAAGTGACAAGACGATCCCCCTTGTTGACCTCACAACCTCTTCGGATTTTTCGTTTTGTCTGTCCTCATCCTCGGGCAAATTGCTTGGCCCTTCTCTCCCCACTGTAGTCGACGATTCAACGCCCACTTTTCGCTTCCTTGGTAGTCCTTCTTTGATTGCAGATCCCTCTGGTTTTTTCTATCCCTTAAAGCGCGTGAGGCCTTTCAGTGGACCCGACCACCCCCAATTCTTTTCCCCCCAGGTATACCCTAAGTTCCTCCCCCCCCTCTCAACTGAGCTCTGAAGCGGCGCACTCATCATTTTATTCCGGCCGAATCTTTTCCCCCTCCCCAAAAACTTACCGCCCCCCCTTCTCCCTTTTTATGGAGATCCCAACCTTTTTGTGAAGCATAGGCTGTTCTTGTTCTTTTTGTTTTTTCAGAATCGGCTTTCCTACCTTTTTGGCGATCTTTTTGTCTAACCCTTCCCTTTTTCCCCCCTTTCTTCCTTCCCCCTTAGGTGAGTTCTTCCCATGTTCTAGTGGATCTTTCTGGCGCTTCTTTTTTTTATGCTGTTGCAAACCCAGGATTTTTTGTTTCCCCTCCGTGTCCTCTGAATTTCTGGGAATCTTGACCACGGCCTTTCTTCTTCCCGTTTGTTGGAATCCTCTTAGCAAAGGTTTCAGACTTCCTCCTTCCATATCTTTTTCCTACCTCATCCTTTGTTGAGCGAGGATGATCGCCGTATGCATCTCATGGTCTGGCTGCGCCGTGCCTTCTTTCTTCTCCTCCCACCTTTTTATTCCTTTTCAGGATTTCACATTCCCCCTTTTTTTTTTCCCTTCCCAAAATCGGGTTTCACGTTTTTTTCCTCTCTCTTCCCAAGCTTCAAGAGCCTTCGATGGATCGGACCCTCCGATGTTTCTCCCGACATAAGTCTTTGTTTTCTTCCATTGTTTCGGTTTTTTTCCCTTTAGATCCGTTGGCCCCTTCTATCCGATCTGACAACACCCGCCCCCCCCACCTCCGCTTCCGTAACTTTGTGCCGTGCTCCATATAATGTAATTTTTTCGTGTGGTTTATACCCCCTCTTTCTTACGTCCTTCTTTTTCTCCTTTCTTTTCATGGAGTGCCCCCCTTTTCAGATCCAGGTTTGATTTCGTTGTTCAGGTTCCTCAATTCGGGGACAGTTTGGAACACCTTTTACTTTCCCCCCCCCCCCTGAGTTCGGGGGGCGTGCTTTTTTTTTTCCAGATTTGAGCGCAATCCCGTTATCCCTTCAAGCTTTCCTCCCCCCCCCCGGTCGACGTATCTTGTAACAGCGCCTGACCTGTTAGCATCTCTCCCTCCCTAGTGGCTTAGGCCCCCCAATCCCAACCTTGGCCTCCTGGATTCCTACCAAAAAAAAAATTCACTTTGTGATGAGGTCCTTCACCGCGCTTTATTCCCTTCTTGTCACGGCCTCCCCTCTCCCCTTCCAGTAGTCGGAGCAGTTCCCCTTTCGGCGTTCCCGCCCGTTTAGTGTGTACCAGTTGGATGGAAGCGCGACGTTCCATTCTTTTAAGTGTCTGATTGTCGCAACGAGTTGTGCTCGGTCCTTTGGTTTTGACCCCCATTCTTCCCATTTTTCTGTTCTTTTTTTGCAGTCGCCATCTTGCACTGCAGTAGCGTTAGTCACCCCTTTTTTACTGCTTCTCCGCCTAAATGCTAGTTTGCCGTTCCGTCGCAACCCTCCCCGGTTGTTCTTAGAGTCCCTTTGACCCCCCTTCTCTCTTTGAGGAGGTCGTTCGGTTCTTTCTTTTAGAGCACCGGTCTCAACCTTTTTTTTCTTTCCCTTTTCTCCCTTGGAAACCTCCCACCCCCCCCCCCCCCCCCCCCCCCCCCCCCCCCCCCCCCCCCCCCTTTTTTTCGTGTTAAGAGATTTTTCCTCTTTTCTTTTCTTGCCATTCCGGTTTCATTAGCCTTGTTCTCCTTCTCCTTTGACTCAAATTTTATGCTCTTCCCGGGGTTTGTCCATAAATTTCCCTTTCTCAGCCGGTACTCAACGGTCTATCTTGACGAAACTTGTATGCCAGTCTCCCCCCCTTGTGGAAGTTATCAATGTTTTTTCGAGGGCTGCAGCGATAAGGTCTCGTCTTGGCGTGCGCAATCTTCGACTGCCTGCAGCTCTTCTTTACCTTGTCTTTCCTCCCGCAACTGTTGAATTGCGGGGGGGTCCCCCTTTTTTTTTTCCTTATCAAATGCAGTTCTTGTTCCCAATTTGATATGTCCCTCTTTCCTCAGGTCCTCCCTCCCCCATGGCGCTCTTTTCTGCGAGAAGTGTTTTTTTTTTGCTGCAAAGGGCTTCCCCCCCTTTTCTTACTTGACGGTCTCTTTTTGTCAGTATTTCCTCGACTTTCAAATCTTTCCCCTCCCAAGATCAATGGCCGGGGAGTTTTTTTACAATAGTAGGAGCTTCCATACAGGCTAGGCTGAATGTTACCACTTACTAACAGAGTTCCTCAAATACTTTATGATACCCATCTTCTTTTTTCCTGCTCTATTTCTCCTTGGGTCCAAAAGCAATTCGATTGTGCCTGTGGCTCTTTGCTGTTACCCCCCCCCAATCCATTCCTCTCATGAAGATTTTTTTGCATTCTCAGGATGCTCCCGTTCGTAACGTGTCAGTGTTTAGAAAATTTATCCCCACTCTCATACCCTCATCATGGTTAGGCCTAAATCAGAGGAGTCTTTGTCCTTGCACTCCTCCAGATTGTACCGTTTGCGCGCCCCCCTGACAGCGCCTCCTGCTTTGGGGTTCAGCTTTTCATGTCCTTTTCGGTTCCTTTCCCCTTCTTCGCGATCGCCCCCCCTTCTGAGTTGCGTTAGTGAGAGCATGCTAGGGCCCATCTTTGTTTCGTGTACCTGCGCGGCTTCCCCCAGTTGCGACCCCTCAAGAGTATCTTTGCTCTTTCCGCTATCGTTATAGGGTTAGCCCTTCTTGGTATTTTCTCCTGATTAGCCACCGGACATTACTTCCCCGATCCGCCTTCGCGTCCATTCCCCGTCCTTCTACATACCCCTCTTCCTTACCCCGATAAGGGCAGGCATCCCCCTACTGACGGAGTAAACAAAATTCTTTGCACCCGCACCGATTTCCCTGTTATGATTTTTCTCAATTTCTCCGTAACACGGATAAGGACACCGATCCCCTTTCTTTTGAAGGAGCCGTGCCCTTTTCCCTTTCCCCCCTTTCTGCTGGCTAACGCGGCATGAACCCGATGTCGGTTTTCTTTTCATAACCCCCTGGACCTCTTTTTTCTGAAATCTCCCGTTTCAAGAAAATTTAACTTCCCTCTCTCTAATGCGATCAACGTTTCTTTATATGAGAGCTGTCTTCTTTTTCACCCCAAGTTTCCTGTCCCTCGTCCGCGGTCCTTATTGAATACGCTTTTCCCCCCAAGGCATTCTAAAAATCTTTTGGCCCCCCCCTTGAAGCTTGCAGTCTTAAACCTTGTTTTTTGTAGTCTGCTGATAGTCTGACTTCTTTCTCTTTTTTTTTTCCTCCCCTATTTTGTTGGAACCCTCTACTCCGGTAAAAGGCTATAGAAGCGTCTCTTTTTTCTCTCGATCCAAGAAGAGATACGAACCCCAGTCGCCTTCCTTTTCTTTTTTTTCTTTTCTGAGGGTTCCTCCCTCCTTTTTAGTTTTACCTGATATAAGACCAGCTCCGAATTCTTTTGTCTTTCTTCTTTTGTCTCCCTCCCCTTTTAAGCTCTTCTATCGCCCCCTTACTGTATCTCTTTTCCCATTTTCACAAAATCGTGACGAAGCTATCCTTCCCTTCTCCCCAAGGGTTTTGATAGGACACGCTTTCCATTGTCTTATTCCGACAGAACTTTTACTACAAGTGCCCTTCGATTTTATCTCTCCCTTTCCGGTGGGCGCTGTCCCCTTCCCCCGCTTATGGTACCCCTTGTATAATATAACGCGTTGCCCTTCGTTTCTCCTTCGATTTTGAAACGCATTGACGTTGTCTCTCTGCTTGTTGTCCCCCTGAACTCTTCCCCCTTCTTGCTGTTCTTCATGTTTCTCACGTACCTACCAGAACCTCGTTGCTTCATTTGCCCTTCAGAAATGGTCCGACTTTCCCGTCTATTCTCTCTGCCGGACAATACCCATCCTGGTTCTCCTTTTGCCCTTGTTTGCCTCTACTTCCTGAATCATAACATGTGGTAAGCTGGCGTTTCTTTCTCTATTTTAAGCTGATTTTGTCCCCGTCCCGTTTATCATGCTGTTCATGAAAAGTATAGTTTATTTTCTTTTTTTGGCCTTTTTCCATGATTATTTTCCCCCCCTGATTTTAATATTTTTTGAATCCATATAATGTTCCCTCTCCTCTTTCACATCCGCCTTCCCCCCCCATTGGAACCCCGCTTTGTAAGTTAAACCTTCCCCCCCCCGCTCTTTAATCGCACCTCGTCCCCCCTCCTTCACCTCCGAGAAACCCGCTTCCTACGCGTCACGTCCGCGGCCGAAAAGATTGAATTCAGTCTTTGGTGGCTGCCTTTTACGCGAATATTTAGTCCACCCCCCTCAGCAGTTACCGAGAGTTGCTATGCTACACGCTCGCGCGGCCGGCCACCGGGTTTTTCTTTTCCCTACACTTTCGTTGTTGAGACGTTCAATTCCCCTATTTTGCCCTTCTTTTGTGTTGGTCTTCGTACCACTTCCCTGAGTTCGTTTTTCCCCATTTGGATCAAACTCCACGTTTCGAACATTCCCGCATACCTTTTTTTTCCGCGTGGAACCGCCTCTTCAGAGTCCAGCTCCTTGAATTTTTTTTATACTCTGAATTCGGGTTTCAATTTCCTTTTTTTTAACCAATGCCAGGGTATAAACTTCTTCCCTACACGGTTGCACGAAATTAATATCGCAGGGTGAGTCCCCGGTGTTTTTCGCCCCAACGCCGTGATTCCCCAAACTCCGTTTCCACTACTTCCTGTCAAACCCCGGGCGTGAGGCATGGTCGCTCTTACAGATACTCCCTTCCGGTTCTTTTGACAGGAGAATGATTCTGCCCTTGCTACCCCTGTTTTAGTGAAATAACTTTCCGGATGGCCTTGGAGGAGGCGTTTGTCCCTCTCGGGACTTCACCCGTCGCGAGTTTCGAGATTCCCCCCCTGCATTAACATTGCTGAAAGCCAAGAAGTCGTCCTTTCGGAAAGGGCAGGATTCATCCCCCGTCGCTTCCAGCGTCCGGCTCGTCCTAGTCTGATCTTGTAACAGGAACTCGGCCTTATGAGCGGCCTCCCTTCCATTTTACAACACCCCTTCCTTTACTTGGCTTCGGCCTCCCGGTGCTTTAACTGCTCTCCGATGCCTATGTTTTTCAAAATGTACCCCGTTCCCCTACCCCCCCCCCGATTTCCTGAGAAGTCTCTTTTTTTCTCAGGGCTCCCGGCAGATGTCTTCCCCATCTTTTTTCCCTTCTTCCTTTCCCCCCCCCCCATTTCCCTTTACCGGTTTTCCAAAGGTTTGAAGAAGGGACGGCCCCCTTTTTTGATCACATGCCCAGAACCCCTTCCTTCCCTCATTCCCGAGGCCTTCGTTCCAGAATCAATGAGCCCATTTTCTCAATTGTTCCTTGAGGCCGACTTTTAGGGCCAATCTTGACTCCTCGTCAATGCCTTTCCCCACTGGAAGAAGATCGCCTTTCTTTCCAACAACGAACTGAAAAGATGGCCGTCACGATTTTTCCTAGCACCCCCTCCTCTTTATGTTTGCCCGCCTCCCTTTCCACTCCCCTGAATTGGCACGGCGCCCTTCTTCCCTCGAAAACGTGTCCCGACCCTCTCGTACTTCTAAGTGTTTTTAGATCTTGTCTGTTTTTTTTTTCTGCGCTTCTTCCCCCCCTTGACCGGAAACAATCGGCGGTGACCACCCCCTACTCTGCTTTTTTGTTCGGCGAATACTTGTGCCCCAATTCTTTCTGATAACGCCACAGTTTCTACACGTTCACACGCCCTGTCTGGATCCCCCTCCCGTCGACTTTTTGGTAGGCCTCTTATGTATAACGTGATTGCTCCCCTTGCCGCCCCTGGCATCACCGGCCCCGGCCGACGTAGTTCCCCCCCCCACAGAGCTTCACGAATGATTCTTCCTCCCCCTGCCCTGATTTGAGCGCTTGCGCAAGCCATAATCTCCGTTCCTTCGAATCATTCCTCAACCCTTTGCGCCCTCCCCGTTATGCATCTGTTTCATCACCTGGAAACACCTTTAAGCCGTGGTCAGTTTCCGGCTCGAAAATAACGTTTCCATGATTCCCACAGAATTGACCCCTCCTCTTTTTTTTCCCTTTTCCCTCGGGATTACTTCTTCCATATCCCCTTTCCTTCTATTTAAGGGTGGAGTCTTTCCGTGGCACCCCACATTTTGGAAGTTAACCGTGGTTCCCTCAGGTGGCCCATGCAACACTGAACGGTATATTGTTTTTCTGTTGAATCCGCTCGGCATTTGCTTTTTTTTTCAAGGAAT
>Ga0179593_1524313_pt1 | contig 17878 bp, 16 predicted proteins | sample CZODoug2_1_08_16_FD_185931 | JGI IMG/M metagenome (GOLD analysis project Ga0179593, IMG submission 185931) | Vadose zone soil fungal communities from Angelo Coast Range Reserve, California, USA - CZODoug2_1_08_16fungal (PacBio error correction) | ecosystem: Environmental > Terrestrial > Soil >... | reverse complement strand
TTTTTTCTTGCCCCACGGGCACAGTTTTTCTTTTCTCTGGACAGGATGATGAGTCCTCGTCCGGCTTTCAAGGCGGAACAGGTCGGCGATCTTCTTTTTTTGGGCCAGCCCATGGAGTTTCGCCCCGAGATGCCGAGTTCTCTTTTTTTTTGCGAAGCTTTCCCAGGTGCCGCCCCTTGTTGACCACCTGAGCAGGTCCTCGTTCCACCCCTCCTTGTCCGTGCACATTTTCTTTCCGGTCGATCTCGGTTCTGACGTCGGTTTCCTGCATAACGTTATAGCCTTTTCTCTTTGGTGCAGCAGACTGCCTTGGTGTAGTGGCCCTTTTTGTCCTCTAGATAGGCTACCTTAGTAACGCCGTGTTTTACCTCTGGACAGCAGAGTCCGACAACGACCGCGATTTTTCCCACATCGGGTTGCTTATTTTGACCCATTCTCGTACTGGCATGGCTTCTCCTCTTGTGAAACAGCCTGCCACCTTTCCCGGGAGTCCTTGTTTTCCGGCTGCCGATTTGTTCCTACCTGTTCTCGAAATGGTGTGATTTTCTGTTATAGGAGATGAAACGTTTTCGCTGGGTCCTCCGAGAGGTAGTAGGCGAGCTTCCATCTTATCGCTTTTTTCCCCTCCTTAGCTGAGAGGAATATGGCCGTGTGGCTCGTTTTTTTCCGCAGGACAGTCTTTTTTTTGTACTAACAGACGACGTTTAGTCAATGCTGGCGTTTCCTCCCCTCGGTGCTGTTGCTTCCTGTGATCTTCCCTTTTAGTTGCTGTAGGCGCCGAACCTCTTTTTCTTTTGTGCGTCGACGGAGTCTCCCTTCTGGACAAGCAGCATCACTTCCTGGGCCAGGGCCTTCCTTTTTTTTCTTCTGCCGAAGCAGGTCGCTTATGCTTTTTTCCTTTTTTTGAGGGTTCCCTGGTAAATTCGTTTTGTTTTTCGTTCCGTGTCAGCCAGGTGACGTCTGCTCTCTGGTTCACCAGATCCATTTTTTGCTCTCAGGGGCGATCCTGTTGTGGTCGGTGAAGAGCGTATTTTCTTCCCCCCACAGCGCAACGAGTTTTTCCAAGAGGAGCAAGCCTTTTTTTTCGCCCGCCCGTACCTCTCGCGGTAAGGCATTTTATCTTCGGTGATCGCTATTTTTTTTTCCTTCCGCACGTTTCCTTTTTGGCTATTCCCTTCGGACGTAAACAAGTAAACTCCTCCTTTGAAAGGTACGGCATTCTCCCCCCTTGACGGGCGGCACTTTTCTCTTGACCTTGCGAGCCGTTCGTGCCTTCGGACTGAAGGAAGGCTCGTCCTTTTTTCCACGGAAGGGCTCGGGGGTTTCTTTTTTGGGGTAGATCAGGGACCCCCGTCGTAGAGCCCTCCATGTGAGTTTTTGTAGAGCTTTTTTACCCCGGAGGATGGTAACCGACACCTTTCGCGGGTCAATAGGAATTCCCCTTCCATGCTTATCATGCGTCGTGGAGAGACGACGAAATCCTTTTTCATTCGGGCGAGGGAGTGAGTCGTATTTCGGCATTTTCGGCCTGTAACGGGCCTTTTCCCCGCTCTTTCAAGAAGTCCATCTTTTTTCCCCGGAGACCGTGGTCTCCTCTCAACCAGGCGCCCTGTATTTCTCTTTTTTATCCGCGCTCTTTTCCGACTTATCGCAGGTCGCCTTCTTTTCCCCCGTTGGGCACACGGGTTTGGCTTTCCAGTCCGGTTCTTTGGCCTGATGCCTTTTTCCGGTGGTAGACGTTCTTTCTTTGTCACGAGAAGCAGGGAATCGCTCTTTTTGCGGCTAAGAACGCTTTTTTTGCCCTTGCGGCTGCCTTCCCGGCGGTATTCCTATTACGCAGGCCCAGGGTGCTCCTCTTCCCTCTTACCTTCCGGCTATGGTACGGATCGGTCCCTCTCTTTTTTTTTCTCAACAAGGCCACCCCAACTTTAAGGCGACGGCTCCTTTGTAGTGCGAAGGTGAGCACGTTTCGCGCAAGAGGCCCAGCCGGTATTCCTTTCCCGGAAGCGATCCACTTCAGACCCGAGCAGCACGGCGATCGTTTTTTTTTTCCAGAAAGACAACCGCACGATTCCAGCACATCCGCCGGATCAGCCTTTTCTCCTTTTGTTTCCTCTTTGGCGGGGCCTCCCGATTTGTTTGTGAGAAATGGCCTGATCGATCGCACCCTCTTTTGTTCAGTTTGTGGGGGGGGGATCCCAACCGGACGGCAGCGTTTTTTTTTCAGGGCGGACCATTTCTTTAACCTCCATTTCGAAAGAAACAAGGCCATTTCTTTTGGCGTCGATACGCCCGCTTTCCTTATCCCTTCCCCCGACCTACAGGTTTCTCTTTGCTTTTATCTATATCCCGGTAGGGCGGGCCGTGTCCCTGTTTCTTCTGTCGGAGGATAGAACGCCGCTGACCTTCTCTGTTCGTGGCCTGTGGCGTTCGAGAGCTTCTTCCTGTACGCACGCCCGGCTGTCCGTTGTTTTTGATACCCGACCCCCCGGACCTGGTACCGCGACAGGACTAGGGTCGGGTGCGGATCTCTCTCCCTCTTCGCCAAGCTGGCCGGGGGCTTACCCCCTTTTTCTTCTCCCAGAATGGTCCCCTCCTTTGATGTCCTGGATTTCAAGCTGGTGATAGTGATCGTCCCCCCCATTTTTTGTTCACCGCGATAGCCTGATAGCCGTTTTTTTGTGCGGGCACGGGATCGAGGACTGTCTTTTCCCCCTCTCTCCCGGGCTGGACTGCGACTTCTAACATTCGCACTCATTTTTTTTGTCATGTGCCTGACTGGGATCACTTTTCGTTACCGAGCGTACAGAGCCGCACTACGAGATCCCTGTCTGCGTAAGTCACGGCCCTGCATGGGTCCTCTGCCGGAATGGAAAGCGGGTTTTTTTCTTTCCCGGAAATAATAGTGATATCCTTTCTATTCCCTGCTGCTCGTTCCCCTTTCCTCTACCACCCACAGGTTTTTGAGATGGACCCGGATGTCCAACGGGTGACCAATCCTCTGGACAGGCTATCCTCCCCCCTCTCTATCAGTTTGGCGGTGCTTTTCAATGGATCTTCCCCCCTTCTGGCCGCCGGGACGGTGGTTTCCGGAGGTGGAAACTCATTGTTGTTTTTCCCGGGACATGCCTTTGCTGCTCTTTCCTCTCCGGCCCTCGCCCTTTCCCCGGCGCCGAAGTGATTTTTCTTTTTACGACGGGATGGACCATTCTGGGCCAGTCCGCCTCCCTCCTATGGACAAAGTCGTCGATTTTAGGTGGAGGGTACCTTCCCTTGGTACCGCGCTCCTCCTTCCCCAGCACCGCAATGGTGGGCCGGATTTTTCACTGAGCCGGCCGTCTCCTTCGAGCTCAGGAGATCCTTGAGGAAGATAAGTTAGCGCTCGCCTCTCCTGGAAATAATTTTTTCCATTGCCGCCAGACCATTTGCCTTTCTTTTTCCATCCTCTTATCTTCCGCCTTGTCTCTCGGGGCAATTTTTTTTTTCAGACAGCGGGAAACGGCGCATTATTTTTTTTCCGATCAAGAATTTTTGTTTCTTTTTCTGTTGACGCTTCCTCGGCACCCTTGGTGGCTGCTCGTGTCTTTCTACCTCGTGGGTGTTTCGAGCATCACGCTCCTCCCACGTGTTTATCGACACTGCAGATCGGCCCCTTTTTAGATGTCGATGAAACGGCAGCAGTATTCTTCCCGGCCCAAGCGTCCCGACGAAACCGCCTTTTCTTTTTTCCCCCCCAGACGCAGTTCTTCCATGCTGCGGCAGGCTGCCTAAGTACCTCTTTTCCAGGACACCCTGGTTTTGTGAGATAAGGGCCTCCTACGGAGACAGCTAGCCTTTTCCCGGCGACACGAAATAATAAGCAAACATCATTTCTATTTTCTCCCCTCTTCGGGGGCAGCGTCACGCACTCCTTCCGCAAGAATGGACGACCCGCGCTTTTTTTCTGGCGGACACGCGGCGGAGCTTTTCAGATGACCTAACTCTTCCTTTTGTCCCCTAAACCCAGCGCGCATCATTTTCCTACCCCCAGCTTTTTCTTGCAGAGCCTATAACAGCTCGCAACAGTTCGCTTCTCTGTCTTCCCTTTTTTGCAAGCCGTCCTCCTCCTTGACTTTCCCGGACATTCTTTTTTTCTCCCAGGAAAGAACAGTCCAGTCCTCTTCGGCAAGCCGCCTCAGCAACCGTCTTTCCTTCTGTGTCGGCCTGGTGGCTTCTTCCCCTTCCCTTTTCAACGGCGAGATGACAACCTTGCTTGTTTTTTCCTGGAGGATGGCCATTTTTTTGCGCCCGTTTTCTTTTTCTGCCGAATCCCCCCGCGTTCGAGATCACCGCTTTCTGCGAAGGCTTCGCCACGTTCCCCGAGGTGCATTTGCAGTCCTCTTCCAGGTTTCCTAACTTTTTTGCAACCAGTAGATGTACTCTAGGGCATGTTTTGAGAGGCCCTTTTCGTGATCAAGACCCTGTTCCCGCATGCGGAGGAAAGCCGTACTTTTCTCCCGGGCGCGGCTGAGCGAACCGGTGCCCTTTTTTATTTTTTTTTTCCGAGATCTCCCCCCCGTTCTTGCAGCACGTCGACCACGTTCTCCTTCGGGAGCTCCTTTTCCTTCTTTGCCGCCGCATGCGGTTTTTTGGGTCCATCGCGTTTAGATTCGAGAACGACGGGTTTTTCCATGGAGTTCCTCTTTTGCAGCAGCGATTTTTTTCTCATTTTGAGGAAGTTTTTTTCCCCATCCCTGCGAAGGCGGCCTTCTCCCCTTCACGTGGCGAAGGCCTGCGCGCCCCTTCTTTCTTTCGCCGGGCTGTCTTTGTCTTCCCATCCACGTTCTCGTTGCGTTTCCCTTTCGGGGAAGCAGCAGGCCCGCCCTTTTCGTGCAAGGTTTTTCCATTTTCTTTTTCCTCGTACGCCAAGCAAGACGTAGTTCCCCACGCACCAGGCCGACCCTCCCCTTGGGCTTACTTCTAGGACAAGAACGGTTGCTTACTTTTTCCTTCCTGACGGACGGCTCCTTCCTTTTTCTTTCGGCCAGGAAGGTCGGACATCTTCCCGGGGAGCGGGGCCCGCACCTATCCTTCATCCGAACTGGTGATGGAGCGGGCCTTTTTCTGAGAAGATGGGGTCTTTCTTCTTCCTTCTGTCGGCGAGCAGGCGCTGTACCTTTCATCGACCATTCTCGTTCTTCCGGTGGACGCCCCTTTCTTTTCGAATAACTGTCTTCTGCGGCTTTTCCTTTTTCCTTTCTGAAAGTCACGTTCTGTTTGACCCTGCCCCTTTTTCGAAAGACGGCGTCCGTCTCCGACCGGAAGGGCTGTCGCCGTAGACGGGGGCCCGTTTTCCGCAGAATCCCTTTCTTGGCGGCCAGGTCTTTTCTTTCCCCCTCGGTCTGCCGACCCTTTTCTCGGTAGGACGAGATTTCCCAGGTCGGATGAGCAGCTTTGTCTTTCCAGACAGTGAAGTCTTTTTTCTTTTTTCAAAATGTATCCTGTGGGTTTGGAGTTGTGCTAGTGAGGGCTTCCCCTTTCCTGAAAGGAAAAAGCGCAACGGGAGACCTCCCCTCAGCAAACTTTAGCAGAAGCTATTTCTTGGTGGCCTTCCGGCGCACCGATTGTATATTAGTTGATCGCTTTTCTCCGTTGAAAGCTGGATGGCTAGTTACCCTTCACAAAGGAGGAGCTTCCCCCCCTCTTTGCACGATCTTGTATCAAAACGGTCCCTTTTCTTCAATGGCCAGGGCAGGCCATTTCTTTTTTTGCCGCGCTAACTTTTTTCTTAATCCCCTGGTAAGGGCGGGCTCGTTCCGCCGGGAATCGGTCTTTGGATGCGGATCCACTTAGGGCCCCCTTAGCTTCTCATGGTCGGCGGATCTTTTTTACCCGGAGGTCTTTTTCCCCCGCAACCCCGCGTTCCCTTTTCTTTTTTTTAGGCTCCGCCAGACTTTTCGCCAGCTGGTCCATTTACGAAGATCACGTTCCTTCTTTTAGGGCCTTTTGAGCTCGGCAGCAGGTGCGTTTTTTTTCCGCAAGGTAAGCGAGGCTTCTTCGCAGCCCCCGCCCCCGGCTTCCCTTTTTTTTTTTTCCAGGATCACCATTTTCGTGAGGCCGTCTGATCTTGCTCGGGGTAGATTTTCTCTCTTTGAAAACGTTGGGTGCATCCCAGTCACGGGTCAATCTTCTTTTCGACGATCCGGTAGCCTTTGAAGAAGGTTGGGCCCCCTACTTTGCCCGGCGTGGCGGGATAAGTCTTCTTGGGCAGCCGGAGTCCGTCTTCCTTTTACCCGATCCGCATCCGGTCTACGGACTGCGCCAGAGGACCACTGTCATCTGGTACGGGCTCCGGTTTCCCTTTTCTCCACAAGCCAGGCAAGAAACAGCTCTTCACTCTTCGTGCGAAGGTGAGCTCCGTTAGACTCTGCCCAGCGGAGCGCCCCGCGTACTTTTTATCCTCTCTTCCCAAGGCAAGACCGAGCAGCCGTCCTCTCTTTGGGAACAGAACGACCTCCCCTCGGGGCAGCACCCCTACGGTAGCTTCCTAAAGTCCCCGATGGCAGGGTCATTTCCAGATTGGCGGATAGCTAGCGGACGTCTTTCACACCCGCCCCTTAGTCCGCCCTCTTCCTTGCGCAGTCTCCGGGCTTTGCCGGCAGCAAGTGACCCGTTACCTTTCCTTTCCTCGTGGAAACCGGTTGCCTCCTTGTTCTCCTTCACAAATTCCAGGGGCGGTCGCCCTTCTCAGGCGGGTCTTTTTTTTCTCCGGGAAGACCTTTCCACACGGAAAACCGACCTACTTGCATGTGTGTTCTTTTGTTCCCCCGTGTCCCTGGGAGCCCGCACGGTGTCCGTCTTTCTTCCCCCCCTTGACTCCCGCAGTTCCGTGGGGCATGGTGGCGTTCGAGATTCTCCTTCACGGTTCCACGAGGACTTTCGCCCCCAATGTAACGGTGCACGTGCTGCCTTTTTTTTTTTTTCCCCGGACTTTTCCGCTTGCTTTCTGATCGAGGCAGGCTTATTCGCGTCCGCGATGCCGGGTTTTTTCCTCTTCGGGGACGGGAGGAAGAGCAGCATTGTTCCTTCTTGTGTGGCCCCAGCTGGTTCTTTTGGTGGTCGGCTGTTCCCGCCTGCCATGCTCTTGGCAGGGCGCTCACGCGACGGGGGCGTCCTCTTCGTCCTGTGACAAATTCGCACTCCTTTTCCCTTGATTCATGTGGCATGGCATTTATCCCTTCTTCCGGGACCGATCCACACCTTCTGGTAAATAGTTTGTAAGGAGTTGAGCACTTCTCGGTCCACGAGAGGAAATGTACTCTTTTTTGCCTGGACCGTATCTTCATTCCCTGAGATTACCTGCTTTTCTGATAAAGTCTTTGCAACGGATAGTACATTTTTTCCCCGTTATTTCGTAGATCTCTCGAAAGAAGAGGACTGCGAGCCTCCCCTTTTTCTGAAGCGAGGATCGGAACTATTTTCTTTCGTCAAGGGAAGAAGGGCCTTTCGGCATCTTAAATTCTCTGCGGCCCGCTCTGCAAGGGAAGGGACATTTGCGAAGGAGGGGATTTTTTTCTGCAACGGAGCCGATATCGTTTCGCGAACGCCGGGCTTTTACCACTTCTATGTCTGGCGTTATTCTTTCCGTAGTAGAGGACCGTGGGGTTGTTTTTCCTTGCCCTTGTCCCTCCCTCCATCATCTTGGATATAAGACTGTTTTTATATAGCCATCTCAGGAAGTATCCTTTTCGGCACTTCCCGTTCTTTTCCGAGCCCGGCCGTCTTTTCTTCCGACACCGGAGTCGCCTGGACCCCCTGCAGCCAGGCATTTGCCCCTTCCTTCTTCTTTTCCTAGTCGCTTGCTGACTCTCCGACGGGGCAATTTTTCTGGGAAACGCGCAGGCTTTTTCCATCGCGATCAACGACGATTTTGCCATGGCCCTCGACTTCTGAGGATCACTTTGCTTTTTTTTGTCTCCCTTTTTCGCTGTTTTGCTTTTATCACGTCGGCACCCTCTAAACCGGCTGACGCATATCCCCGATGATCGGTGAACCCCTTTTTAGCAGACTGTTCTGCTCTTCCCGCAGAAACTTCCTGAACCGCAAGCGCCCCCCCTTTGACATGCTGCGGCAGACCTTTTTTCCCTTTCGACCAGGACACCCTTTTTGCTTTTGGCCTCGAAGACGAGACAGCTAAGACCCTTCCCTTCCATCAGGACGCCGTCTTAGCGTCTATTCTGCTCGGTGGACAGGCAGACTGACGCCTCTTTTTCTTACGCCAGCCGTGAGCCCCTCCGCCCTACCGCCAGATTGAAATCAGCTTCTCTCCCTTGGCGAAACCAGCGCCTGTCCCTCAAGTTCGACCCCCTTTTTTTCCCCCGTGGCAGTTCTCTTCCCGGCGATGGGAGAACCGGATCACCTTTATTTCCGTGGAACCGCGGGACCTGGCACGTTTGTCTTTTTTCCTGCGAAAGCACTTCCTCTTTCCCTCCATTTGCCCCTCCGCTATCTCGAGGCCGCGGTTGTAGGCCTGGTTGTCTGAGGCCCTCTTCCGCCTCACCTCTCTGCCCGGACAGGCCCCGGTCCGGTTCTTTGGATGACAGACGATGGTTTGTTCCCGGCGAGAAACTTGCTTTCCGCCCGCCCGGCAACGGTCGAGAAGGCCTTCGAACTTGTTCCTCTTCTGAGGTAGGGCAGGCCTTCTGTCTTCCTCAACTGTCTTTTTTTTTCCCTGCTGCCCCCAGCCCGGGAGGCGGCAAACAGAGATCCTTCCGAATGGAACACCCTTTCTTCACCGAGAGAGAATAATCATTTCGAGGGGCTTTTCCCGTTGTCCCGCGATCTACTCATGTTCCTCTCCCCTTTTCCCTGCGCAGAAAGTTAGATCTTTTCCGCGCCAGCAGCGACCTTTTCTTTTTCTTCTTGCTGCTCTTGGTACAGGTCCCCTGTAGGAGAGCACGGAGGTTCGCTTCCATTGGAGCCTTCCCTCTGCCGTTTTCAGCATTTCGCAGGGAAAGGTTTTATCCCCCCATTGAGCAGGTAGGCTCCCTCCCAGAATTGAACGAGGCTTTTTCTCTCCGCAGCTTATACTATCCGTCTTCTTTCGAGGCGGCTTTTCCTACTATCAAAACGTTCTAGACTTGCGCAGGATCTTCAGCGCAGGCACCGCCTTTTTGCAAGGTGTTCAGGTACCTCGAGACGGAAAGACTTGAGTATACAGCACCACAAGGAAGACCACCTTTTCCCTCGAGGACCAGCCCCTTTTCTGAGCTTGTTCTAGGCAGGGTTTTTGCATGTAGGCCAGTCTTACCCCCTCCTGCCACGGTCCGAGTTTTTTTGAGCGGGGACCTTCGATCCCTCCTGCGCGAAATGGTGATGGAGCGTTCTTTTCTCCTTCGCGCAGATGGGGGTCTTTTTTTACTGTCTTCCCCTCGTCCCCCCAGTTCCTCTTTTCTTTCCGTGCGAAAAAGCGCTCCTCTTTTTCTTTGGTGAATCCAGCGCCTCTCTTCGCGTCATGCTGGCTTCTCCTAGGTGCTTTCCCCTGTCATCGCCTGCAGAAGACGGAGTCCATGATTCCCTGCGGCGGAAGGGCTGAGCGTCCTTTTCTTGACCGTCTCCAGCAGCCCTTGTGTTCCCCTGGCGAGGAGTTAATCTCCGGGTATGACGCAGTCATTTTCCTCTTCGGCGCTGGTGCGGTTTCCCCCTCCCCCTTTTGTTTTTCCGTGAGCAGCCAGGTTCCTCCCATCGAATCTGGTTTATTGGGGCCCCCCCCCCCCGTGGGATTCCTTCGTGCTCGTGCAGGGAGTGCGAGCTTTTGCCCTCCCCCCCCACAGAGCCACGAGGGTTCTTTTGAAGCCCGCAGGTTGAGCTGTTTTCGCGGGGTGGCCTCCGCGGTCTGCGAATATTCGTGATCGCGCTTTCCTTTGTCCCGATGGCTGCTAGCAGCCAAGGGAACCTTCTTCTTTAGCGTAAACACCGTTTTCCTCGGAATATTTCTAGCCCCGGAATGGAAAATGGGCCCTTCTCTCTAAGGGAAAGGACTTCTCGTTGGTAGAGCCGTCTAGTCCCCTTGGATTAGTAATTAGGTCATTGGGATCGGGGGTTCCCGGCGTCGATCCGGGACCACCTTTTTTTTCTTAGCGCATTGCGGTTCTGCGACGTCTTTCTGGTACAGCCTTTCCTTGGTCATACGGAAGGCTCCCATCCATGTTGCCTAGTAAGGAGTTCTTTCGGACGGGGCATATCGGAAGTGAGATCCTCTCGGCGACTCCGGGAAGGGAGCCAGGTCAGCGCTTCCTCTGATTAATAGAAAGACACTTGCAATAGGGGAAGATCACCATTTTTTCTCCTGCCAGCCGCAATTTGATCGGGTAGAGCGGGGCGGCTTCTTCTAGCAAGTACAAGTCCCGGTCCTCTCGGCCTTAATGACTATTGGGTGTCTCTTTGGTGCAAGAGCCTCCCTGGGCAAGTTCGTGGCGTTTCCTGGCCGGGCCATCCTTGGCATTTCCTGGCTCGTGGGAATCGATCGCCGGCCCTTTCCCGTACGCAGCCCGAGTACCCAGATTCGGGTATGGTACGGCTCGTCCGCCTTTCTTTTCCCCAAGGCCCAGGGAACTTTTTCCCGCCGACCAGCAGACTTTCTCCGCCGGTGCCGTGCTTTTTTCTGCTGCCCCCGCGGGCTTTCTCCGGGACAGAGAGCAGCCGGCTCTTCCAAACAGCACGGACCAAGCGTCCTTCCACTTTCTTCACCAATCCGCTATCAGCCTTTCTTGTCGCAGGGTAGCCAACGGCCGCTTTTGCTTGATTCCTCTCGGACGCGAGATAAGGCTGCTTCTTTGCGTCCGGAGCTGGTTCAGTGGTGGCTTCGCACCGTACTTGGCGGCAGTTTAAACGGTTGCGCCGTGGCCCCTTTTTCCATTCCCAGGTCGGCGCTTCCGGCCGCGGTTCTGATCTTAGAACTGACACGGCACGCCACTCCGGGATATCCTTTTTTGTTGGAGAGAGATATAACAGGTCTTTTCGTTTCCTTCCTGCAGTCGGCGGATCGAAGCCCTCTCTTTTTTGTGTTCGAGATGGCGTTTTTTCACGGACCGCCAATGTAAAACGGGCCCTTCCCCCGCAACCGGACATTACTACCAGCTTTTGTGCGGTAGAGCCTTTTCTCTTTTTTTTCGTACGCTTGGCCTTAGTCTCCTTAACTTTCTCATGGTCCCACCCGGTGGTCTCCTGTTGATCGTGATAGCGGTTCTCGTTCCCGCGCCGCTGTCTCTTTTTTTTTTCTTCCGGCGATCCTCGCGTTTTGTGCCGGCTGCTCAACTTCGAACTCCTGGCTTTTCTTACTTTCCCTGGCATTGTGGTAACCAGCCTTTTTTGCCCGAGCCGTACCAGATCCTTAGTGGTACCTCGGGCTTTTTCACTCATGTTGGTAGGGTACCACGATCTTTTTTTTCTCAGGACGACCGGCTGGTATCCGGGATTAGCCGCTTTATTCCAGGCTGCCCCACCTTTTCTTTTCCGGAACAGGATGTAATGAAGGCCTTCTACTTGAAGTGCTCGCCTTTTATCGCCCGCCGACCCCCACACCGAGCATTCTGCGGGTCCCGGTCACGATGGAGCATGGTTCTATGGCGGAACTTTGAGGTGGCGGCGAGTACCCCCTGGTCAGGGCGCGCTGTGGACCGGAGATCCGCAGAGAGCAGGCGGGTCTCCCAGAGAGAAGTGATCTTTTCCTTTCCAAGTGGCGAGACATGGCCCTTTTCTCGATTGACCACACTCGCTATTTTGAAGGGGTACCTCCTCTATGCCAAAGGGAGCTCCTGTTTGCAACAGTCTTTGGAATATCGACCCGTCCCATGGCCGTCCGGACGAGCCCTGCCTTTTCCTCCCGGCCGTATTCATTTCTTGCGCGGAACACCGGCTCTCTCTTTCCCGGGACATGCCGGCCCCTTGATTGGACAATTTGGGAGTTTTAGCTTTCGAAGTGATGTAGTTACCTGTTTTTTTTTTGAAATTTTACAGGATTTTCCCCAACCGGGCGCAGGAGAGCATTGTTTTTTTCCAACCTCATTACGCATTCTCCTGACAGCTTCCCCCGGAACGGTCTTCCTCTGGCGTCTTTAGTGGCGATGTGGCATTGCCGCGTTTCTCACGAGCAAAACTACCACCTTTGATGATATGGTGACCAGATGTCTTTTTGGCTGGCACGGCCCCCGTCGATTTACCCGGAAACGAAAACCAGAGCCCTTCTCCGCGAATGATGAGGGCAGGACTTTTCCTCCTAGGAAATGGACGCCTTTTGTGCTGCCGGCCCTGATCCGAGGAAAGCTAAGACCGGCTCTCTCCCCCCTTAAGGGACGAAGTCTTTAGACGTCACCCCCCCCCCCCCCATGGCCCCGAGTTTGCGGTTTGGACGCCGCGAAGGAGATGGATCCTTCTCCTGCGGAGCGGGGGGCGAGCATTGTCCTCTAGCGCCAGCTGTGTGGCTAACCGCGCACGCCAAAGTTTTTTCCCCCAGCTGCGCGCCAGTGGCATTTTTTCTCAATAACAAGCTTTTTTTTGGAGCATAGCAGCCTCTTTTCCTTTGACCTTTTGCTTAATGGAAGAACATTCTCTCCGAGCAGCCGCTGGAAGCATTTTCCCTGATGGTAAGAGGACGCCCTCTTTGGGCTGCTTCTTCTGTTACGGCCGTAGAATCAACTTCTACGAAAAAGGAAAGGGAATGGCGTTTACGGGTGGAGAGGCTGCGCCCCCTGCGGACGCGAATTGCACGCCTTCCCCGGATAGCACGGGTACGAGCAGGTGTTGAAGAGGAACGTTTTTCCATGAGGTAGGGCATGCTTATCCCCCCGGTTTTCAAATGCACTCGGTACTTGTCGTTTTTCCTTCTCCCCTTCACGAGCACTTAATGCCTTCTCACTCTCCCCATCCCCCACTCCTCCCCTTATTCCTCACACACGCTCCGTTCTTCTTAGCCCTCCTGCCTGTTCCCAAACACTCTAATCCGTTTTATTACTCACCTATTCTCTAAAACGCCGGATACAACGACCCTCCCTCTCACCATTGTACCTACACCTCTTCTCACCCCCCCTGCTCACTATTTTCAGTCTTTTGTTATCTCTCCTATCCACCAATCTCTCTTCTCGGCTTCCGTCTTCATCTTCCTCGCCCTCCCGCCCACCTCGCCCCCTCTTCTTCTCCACCTCTTTGTTCTCCCTTCTCCCATTTGGCCCTAACCGCCCTCTTCTCCGCCTCGTCTCTCCTTCCTCTCTCCCCAGTGTCCTATCCATCGCCTCTGTAGTTGGTTTCCCCATCCTCCCTCCGTTCCCCCTCCCAATTCCTTCTCCTTGTTCTTCCCCACCTTTTTTTGAAACTCTCTCCCTTCCTCTCCCACATCCTTACTCCCCCCTATCAACTTCGGCTATTTTTCATATCCCTTCACTCTCATCCACTATTCAGAGCTAGACTGCTCCTGACCTTTCTCCTCTGTTCCTATTCTGTCTCCTATTACCTTGGTCTTCCCCTCGTCCCCCACTGATCATCGTAGTTTTCTACGTTGTATGCCTCTATTTCGCTTTTGTCTACTTTTCTACAAGCTGCACCCTTGTTCATGTAGAATAATGGTTCCGTCAGTGATCTCCCTCCTTGTCCACCGTCCCTTCACGCCGAGAGCCTCCTAAAGGGAGAGGCTGCTTCTTTCCCGTGGTCGATGTGCCCTTCTTTCTTTTTTTTTGAGAGAGATCTTCCTTTTTTCCGTCTCTCCGGGTTCTTCGCTCTTTCCGGCGGCCGACGCCTGCGTCTTGGTCACAGGAGAACAGTCGGCTTTTTTTGCCGCTCCATGGAGTCGAGCTGCCTCTCTTTTTTCGCCTCCTGAAACTGGTTGACCCTGCGGGGGGGGGTTTCCCGCAGCCTGCAAACTCGGTTTTCTCCCTTCCGCCCTTCTCCTGTCGCTTCTGAGGCGGGGATTCCTTCATCACGTCTAGCCTGTCTTCCCTTCTTCCTCATTTTGGTTCGTGCAATGGTGGTCAAGATCGCCTTCTTCCTCAGACGAAGAGGGACTCCGGCCGCACTCGCCTCTAGGGGAGATATTTTCATTTTCGGGAGGATGGCCATGTTCCTAGGCGGCTAGTCCTGGGCCCCCTCAGGTCCTTTTTTCCCACCGCTTTTTCAAGGGAGAGGGGACGGCTTCGTTTTTCAGCGACGAGACTTTCTTATAGTGCAGGATGGGGTTCGCTTCCTCTATCAGGAGATGGTTAGCACCCTATTTGAGGTAATATGGGCCGTTTCCCTTTCCTCTCCCCGTCTTTCCGCTCGGTCCACCGCGATCTCCTTGAATAGGAAGGCGAAGACGGCGTCCATTTTTTTTCGGCCGGGTCTCCCATGTTTTTTTTACTGGAAAGCAGCCTCACAGGGTTCCCCGGGAAGTAGGCCCAGGTCCGTCTTTCTTTTCGCCTGCTTTTACGCGTGTCGTGCTAAGAACAGGTCCTTTTTTATTTTACCAAGATCATCGCTGGGGGCGAGATCAGGGAGATTCTTTTCATGGGGAGTTGACGAGCTTTGATTGTCCTTTTCCCTCTTTTCTTAAACTCGCTCTCTTTCGAAGCAGAGAACGGGTCAGGTCAGGGTGTAAGCCTTCTTCTTCGTTGATCGAGATGCTCTCTACTCCGCGAAGTTGCCCTTTTTCTTTTCCCATGGCCCCTTTCAACAGTAACTACTCCCTTTTCATATTTTTCCCTGGGCCCCAAAGGCCTGCAATTTTTTTCCGGGACAGGAATTGCTTCCCTGGTGGTCGGCGAGCTTACCTTGCTCTTCTACGCCTGCTCTGTCAGGGCTATCTCTGCTACGGGGGCTTTTTGATGATGCGATTTTTTCGTCCCACCCCTTCTTTCCCTGTGTAGGCGGAGCTCGGTACCCCTTCCTCACCAGAGGGCCTTCTTCCTTTCTGCTTTCAGCTTCCGTGTCCCCCGCCAGGTCCTGAGATAACGTCTTTGATTTCCTTGCCGGCGGCAGCATTTTTGTTGGCAGACAGGTAGCGCGGCCCCCCTTCCTCGCCGCCACCGGCCTTTCGGGTAATCCCCAGTTAGCCCTCCAGCCGGCTGATTGCTCTTTCCTCTGAGGGAGGATGAACCCTTCCCAGTCCGGGTCCAGGCTCTCCTCGGCCTCCCTTCTGCCTCTCCTCTCAGTGGTTGCACGAGCAATCTTTTTTTTGTCATAAGCAACGATGACGGGACGGGCTCTTTTTGTCCACGGCGTCAACTGCTGCCCTGCACTTGCGTCTCCGAGGTACACTCATGCTCTGTATATGGTACGGCTAGGTACCGCAGTCCTTCCACAAGGCCAAGGCCAATCCTTTCCTCTTCGATTCCTTTTTCGCCGCGCAAAGGCCCAGCGGATCTCTTGCAGCGATCACCGGCAAGCCCCCTCGTGAGCCGCGGGAACAGGCCTCTACTCCCCCACTATCACCTTCCGGACGGATAAGACTGGGTGCCCGATGGGCAGGGGTCAGACACCTTTTTTCTGCTCGCGGGAAGCGAGCTAATTTTCCCCTAGTCTTTTTTACCGGTTAATTTCAGGGGGGCGGGGATCCCCGGTTGTTCCATTGGGGGCAGTAGAAATTTGCTCGTTTTCACTCTTCCCGCCACCAGGCCCACTTCCAAGGGGCTTTTCTGTGGCAGGGAAGTACACCGTGCGGGCTTTTTTCCTTCTCTATATTTTCCTCCTAATAAGTTGTTGTTTCGCCTTTTTGGAGCCCGCACGGTGTGACGGCCTGCAGTCGGGTTCCCTCTCCCCGACACTTTCCTTTTTTGTCCCGGTTCCACGAGGAAATGTTCTTCCTTTCCGTGGATGACCGGGGGGTTACGGGGTTGATTCCAAGCTCCGGTACGCGCCTTCTTCTGATGTCGCTTCGCGAGCTATCTCGCCAAGCTGTTTTTTTTCCTTCTAGCCAGCATGGTACACAAAACAGGATGATCCTTTTTCTAGTGATCGCGGTCGCCGTTTTCTTTTTTTTTGCCCTTGATCTTGTTCGCTCACGGAGGGCCGCTGCGCCTCCTTCGCAATCATAGGGAGGGTCGGGACCTTCCTTTGGATCACCAGCGATTCGGTGGCCGGTCCAGCTCTCCTATCAGTCCATTCGGGAGGATGTAAGTAACTTCTCTTATTATAGAGGTACAAAGCCGGCTCTCTTTCAGGCCCGCCGGATGGCCCTTCTTGCCTGTCTCGCTCGTGTGCCCATTTTTCCCGGATCGCATGAAGGCCGCGCTTTTTTTTCTTCTGGAAGTGCTCGTGAAAAACGGGCCCCCCTTCTTTTTTCCCGGCGAAGAAGATCTACACCTCTCACTTTCACTCTCGCTCTCCCCGTTTGTCGGTGGAGGCTCCCCGGCAGGGAAGAGCTGACTTTTTATTCTCCCTGCTGACGCCGCGAGCTCCTCTCTTTCCCCCTTCTCAGTCGCGCACGACGGGCTGGACCTTGGCGATGTATGGAGGAGCTTTTTTTCCCCGTGGTGGAGGGTACCAGGCGCCTTTCCTTTCTCCGCTGATTACGACGTGGATCTCGCCTCTCCAGAAGGAAGAGCCCGGCTTTCCGCGTAGTAACGATGGACGATCTCCCACCCTTTTCCCGGCCCTTCCAGGCGTTGGACAAGGCGCGTTTTTGCTAAGTGTGTAGTTACGGTTTTACTTTTCCATGGATGCGATCGGTCCCCCGAGTCTGGCTTTGCCGATTAAAACGAAGATACGCGTGATCTTCTGTCAACCCCGGACCCTTTCCCCAGGGCGGGATTGTTTTTCCTTCGGTTTTCTTTTTTTCTTCTGCCTGCTCGGAACGACCTGAACGCTCAAAGGATGATAGACCTGCTTTTTGAACCATTTCTTTCACTTCCTCCCTCCGTTATATGGAGGCCAGCGGAACCCCCTGCGAAGCAGTCCTTTACCGCGACCTTCTGTTTGTCCCTGGCCGCCAGGACCTCTGCTGAGTCCAAGTTACGAGGCCTCAGTCGCTGTCTATACCGGCCTTTCGGCGCCTACCTTGGAAGGACGTATTCGTGTCCTTCAACAGCAACCTCGCGGTCTGCCCCCCGCGCGCAGTCTCTCTCTTCGAGGAGGCCTTTCTCAGCGGTCTTTTTTCCCATTTGCCAGCTTGTTCGCGGTCCTAACCAAGCGCATTTTCCAGTTCGCCCCAAGCTGCGCTCCACGCCCGAATAAATCACCCTTTTTCGAAAAGGATCAACCTTTTCTGAAGCAGTTCCGTTCCCTTCTTATCCCCGGTGTCCCGTTTCATGGGAAGACCCCTCAGGACAAGGACGAGCCCGCCGCTTCCTCCCTCCCTCAGTCACCCTGGACCTCGGGGCGGGTGTCGTCCCCCCCCATATTAGTATTGAGCGTTACCCTTCTCCGAAACGGCCCAGGGCATGGAGGGCCGGCCTCCCAAGGCCCCTCCGTTATGCTTCCCGCCGCCGCCCGGCGCGGATTCTTTCGGAATTAGCAAACCTTTCTTGCCTCGGTCGTTCTCCCCTTTTGGTCCTCGTCCTTGCAAACCAGCTTTTGGCATGTGAATCATGTTTTCCGCGACCAGTCCGTTTTCCCTTTCCTTTTTCCCCCCCACTCTTCACGGCGAAGAGCCTCATTTCTTCTTCAAGCCGGGAGAGGCTGGTTCCCCCGTGGTAGATTCTTTTCCCTTTCTTTCTTTGATCTCCAGAAAGTTTGAAAGCCGCGACTTGTTTTCTTGCTCTTCTTCGATTTTTCTCGATTTTCATGCATGAGGGTTGGGTCCGGGCGGAAACAGGTTCGGATCTTTTTGGTCCTGGAGGGAGATGCCGAGTCCTCTGGCAGCAGCGACTGGTTCAGGTTGAGGTTTTTTCGATTGCCCGACCGCAGCCTCCCTTTCGCACAGTGCGAAGGGACT
>Ga0179593_1720422_pt1 | contig 17882 bp, 34 predicted proteins | sample CZODoug2_1_08_16_FD_185931 | JGI IMG/M metagenome (GOLD analysis project Ga0179593, IMG submission 185931) | Vadose zone soil fungal communities from Angelo Coast Range Reserve, California, USA - CZODoug2_1_08_16fungal (PacBio error correction) | ecosystem: Environmental > Terrestrial > Soil >... | reverse complement strand
GCCTCGACTATGTGGTTCCACTTTTCTTCTTCCTATGATTTTTTTCCCCCTTCCGTGGCATCGTTGTGCTTTTCCCGATTCTCCTTGGCAATCATTTTCTTCTTCCCCTGAGCAGGTACTTTTTAAGCTTACTCGTGTACACTTTTTTTTTGAAATAGACCCCCTTTTGGAAGGCCCCCCTTTTTTCGTTTAGGGGCGTTCAGGGGCCAGTTTCTCCTCGCCCCCCCCGAGCTTCTTCTTTTTTTGAATTCTTTAGAAGGCTCCTTTCCCCGTGGATTGTCATTCCCTTTTTTCGTGTTCTTGGCTTCTCCCACAAATTTTTTTCCCCTTCCTGTATTTTTTCTTTTTTCACCTTTTCTGGGGCCGCTGGGGGGCTCTTTTCTGCGTGTTAAATGGCTTTTTTTCCCCCTTTGGCTTTCCCTTTTTTTTTATGAGCCCTCCCCCCGAACCCCTTCCCCCCTCTTCCCCCTTCCCCAGGCCCTTTTTGTGTTGTTTTTTTTGCCTTTTAAACTTGCTTATGGCCCAGGTACTCTTCCCCCAAAGGTCCTCCGCCCTCCGATTTTCCCTTCTTTTTGTCGATTCTCCCAATTTTCTCCCTTCGAGTTTGGCGCCTTGAGTTTTTTTTCCCTTTCCCTCTTCAACGGCCTTTTTTTTTTCCGTTTTCATTCCCCTCTGTTTCAGCCGGCGCTGGCCTTCCTTGGGTTTTCTTTCTTGCCCTGTTGTCCGAAATCCCGTTTTTTTTCCTTTTTTTCAATATGTGATCATCCCAACGTCTTTACTTGGTTTTCCCCTTTGTTCTTTTTTTCGACGCTTGTGACCACGCCGACTTTTTTCACTTTCCTCAACAGCCCTTTGTTTCTTGCTTTTTTTTTTCCCCATCTCTTGGGTAGGACGGGTTACAAGCTTTTTTTCACCCCTTTCCCAGCGTCCCTTCTTTGTTGACGCTGGGGCTTTGAGCTTTTTTCTGATGAACTCCTTTACCCTCGTAGTTTTCAGCTTTGATTTGGACTCTTTTGCCTGTCGTCGTTCACCCCATTTTGTTTTTTTTTTCCTTTTTCTGTTTTTCGTATCCCCCCAAAAGTTTTCGAGCACTCATTGGTTTGTGGAAACGAGATCTGGCCCCAACATTTTTACGGGTTAGGACCTGATCTTTTTTGCGTTTATGATATTTTGATGACCTCCTTTTCCAAGTTTAGCTGGCTTTCTAATTTCGCGAGACTGGATCCTGCGTTATTTGGGCCCACTTTGATCACCCTTTTGTGCGGAATCCCCTTTTGTCATCTTCCTGCCGAACCTCCTTTTTTTTTCTCTTTTTTTTGGTGCCCTCCTCCCATACCTCTCTTCTGGATCAACCCCGTCCAACGCTCCCCTGGGCTTCGTTGCATTCTTTCCCTTTTTACGTTTTTCTCTTTCTAGGAAATTGACCAGCTATTTTTTTCAGTGCCCCCCGGGTTTTTTTCTTTTTTTTGGTTTTTTTCGCCATCTGTCGAAGAAGTTTTTCACCCCCCCCATGGCTCTCTTCTTCTTGTCCCGTCTGGATGTCTTCCCGAGAAGCACTTTGATGACAAAAGGTTTTTCCCTTGCCGTCCTCCCCCCCCCCATATTTTCCCCATCCCCAGTTCTGGTTCTTTTTTTTTTTCTCCCTTCTTCAAAATTTTGTTAAGGTCCCCGATCTGCATCTTCTGGCCATCTCCTCCCCCGGTTTCGGGGACTTCCGCACCGTCCCTTTTTTTTTTTTTTTTTTTGTGCATGCAGCTGCGATCTCTTCTTCTTCTGAGCTCGTTTTCAGCTGTTTTGCGTTTGACGAGTTTTTTCCCGGTTGTCCAGGTTTTTTTTTTTTTTGATCCCTCTTGCGTGTTGCAGAGATTTCTTTCGTGTGCTTTTGGTGGAGATTTTTTTCGCCCCTTTTCCACGCCCTTCAACGCGTCCCCCCGAAGTTTTTTTCGGTTTTTTTTTTTTTTCCTCCTGCGGTGCGCTCAAGCGTGGCTTTTTTTTTGGATTCCCCTCTTTTGAGTTTTTTTTTTTCTCCTGGTGGGTTTTTTTTCCCTCGAACTCGAGTTTTTTTTTTTTTTACCCAGCGCCGTTCTCCCCAGGTTCCCATCGTGGCCTCAGGTATCTGGCGCCCATGCCTTTTTTTTTCCGGTTTTTCGTCTCTTGGATTTTTCCCCGCCAGCAAAAGGTTTTGGTGTTCTTTTATCTTCTGCTAATTCATTTCGGGTTTTTCCCCGGTTTTTTCTGAAGGCTTTGCAAGGCGTTTTTGGCTTCTTACATTTTTTCAACGTTGTTTTCCCTCTTTTTTTTTTTTTAACGATTCCTTCATCTCGAACGCCGGCCTTTTTACACTTATCCTTTGCCCAGGTTCTTTCGATTTTCGGTGACTTATTCTCGGTCCAAAACCCTTTTTTTGCTTTAGAACCCTCCAGTGGGATCCCCGATCCCTTATTGGCGTTGTTCCCTTCTCCGAAGTCTGCAAACTTTCGGGTCTCGCTCTTTTTTTCGGTTTTTGTTGACTCAGGTTCTTTTTTTCCAATTCGCTGCAGCCAACGCCTTATTTTTCTTTTGACGCTCTTTTTTTTCTTAGTAATTTTTTCCAGGTTTTACCGGCGTGTTCGCACTGGCCCCTTTCTTTTAAATTCCCACGTCGTGAGTTAGCTTCTGTCCGGCCCCTTTTCTCCACCGCTCGTTCTTTTCTTTCTACTTTTCTCGAACTCCGACCCGACGTTTTACTGAAGAACCTCGGGCTTTGCCGGGACTTTTGTACGCCCCTTTCTTGAAAATTTTTCCGGGGGCCTTTTTTGCCTTTTTTTTTTCTGCAACGCGGCGCTGTTTAGTTTTTTTTTTTCGTGGTTCCGCCCTAAGAAGTTTTTTTTTGGTTTCCCGTTGATGCTTGTCCATACACCGTTAACGCCCTTTCGGGACGTCTCCTTTTTTTCTTGGTAGTTTTTTCTGATCGCTGCCTTTTCCTCATTCAAGTATAACTCATCCGCAGAGCTTGGCCCTTGTTTTTGACATCCTCTTTTTTTATTGTTTTTTTTCCTAGGCTTTCGTCGCTTTTGCGGAATTCTCACCGCGGTTTCCCCTCGGGGCCCGACGAGTCCACCCGGTTGTTCTTTTTTTTTTTGGAGCTTTTTGAAGTCTTTTTTGACCGTCGGAGACTTTCTTTACTCCAACTCCAAGATTTTTTTTTGGCCTGGAAGGGCGATCCCTTTTATGGCCCCAAATTCTTCCCTTCGCAGACTTTCCAGCTTTTTTTTCTCAAACTGGTCGGAAGTGCAACCATTTCTATCTTTCTTAATCCTTTTTTTTTTTTGTGGTTCTCGCATGCATTTTTGATTAGGCTTCTTCGTTTAAGTTTTATACGCAAATTCTGTGGTTCGATTGGATGCGAAAGTAGATTTCTGGTTCCTGAAGTGACCTTGTTCACCTTAATTTTTCTCCCCAATTTTCCACTCTGGGAATCCGGCACTTCACGGCCTGCTTTGGTACCCCTTGTTTTCATGTGCCGAGTTTTTTTTTTACTCCTGGCCCACGCCATTTTTCATCGGACGGCGTTTGTCCGCCCAGGCTTTCTTTTTTGGTCGAGTCGCTTGACCGCTTAGTCCTTCTTTCTGTCTGAACGTATGTTTTTTTCCTCTCGTTGATTCCCCCGGGGAGTTTTGCCCCCACCGCACTTTGGATTCTTTCCTTCGCATACTGGGCTTCCATTTTATTCAAACCCTTGTGCTTTGGACGACGTCTCCCATCTACGATTCTAAGTACAGGGTCTCATGCGGAATCCTCTCCTCTTTTCCGGAAGTTGGATGACCATTGCTTTGGACGCTTATTTGGTTTTTTTGTCGAACGGCGAACCTTTTTCTTTATTTTTTGCCGGTCCCGTTTGTTCGGATTGTTTTTATCATTTTTTTTTTCTTTTTGCGTTCATTTCGCCTCTGGAACCGCATTTTTTTTCGTCTAGTTTTTCTTTTTTTTTTTTTTTGTTTTTAAGTGGTTTGCGTCACTCTCGTAAGAGATTTTGAATACCTTGTTTTTTTTTTTCCGAGTTTCGTTTAGGGTTCCCCCCCCATTTTTTACAACGGGTAATATCGTATTTGGCTCAGGGTTCCTTCACTTAGGAATCCATTTGAGCGTCTACTTTTTTTTCCCCTGTACTTTTAGATGAGTCTAAAAGCTCCTTCGCGACTGCCCCTTTTTTTTTTTTTTTTTTCTTTCGGAGGACAAATTGGATTTACTTTGTTCTAACGACCTTTTCGTATCCGTTTGCTTTCGATCCTCTTTTAGTATTTCCCAGGGCTTCCCAACAATGTTTTTTTGAATTCCTAAACGTTTTTAATCCGGCGTTCTTTTGAACTGGGAGGTGTATGGTATTCTTTGCAGTTTTTTTTTTTTCTCACACTCCTTTTGCTGTTCGAATTTTTGCGGCCACCTAAGTGACCCTTTTCCAACGCACAATTCTCCCAAGCTCGCCTTTGGAGTTGGAAAGATTCACCAAAACTGTGGGTCGCTGGTTCTTCCGCGGTCTTTCCTTGATTGTTTCCCCCAACCCGTTTTCGAGAGATTGAGTAGCGATTCCTATCATCTTTTTTTTTGGTTCGCAACATTTTTTCCCTTCACAACCCTTACGGCACGTTGGGTTTTTTCGGACCTTTTTTCTGGTCCCTCACCTGATTTCCGACAACCCTCGGAGACAGAAGATTTTTCCAAGCAAATCCGATGACTCCGAAACTTGCAGCTCTTTTCTATCTTTTTGTTTTTTTGTTGTTGTCGAAGGATCTCTTTTCCAACCATTTGACCTCCAGTTATTTCCTGCTTTTTCCTGGTTTTCTTCCAACCGGTGCTGTACGTCTTTTTTTTCGCATGGCCATTTTTTTTTTCTCCTGGTTCAATGTTTTTTTGCGTCAGGCGTTAGTACTTTGCGATCTCGCGGGGGCTTTTTTTTTCTCACATCCTCGTCGAGTGATTTTTTTCTGGTTTCATTCCACCCCTTTTTTTTTGCGACTATGAGTACCCCATTTTTAGGTCTGACTATTGTTAGAGTTTTTTCAGGTCCGGGCTTTTCGTGGCACAAGGTGCCCCTCGGAATTTTTTTTCTTGGCGCAAGTTCTTTTTGTTTGAGGACTTCCATCTTTCACACTGCCCCTCGGGTTTTTTTGGATCTTAAGTCTTTTTTTGTGGGACCCTGGAATACCTCAGTCGAGGTCAGGACCTGAGGTTTTCCCCCTTTTTTCTCTGGTACGAGCTTTCGTGCGACTTTTTTTTTTAAGGTACAGTGAAGGTTTTTTCTTTTTTTCGCCCAATTTTGAACTTCCTTTTCCCAACGCGGTGGTTCTGAACATGGGTTTTTTTTTTCAAGTATTGCCTGTCTTTCCTCAAGTGGAGGGGTTTCAGGCCCGTACCGAAAGCCATCCCCGGTCTTGACGTAGTCTTGTTTTTTTCCTTTCCCCCCACGGTCCGTCCCCCCTCGAGACCACCGGATGGAGAGCGTGCTGCTGCGGACGTGGCCTTTCCCGTCCCACTTCCAGCCTTTAACTTGCAACACCCTGCTACTTCCCCTTTCTCCAGGTCGCCGTATAAGTTTTCTCCTTTGATTTTTCATCCCCCTTTTCACTTCTTTTTGCAATTCTCGGGCCGAGCTTGCCTGGATAAAGTTCCCCCTGCCCCCCCGCGTTTAATGTCCTGGTAGATTTTCTTTAAACTTTTGGGCTGTAAGGCGGTATTCTTCCCTCTACCTTCGGTGGGATTTGTTCGTCCCCACACTGCAGGGTTTTTTTCTTATGATCCCTTTCTTTGACGGCGTTTTGTAGTCCCGTGCACTCCCTTTTTTGGCGATGCGGCCCCCTACTTTTTTTTTGAGAAGAGTGGGGCTTTTTTTTTTCGAATCCACGACTTTTCGGCCGAGTTTTTTTCTCAGGGTTTCCCCTCTTGGGACTGGCCAGGTTTGTCTGGATGCTTTTCCCCCCTAGGCGCGGTTTTTTTTTCCCCGAGTTGTTTCAAAGTTAGTGAGGCCTGGGATTTCCCATCTAAGTTGTAGTTTTTTTTTCGAGTGACCCCCCCGCGCTTCTTTTCTCATGGTATTTTGATGGCCCTGTACGATTTCATCCTTTTTTTTCAACGTGGCGGCTGTCTCCACTGTCTTCCTAGCTCTCATCATATTTTCCTCAATTGTTTTTTTTTTTTGATCCCTTGACCTTTTTTTTCCTGCGTTCATGTGCAGATTATTTTTGTGGTCTGTCCCCCCGATCACGTCCCCCGCCTTTAGTTTCGGTGTTTCACCGCTCCACGGCTTACCGCCAAAACTCCTCCCGCTTTTAGTACCGGATTTTTTCCGGTTCTTTTTGCAATCAAAACCCCGTCGTTGTCGTGCTCTTTTGACGTCTCAAACCCTGGGCCGGTCCGGTTTAAATTTTTTTTTGACTTTCCCACCCCTTTGGGTTTGGCTTTTCGTTTCTTTTTGGTCGTTAAGTTTCGAATTTTTTTCTCGCTCTTTCGTAACTTTTTTCGAGGACACTTCACTGGCGTCTCACCACCTACCTTTTCGCGTCCCCCACAAAAACCCAGCCGGCAGTTTAAAGTGTACCGACACTACTTTTTTCCGCGAATCGTGTCTCCCTTCCCCCTAAGTTCCCAGCTCCTCTGTTAGCGCTTAAATCATTTTTTTTCAAGCACGACCCCCTTTTACTTGCAGGTGATAATGTTTCACCTGCCCGCCCTCCTGCTGCGCAGGTTTTGGTTACACTTTTTTTTTTTTTTTTCTTTGGGTTCTTTTCACATGTGCATGTGGTTCTCACACCGTTCTTTTTTCGCTTTCGGACCCCCCCAATTCGACCCGTTGTGGGTCGTGTTTACTCGTACTTTTTCGGATTTAACGCTAACTTCTTTTTTCTCTGGTGCTTTTTTTTTTTTTTTTTCCCAACCAAATCGTTTTTTCCGGGCCCCGTGGTTTTTTTCTTCGTTATTTCTTTCCACAACGCCTGGGTGATCGAGGATTTCACCTCTTTCTTTCTAGAACTGAGACCCCCTCGCCCTTTGGGGTTGAGTCGGAAAGGCCCCATTTTTTTGGTTGAGCTTTTTCTTTCTCCAGGTTTTCCTTTTTGAGCGCAAACGGTCTTTTCCGAGAATTGCTGGTGACCTCCGGCACAGCATTTTTTTTCTATCTAGATGTACAACTCCTGACCTTATTCGTACTCTTCAATTTTGCCCTTTTTTACCCTCCCCCAACGCAGATTCTTTTGCCCAAGACCACTCCTTTCCTCCATCTTTTGGGGTTTCATGGGTCCAGATCTTTTCACGGGGTAAGTTTTCCCACGTTCTTCCAAAGAAAAGTCTTTTCGATTTTCCTTCCTTGTAGGGGCCCCCATGTTCCCTGGCGTGGTTGGTTCTCCATCACCCCGTAATCTTCCCCCTTATCCGTCTTTTTTCAGCTTTTCGCGTTATTTGACTTTTTGGTCCCCCTACCCCGTCTCCAAACCCCTCGTAGGACTCCTTTTTTTTTGGTCCTTGGGCGGAAAGGTCTTCACTTGCAGACACCTGATGTTCCGTTCCTTTCCGCCCTTTTTTCTCCTTCTGTTATGGATTTCCCACAGTTTGCGAGGTCCCTTATGGACCTCTTTTTTTTTTTACGCTTCCTTCCTGTGCATTTCTTTCTCTCCTTGTTGTCTCGATTTCTTACTCTTCTTTTTTTCCCCAGCGCCTGATTTGTTTTTTTCCTGGACCAACGTGCGTTTGCGGTGGTCCTTTTCGGTTGTTTAGCGCCCCCCAACTGTTCTCCCGGCATCCATCTAAGTTTTTTCCATGTTGTTTCCTTTTTCTCAGGTTCAGTCTTTTTTTGTTAGCTCATCCTTGCGTGAGAGCTGTGGTTTTTTTTTTTTTCTCGGTTTCTTGTTTCTTTTTTTCCCCCCCCATTTTTTTGGGTTTCCCGGTGCCCTTTTGCCTCCCTTGAGCTTGGGGATTCTGGGCGTTTTTTTTGGTGTCTTTTTTCTTGCCCCCTCCTCCCCGCATTTGGTTTCTTCATCCGAAGATTTTTTAGATTCTTTCCTGTCCTCTTCAACTTTTCCAGCTCGACCCTTCATTTTCCCGTTTTGACTAGCTTTTCCTTTTTCTAGCTCGTTTTCTGTTTGGCCTCGAGGTCCATCTTTGTCAGCTTCTAGATTCACTCCCCTCCTGATCGTGTGAGACTGGGCTATAGTCCCTCCCCCTTTTACCCCTTCTTTCCATTGATGAGTGCAAGTTCCCCTTTTTCCTTCACGTCTCCCATTTTCCCTTAAAATATCCTGTCCTCCGGTTTTTTCACCCATCGCCCTTTTCCTTTTGTTCCGAAGGTGCACCTGCTCGCACTCCTTGAATCCTCTTATTTCTTGCCGACTTCTCTTTGTTAGCCCCCCTTGTTCCCATCCATTTACTCCCGTGGTCCCCCCCTCGTCATTGGCGATCGGTGCGCCAGTTCATAAAACCTTTCGCCTGCCCAGATTTACACTTTTTTCCATCTTGTGTGATTTCGGGTACTTTTCTTTAAATTTTTCCCCCTGCAGTCTTTTTCCTTTTTTGGCATCCTTTTGCTTTAGGCCGGGTGGGTGCTTTTGTTCGCAACTTTTCGATTCTAGTCTGCTGACGCTTAGATCTTTTGAGTTTCTTTTCCCGGTTTTTAATCGTCTTATGATGAACTTGGAGTCTCTTTACATCAAGACTGTTTGGTAGTTTCTTATTTTCCAATGTACCGTCTCCATAACTTTTTTCCTCAATCCCCCCCTCGTTGAATTCGACCCCGATTACCATTTTTTTTGTTGGAACTTAAGACTTTTCTCTTTTCGGACCTTCTTTCTAGTTTTCGTCCCGAGGTTCCTCCGCTGAAACTCCGTAGGAATGCTGTCAAGGCTTTTGAAGTTGGAAATCTTTTTTCCCCTTGAGGTCTTTCGTCACTCTTGTTTTGGTAGGAAAACTGGAGTATTGGTGTTGATTTCTATGGGACTCCCTCTGGTGGGACCCATTGGGCAAGGGCCGGTGAGGACCCACCTTTTGTGTCGATTTTTTTTTAGAGATTTTGAATGAACTTTACCCCGTGAGAATATGCCGCCCTGAAACATCGTCCCCCTCTGTCGGTCCAAACCCATTATTTTTGCAAACTCTCTTGCAACTTTCCTAAACCTGCGCGTGGACGTCTTAAAACTTAGCCTTATTACCCGTGGATTCCTTGCCTCCAGCCTACCTAGGCATATCGTTTTTGAAATTTGCCGCACAATTGACTTTCTCAATGTTTTCGGCGTCCCCCCCCCTTCAAAGTTTGCAGCCAAAGGGTTTCTTATTAGTGTTGTTTTCTTGTCTATTTTTTCCTTTTTTTGTGTTTTTTTCTGGAATCCCTACCACTTTTTTCTTGCTTCTTCTTGCACGACACCCAAGTTACCTCCCCCCTCGTGCCAAAAACTCTATTGAACAGATCTTCTTTTACTTCTTCCCGCACCTTTTTAACCTTCCCCCTAGCCTTCTAAGACCTTTACAGGGTTCCGCTCTCCCCTTATTAGATTCTTGAGCCCCTTCCTTTGAAGTTCCGCTCTTAAACCCTGAGACTTTTCCTCCTATTCCCCAGCTTCCCCCTTTTTTTCGCGTTTGTTCTTCTCTCCCCTCTGATCTGCTTTCGACTTCTGGTTAGACTTTTCTCCTGTTTTCCGCGGGAGTAAGAACGGGGCCAGTTCCTGATCGATTGCTTTCTTCACTGATCCACCCTCCTTTTTGTCCAATTTTCGTATCACCCCCAGTGCCCCGGACTTTGCTCCTTTGCGGTTTAGAGGACCGGAATCTCCCATCCGGATTCATCCTTCCCTCTCGTTTCCCCGTTCCTCTGGTTTCCACTTTCCCCCGGAAATCTACTTGGTCCCCCCCCTTTTTTCATTTGGTAGTTCCTTTTTTGGGCCCTCCAAACAGAACAGCGGCCAGTTTTTTCTTTTTATTTAGGGGAAGTTCTCTACTTTTCGCCTTTTAGACACCGCTCCTTTTTTTTTTTATTTCTCCTTTCCCAGTTCTTTCTTCTTTCTGGTCCGTCCGGTTCTTTTTTTTTTTTCCCTAACCCTGCTGGTTTTCCGCCCGATTTCTTCACGAATCTGAAATGACTCAATTTTCCGATTTGATTAACAATATAAATTTTTTCCCAAGTCCCTTTCAAATTTCCCTTTACGATTTTTCCGATTTTGAACTGCGACCGTTTTTGAATCGGGTTTTCCCCTGTGGCTTCCCTAACACTTCTTCCTTCCCAAAGCCCTTTCCCCTTTGACTACTTCCTTGGTTGGAGACCCCCGTCCCCACCTCCCACCCCTCCCCCGCCAATTTAAAAAGTTTATCTCCCTGGAGGGGTACTGTGGGCTACCTGTTTCTGATTCCTTGTCGTCCAACTTTTCGACTCCCCCTTTTTTCCCGAACCCCCTTCCCTCCTCCTAGTTGTTCGTTGCGTGCCCTCTTCCCCCTTTTGCATTTTTTTTTCGGGTCTCCCCAGCTCCGGATTTTTCAGTGCTTTTTTTTTTTCTTTTGCGGTGAGGACAGTTTGAAGGTCCCCCTTCCCACCTTTTCAAGACCCCTCCCCCCCTCGATACAGACTCCACTCCTCTTCTTCTGATGTCAGACGTTTTTTTCCAGGGTCAGTACTTATTTTTTAGAAGTTTCTTCTCTTATTTCTTTTTTCCTTTTTTCCCTCTTGTGTCCCTCCTCTTTCTTCAGTTTGAGTCCTTTTTGGACTCTTTTTTTTCTAAGTGCTTTGATCATTGACCCCATCCTTCTGGGACGCTTTCTCCTGGTGGTCTAGGTGTCTTTCTCAAATTCCAACTTTTTCCGGCTTTTTTTGGGAGTAAGGCATCGGTGAGTTTCTTCCCCCCCCTCCCCTCGGTACTTTCTCCCCCTTTTTGCGTTTTGTCGGCAGGAGTCCTCCCTCCCTCTTTTTCTTTTCATGGAATTTTTCTTTTGAGTTTTTCCTGAACTTGTTGGCAGGCGGCCCTTCTGACCAATGTTACATTTTGGACTCGATTTTCCTGGGTTGTTGGGCGTCACTGTTATTCCTTTTTCTTATCTTCCTGTTTCCCCTGGGCCCGCAAATTTTCTTTTTTCTTTCCTGGGTCAGCTTTCTTGCAGCGCCAGTTCCAGTTGAGCCTTTCCCCTTTTCAAGCGGTTCCTTCTTTAGGCCGCGTCTCGTGTCACTTTTTCTGAAGGTGAGAAATTTTCGTCCCAGCTGCTTTCTCCCTCTCCCTCAAATTTTTTCTTTTGAAGCTTCCCTCCCTCTTCTCTCCCGATACGCTGGCAGTGAAGCCCTCTCTTTCTACAACCTTCGTTTGGCCCTTATTGAGTTCCCTACATTCCTTGTTTAAACAAGTCCTTCCCTTTTGACACTTTTAACCCGAATCCCCCTCCATGTGGCCCTTTCCTTTCTCTGGGGTTTAAAAAATCCCCCTCTTCCGCAAATGAAGCGGTGCGGCGTTCCTTTTTTTCCGTTTTTTTTTCGGCCAAGGTTCCCAGAGAGGGCTACTCCCATCTGAAGTCTTAATTTGGTTGCTTTGGCTCTTTCAGGTCTTTTTTTCTCCTCCTAAACCCTCCATTGTCCACTTTGGCCAGAGTGACTTCTTCCCGGGCACCGTATTTAGACTCCTGATACTCCTTTCCTGACTAACTTTTTCACCACGCCTCCTTAGGTCTTTACCCCATCTGCGTGTTTTTTAGGCATTCTCGCCTGTCCTTCCCCCGCCCACTAGCAACCTCCCTAATTTTTCCGTTCTTCCCCCCGCCGCTTCCTATCTTTTCCTACCTTCTCACCGTAGTTTCCCCTTAGGCCCATTTCCCCCCCTTGAGCTTCGACTCTGTACATTTTGTTTACCACTTGTTTTTTAGTCTTGATTCGGCATTCATACCTTTAATTTTCTCCTCCATTTTTTTTCCCCTCTTTTCTTGAACTGTCTTTTTGACCCCCCTTTTCAAGGTCTGATTTTTCAGCCTTTTTGACAGTATGTATTTCCAGTCAGGGTTTCTCTCAACTGGACTTCGTCATTTGAGTCTTTTCTTTTTGGCCCTGATTCTCTTTGAGGACCCGGTAGGTGCATGCCCGTCCTCCTTTCAGGACCTTGTCTTTGCTCTTCTTTTCCTCTTTCCGAGTTCTTGTACCCTGTAGTAAGTATTTTCCCGGCGATTTCTTCAGGGAGCCTACATTCCCTTTTAGTTCCTCCTTTCAGGTATTTTTTTTTCCCAACATTGACCTTAAGATTTTCTCTCAGTTTTTTTTCTCTTGGAGTCCTCTTTTCTCAGTGTCTTTTTCTGACTTTTCTCATGACTTCACATTTAGTTTGCCCCTCGGCCGTTCCAGTTCTATTACCACCCGAACATTTTTGGTTACCAAGGAGCTTTTTTTTTTCACCTGTTTCTGAACTCCTTCTTCAATCTTGTCTTTAATTGGCCGGCCCCGAAGTTTTAACAATGGCCCCATGTACCTTCGCTCTGTCCGTTTTTTTAATTGCCCCCCTTCTTTTCCGCTTCTTACTCTTAGTTGCCCTTTCCCTAAGCCTCAAGACCTCCAACTTTTCGTCGTGGGTCATTCTTTTTCAGGTCTCCCCCTCCTTTTTGTTCTTCTGCTTTTTTCTTCGTTAACTTTCTTCCTCGTGTTGATCCGTTTTTGGTTTGCCTTCCCCTCAAAGTTCACGCCCTTTTTAAAACCTCAGGAGTATCCAGGATCTCAGCCTTAACTCTTCTTTTTCAGATCTTTACCTTCGACTTTTTTCTACGCGTTTTCCCACTTAATCGTCGCCTCTCCTCCTTCCTGAGTCTGATTCTTCCCCCCCCTTTCCGGCTTTACATTTCCTTTGCCGAAAACACCGCTGGTCCCCGATTTTTCCGGTTCGCAATTTTTCCACGGTCCGTTTGGTCCCTTTTAAAGTCTGGCCTCTTCTAGCCCCTCTATTTTTTCCAACTTTTGGAAAACGGTCCCGGGCGATTCTCTGACTCAATTTCGTTTCTTTTTTTCCCCTGTTTCCCCGATGGTTGACCTGGCTTTGCGTCTTCCACCCTTCTTCTTTTTAGTTCGCTTAAAGTGTTCACTTCTTTTGCTCGGGGGTTTTCCGAGTTTTTTTCCCCAACTTCCGGTAACAGCAACCTAGGCTTTATCCCCCCCCCCAGGCCTCTGTTAGATTTCCTTGTTATTCCTTTGTCATCAGTTTTTTCACCGTTTGGAAAGAACAAAGATTTCCTCTACCTCGACGTTTGTGTCTTCTTCGTTTCCCCCTTGGCAATTGGTGAACGAAGTGAAGTTTCTCCTAGCCCGCTTTTCCCTCCCCCTCCGTTTTTCAGCTTTTTTTTGCTTTTTTTTTTCATTTCCCCCTTGTGGAGTCGAGATACATCTCTATACCTCCCCCCAAGCTGCGTGACTGGCCCCTTCATTTTTTTTCTGTGTGAATGAGTTGAGCCGTTTCCCTCCCTGACTGGCACTAATTTTAGCTTTTTTCTCTTTTCTTCCACCCTCTCCTCGATGTTTTGCTTTTCGCAGTCCCGCACTACGTCCTCCCACCTTTTTTTTTCTTTGTTTCCAAGGCGATTAAATTCTTTTCACAAATCTGCAGTTTTTCCGCTTTTTTTCTTTGCCCACAGATGGACCATTTTGTCGTCCTCAAGGTCTCTACGTGGCCCCCCATTCCCCCCCTAATTTTCGGGTCAACCAAGATCTTGCTGGCGCGGGTATGTTCGTTCTCCGGCCGTCCGTCGCACGCCTTTTTCAGGCTTCCCACAGATTCTTCGAGCCACATAGTCGTCATACATCTTCTTGAGTGTGGATTTGGTTTTTTTTTTTTTTTGACCTTGGAACTCTTCCCGACCCATGAGTTTCTCTAGTCTTTTCTTCCCCAAAGCCCCCCTTCTGAATCTTTCCGCACGAGTTTTGCAGTTTTCTCTACTTTTTTCCTTGCATGTTCTGTTTTTTTTTTCTTCTTTCAGCTGCTGCACCAGAAAGCGTTGTTTGCGGTCCTGAGTTTTGTGTCCACCCAGCTTTTTTTTTTCCCCGAGTTCCGTTTTTCTTCGTATTCATTCCCGGGTTTTTAGTCTTTGCCGCCCTTTTTTTTTTCAAGCCCCCCCTCTAACCTTATTTTCGATGTGTTGGCTTTTTTTTTGCCTAGGTGCGTGTTCAGGCCGTGCGTTTTCAAGTCCTCCCCCTTCTTTCCGGGAACGACTCGGTTTTTTTTTTCCCCAGAGGAGCTGGTTGGTTTCTTTTGACACTACACTAGTTCTTTTTTTTTGGACATGTTGGATCTGAGGGCAGGACCCCCCCTTTCTTCGTGGCCCTCCCCTTGAACCCTTTTTTCTTTTTCGGTTCTTCCCCCAATCGCCTTTGTGGGAGTTTTGGAGTCCTGTAGTCCTTCGGTCTTTTCTGAGCCTCCCCCCCTCGCCCATTTCCCCTTTTTTTTTTTTTGTCTTTTACAGGTCTTTTCTTTCTGTTTTTTTCTTTTTTTGACTTCCTTTCTCCAGCTCTTTTCGTTCCTGTCCCTACGGTCAAGGGCCGCTTCATTTTTTTTCAGCGTTTTGATTGTTGAAGCCCAAGCGTGACCTCTTTTTTTTTTTTTTGATTCTGACGGGCCCTCTTCTTTCCCCTTTCTTTTACCCGCTTTTTGGAGGTCTGTTCTCGCAGTTTTTTACCCCACCATTGATAGTGCCGTCTTTCTTTCCGGTCAGTTTCCTTCTTTCCAACCACCTCTCCTCTTTTCTTCATTTTGATTTTCAGAAGTATGGATCTTTGCCATTCCCTCAGTCTCACCAATGTTTTTATTCAATCTCCGGCCCCTCCCTCTCCCAGAATCCCGGCGCTCTATAAGACTCTTTTTGGGCCTTGTCCTTTTTTTAACCCTTTTCTGCCTTCTAACCATCAACTTTTTTTTCTGGGACGCTTCCTCCAATTTTGCATCCCTTTTCTCTCTGTAAACCATCGCTTTTTCAGCACCTTCTCCAAGGTAGCATGGGCCGTCTTTTCCCCCTTGATCTTCTTCCTCGTATTTTGGAAATTAAAAACTTGTTTCGTAGCTCCCTCAGATTCTGACTTTTCAGACACCGACAAGTGTCTTTTTTTCCCCTCCCGAAAAGGTCATTTTACCCCTGTTTTGGCTCACCCTCTTCGCGTCCTTCCCACTTCTCCTTGTCGTCTTCCCATTATTCTGGGTTTTTGCGCTCAGGCGTTTTTCACTTTTCCTAGAGGGGAGCTTTCTTCATTAGTGGTTTTTTTTTTTCAGCGCCGCGTTCCTTAATTCGACTAACTAGGGCTTTGAGGTCTTCTTTTTTTTCCTTCATAAGCTTTTTCCCTGTTTTTTTTATGATATTCTTTTCCGTTTCTTTTCCTTTGTCCCTTCTCTTTTTCTATCGAAATGATTTAACCCCCGTGAGGGTCATTCTACGTTCCTATACTCCCTCATCTTGCTTTTCGAGTCTCTCTTCCATTTTTCCCACCTTCCTCCTTTTTCGATCTTTTTGGTTTTAGCTGCAAGAAGGAGTTTTTTTCTGTTCCCCCCTCTGGCCGGGGTGAGGCCTCGATAGTAAACCGGAGATCTCTTCCCCAGGTCCTCTTTTCATTCTTTCTTCCCTTTTGGGCCCCGGGTGTGCGAGTCCCCTTGCCTTCAAATACTTTTAGAGGGCTGCGCCAGGTGGTATAGAGCACTTTACCCCCTTTTTTCCTGATGTTGTACTGTTTCTCTCCGCTCCCTTTTTCCTTATTCGAAGTCATCCCCCCTGGAAATTTCTTTGCACCTCTGGCAGTCCATGCCCGTTCCTTCCTCTTCTTGCAATACCCGTTCTGATTTTTTGTCCCTTTTTTTTTCTATCTCGATTTTTCATAAGTTGTGTTTGAGAGCTTTGTTGATCCCTTCCCTGACTTGCAAGTCTGATATGGCTCTTTTTAAACGAGTTTGATCTCTTTTCCCTTTTCGACTTCGTATCTCCAACGCATTCTCACTCCCATATTTCGCCACCTGATTACCCCGGGTACCTTCACTCGAGCTTTTCTTTGTCCAACGGCGTCTACCCGACCACGTTCATACCTTTTTTTCAGTCTCTTTTTAGTCCCCCTCTCTCTGATTGGCCTATTTTGCTCCTCGTTCACAATCTTTTTTTTTTACTCCTGCCTGCTTCTCCGCACCTTATTTCTGGCGATTTTTACCCTCATTTCCGCACCCCTGTTTCCACTCCTCCTCCTTTCCTTCTTTGACACGTCGCAAGCGCGCCCCCCCCTCTCGTGGTTCTGGATGGTACTACTGCGCAGGGCCGTTCTTCTTTCCTTGTTGGCTGCTCTATGTGATGACTTTTTTCTTATTCCCCGAGAAGAGTGGTTTCCATATTTTTGATTGTGACGGCCCTAGGTCACGCCCACCTTCCATCTCCCGGTGCCTGAGTACGCCAGGTCTCTGCCACTCTTCCTCCGTCTCCCTTGCAGCCTTTTCACTTTTAGTTTGCCGACCTAGCACTACTCCAGAAATTCTTTTCGTATGGGCCTTTCGCCTTTCTTTCAGCCCCCCTTTCTGATAGTTCGGCCTTGCCTCCGGGGCCCCGGACAGCGACTCTTTTTTAAGGGCCTGTCGTTTTTTGTTCCTCTTGACGCGAACCCCCCCTGTTCCTTGGCCACTTTCCCACGTTACGCCCCTTCCCCTCTTGATGCTGGAACAGGTTTTTTTCCTCTCACCGGTCCCTCCATGCCTCGCCCTTTCCTTGCTCAGCCGAGCATGGTGATCTATCACTTTGTGGCTAACTGTTAACTTTTCCCATTATCGGGGACGTCTAGCTTTGGCCAATCTACGGCCCTTTAACCTGATTTTTTTTGTTTTTTTGACCTTATTTTCCCCACTAGTCTTGCGGGACGCTCCCTTTCACACCTTTTGTCTTTTGCCTTATTTTCCGTTTCCCCCTGATGGTTTTTGGCCCCGAGGGTTTCACCCGTTTACCCCCTTCAATTAGATGGCCGTTACTCCTTGTTGAACTTTGGCATGTACCCGTCTTTTCCGCCAGGGGCGTTGTCTTTTTCCGGGCACCGTTTTCTTTATTCTTCTCCCCCCCCCTGATGGCAGACCCCGTAAGCTCGGTTTTTTTTCGATTCGTCCAATGCCCAGGTCCTAGGATCCTGGACGGACGCGAATCAAAGGTTGGTTGGACGGTTCCCTTTTCTTGGACGCTGCCCCCGCCCTGTTCGATGTATCCTCTATTAGAGATCAGCTGATCACCTCCGGGCTAAAACTGCGGAGTTTTTCACTCTTAAGCTCCCCGATCACAAACCTTCTGCATGAAGCGGTTCTCATTCGGTAATGCCCGTGTCAAAGCTTCAGGTGACGATTTGGAGGGCCGTTTGCGCGGCCCCCCCCGCATGGACAAGGGGACCTGGCTAAGAGGTGCTTTTGCGGATGGTCTCCTGGGCGGGCAGGATCCCCCCATCACATGCCCAACGGTGCTCCGGTTATGGGACACAAGACAAAACAGGGTACGCGGACCAATCCCTGTGTCCCGTTGAGTCCCGCGGATGACTGGGTTTTTCGCGAATTTCCGGCCTTGGTCGGCCCCCTTCTCAACCTGGTCGTTCGACCCGGGATGGCCCCTTCACCCAACTATCTCGATTTTTTTCGTATTCCGTCCGCCTCTCCCCGCCGCACGCGCATGTCTGCACTTCTGGAGGGGTACTAGACTGAGGAAGGGGACTTCCCACCATGTAGACGTAGGCATCCAACTATCCCAGTGTCTTTCTTTCTTAGGGCGTGGGCTGGGCTGCCCACGTTGCGTGGCCGATGCTACAACTTTTTATTGGGAAGACGCCCCCCCAGATTTTATGTCGAGCTCAGATCTGGCACGTGCCCAGTCGGTGTCTGGCGGAGCTGGACGAGGCCGTCACGCGTCCGTTTTTTTTTTGGTGCAGC
>Ga0179593_1651793_pt1 | contig 17882 bp, 19 predicted proteins | sample CZODoug2_1_08_16_FD_185931 | JGI IMG/M metagenome (GOLD analysis project Ga0179593, IMG submission 185931) | Vadose zone soil fungal communities from Angelo Coast Range Reserve, California, USA - CZODoug2_1_08_16fungal (PacBio error correction) | ecosystem: Environmental > Terrestrial > Soil >... | reverse complement strand
GTTGCAGCAGGTTCCGGATTGAACCCCCCTGGCCCGACCCGGATCGCAAGTTTTTTTCAACAGACGCGACCACTGGCACAACCTTCTTGAGAAAGATACCTCAGCGCCCACTCCTTTTGTTTTGATTCTGGGTTTTTTTTTTTATCAGGGCCCCTTTTCCCTTACACCTATTGGGCCGAAAAATTTCAATACACCGCTGACCAGTTTATTTCTTCGAGGATCTTTCCCGACTATATGGGTTCCACAGCGAATACGGCTTGTAACGTGTACTTCTGCGGCAAGGAAAGCGATTTTGGCCTACAACATAAAAAAGCTCGCCTCTTCGTTCTCCCTCACCCTTCCATCCCTCCCCCCCCCCCCTCCTTTCCTCCTCAACATCTAAGCCAGAGAAGAGCTTTCCATAACCAACTTACGGAAATTAAGACCGATAATGCAAGGAGAACTTCCTCAGGTTTTTTTTCCGTTGAACTATATCCACCAGAACCCAGTTGACGACAGTGGGGCTCGGCTGGTTTGAACTCCATCTATCTACCAAAGCCCTTTCCGCTTCGGGTTAGAATCTCTCCCTGCGCCCCAAAACCCCCCCCCCCCCCCCCCTCCCTCCGTCCCTGGGTGTCCCTACCCGAAACCCCTGTTCCCGGCCCGCCTGCCTGTAGGGGCTCGTTTCGGTCTGCAACTTCCTGGATCCCTGCCGCCCCGCCCGAAACGCCGTATAACAAGAGTTCTTTTTCCTGCCCGAGTTCTCCCATAGATCCTGTCCAATGATCCCCCCCCCAATTTGGCGCCGATTGGCTTCTGTGTAATCGATGGAAGAACTTTAATGGCCTTTCCCCCGATAGACTTTTTCCCAACCCCCTTTCTTCTTCTTGTTTCCCCTCTCCCAACGTACTAGAGGATCATTTTTACCGAAGTGTCAAAAAGAGGATTAATCGGCGACATCCCAAACGCCCCGTGTTCGGGACGATTAGTGTTGTATGAACGTCTTCCCGCTATGCCGCCCCTTCCCGCTCCCGTTCCCTCTCTCGGGGCAATACGCGAAACACCCGGGTTTTGGTATGTCCCAGCCTCTTTTTAATTTTTTCTCCAGAGGTCACTCGTCCCAGCCGTTGGACTACTCCACTTGTCTGCCGTTCCCCCGAGCCCCATAAGGGCACCCTGTTCAAATCCGGCGCATATCGCTAGATACCCCCCCCCCCCCCTGACCTCAACTTTCCAACCCTTTTTGAGAACCCCACGTTTCGACCGCTGACAATAAACCCGTTTTTCGTAGTCCCGAATTTTGATGCCCCGGAACACCCAATCGCGGATTTAGGCCCCTGGCTTTCGGTCCTCAGACTATCACCTCTGGCTCATGAAGTTTTCCCCATTTCGGTATCCGGAAGCGCGTTTAATTGACCCACTTGTCTGGTGAGAATATTTAGTTCTTCTTTTGTCCCCTTTTATCCCCTTGCGCGACCCTTTTACGGCTGCACGCCGGGATTGAAGCAAGCACCAGAGAAGTAACCCTTAGTCCCCCTACTTTTGGCCTTTTCCACGATTTTTTCCCCCTAGGTCTCTAGAAGACCCGCCCTTTTTACCAGCAACCGATTCCCGAGCCGGACCTGCTTTTGATCCCCCCCCACACCAATCCGTTCTGTTTTTTTGAGGGTCTTCTTTTCTTTTGATGCTTCTGTTTTTTTTGCCGGCGCCGCTGTTCATAAGTTGAAGATTTCGCCTATTCCGGTCAGCGACACCCCCGTTGACTTGGCCCCTACTTCTCCTGACCTTTTTTCGTCCCCCCCATGGCCGCCGATAAAGTCCCCCCTCTTTCGCTGACAATAAGGCTTGTGAATATCTGCTTGGTCGATTCCTCTGCCCCCCCGAACCCTTTAGAGCGATACCACAAGAGATAGTCTTTGGGAAACAAGCTCACAGCAGACTCCCCGGCCCCCCCCTTCCTTTTCTTCCCACTATCAACTCGATAAACGATTCAAATGTTCCGCCAGTTTTTTTGGAACTTTCCCTTCCTCCTTTAATTTTCTTTGAAGCTTTCGGAGGACCAGGACAGGGTATTTTAATTCTCCCCTTTTCTCTCACCTCAACCCTTCCCTTTCAATCCATAGACCCTGGAAATCCTTCTAGCTTCACATATCTGCCCGAAGGAAATGAACCTCCATTGATATTCTTTTCCTCATCCCTCTGTTCCCCGTTCGATTCCCCCCACACCGCGGCGTCCCCCCCCCACCCTCCTTCCCCCTCCTCCCCTTTCCTCCTTCTACTTTCCCTCGGATCGCACCTTTCTTTCGGCCAGCCAGTCGCGTCCATCTTGCTTCCCGGCAATCCCCGAGGCCTTCTTCGAAGTTTGCGACCTTACAAAATGTCTTTCTCCTAAGTTTCTTTTCTACGGTTTAGCGGCCTTCATTCTGAAGAATGGTTCCTCACGCGAACAAGCCCAGAATCGCGCTGCTATCGGCGGACTGTTTCTTCAAATATTATATACCTTTTTTCTCCCTGTCCCCCTCTGACGCGTTCATAAAACATTATCTTTCTCCATCCACCGAGGCGGCCGATGACGGCGCTCTCCCTCCCCCCCCCCCTCTCCTTTTATGCTTCAAACCCCAAGTTTTTTGTCCTCCTTAAAGGAGGATCCTTCGGCTCGTCGATCCGCAGGCCTGGAAATGGGAGATTCTGCAGCCCTTCACCCTCTTGTATATTTCCCTTTTCTTGGATCCCGGATTGTCGATTATCAAGAGAGGTGAATCGACTCCAAAGAATGGTTACCGTTGCTTTGTAATCTTTTTCAGGCCCCTAAGAGTTTTATTTAATCAGTGTTAATGATCCCTTGAGGGGCCCCAAATCTTCTATACCCCTAGATAAAAGCCCCCTTGATTTCTTCCCCGTCCGCTCCCTTTGCTAACAAAGAGATTTTTTGTCAATGACTCAATGGGACCTAAGCTTCGTCCTTTCAGTCTTGGCCCTCTTCACCTAGAACCCAAGAAACACAAAAACCCCTCCGTGCCCCCAAATCTGTATATGCTGAATACCTTCCCCCAAGTATGGTGACGCAAAACAGATAGTATTTATTGCCCCCCCCGGAAATGCCACTATGTTCCCCCCTAGTTGTTCAAGTCGAATAAAAAACATTTTTTCCCCCTCTCTCTCCCTTCTCCTTTTCTCCCCCCTTAACGTACATCCTTGTCTGAGTCCCCTGATTCGCGAGTCTTGGCGATCTGCTGCCCGCCCGCTGTTGTTCCCCTGTTTTCCCGTAACCCTTCCTCGGACCCTAAGCCACTCGTCAGATCCGTAAGACCATCGACCCATGACCTCTTCTCCCCCCTCCTTTTTCGACCTGGTCCCTTCCTAAAGACACTGTGTGAAGGAGGCGTGGCGCGGAAATCTATTTCTTATTTCCTTTTCTTGACCTTTTAGATCCTTCATTTTGCATATATATATCTACCTCCTCCTTTTTGGGTTGAGAGAGAGGCACCCTGAACTCCCCCTGCTCTTGAAATCCGCTCCCATACATGAGAATGTTTTAGCGCAGACATTGCCTCCGGACCCCCCCCCCCCAGGGTTTCCCCTGGGCTCCACGGTTTATTTAGATCTACGCATGTCGGCTGGTTTCGGACGGGTCGTCCTCTCCTGGCCTTTGCCTCGGCCTCCTTGGATCAGCGCACCTTGTCGATGATTTAGTCCAAGACTGTTTGCTTCCCAGTGGCCCTCTCCCCCACTCCTGCTCCCTAATGTTCCCGTAAAATTGCCTGTGGAATCTAACCCCTCAGCCTGCAACTTTTTTTAGGAGTAATATGCGGGTTTGTCAGAGTAGGTGAAAACCCCCGTGGAAATTCAAAATTGCGAACCTTTTTCATTGAGGCCTCATTTTTTGTGGACTTTCACCTAATGTCGGAGCATCCTTAAAGATGTTCACTTCTTCCCGTGCTCGACCTCGGTCAGACGTCAGGCTCGCGGCTAGTCCTTTAGTCGCCCCCTCCCTTTTTTCCGATCCATCTCATGCTCATCCTCTCAAAAATTTTTGGGTTTACATGTAGAGAGATCGCCGAGAAACTCCTTTCCACGCCCACTGCTTTTACTTCCAGGTTCCCTCAGAACGTATGCCCAGAAAAAGCTCTCTTTTCTTTTTTTTTCTTACCTTCCTGCCAGACACCTCTTGCTCAAACAGCATTTCACCAGAAGAAAAAACTGACAGAGGTTACCCATTCCCTCCTTTCCCAATCCCCCTTAGGATCCCCCCCCCTTCATTTCCTCTTTGAAGTGGAGTCCAATCTTCCTTTTTGTTGATTTCAGAGGACAGGGTATAGAGTTTCCTAGTAGATCCCAGTCTTCGGAATTCATTGTGGATAAATAGTCAGTAGACTGCCCTTCTCCCAGGGTCCTTCCCCAAGGTTCCCCAGCCCATCCGAAGCCCCCCCCCCGCCCGATAGTCGTGAAGAGTGACTTTTCCCCCCGCCCCCCAAGCCCTCAATGAAAGATAAGCCCCCGGGTCCGGGCGACTGAGGACAGTGATTTAAAGACATCTTCCCCACCCTTATAGAAGTCAGAAAATCTTATTAGCCCAACCCCCTTGTGATTTCGAAGCCCCCTCAGATCCAAAAAGTTTTATACTGCTCGAGCGTAGACGGACCTTTTAGTAGCTTGCTTTACTTGAATCCTCCGCCGGTTGTATAAAGCAGGGTCAGCTGTTTTCAAAATTAGGAAAGACAAATACCTTCATTAATTACTTATCTGCTCTATTTACCATTTTGTAGAGGATGGACGCTTATGTTCTTTTGTTTTGTTTGTTTTTTTTTTTTTTTTTTTTTTATTTGGTTTTGTGGGCCTGGCCGCTTCTGTTAACGAGGACGTTTTAACCTCCGCTCTGTGTCCCGCGGCGGAGCTCGTCCAAAGTCCAAATTCGCTCACTCTTCCCCTGCAAGGAAGTTGTGTGAATCGTTATCTACTGTTGCAGCCCCTACAGACTCGACTCTTTATACTTCTTCCTGGGAGGAGTGTCCTTTACAAAAAAATAAGATCTCTGGTTAGCTCTCCCTAGGCGTCTTCTACAATGAGGAATTCGACTCTTCGAGAACCGAGTCCTTCTCCCTAAGAATCCTCCCCCGCACTTCTAGGAACTCCAGTAATTCGTGATTCCCCATTTTCATCCCCCCCTCCTTATTATTCACTTTTCAACGAGTTCATTACCGTACAGCGCGTTTTTTTTAATATTAGGAATGCTGCAGAAACTGGCATCCCGCCCATACATTTATCACCACATAAACTCTCATCAGATCTTGGTGCTCGCCACATCTTTTTGAAGGAGCTAGGTTATCCTTCATCCAGGGCCCTTTTTTCACTCTAAAAAAACAGTAGAAGTCTTCAAATTTTAGGTCTCTTTTTTCTTTCCCTTTCTCTAATAACTTTTTTGGAGAATTGGCCCCTTCCTACAACTCAAACTCCTTCCTGAAACTCCTCGCGCATCTCCCCCGGCGCTGCTGCATTTCCGAGTTCTCCCTTTTTCCGAGCCTCCCTTTCGTCTGTCGTGGGCTCCCTTAAATACGCATTTTGATGCACACGATAAAATAGGATGGTTTCAAACCTTACCCCAAAACTTTGGAGCGCTTTCGAACAGGAGAAAGGGTGGACTGGATGTTTACTCGTAGGAGGGAATTTTCTTTTCTTTAGAAGGAGGGCTTCTCAGAGTTGAAAAAGGGGGAAGGACTGTTTTCTGAGAGGAGTTTTCTTGTTCCCCCCCCCCTTGTAAGGGTGTAGGAGCGAAAAATTCTGGGCGACACGGCCTGATACGAGCACCAAATGTTCCATCGAATTTTATTTTTCACCCTCTACAAGGGGTCTATTCTTCAAAAGCGCCCCAAAAACTGGCTGAAGCTCTAACTCCACCAAACAGATTAAGAACTGTACTGACACCACCTTTGGAAGAGGCAAGAAAAAGGGCTTGGCTCCATCTTCTTTGCGATCACGAGCCATAAGACCGGGTCCCCCGCCCCGATATTCCCCTCAATGAAAAAAAAGACCGGACAGTGTTTCGATCCCCCATGTCACCCATAGAACCCCGGAATCATAGAGTAAATAGACAGACCCTGGGGGGACGTCATGTTTGTCAGTTTCCTGACGCTTCCCTAAAAATCCTATTCCCTTTTTTCTACTCGGGTTTTTTTTTATCCCTGTACTGGACTTTCTAAATCTACCCAGAAGCTCCCCCTACATTACCTTTGATTTTGGCTTTTTTTTTAGGTTTGGCCAACCCCAACTCGTGTAGCGTCAAGCAGTCGGAAGCCTCCCCCCCCCTTAGACCCTTCAAGTTTTCCCGTGCGTCGTTCAATCCCAACGCCGCCACGGAGGCCCCAGGTGCCGCCCCAAAAAGGCCCCTTTCCTTCCGCTCGAAGGTCTGCCGAGTCTTCACTGTTACGGTCTTCACGCAAAGGTTGGTCTTTCCCACTCTGCTCGGCTTTATTTTTGCTGCCTTTCCAATGTGCTTTTCTGAGATCCCCTAATCAGGCGATTAGGTTTGGCCCCATTTTGTAATTATTCTCTTTTGTTCCTTCTTGCCAATTCCCCTTCACACTCTTCCTGATATCCTCCCCTAGCTGGTAATAGGTGGAAAATAGACGCTTTTTCCCTCTTACCTCCCCCTTTTTTCCTTTCGTAAGTGGGCTACCTTTTTCACCTCTCTTACCAACACCTTAAGGGTTTTCCCCCTGATCATTTATCTTTTCCCTACTTACTCTCCCCCTTAAATCTTTTTTTGCCGTGGTACTGTTGGGTTTTTTTAGGCTGCTCTCTTGTTCTGGGGTTTTCCTTAATGTACTTGACCTTCCCCCCCATTATTTTTTCCTTTCTCTCTTTTCTTTCATAATCCCTGTTTGGATAGAATTAAAGAATTTCCCAGAAGAAGGTCAATCTCAGATAGTTTCCTTCACGCCCTCCCCCGATCTTTATCCTGCCCCTTTAAGAAGTCCTTCCCCACAACAGATTGAGACCCCCTCCCAAATTTTTCGCCCTGAATTTCTTTCTAAGCTGAGAGCCCTCTTGGGTTTCCCGTAGTCCCACCGACTTTATTGGTCCCTCCCCCTTCGGAAATAAACTCTGACCAGCTCTCTGGTCGAAACGCTGTAGCAGACTAGGTCAGTGCTTCCTTACCCCGGGGCTTTTTCGGTCACTTACCACGTGACCAGGAATAATGACCCTTTGGGAAAGAACTCAAACTTCTCACTTGGCCCCCCTCTCCACTCCCATCTGCAAATCCTTCGTCAGAGCCTTCGGGTGCAATCCCAAAACATTTGAAGTTATTAAGCCGATAATATGCTGAGGCCTCCCCCGTCCTTGCTACCCCAGGTTTTCCCCCCACCGACTTTTTTTCAGGAATTTGCCTCAGTGGCTGAAGTTGTGCGTTGAAACCTCTGAAACCCCGTACCTTTTTCTTCCCGGGTCCTCGAGCGGTTGACCTAAACGAAGGGTGTGTGCGCTCCCTCCTTTTCCCGCCTTGGACGGCCTTGTTCGTCGGTGGTAGAGGAATTTCCTTCCCCCCCCCCAACCAACTTTCTGTTACAGATTTATACTGAGGGTTTTCAGCGTCTGCTCCCCCTTCCGACTTAAACCACTTTTTTCTCCCTAGTACCTCGGATGGATCTAAGAATGTCGAAAATTTTTTATCTTACCTCCAGATACGGTTGGTAAGTTAATTCCTAGTGTGGGTATTTTCTCCTTTACACCAAAGAGGATTGGAAGTCTTCTAAGAGGCTCCAGACTCTTCAATTGAGCCCGTTTGTCCTTCACAGTGTCTTAACTTTCCTCATGTTATCCACGATGCAGAATTGTAGGAAGCTTTCTTTTACCTCCGAGCTTCCCTTTTATAGTCTGCCGACCGAAGCGCTCCCCCCCTCTAGTCTCGGGCCTTTTGCCCTGTCATTGGTTCCCCCCCGGTTTTGCCACGGTTCGCAGGGGCCCCAGCCGCTCCAGGAAATCCTCACTTGCCCTGAGTCTTTCTATCTTTAACACCCCCCCCATCCCGCCCTCCCCGCCCCCCGTTTTCTCCACCTGTTCTTACCCTCCAACACTGCGAAGTTTTTGACCGATAGTGTTTCCCGCTTTTTCTCCCCTCCTCCCCTCCGTGCATCCCGGGCACGCCGTCGGTCGGCTTTCCATTCTCTTATCACCTCGACGCCTGATAGTTGCGATGACCTCCTGCTGTTCTGCGTAGTAGGATGATTATTGTAGTGCTTCCGTACTTCGCCCCTCCCCCCAATTATGCGCTCGCCTTCCCCTTCTTTACTCCCCTCCAGCAGTCCAAAAATTGGCCTCGGCGCCGGTTTTATTCAAACTCCATCATTTACTCCTCGGCTCCGAACCCTCGACTAGGCGGCGGTAGAGCAACAGACTCATCCTTCTTTCTTGGTGCTCACTTCTCTCGCCCTCCCCACTCCCCCAATTTCACCTCACACTTACACCTCCTCTAGTCATGCTCTATTCTCGTCCCGCCTACGCCCCCCCCACCCTTTATTTTACCTAACCTTCACTCCTCCGCCCATTCACTCACCCTCCCCACCCCCTTCCTCGCCCTCACCCTCCACCCGTCTTCCTACGCTCTTCTTCCAAACATACGCCCATCCACCCTGCTACCTCCCTAACCCCACCGCCCCCCCCCCAATCACGATCCACTGCCTCCCCCCCCCCCCCTCCCTGCCCTCCCACCAATATACACTCCAATAAGACGCCCCTCCCCCCCCGCCTTCTTCCCCGCCTCTTCACCCCTCACCCCAGCCTGCTCACCATCCTTCCCTCCCCCCATACCCCCCCCCCCCATCCTTGTGCACTTGCAACTCATCTCCAACCCCTATGCCTCTCCTCGCCCTCTCCCTCTAACCTCCACTTACCATGCTCCCCAGTCCCCCTACACCCGGTCCCCCAACCCTCTACCCTCCACCAACCCCCACTCGGTAACCCATATCCCCCCCCCCTCTACTCGCCGCCTGACCCGCCTTATCCCCCCTCCTTCCCTTCCCCCCCTCGTCCCCCTCCCCTCCCCCCCCCCCACCTTCCTCTACCTTACCCTACTCCCCCTTCTTCTCCTACCCCTCTCCCCATCTCCACCTCCTCCACCCCTTCTAACCCCCCCCCCTAAGAGGAGGATTTGATGACCTGCTCTTCGTCTGTCCCAGCATGAAGCCCATCGACGCGCTGGAAGTAGCGCTTTTACTCTGACTTAGAATGCCTTTCCCCGGTTTAGGTTTCAATGAGTTGATAAAGTCAATCGGAGGATCCTCCCCAATTTTTTTTTCTGGGAATTATTTCGCGTCCGGGCCTCCTTAAGGCAAGTCAACTGTAGGAACAGCCCCCTTTTATTCCTCCCACCCCCGGGCTGGTTTTAACCAACGTAAAAGCCAGGGGAACCCGGAGGATCTGCCACCCTTCGATATCTTTAAGAACCCCCCTTAACGATGCATGGGCCGCGGCAGACTTTTCCTTCCGTCCTTCAGCCCCTACTCCCTTTGAAATGACTTACGTAGTTAAATTCTCATTACCCCCTTCGAACCTCTCCTCAATCAAGCTCATCACGTAAACCCCTGGAATACTCATTCAACTTAGCTCCTGAACTTCCAAGGCCTTGGATTACCTAAGTATGGGTTACAAACCACCTCCCCATTTTTGACCCCCCCCGCCCGTTGGAACAGATCCTCGGTCGCATGACCGCGAAAGAGTCTACCTCGTTTCTACTTTTTTTTCCTCGTGCGTTCCCCCCCAGCCCGTTATCCGGGACAAAAGGGCTGAGGCAACTTTCTTGTCCTGATGACTTACTTAACCTGATTTTCCCCCCTCGGACCTCACGCGCATCAGACGCGTCCCTTCTGGATTTCTTGATCTTTTCTGATCCCCTCCTTTTCACTCACTCTCCCAAGCACAGCCTCGAGGCGGCCTTCTAGGCGGTTCTCTCTTCCACCCTTTTTTTTTTTCCATGTTTACCCCTCGTATACGAACTCCCTTCCCCGGTCTGCGAAGACAAGAGTGCGCGGGTCCCCCGTTTTCTTTCGCCCCGTTCAACCCCAAAAAGACTTCTTGGACGCCTCGGCGGCCTTACTGGTTTCTTATCCGATTTGACTCTTTTTTTGGGCCTTTCTAAACTTTTAACCCTCCAATTTTTGTCTTATTGAAGGCGGTCACGGATTGAGTAGGCTTCTTTAATCACCCCCCTTTTTTCATGTCCCCTACTAATCCTCTTGAGCAGAAAGTGAGCTTACGCGCTCTGCCTCCCTTGCGTTCCTGGGATTTCGGTTACTTGTTCGACAAAGGAGCTTTCCAAAAAGCCCCGGCGAGCCGTCCTGTTATTTCCCCGTCTCTGGCCGAACCCCGAGGCGTTGCGGAAGACACCACAGTTTTATTTCTTCCGGCCTTTACTCCTTCCTCAGGGAGAACACTCTGGATCTGAGAAAGTCGGGTCACTTACACCCAGTAGTCCCCTATTTAAGGCCTCCTGTTTCGTAAAAGCAATTTTCCCACTCCTTGTTCAATATTCAGGCATTTGTCGCCCCTCCGAGTCTTCCGTAGTGCACATCATTGTTCCGGCCATTCTTTCGACTCCTTTTCACCGGTACCTTCTGCCTCCTCATTCCCCCAACTGTGATCCCCCCCTTCCCTGCCCCCCCCGCCGTCACCCCCCGATCGTCCGCCTGACGGAAGAAAACCTTCGCATTTCCTTTTCCCTCCCCCTTCTCACCACTTTTTTTTGAAAGCCAGCAGACCCCCCCACTGTGTCGATTTACCCTAACTCTTTCCCCCCCCCCCCGTTACTTATTGATACTGTAGGCTATTGTCTCCTCCTTTTTGTGACGAGTATATTTGCACTCGCCCGGCAGTCCCTTTTAAATCAATCCGTGAACGTAACAATCAGGTCTCCCCCGCTCATGTCCCCCACCCTGAGTATTGATGCCCCTTAAAAAATCTGTCGATCAAGTTGAGTTTTTGTTTCCCTCTCTCATCCTGTAATTTCGCGTAGATTGGGCGACGTTTTTTGCTGGAATTCTAAGTTACAAGCTCCCTGTTCCCTTGCGTCAAGACGCGTTTCTATCTCTGCTTTCCGCTTCAGCCCCCGTAAGTTCCCCCTGGTGTGAGGCCCTCAAGGAAGGGCCGGAAGTCTATCACCAAAACCCCCCCTCTCCGGCGCCCTTTAGGAAGTCCCCAGTATAAGAGATTTACGACCTTTCTTTAAACTTTTCGTTTTCAAGAACATTGAAGGGCAAAATTCTCGCCCCCCCTTAATGGAGAGCTCCCGCGATCCATAGTTGTTAAGTTTTCAATGCTCAGAGACACTTCTTTTTCAGCCTCCGAGCCGTCAGTCTCGCGCGTCATCGCACCTCCAGGATAGGCTCAGCTTCCTATCCCCTCCTCTCTGTATGGGAGTTTTCATACTCCCTGGTTCTAGTCACTTTCTTTTTCCAATCCCCCGGCTTGACATCCTTGGGACCAGGACGGAACACTCGCCCCTAATCTAGACCCTTTGGTCTGGCGATCCACTCTCAATTGATACTACTCCCTCCTTTCGCCTTCACCCAGACACGAACGTGTTTAATCTTATAACGCTCCGACACACACCCCGCCTCGCCAGTCGATCGACTCGATTCCGGGCCGGTGTAAGGAGGTAAAACCAGATTTTTTAATTTCACCCTGATCGCGGTAGTCGTCCCTTACTGAACTTTTGTCTTTAGGAATCATTTGGTAAACTCGGCCTACCATTTGCCGGATGCTCCTCGTAATAGGTACGACAACCCAGCGCTGAGCAAGAAGCGTCTGTCGGTCTTCCTGGCCCTATTCTCCCGCGCCCCTCCGTCTTCCCCGTAAGACGCTTTTCTTCCTGCGGCCTTTTGATTTCCGATAATGTTAAGTATCAACCCCCTTCCTTTCCCTACTTCCCTTCTGGCAGCCTATTGCCGCAGTTCGGATAGGCTTGCCCGCCATAGCCTCGATCCTTTTTCGACTCCCTGTCTTCTTTTCAGGGCGCCCGCATGATCTCTGTTTTTTCCGCGCGGTTGGGTTGGAGCCGCAGGGTATTCTACCTTGAGGCCGGCCAAAGGATCCTGGTATTTTCATGCCCGTCGAGGAGATATTCCCGATTGATTTGTTTTTGATGTCCAGATTGACGTGAGGCCCGGGCGTGTTTGCGAGTAGGAGCGCTCCTTCATCTTAAAGTTTAAACGGAAGCTCCGTCGTCAAAAGAAAGGAAGATTATGCAACCCTACCTCCAATTAGTGTCCGAGTAAGAAATGGGGAGAAGGAGAAGAAATGCCCCAGCGAGCCTAGGTCACCCTTCTCTGGTGGAGGCGGGGGGAAAACCCAGAAAGATGATTTGTCCTCTTCTGAGGTACCGTGTTCCTACCCTGGCCTTTTTTCCTTTCCCCCTTCGAACCTCCCTCATTCCCCTAAGCTTTGTAAGCGAGCAGGGGACGTTCGTGAATGAAGTTCCCCCACCCTTTAAGATTCGTGAAAGATCCCTAAACTCCACGGCGTACAGAGAACCTGATGTGAACCCGATGTCTCTAGTCAAGTCCCTGGCGTGCAAGGAACACGCCTCACCAAATCCCTCCTCCCACCCCCTGGCTTGAGCTGTTTCTTCAACAAAACGGAGTTCGAAGAGGTTCGACTCTTTCGTCTGCCCTCCCAGCCCCAAACTGGCGCAAATTTCCCCTTTTTTTAATGCTATGTGTCGTCACGTCTTGTCTTTTTCTCCCCCTTTTTAACGTTTGTTTTGACTTTCTGGACTTCCCCCCCTGACGATGCAACTCAGATTCACATCTGACACCTGCACGCCCAGGGAAGCTCCTCCCCTGCGTGATCTTTCTAGATGGATCCTCCTCCTTTCTATCTGCCATTTGTGCACACTCAAAGCGGAGTGCCCCCCCCATCTTCTCCCCCCCCCCCGACTGGTCCCTTCACTTTCAGATGTGCCCCTTTTTTGATTCCTTTGCGTGGACGCAGGATATCCTCGCGCGTTGAACATGTGCAAGGTTTTCCGATAGGCTTTCCGGCTCCGTTCTTCCCGGTCCGGTTACCTTGCTACAGGACGTATCAGAGAGTCTGACAAATTCGGGTTTCTGATGGATGTCCCGCCCGTATAGACTGGTTTTTCAGTTAGCCCCTTCCCTCAAATCGGCCTCTGGTACCTCAGTCCAAGAACCTACCGAAGCTTAAGAAATGCTGCACCGTGGTCCTTTCCCTCTCTTGGAGTCTCCGGGGGAGCTTGCTCGACGAGCAAAATCCAGGTCGCCCTGACCGCCATTCCCCCTATCCTCGAGACGGAACCCCCGGGACAAACACCCTTAAAGGCCTTGACCGGAACTAACCTTATGCCATTCCTAAGGGACCCCCCCATCGCGATTGAAATAGGACCGCCCACCTTGTACTTGTCTCATGGCTGACGCTGTCACAATCAGTATTTTTCCCGCCTTTTAAGTTCTGGACTGGCCCCGTTTCTACCTCTTCACACCGAGCCAGAAAGAGGAAAGCGGGCTGTTTACTATTTTTTGACCTGATGTTAATTATGTCATCCTCTACATCGACGATCGTCTACGTACTTTTCCTTTCCCTGATGTTCAAATCACAGCCCCCTCCCGGAGTCCCATTCGAAACCCAAAGGAGGTTTTGAAACCTTACTTCTTTTCGTACTATTCGCATGATTTTTTTTGAAGTTCATTACGTTCCCTTCCAAATTTGGGAGGGAACAAACCTAACGATGCTCTTCTCCTTTCTTTTCCTTTGTTTTCGGGACCCCCGGTTGGAGTTTTCTGCCGACTGGAGAAATTTAGCTTTTTTCGGCCACAATCGCCATTATCTTCGGCGGTGGGGGGACGTTCCTGCAATCCTTATCCCCCATATGATCCTTAATTTTCTGGCTCCCACGGTCGGTCAAATCCGTTGTGCTGAGTAAAGGGTTATTCGCCTTTTCATATCTTGGGCGACTAGTCAATACCCCATCAGAATTTTCTTCGAACCATATCTATCAAGTGGGGTCTCATATCTTTTTTGTGGAATTTTTCGTTCGCTGGGTTTTTCCTCTAGGAGTGCTCTCGGGGTCTGTAGTCCTTTCTTCCCCAACTTGATCTTGCCGACCTCCTTTTCTCCTCGTTTTGTTTTTTCGCTAGATACAGTTTCTAAGAAGCTCATATCAGGATCGTTCCCAGGAAGGAACCTTCCTACCCCTTCTCTCCTCGCCCTCAGCCCCCCACACAGTAGTGAGAAAGTTCCTACCCTTCCTCCAAGCTTTGTATAAGAGGCGGAAAACGTCTGATGGGTTTGCGCCTTCGTTTCCACCGATCACTGGGGACCGCGGAAACCGATGCTGACCAAGTCGTATGGTAAAAAGATGAGCAGACGTAACGTTTGATCCCACCCTTTGATTTTGTTTTCCCTTAACGTTTCAAGAAGACGAATATAATACACTCTTCTTTAGGTCCCCCCCTCGTCGGTTCCCCTAACATCCACCATTTCCATACCCCGACACAGCCTCCCCAAGGCCGCTTACAGCGGTAGTTGGCCCCCCAACTGTGAAGTTAACCCCCCCCCGTTCCATAATTTTCATTGCTCCGGTTTCCACCAGCTTTGTGCATTTGCCTCCGTGGCCGTTTTTTTTTGAGTCCGTAACTTACTGTTCGATCGTCTTCTAATCTTTTTTTTTTTTTTTTTTTTTTTTTTTTTTTGTGAGAGGAGTTGCATCCCCACTAGATTCGGATCGCCCGAAACCTTTTACGTTCCCCAGGCCACTCCCATGGGACTTTTGTCGTGATCCCTCGTTTTTAGTCTATTCGGATCCCGTCGCCTCCCTCCACTTCGGTTCAAAGAGATCCTGGTGTTAGCCTTTGATGTAGAATTCGATTGCAAGACTGACTTGAAAAAATTTGGCTTGCGATCTCTGTATCCTTAAGCCTGGGATAAAATTCATGCGGCATATCGCTAAAAGCCGGGTTGGTTGTCGGTTACGGTCCTTCTTTATCTTTTTTAGGTCGTACTAGGTAACCCACCGCGGAGGGATCGGCGGACTTTGCTCCCCGACTCGGTCCCCTCCCTTCGGTTTTCTTGCTTCCAAACCAACCCTTCTCAAGATTTTATGTAAAAGGATCTCGCAGTTTTATTCACCCCCGCGGCGCACTTCCAAGTTTTACGATGGTCTGCAAGCTCATCTCGCCCGTCAGTGTCCCTCTGTTTAAAGTGCCTTTTAAATCCTCAAAAGGGTCCAGTATAGAAGGAGGGTGCCAGTACCTTCCCCAAACGTCACCCATTGGCTTCTTCTATATAGCCTTCCACCCCCATTAAAGCATTTTTTCCAAAATTGGCACCCTTTTTTTCCCCCCCCAACTTTTAGAAAAATCTTTATCTCTTTGAGAGATTGATAAATAGAGGATTTCGAAGCGCCCCTGCCGTCCTAGACCCCGGATCTTTCTTTCAGACGAAACTCTCTTCAGACGAAGTTTTTTTTCTGCCCTGGGAGTAGGTGCGAATCCCGTTTCATACGTCTGAGGCCTCCCTTTCTACAACACCGGGGGATGAGCGAAGGCCCTCCTTCTTCTTTTCGTCACCCCACCCCCAATTTTGTATGAAGCTTTCTCAAGTTTATTTTCTTGAACCCTCGATCCTACTAAGATAGCCCTCCTGAGGCGACCCGCCTTTGGTCCCTTCCCAAAATTCCTCGTAGGTTTTATTGAGTGTGACGCCTGGGATTTTTCAGAGTTTTCTTAATCCTAACAGTATGGCAAAGACGCGAAATCCTTCCTGAGATTACGGCCTCAATCGTTGATTCTTTGCATTTTCTTGAAGACATTTCTTAAAGTCGTAGGTGGCAGTCCACAAATTCCCCCCTGGAACTCGGCCTTCATGATTCTAGAGTAGCTCCGGGGCGATACGGAAGCAAGTACGTCCTTGTTATTCCCCCTTTTTCGTTTTTAAACCACAGCTGATAGTGAGGGGTTCAAAAGCCTGCCATCCAGCCCTTTAGTTTTCCAGTTCTTTTCGTTAGAATTAAACAGGCAAAGATGACGCCCCCAATTCGATTTTGCCCCGGAGCTTAACCTTTAGTAGCCCCCCTTTTTCTTTGGACAAGGCTCGTTCCCCCCGTTACTGGCCTCTCCCCCACTAGACCCCCCTCCTGCCTCACCCCTCTTTCCTCAAACAAAGTGGAAATCCGCCTCACTCCTGTTCAATGTCTTTTCTTTGTCTTAAGAGGTGGAAACCAGCTGCTGAGTCTCTCCCCACTGCTCGCCATCTTCTGTTTCCTGAAAGCCTCCAAGCATATCCCCTATAGGTTTTCGTGGTTCCCTTTTAGTGGACGCCAGACCAGTTCGCAGTAATAAGGGCCGTAGCTCCCCCTTTGTTCACTTTGACTTCCTACCTCTTCCCCTCTTCTGAATCACAAGCAGGCCGTCCCGCGGCTTCTTCTCACTTGCATTCTCTTCTTCCTTATTACTACGTGGAAATCCGCTCCCAACGACTCGGCGGCAGGTTTTCCTCTTCCTGTGCCGAAAAGTTCCCCCTATTGAAACTTCGTCTATCCGGTACTTTCACCAATTATGAGACAGAACTCGTCGGGCGCCCGCTCTATCAGTTTGCCTAGACAAATTCACCCAAAAAGACCCCCTCCTTTACTACTCCTCTGCGCCGACTTTCGTTTATCCCTTTCCCTTTCTATTTCTGCCCCAGGACACAGACGTCCTTTTCTTTTTTTAATGAGGTGCTCTGCTTGTCTGAGCAGGAGACGTGTCTCCCCCCCAAACTCCTGGCTCTTAATCGAAAGGTCTGTCGAGTGGAGCCGCAGTGCATTTGTCAGAACATTCTTTTTTTATTGTTGGGGCAAATCTTCTTCCAATGAAGATTTAACCCCCTGCATTGGACCCCGATATCGTTTATCTCTACTGTCGAACCCCCAGCGTGGGCTTGAAATTACCCCCTTGTCAATTCCTTTGTTCGCAGAGAAGGACGCAACTTTTTTATAAGTAGTAGGGTCCCGACCACCATCTCTGACTCCCGGCCCTTTCTGCCCCAACCTCATGGGTGCAACATTAGGGGTCTAGCAGCTTACTGAAATTTCTCTGGTCATTCCCCTTTCCCCCCTGATACCTACTGCATCATTGCTCTTCCCATTATCCTGCAGGAGGAGTCTTGGCACGCTCACGACCGTCTTTCTAATCCCACTGCTTTTCCAGTCCAAGATGTCCACCAGTCCAAAAAAGACGAAGATAGACGACCCTCTCCCTTTCACTTCCCAGATGGACGTCCCTCTCGCGAATAAAAGTTATCGAACCACTTGTGACCAACAACACCCTAACTTAGAGTGCATGCGTTGCCCTGATCTTTAGGCTAACGATCTTAAGCTGCCTTTGTTTTTTCTCTCTGTTCCCTAATCGTGGTTGTTGTGAGATTCTATTGTTAAAAATCCTCTAACCTCTTCCCCCCAACAACTAAGGACAGTAAATAGACTGTACCGTAGCGAAACGAATCCTGAACCACCTTTTTGGCCCCCACTTAGGTCTTTTCCTCATGAGAATGGAACGTGTCCTATGTTTCGTCCCACTAAGTTTTCTTATGCGCTTTTTTTGCTCATTGGATTTCCGCACCCCCAGCCAGTCGATTGCTCCCCCCAGCTTTCGTTCGCGCAGCGCGGCCCGGACTGCCCCCGTTTCTACTTCTTTTTGCCCTTTTTTTGACGCGTCGACTTCCATGATAAGGCCGGAAGTTCCTAAGTATTTCCGACTGCCCTGAGGTGGAGACTTTTTTCGAATGAAGAGTCAGAGATCTTGGCCGGCCCCTTCCCTGTCTCTACCTAGTGTAAGGCGCTGAGAGGACTCCCCCCTAGCCCGGAACGAAGTAGTTTCGAGTCGGTGTAATTTCTTTAACTTTGCCGAAAGGAGAGG
>Ga0179593_1316032_pt1 | contig 17882 bp, 20 predicted proteins | sample CZODoug2_1_08_16_FD_185931 | JGI IMG/M metagenome (GOLD analysis project Ga0179593, IMG submission 185931) | Vadose zone soil fungal communities from Angelo Coast Range Reserve, California, USA - CZODoug2_1_08_16fungal (PacBio error correction) | ecosystem: Environmental > Terrestrial > Soil >... | reverse complement strand
TGATGTCGGTTTCCGGGCCTGCCGGCTCTCTCGCCCCTCTCCTCCCAAGGGCATTTTCAACTCCTTTTTCAGCTTACCGCTATCTGACGTGCTGCGCCCGACCCGCACCGGAAGCGAGACATTCTGCTTTCAATATGTCATTTGCCGGGTTTGGCGTCCTTTGAGCTACGACCCCTCGCGGCACTCAAAAGCCGACGTTCTGTTTTCTTCCTCGCCCCTTCGCTCGTTCGCCGGCATGATTGGCTTTGCGATTAGCTGTCCGACCTTTTTTCGCTTTGCTCGCCCTTGCTGCTCGGTGCCTCTTCCCTAATGGAAGTTTCGGCTTTTGGCCCCCACATGCCCCCCCTATTCTTGGTACTTTGATTCCTGGTAAAAACGCGATCCGACCGCGAGAGGGCCGGTTTTTTTCGAATTATGTCTTCCTCCCCCTTCAACGATCGAATCTTACGCCGCCTTCGGTCCCCCTCGTTCCAGCTAGTACGTTCGGCGCTCTCAGTGAGGGAGGTTTTTATCTTGGAGAGGAAGACAGGAGTGGTTCTCGGAGGTAAGGAAGACCGTACGACAGTCCAATTCTCTACCTAGTCCCATGCGGTAGCACCCTAGCGCCGTCGCCTTTACTTAGGAAGTTACCCGCGTCGTCGCTATTGACATAGGACATGCCGGCACGGGTAACGCCAGTCTCCTTTCCTTTTGGGCGCATGATGTAAGGAGGCGGCTTGTTTTTGATCATCTATTCCGACCTGCTATGTTCAAAGCAAGATTCGTTGGCCAGAGCAGAGTGTGAGTGTCCCCCCTTGGGAGATATTGCAGACCGTTAAGGTTGGCTTTCCCCCTGCGCGAGCATTTACTCAGGACGCGAACACAACGCTTTCCGTGAATTCACGCGATGGGCATTAGAGAAGGTGGGTCTGCGCCCCAACCCTCTTGATATTTCCTGTCCCACCTAAAACAGAGTTTGCGTTATTGCTACATCCCCTATAGGTTTCTTTCCTTTGATTTCTCTGCGAACTCCTGAACACACCCCACATGAGGACGAACCCAACACAAGACCATTTTTCCCCCCCCTGCGGATGGCTGTCTCAAAATTCGGGATCGGGAGAAGATCCCGCGAAAATTGGGTCTGAAGTCTGCGGCTGACTCGTCCTTTTCTGCCTTCCGGCGGTACGCACTCAAGAACCCCCTCTGGATGACGGCGGGCCCCAACTGCCAGGAAACCTGGGACACTGTAGTTTTTTATTAGGTCCGCGACGTAAATGTTCCCTCTTATTGCCTCGCGTGCGACTTCCCAATTTAAGAAGATTTCTTTTTTCTTTTTTACTGCATCGACTCGTCCCGAGGCGCGATCTATTTGATTTCCCCGAGTAGGTTGTCCCATTTTTTTTTTTTTCCGTTCCCATGACCTTGCGCTTCGCGCCACTGCCGCCAATCAAAATAATAAGTGCCGCAGAGCCTCAATACAAATTCCCGCACCCCCCTCTCTTTAGTGATTGAAACTAGTCGGCTCATCAGCTGGTTCTTTCATCCCAGAGTCGCTCAACCCATGTTTCAGCCATCGATTCCGGGTTTCATTCGCCAGTAAGCCCTTCAACCCTTGTTAGAATCCCTCCTTAGATTAAGTATGTCTGTTCTCTGCGGGCAGATCAATCCATGCCAGATTTATATCTTTGGAAGCTCGCGCCGTATTTTTCTTTCTCCTCGAGACGTCTGCTTCTCTGCCTTTTGCGCATCATTCCCCAGACCTGCCAGCGCCCGGATCGTTTCTTGCGGCGCCCCGACAGTGTGGTTCCAGCGTTTTCCGCAGCCTCCATTTTTGGTCGTTGACCCCTCAACTTCGTAGACTCCTAAGTTTGGTGGAACGTGTGGGCTATTGAGCCTGCCCGAAACGCGGACCTTTCTGGATATGCCTCTTCTGTGCACCCGCGGCAGGTCGCTTCCTTCTAGTTATGTTTACACAAGCCCTTTCAAGTCTCTCTTGTCTTCGCTGATTCGTCGCTTTCTCTACGAACCCAACCGCCTTCTCTCCTTCGCCAGCACCTTCCAGTTAGCCCCAACTTCTTCTCTCCTCCCCCTTTGTTGCGATCTTTTTTCCGCATGGCCTGCTAAGTATAAGTATGGTGCAGCTCGCCAAATCGCGACGGATTCTCCCAGTAATCCCTCCATGCCCATGATCTCTACCCCCCCCCCCCACCCCCTGTAAGGAATCGGTGCATTTTCTGCCAATCGAACCCTTCCTCTTTCTTCAGTTTTCCTAGATCCGAAAGGCGGTCCGTTCGTTGCCGTATCAGCTAAAAACCCAGTTCTACGGGCTTCCCTTCCCCGCCTTTTTGATTCACAACCGAAAATCTTTAGTGCCACAGTGAGCGCCCTTGGACAACTGTGAGTACCCTCTCAAGAAACCTGACCATCCTCTTGTTCTTCTTTGATTTGAGCGGCCTACTGATTCGCTGGAGAAGCCCCTCACTTCGACCCCCTTCTGTTTTTTTGCAAGCTTTCCCGATGCTCAGTCGCCTGCCCCCCACATCACGACGCGTCGATCAATCTCGACGCTTACTTTAGTTTGGCAGGACTGAATGATAGAGTGGAGGCTACCCCTCTCAACTCATCTCCCGCCTCTCCCCCTTCCTATTCGGTTTTTTAAGCATTTGCTCTTTCCTCTGTTAAATGAACGAACCCCCGCTTTTGGTGAGGATTGATTTGGTTTTCTATTAGAAGATTTCTTCTGGATTTCTGTCCGAGGCTAGCATGAGTCTTGATGGCCGGGCGATTGACCACTGGTCTCCTTGCACATTTTGAAAGCCGATCGTATTCCGGTCGTGCAAGTTAAAAGGATGATTCGGTTTTTTCACGAAAAGTGCTGAAATCGTCGTTCCACGCGTGCCTCCCGCAGTCGCCCCTCTCGGTATTCCTATCTTTTTCCCCTCCGCCCCCTTGGACGATGCTTCCGCATCCAGATCTTTATTGACGACTCGTCAAATATCTATGAATCCTTAGTCTCACCCATAACGCAGAAGCGACCCCAACACGGCGATGTTGCTTTTCACCTGGAATGTTGTTCCTCCTCACGAATGCAAATGTTGTAGGCGTATTCCTTCCCCTCATTGTTTCATGAGTCGCAAAAAAGTATCATACTCAGCAGTAGGTTTGGACCTTCAAACTTGATTCGGAGTGTGCAACGCAAGCCTGTTTTAGTGTGGCTCCTTATCAGCTGGAGGCTCGAACCAATTTTTTTTCCCTGAATCTAGTTCTTTTCGGCGTGCGGTGAGTCAGCATGTTTGCCGTTGTCCTGGTTTCTCCACCGGAGATCGACGGCTCACAACCTTGGACTCTGCCGATCGCCAGAGCATGCGTCCCAACTCATTGTTCTTTCCCCCGCGCATCGGCGGACCCCCGGCCGCATTGTACGTAAATTCCTCTGCGCTTCCCTCCGCCTTCAAAGAGGGCCGGTAACGGTTGCAAATCCCCTCCTCTGCCGTTTCGCTACCAAGTGGCCTTCCGCGTCGATGTCAATCGCGCCTCTACTCCCAGGCTTCCGGTTCCCGGCTAGGCCCGCGGTGCCTGGTTTTGAAATACCCAGGGAAGACGTCTCCTACATTTCCTGGGAAGGCGGCCGTTCGGCCTGCCCGTCTACACACCGCTAGCCGTCCGTACTTAAGCGCCAAATTTCAGCCTCGCCCTCCCGCAAAGATATTTCCCCCGCGCTGACAGGTCCTGGCCTTGTCCCCTGTATTAGCTAGATGAAGTGCCGCTGCCCCACTTTTCCCCCCGAAAAGCCCCCCACCCTGATTCGTATCTGATCACAAGAGCTGGCCCTTGCATCATTCCCCTTTCCTCTGTGCATTTGGCCGACCGCATCCGCGTATGCCTTGAAAGGTTACAGCCAGGCGAGCGACCCAGGATTAGGCGTCGGACACGCCCTCCATGAAAATGCTTATTCCCTATCGGAGTAGATGGAGTCCTACCGTGTGTGATTCTTGACCCCGCCGAGGGTCACAACCATTCTTCCCAGCTTCTTTATTTCCAAATAAACCGGCCCACGGATGGACAGATTGCACAAGAGATTAGAAGCGGTTATGCTTCTTTCAGCGCGCACTCTTGAATGATTTGCTGGTCGTCTCTTAGAGGACCCTCTACTCGGCGATATAGCGTGAAGGACTTCTTCAAGCTGCACATCCTCGGCCCCCTAGTCGGCTTCTATACCTTTCCTACTACCCCGTGTTGTCCTACAGAGCCACCTGGATTGTGTCAAGTAATCAGCGACCCTTCTATTTTCTAGCCGGACAATTTGTTTCAACCTTAGCAAGAGGCCCGTTTACCCCTGATACTCCTGTAACCCCGAAGTTGCCGGGAGCGGCTCGAAAAGACTCCAGTTTCGCTTTGTAATCTTTAAGACTTTTTGGCCGGATGATTGGTACGGACTCGAGTCTCGGAATATTTGAGTTGTAGGCGTGTCCCAGAATCACCAATCGCAGACCTTCCCTGGTTCTTCCCCCCTTTTTCTGACATACGGTCCTCCCTCATTAAGATGATTTTTCTCGGCGTTTCAGGACGAACTTATCGATGACCTTTCGCGGGCCTCCCATGGATGCTTTGCGGAAAGGCTTCAATAATGAGGACCTTACCTGTGACACCACATTCAAATCGTACCCCCTCTCAGGACCCACGCGTCTGGATGCGTCCAGTCCCCCGTCTCGGGTGGGGTTGTGTGGTCTTTTTTCTCATTCGGACCCCGAATCCTCATTACCCCGAAGACATGTTGGAAACTCGCCTGCCTGTCTCGTGATGAGCGCCTGATCGGCTCGGTCGGATTATGATTCTCTTCTTTCGCGGTCCGGCTTCTGAGAGGTTTAGTGTCCCTTCTACTAGACCTATCAATGGATTTCATACCTTCCGAGTTGAGCTCGTCCCCCATTTCCAAGGATTTTCTCTCCTGTTTTCTTATTTCTGACACGGGTAGGTACCCTCCCCCTGATTGCCTAGTGGGAAAATGATGCCGGCCACATGTTATAGAAGTAATGACTGGATCTGGGATTGCTATTCTTAATTTCCGGTCTCTTCTCCTTGGTTTGTTCGGACGGTTGGATAGTCCAGGAGTCTATTCTAAATGCCCCCCATCGTTCCGACGAATTCGGATTCCATGCTCCGATGTCGGCGTTTAAAAGCATCTGGCGATTTACCTCCTCTTTAAGCTTCCTACTTTTGGATGCTGCCCGTTAGCGCGCATTCCAAAAATTACAAGTCCCCCAACTTAAGGACTCACCGGAACGCGGATTATGACCTCGATCGTGGAATTTCAGAGCCTGTCCTTTTTTTTTTATTGCATGCCGCCACTTCTTATCTGAAAAACTTCTTCTCTTTTCCTCCTCCCTCCCTATGCTTTGCCTGTTCGGCCTGCCCACAGGCCTTCTGGCGGACTTTTCCTTTAGAATCCTGAACCCCTTGCCTCTTACCGTCAACCCCTTCCATTGACGAGACTGTTAGACTTTCACCTTTTTCCGAGGCTCGGCGGCAGTAAGAGTACCCACTTCTGCCTTAACCCATGTTGGTCATCCCTTTAGTTTGGTTTTAGTCTTCTTCCTTCCCATTGATAGCTTAGCGGTTCGAAACCCTTTCCTTCCGCCCTTGCTTTGAGCGCTTTCAAGCCATTCGGAAAACTGGACCCTTTTTTCCTTTCCGACGTATGAACTAGAGTACCTTGGGCTCTGCTTGTCCCCTAGTGAGCCGGCGATTTCCTGAAACCCCACCGTCTTATGTGTCCTTTGACTTCTGTGAGAGATTCCGACCGGAGCTATCGTTTTTGGTCTAGGTCTCCCGACGCTTTTTTTCCCCAATAGCAAAGTCCTTCCTCATCCTATTTTTTCCAAGCCCGACCAAAAGTCCCCCTCATTCCAGACGCGACCCTCAGACAGGTGAAGTCTCCCCGACAAACAGTCAACCACCCAACGATTTTGGTTCGTGGCTTGACCGCTTCCATTCTCTGTGAGCAAATCCCCTTGCTTTCGTCCCTGAGCAGAGGGTATTTCCCGATAGAGACCCCTTTTTTTTTCAAGTAATCATATATACTGGTTGGTTCCCCTGCCTCAAGTGCAGGTTGAAAACGACTTGTAGCGTACGACGTTTTACTTCTTTATGTCTTATTCTCAGTTCTTGCTGTGTGTTCTTGCCTTTGAGTTTGATGACTGGCCTTTGCACATCTTTGTCTTCCTTCCTTTTTAGCTCTCCTGACCAATTGCATCCCCCTTTTCTCAGAAGGTTTCGGCCCACACCTCTTTAAAAACAAGAACCTCTCCTCGTTTGCCATTTATTGCGCTTCTAGTGTGCCCCGAGGCCTCATATTAATGTACATCCATTTCGTTTCCTCCCCCCAATTCCTTGCTCCTCCCCCTTTGGCGAAATTTGTTTGAGATATATGACGTCCCTCACCGACTCTCCCTCTTGATCGGATAGTCCTTTCTGCCCCAGACCTCGGCAGGCTTCGTCTTTTGAGGGAACCCCTCTTTTCATTAACTCATTTGACCCCGGTCGTCTTCATCCGAACCACTCTTCTTTGCCAGATCCTCCAAAGACTTCCCTGTCTGACCTTCGAGCGCCCCCTTCCCCCGGGGCACATTCGACCCCTTTTTATAATACTTTGTTTTGCGATCCTCGAGGCTCCCTTCTTGTTTTACGTCCTCTTCTTGCAATGGTTGTTCATGCGCGCCCCCCAAATATCCAGTCCGGTGACGCCCCCTGAACAAGAAGATCGCCCTTTTCCCCCAATCTTAATCCTCTGTCCTCTCTCCCTACATCGACAGTGGCAGCGGCCCCCAGTATCCCCCCAGCACCGGAAGTGTAGTTCCACTTCCTACTCCACCACACTTTTATACCCACTTGTTTTTTCGGCGTCAGAGTTTAGTTTCCTCCCCAGCAAACTCTGTTTTTTTTCCTGATGATTACGCGGTCCACCCCTTCTTCGAAGCTCAATGCAAACCTACCAGCGAGGATTGTTTTTTTTTTCTTTGCTGGTGCTCCAGGCATCGCAGGACCCCTTCCTGCGCGGCGGACGTCCCCCATTCTGACTCAGCCTCTTCCTTTTGCACTATCCCCAGTCGAGCTTCAATCCGACGTCCTGATCAAGTCCATAAACTTTTCCCTGTGGTCTATTCAAAGTCGCTTTTGTGTTTCCTGGCTTAAGAAGTCCCCAAAGCCCCCCCCCATGTCTCTTAGGTGAGAAATGCTTGAAAAATATTCTCCGTCCCTTTTTTCCCCCAGTCCCCTTCTTATTCTCGATTTTCTCTGCGGATATAGCATTTTTTTTTGAACTTTTTAGCCGAACCCTCGTGGTTCTTTGGTCATTGTATTATGGTTCAGATTCGTGCACCGTTGCTGATGGTCTCGTCTTCCGGTGCTGGCCTTTCATCTTCTTTTCACCCTCTGCGGTGAGGCTGGCACGGTTAGGGGAGACCTAGTTTGACATCCCTCCTCTAGTTTCTGCCTTCCTAGAAGAAATAATCTTGCAATATTTTTTCACAGGTCTGACATTGCGTGTTTCACGAAAAAAGCTGTTGACCCTAGAAGTTGCTAAATGTGGTCTCCAGCCTCTTAAACCCTCTTTTCTGTACGACGTGATCCATTTTTTCCTATTTCTCTGAAGCCGATTTCAGAAACAGATAGTATCACTTTCTCAAGCCTCCTCCCCCGAAATCGAGCTTTTTCCGTCCTTCTCATACACCCAAACCCATTTATACTCTCCCCCCACCTGTAGGAGACGGGGTTCTTCCTAGAAATCTTCCCCTAATTTTCCCAAGTGGCCCCTCCTCCCCGAATCCCACAAATGGTCTGGTAGGTCCGTCCTTCCCAGCAGGGTTCGGATTCAGACCCCCCAGTCTCCTTTTCCCTCTCCTTGGCAGGCGGCACCTCCCTAGCGGCTCGGCGGGTCTCCCTACCGCAAGTCTCCTTTTTTCTTTTGAGTTTCCAGTTAATGCAGTGGAGCTGCAGACCAACCTGCTTGCTGAATGCCACGAAGGTCCTCTCCTTGCAGTTGTGATTCTTCCGGTTCTTTCCTTGTGCTACGTCCGATGTCAAACTTTCGTTACCAACGTGCCCCCTTTCTTACCATTCTTTCAGCTCTAGCCCCAGGTTCCCGCCCCCATCGTTCGCTTCCAAGATCCAGCGTCCTTCCAAAATCTGCTGCATTTCGTGTGCAATATACGATCGACTCCATTTCAATCCCGGGCTCCCTCAGAACCATTAAATTCTCCAGCAACAACTCAGCCTGCTGATTAGATAAAAATTTGCTCCTTCAGAATTTCGATGTAAACCGCTCCTCTTACCCTCCCCCTTTTCTGTCCCGTCTCAAAGGGTACATGTTCTTATCTGGTACTTTGTCCGAAAGTCACTCTTTCTCGGTTCTCTCCCCCTGACTTTAGGTCCGTGCGTTTATGAAAGGTCGAACAAACTAGACTCCTCCTTCCCCTACGAGCCCAATAAGAATTTCCCGACGCCGGAGTCACGATCTGAGAAGTACCGCTCCCCGATTTCTTGAAATCCTGCCTTCCCCCTCCCCTCTCCGGGTTTATTACGAGCGGATTCCTTCAGATCTCCCCTTAGTTCGAAAAAACACGTTTTCGACAAGAAGACGAGCGCCTTCTCGATAAAGTCACGCGTTTTGGAATTCATACTTTTTTACCAGATAGGGAATGGTGTGTCCCCCCGCTAAAGACTATTCAGGCTGTCACTCTGGCCGCACCCTGCGCATCAATTTGGCGTGAGACTCTCCCCAATCGTCATCGAAGCCGTATTATTACAGCGCCTCCGCACAGAAACTGCTTTCTCTTCTCGCGATGTGACTCCACTGGTAACATTCTTCTATTTTTGCGAGTTTGACCCCCTAGCGGCCCGTCACAAGGACTCCATCGTCGATACGTCGTAAAAAATAAGGACCCCCCCTTTTTTCAATTATTGTCCGCCCTTCTTTTCTTCCGTGAGGGTCTTGTCTGCTTTTTCTTGGAAGGATGCTTTTTGTGGACCTTGTACTCTTTCTCCTTTTTAGCGTCCCTTTTCTTCTTCCCTTCACGACTCGAGAGCTCCTGGCTTCGGACCGCGACAATCCTAGCTTTTTCGGCTTCAGTTAATAAGCCCTTCATTCTTTGTTTTTCTCTCTAGCTCTGCCTCCCCAGGTTCCGAGGATGTCCCCTTGTCCGTCCAGTCCCCCCTTCGTCTCTATAGACTACCTGACTCGAAAAGGTCCACGCCTTCCCAATACATCTTATGCCCCCAAGTTCTGAACAGACTACGTTCCCCCCTCCCTTGTCTTAGGAAACTCAGACACTCCCGCCGTGCGCCTTCTTCTGCCAATATGTCAAGCTGGTTTTTGGAAATTCTTTCTTTCCTTCTAGGTACCCGACTGCTCTCTCCTTTTTTAGCCCTCTTCTTTTCCCCACTCATCCAATAGATAGTACCTGACTAGAGATCTCTAGTCTACTTCATATGGCTGTTCTTCGTGAGCCTGTTTTTTCACGACGGCTCTTGCGTGCTCTTCTTTCCAATGGATTTTTTTTCCCTTTGAAAGTTCATCTTTCCAAGTGGAGTCTGGTTTCTTCCCCCCCCAAACAATGCCTTACTTCCTGGCACCACCTCTTTTCTCGATTCGCTGGACCCCCTCTCCGATGGCTGGTCTTTTTTTTTTCTCCCTTCGGGGCTATCTCCCCTTTTTCATCAGATAGACATAATTGAACGACTTTCCTAATGCCCTTGCTTCAAGATGTGCCGGCGCGTCCGATACCTGTAGTGGGGCTTCTTTCTTTTGTTCTAGGAGGACCTTTCTAGCGGTTGGTTTTAGCGCCCTTCCCGCCCTGACCGTCCCTGACTTCCTTGAAGTCTCTACACATCGTACCATGAGTTTGAGATTCGCCATTCAATGATCCCTGTGTACCGTTTTCGCGGACTCAAAGTGTGTTTTCCCCCCCTTTTAGATTCCTTCCGATTGACCATTCTTCCCGATGCCTTCCCCTTTGGTAGCGAAGTCAGAGGATGTTTTGCGGAGTTTTTTGCTCGTCCGGTCGCAGGCTCCCCTGATTGTTCGCCTTGTCTTGATCGAAGCTTGCTTCTTTCTCTCACTGAGGCCATCTTGGTCCGCCCGATTTTCGCGGATGGCCTCTCAAGCCTTTGTCTTTTATTGTGCGGTGCAAATTTGTGGGAATGTGAGTCTTCTGACTCCCCCCCTTTACATCAGTTTCCTTTTTCGGTCTAGGCTTCTAATTGGAACCTATACTCCCAACCGGGTTTCCCCAAAGTCCCATTCAACTTCCATCACGGCAAGAGATGACTCAGATTTCTTCAGATACTGGGTTTTTATGCCGCCGCACATGTTTTCTTTTTAAATGACAAACCCCCATCTTCTTCTTTGCTTTCTCCCCTCTTCCTCCTCTAGTCTTCTTTTGTCTTTCAGTCTTCCCCCCCTTTCGGTGCAGTCGAATTTTTGAGCTATGAAAACTGCTTTTAAATCATCTACCTTCCCCAAGTACCCTTTCCATGAGGAGGCGGAAGTTTTGATCACATTTTCTTTCAGCTTGTCTCTCTTCAGCCCCCCCCGTTACTCCCCTCAATTTTTTTTTTTCTTCGTTGGTGAGGCTATGTATGCGGCCACTTTCTTTCACGGCTATGACTTTTGACTCCCCTTCCTAAAGATTTGGATGACGTTTTTTTGGGTGGTAGTCTCCCCCCACCGAAAGACTTCCCCCGTGATCATGGCGTTTTTTCTCGTTGACTCCTCTCTTAATTTTCAATAGATTGTCTCAGAAGTGCAGTTTCTTTTTCCCCTAGATTTATTTGTACAACCCCTCACCTCTCGTTTAACTCTGAATGATTCGTCGATCCGTCCAGTCCTTCCCTTATCGTGCCTTAGATTTCTCCTCTCCTGTGTTGTACCATCGAACCGGCAATCCGAATGGTGTCCCCTCCAAACTCCAGTCGCCCTCCTCCCCCGCCCCTCATCGCGCCTTTCCCAGAAAGTTTTTCCAGAAGATAGAAAAGGACCAAAATCCTTCCCCCAATCTCCTTTCTTTCTTCCCTCTTACCTTTTTCACGCGCTTCCGAAAGACTCTCCGCTCTTTTCTGTCGGCGCCATAGATTTGCGCCTTTCAGCATCCCTTCTTCTTGTTCCTTTTTCCGCAGCCAGGAAACCCATCCCTTCTTCCGTCGAACTTTTCATGGTTCTTTTTATCCTTTTCCCAGCTCTACCTTTGTTCGTCCCTGAATCTCCTTCCTTTTCTCCTTTCGTCGCCGTCTTTGCGTCGCGTCCCTTTTAATCTTTATCATTCCTTTTTCAATCAAACTCAGAACGCCAGAAGGCTGGTGTTTTCTTTATTAGCTAAAGTTTGGCTCGTTCCTCCCTTTTTTCCCTAATCAATCGTTTTTCCTTTGAAGCCACTCACCTTCTCCTCCGCAGCCAGTTTTAGCCCCTTTTTTTAGCTATTGATGACGGCTACTCTGAAGCATTTTTCTCTTCTCTCTTTTTTTAGTGACACGCAGTTTGTTCTCTGGGCGGGCCTTGACCCCCCCTCGTTCCTTTCCTCTTTTATTGTTCTTTTCTTGATTCGGCTTCTTCCTCCCCTCCTGTATAGATTGTCCTCGCCATTCACAAGCTGTTGATTTCTTTTCCCAAGGCCAGGTCGCCCCTTTCTACTCTCTATTCCCCTCCGAAGATCTCTGAGTTGTCCTTTAGCTGTATGATTTCCTCTCCTTCCCTTTTCTGCTCGCCCCCCACCGCGACGGAGTTTTTATAATCGTTTCCCGCCGCCGAGTCCCAACCGACCTTTTCCTTGTCCCCGTTTTGGCTCTTCAATCGTCCCAGACTTTTTTTTTCACTGAGAGACTCCGTATCCGAAAGCGTGTTCTTTTTCCTCAAGACGCCCCCACCCTTTTTCTCCCGGGATTTCTTCTCTCTTTCTTTGCTCAAACTTTGCCCCCTTTCTAGTGCACTTTTCCCCCTCCTGTCACCCTGGTCGATTGCCCCTCCCCCTCACTGACCCTCCCTGCTGTTGTTTGATGTGATGAGGAAGGCGAGTTCCTTGAATGCGGTCCTCCTGACCCTTCCTCCCTACGAGTCTTGATCTTGGGTCTGGTCAAGGTCTGATTTCCAAGGCGGTCTCTTTCTCCGAAGTACCTCCCCTCCTGAAGATCGTTAAGTTCCCCCTTTTCGTGTTTCCTGGCCAACAACTTTTGAGGTTTAATTTTCACTTCTCCCAATTATGCTCCTCTAGTGTCCCCTCGCTGTTTTTCAAATCGCGTGAGTTCTCTCTTCCCCCCCCCACCCCATTCCTCTCAACTCGCGTTTTCCCTTCCGGTGTATTTTATGTCGTTCTTTTTTCTGTAACCATTGTCTATTTCTCTCTGTATGGCGCTTTTGCTTGTCGCTTCTTCTTCCTTTTTTGCTAGGATTTCCCTTTTCTCTTTCAAATTTTCGAGGGTTTTCCTTCCCTATCCGATAGGCCGTGTATTAAGCGATCCATTCGTCCTCATCCCCCAGGTCCCTCCTGAGGTTTTTCACGAACCTGGTCCACCCTTTCTCCTTCCCTTAGCACTGGTCCTCTTTCCCCCATTTAGAGAATGAATTCGGCCAAGCCCCCCGCCATTCTCCCCCATTTGAAGATTTCTTGAAGCCGCAGTCCTCCTCTCTTTGTACATGTGGCCTCCCTCATCGCCGACCCCTGAGACCCGCTCACCACTAACGACCCCCCCCTATGTTTGCGACTTGCTGCTTTTCCCCCCTTCCTCCCTGAGTCATCGTCCCAGACTCAGAGGCAGCCTCCTCCTTCCAGGAACCCCACCCTCAGGTGATGCTCCCCCCGCAGGTCATTGATTCTCAAAAAGTTTAGCGCACTTGGCGGCGTCACCAGTCCAAGAGCTTCTCGGGAGCTTCTCTCCTCCAGTCCTTTTATTTCAGTCCATGGCTTGTATTTCCACCAACTTTCTTGGCTCCTCCCCCTGCTCCTTCTCCTCTTTACGGTGGTCCAGGTGGGTTCCCTTTTTTTGAGCATTTCCAGGACGTCCTCTTGAAGAACAGACGAGGAAATAGGAGACGATAAACTTTTCCCCCTCCCCCACTCCCCCCTGGTTTACCCTTTTTTTGATCACGTTTTTAAATTTCCTTCTTAAGTGCATTTTTCCCTCTGCGATCGCGCCTTTTTCCCCCGCAGGGAGACTGAACTTTTCCCCAGGCAAAACAAGCCGATTCCTTCCCGCTACAGTTTTTTTTCTTTCCAGTCTTTCCTCTCCCCCCTCTCCCGACGTTCTGACGTCCCCCTCCTTCTCCCCCCCCCCCCTTTAGGTTCAGAAAGTACAACGCCGGAAGATTTTCTCATCATACTCGGTACGATTTCCCCACCGCTCCGCCGCCTTTCTCCGCTCCCCTCCTTCAAGACGCGACGATCGAGCTTAAGCTCCCCCCCTTTTTCCCTCAGCGTCCCAGGTCCTGTATTTTCTTTTTTTTTTTCCTTTTTTATGCTCTCACCAACCAAGAAGACCGTAGCAGCTCCAGAGTTGTTGCCTAGGGTATGGAATGGGGCCTCTCTTAAGATTGAATGTCCGAGATCCCCTCCAGCGTTTTGCGCCTTTAGCTCTCTTCGTCTTACCTCTCTCCTCCCCCCCAAGTCCCATGCTGATGCTCGCCGATCAGATCTGCGCTTAATTACCTGCGGTTGGATTCCCCTTCCCCCCAAGCGTCCCGCCCCCCCCTTCTAACAGATTGTTTGTCGACCCGAACGTCCCATCAATCACCACTTCTTCCATCTTCCCTCTCAAGTGCGGCCGGGGTTCTTCTTCCTGCGCTTCTTTTCCCTCTGGTATATTCGATGCTGCGGTTTTGAACCTTTTTCATTAGCAGACGACACGTTAAGACCCATCCTCTCTTTTCCTTCCTTCTATCTCTCTTTTCCTCCTCGTCCCCGTTTTTTTTTTTTTCCCGTCTCACTCTTTATGTCGGTTACCTCCTCTTTTCACATCAGACAGGAACTCCAAACGGGACCACCTCGAGCAAGCTGTACTCCATCTCCTCTCCGAGTGCTTCGGAAGAAGCAAGACCGCCTGCTCATTCGGCTTCAATATGCCCCTTTTTCGGCGGAAGGGCTTCCTCCTCGAAGCTTTTGCTTTTTTTTTGCCGCGGCGGAAACCAGTTCCGCTTCGGCCTCGCCGCCCGATCGCCTTCAGAATTTTTGCTTTTGAGGACTGCTGTCGCTCCGCTGCCCCCTTTTCCTGCTAGCCCCGTTGACGGTCATCATGAGCCCTAGTGCAACACCCTGGTACCGAAACACGCTACTGCTCTGCGCTTCGCGAGGCTTTTTGTGGTTTCGCATATGTCCGCTTAATCGCTTCCTCCAACACATTTTTTAACCCTGTCCTGCAGGCAGTTCTTAGGAGTTAGGGAGGGCTTTAGGCAGATTCCGTGTTAGTCGCTCATTCCTCACGTCCCTCAGTTCCTGACTCCTTCTTTCCTGATATTGCCTACCTTTTTCACATGTTAACATGCTGTTTAGTCTGATGACCTGTCGGCCAGCCCAGTCGGTTGGATGAAATTCTGTTTTTTCCCTTTTTCGCTTCAGGCGGGCTCTCTCCTGAGTGTCTCCCTCTTTTCTTTTTAGAGTCTGGAGAGACCCTTTTTTTTGGAACTTTTCATTCCGCTTGAGGATTGTTTTCCTGGTTGTCTGAAGCTTGAAATCTGACGCCTCCCCTAAATCGTCACGGGAATTACATTTAATTTGGTCTACGCCTTGAGTTACCCCTCACTGCTTTCGGATTGCGGGGGACGTCCGCCCCGATCTGGTCTCTTTTGTTCTTTCGAATCATTTCGAATTTTTTCTATGCAAAATCCCGTCAAGACCCCTCTGCTTTATTCGCACGCCTTCGGGTCAGATCTTCAGACCGTCGCCCCCCGTTGGTCTCCGTGGTGAGTCCCTTGCGCTCTTCTGTCGTCTGCACGATCTGACACTTAAACCATCGGCCACTGTCGGTTGCCTTTTCTCATGATAACTGGGCCCGCTGGCGGATAAAGAATGAAAACAGCCTCTCTTTAAACTTTTTTCGAGCCGAGTAATATAGTGCTGCTCCACGGGCGCGGTTCGCACCTTTCATCTAAGTCCCTTCGGGTCTCCCTTAACCTTTTCTCAAGGGTGTGAAGAAGACTTGACCTCCTCAACACGTTCGTGGATTGACCGCTTCCCTGAAGAAGTTTTCTGAGTACGAGGTCTTTTCTCTGCATTTAGACCCCCCCCCCATTTCATGAATGATGTAACTCAGGCCCAACCCCCTGTTAGACTTCTTTAAGGATCTGTCTTCTGGGCGTGCTTGATTCCCTCATTTGCTCGACCTGAACAGGACGCTTAAGATGTATATTCGAAGCCCCTTACCCCCTTTTTTAGCACCCAGAACAGCTCCTCGTAATTGTTTTCTATCGACAGGGCTGTTAGCTTTCCCCCTCTCTTTTCGAGCAAGCAATTCGCCGACGCCCTTTTTCTGTCGGGCAACCCCACCTTTCGTCTCTCCCGATGGAGCGGCCGGCGTTACGATGTCGGCTCTTTCCCAGATTTCACTCTTTGTGGACGGCGATTTCTTGGCTGAAGAACTTCGCGATTGGCGTGCCCCCCCTTCTCACTAATTCAGGGTTCATCTCTCTCTCTCCAGCCCTCTTTGAGAGAGATCCTTGGCTGAAGTATGTTTGAAGGCGCTCCCCCCTCTGGTTTTCAGTACTTAACATCCTCTCGTGTCCCCCCCCTTACTCCTCGGTGTCCCCTACATCCGACTGCCGACGGGTCGCCAGCGCTATCCGAAAGTTTGTCGTCGTTCCTTCCTCCCGCTACTCAATTTGGCTTCGGCGTTGTTTTATTTTTTTCACGAATCACGGCGGAAGGCTGCTGACTCGCCCGACAGGCTTTTTTCTATGCTCCATTTTTTTCCCGGACTACCACGAGCTCAAGCGGGCTTCCCAAGGTCGAGATGGGTATTGAACCTCCCTCTCCCTTCCAACTGCCCTTTCTTTTTTAGTTCCCCGTCGAGGTTCATGGGGGAAGGACCAAGCCCCCCCTCGAGGATTTTTCCCCAGACTGATTCGAGCTTTTTTTTTTTTCCCCTCGATGACTATAAATCGGTCTTCGCTTTCAAGACTCAGATTTGCAGTGAATTTGTTTGATTTTTTTTTTTTTTGTTGTTTCTCATCTGCTTAACCTTGATGATTTTCGATGGCGGCTTTTTAGGCGCTAGACCCACAGAGGCTTCTATCAGTTTGCGCCAAACTGGTTGAGAATCCTTCAAGATAGCGCCTTTTCCGCGCTCCCCCTACCCTTCCATCTTCCCTCCCCCAGTTTCTTGCGGTTCACAAAAGATGAGGGCCTCCCTTGCTCAATGCCGGTTTGTTGAGAAAAGCTGTACCATCTCTTAGTTTTTTTCCTGGGACCTTGTCCCACTTTGGACGATTTGTCAGTTTTTCCGAAGAGAGTGCTGATGTTATCAGCCTCAGAACTCTTTTTTTGCTTTAGGCACAGCACTACCAAAACTTCCTGATTCCCAAACCCTATCCCTCGCTTATCCGAGCAATCGTCGAATGTTTCGCGCCAGCCCTGCATCTTAAACAATGGTATCGGTTTCCTTCTCTCTTCATCAGTTTCCCTTTTTGCCCCCCTGGTGGCGCAAGTTGTTTTCTTTTTTGAACAGAAAAAAACGTCGCTGGTAGAGGAGCCGGCGCATGGTGATGTTGTTTAAGTTACTTAGTTCTTTCTTGCCCTCCCCCCAACTTTGTTCGAACTTCCTATCGAGTCCTCTCTTTCCTTTTTTTTCCCTAGGTTCTGCTTCGTTTTATTTCAAGGTTTCGATCTTCATGACCCCACTTCCAACCGTCGGCCCCCCTCCTAGTCTCAGAAGATGAAAGGTCCCAACTCGGTCGCGTGGCCAAATCCATCCTTCCCTTAAATCTTTGCAGTTCGGAACATCCTGGACCCCCTCCCTCCTCCTAACCCGCAGGAGCCGAGTTTTCGAAATTTACCGCACCCCCTCACCCTTTAGAGTCCTTCCCTCTGCTCCCTTTTTCCTTGAATCCTGATTTCAAAATCGTTTCCCTCAGCGACCGCCACACGGTTCCTCTCTACCCTTTTTTTCCCGGCGCGGGAAATGGTGAGGCCTTCAAGACATAAACTCTTTTACAGTAGAAGAACCTTCAGTCTTTCCTTGAGGCCTTACCCTTCGCCCTAACAAAAGCTCTCGCTTTTCCCCCTTCCTCTCCCCCACCCCTTTCATCTTCCCAGACGCAGAGTCCGATCCGGAGCACGATCTGTCCCTACGACCCTTCCTGGAAGAGTTCCATGTATTTCCAGTTTTGAATCTATCTCCACATAATTCGAAAAACACCCCAACTCAATCTCTCTCGGTTCTCTCCCCCCTGAACGGTTGGTCATGGAATCTTGACACCCCTGAATAGGGCTTTTTGGTCTGAAGCCAAGCCGAGGTTGTCTGATGCGCGGCCGACCTCTCAGCCCTTTCTACCTCGAAACGGCCTTTCTCCGTTTCGTCGGACAGTGCGCACAGCCATGTGAGTACGTCGCCCCTCTCGAGTCGGCGACCTTTGAACAAGGTTTGACACGTCTGCGAGTGTTCTGTCTTTGGCCAACAGCCAGAGGCTCACACGTGCCATGCGTAAGACCGATTCCCCCCGGTCCATAAATTTCCCAAACAGCTGTTATATTTTTTGCCAGAAGTTTCTCTCCCTGAGGGTTGTCTCTTTTCCCCCGCTTGCATTCGGGCCTTGAGGATCTGGCGTTTAAGCTTGCCGCGTAGTTCTTTCCCCCCCTTTTTTCCCTTTCTTTCTTCTATATCGCAGAGCCTTCTTTTGGGAAGACGACATCCTCGGCCTTTTTTTCGTG
>Ga0179593_1699217_pt1 | contig 17884 bp, 13 predicted proteins | sample CZODoug2_1_08_16_FD_185931 | JGI IMG/M metagenome (GOLD analysis project Ga0179593, IMG submission 185931) | Vadose zone soil fungal communities from Angelo Coast Range Reserve, California, USA - CZODoug2_1_08_16fungal (PacBio error correction) | ecosystem: Environmental > Terrestrial > Soil >... | reverse complement strand
TTCTTTTGGTCTTTCCTTAGTCAAAAATTTCGATTGATGTGATCCTCGTTTAAAGTGTCCCCCTCCCTTTGTCCTCGAGTCCTTTAGAGTTTTTCCTTTTCTGCTTGATTTCGGGACAAGTCCCCCCCAACCCCTGCGCTCTCCACCGCTTGAGGGCTTTCGGCCGGAGACTTTTTCGAATCATCCTATCCTACTGCTCCCCTCTTTCTTTTTTCCTCCCCCCGACCTCCCTGGCGATTTAAAGCCACAGACCCCCTCCACTTATCACCAGGAGATGTCTGGAACGGACACGGCACTGTCCTCCACGACTAATTTTCCCGGTCCCCCGATGTTCAAAGTGTCCCCTTTTCCCCTTTTATGACTATAGTCAAACAGAGTCGGTGAGAAGCCCCGCTACTCTCAACGGACCTCCTTTATCTTCCCCCCTAAGTTTTAAAAGGTAACCCCCCCCCCCTCCCTTGTTCGCCTTTCCCTGCTCGGTGACACAAGGCCAAGGTCTTTTCGATTTCTTCCTCCCTAGTTTTGGAGACCAGCCTTTTAGCCTTCCCTGCGGCCCTCGAGCGCTTTTTCTCCCTTTCTCCTTGGTGCGACCGTTTCCAAAGGGGTTTTTTTTTTTGTTTTCTTTTTCTAGCTTCCTAGCTCTTTTGTCCCTTCCCCTTTTTACTTATCGACAGGTTCCTTCCTCTGCATTACGGGTTTTTCTTGATTTAGATTGCGTTCTTTCCGCGCTTCTTTTCCTTGACACGCACTGAATACTCCGCGGGTTTCTAGTTGTTGACGGTACTATTGGCTGGCCCCCGGATACCATCCATGGAATCCACTAATGGGGATGGACTGTTTGATTGCCCGGGCGACATAGATTCATTCCCTGTTGGTCTTTTTTATTCAGACCGTTTACTGGAAGTTCCCCTCCGGCTTTTCTATCGCCCGCGAGACAAGCCATTCTCAGCTCACAGTCCGTTTTTTTTTTTTTCCTCTCCCAAATGTCCCCTGATCGCGTGGTCGTCGAACGCCCCCCCCCTTCGCGCCGCGAAGTAAATCGGGCTGGAATCTCAATTCCTTTGGCTTCCTTTTTCTTATCTTTCTAGTTTTCGTAGACATAATGCCCTCTTACCCCTCTTCCTCAATCTTTCACCCCAACGCCCCGCAAAGCGCATTCCCCGCTGCCAGCCGTTGCCCTGGATTCCTAAATGGCGAGCGCGCCTTTTCTTTTTTAGGCTCCCTTCCCGATCCACCCTCGCTCCGATGTTCTTCTCCCTCTGAACGCGGCCTTTAGCTTGAACGCAGATCGAGCCCCTCTTATTGTCCAGTTCCCCCACCCCAAACCCGTTTCGAGATCGTTCCCAGATGCGCTAGACTTTGTTTCTCTAAGGGTCCCCGGCTCAGCCGGGTTTTTCTTTCTGTTCTGAACTTCTTCCTGGGGCCTTTCGATGGCCCCTCGACACTCCGTAATTTTCTGCATTTTTTCTTATATATCTTGCTCAACGAGGACTGAAGCCTCTTCGCGCCCTTCTTCTTTTTCTTTGCTGACCGTGAAGGACCTGGTTCGTGGTTCGGCGCCGGTGGAATGCCACCACGACCCTCTCGACGGGTGGGTGTTCCACGGAAAGACTACCTTGTTTGAAAATCAAACTTCCCCCTCCCTATTCTTTGGGCTTCTCAGCCTCCTTAAAAAGGTCAAGGTGCTCGTTTTTCTTTCCTTCCCAAAGTCTCGAGTAAAAGATGCTTGAGGGTGGCCCTCGGCTCCAAACTTGTAGGAATTGTTAGTCTGCGGATAAGCTTCCTACCTCCCTGACCCTCGAATGTCAGTATTATTCCTGCTCCCTGTTTTTGGATGCCTTTAATGGGTGCATTCCTTCCAAATCTAAGAACAGCGGCTGTATTCCTGTTAGGTCGGCGATAGCGTTCCTTTTTCTTACTAATTGTGAGGATTTATTCTGGCACCAGTCCTTCTTGACATGGTGTAGCCTTTCTCCCTTTTTAAAGGGGCTATTCTTAGCCCTTTCATAGAGGGCCCCTAATTCCTTCAAGGGCGATCCGGTCGGCTCCTCAAGTTTACGTAACGGCACATGATAGGACTCATTCCCTCCCCTGTTGTTGCGATGCCTCGCGCCCTATTCCTCTACGCTTCCCTTCTTTCACCCAGGATATTCCTGCCATTTAACTTTTGGCTGGAAGCCTTTTAGATTTGATGATCCCCCCCCCCATGGCAGGTCTGGTAATGTGCCTTCATTCTTCTGCGCCGAAGGCCCGAAAGTTTCATCCCCTTCTCCTTTTTTTTTTTTCCATCCGTCCCGACTGGCTGACCCCTTCCGATTCCCCTTTCCAGAACTGAAATTTGGATAATGTGATCCTTTCCTTTTATTTTCCCCCGTCGAGAGCCCTTTTCCAAGGCTAAACGTGTAGATGATATCCCCCCGAGAGTTCTCTTTTTTTTCCCCAGCCCTGCCATCGCCCCAGGCTTTCCTGGTTTCCCTTCTCCTCATAAGAAAAAGGTCCCCTTCTCCGCTATGCCTTGACTTTTGAGAGATTTCTTCTTCCGAGCATCTTTTTTTTTTCTCGTCTCAGCCTCTTTTTCTTCTCAGCAGGTCCATGATTTGATCGAGCTCGCATTCTCTCTTCTTTTGAGAATCTTCCCGAGATTTCTCCCCTACAATGTTTCCATTCCAAGCCCCGCATTGTAACCCTCCGCCGCTTCCGTTTTGTGCATGCTAGGGAAACCCCCTTCATCGGCTTAAGGGCCCTTGTTTGTCGACGGGCCAGCATGAAACCCCCCTTCCAATAGTCGTTCCCAGGAAGCCGCCCGAGACTTTCTTTTCTCCGTTTAGGCCCAGTCGGAGCATTGCGCCAACAGTTCTACCTCTTTTTCCCACGTTTTTAAGGATAATCCTTATATCGCCCACCTAGTTTCCTGACTGGAAACACATGCTTTTTTTTTTTTCTAGTAAACCGCAGAACGTTGTGTCGCAGTCGAATAGATTTATTACCGCGCTCCCAGCCCCCTGGTCCGGCAATCAGCTTCCCAGTAAGATTTAAGCGGGCTACTGCTCTCGGGCAGTCATTTATAGACCCTTTTTTTCCCTGATTCTTGCAAGTCTCCTTCCCTGACAAGACTTCACTAAACATTTGTCCCTCAGCCCGGTTTTTCGTCACCTCTGCCTTCTAAGTATTAGAAAACTCCCCCTCAGTTCCGCTTTGCATTCCTTGAAACCCCCCCCCCTTATATGTTCACTATATTTTTCCCCTTTTTCCCAGAGCCTTTTTCCTATTCTGGATGTTTTGAGTTGGCGAAAACCCCACGTTCCCCGCCTACCCCATATGTAGAAGAGCAAAGGTTCTAGAAGAGGTTTTTCGATTCCTTTTTCTCATTTCATCCCCCGCCGATTGATAGGGAGTCCCACTGCTCTCCTATATCCTTGTTTGTTGATAGAGATAGAGATGCCCTCCATGTAATTACAGAGGATGTTTAGGACTTCCCCCCCTCTTGCTTATCTGCCAAAGAGGCCCCCCCCCCTTAGCCTCTTTTTCTGCCGACGGTGGAAAGCCCACCTCTCGGCCGACTTGTTTTTTGTTGACCCCTAAAAGCGAAAAGCTTGACCCCCCCTTTTATATTAGACCATGCTCTTCCTTTTCTAGATCGAACACCTACTTGTACAGTTTTTTCCTGCGAGCGTGCACGGAACAGTAGCCGGTTTCCTTTCCCCTCCCCTGTTACGTAAAACCACAAAATGGGGCGAGCGCCCCTTTATTGTTTTCTGCCTCTTGTCGACATGCGACGGCATACATCCCCCCGGCCCATGGCAATTAGTAAGGAACGATTGAATTTTTCTTCTTAAACCGGTAGTCTTTTTCAACGCGGTCCTTTTTTCCTTGTTGTCGGTGGTCCCTCCGCCTGGTCAGAAGCTCCCCTCTTCCCCCCGAAGATCGCCATTTTCCTTGCTTCTCTTTTGAGATTTTTACAGCAATCCATGAAGGTCCTTCCTACTTGAAGGTGACCTGCTGTGATCTTGTATTATAAGTACATCTCGTCGCCCCCACTTTCTCCCATGAGAGGCTCATGCGGATTCAATAACCGGCACGTATTGGATTCCCCGATTGTCGGGTGATGTCCCATTTCTTTCCTATTTTTCCCATGACCCCCGGATGTCTCCGATCTCAAGCCGTCGCCTTTTTTTTTTGCCTGAGAACTACACTTCCCCCCTTTTTTGCCTTTTTTTTCCCCCCTCATTGGATTTTCCCTTGTTTATCGCCTGGCATGAAGATGGTCGCTTCATTAACTTTTTTTTCCCTCGTTGCTACCTAAGGAGCGCCTTTCCTTCCCGTCAGCGATCGCCGTCTTTCGTCTCTTCTCTCTCGACCTTCGTTTCAACAGGATGCGCGCTTTCCTCTCTCTCTCCCTGAATCCTTTTTAAGGCGCGATTCTTACCGGGCTGTTCCTCTCACACATCGTCGGACCAATTTTCGTTTTTTTGTTGGCTCTTGGTCTTGAAGATCTCGAAGGGGTTCTCAGCCCTTTCGATAGCGAGCGATGGGGCCCTAATTTTTTCCCTCATGGGACAACCGTGGTTGTCCCTCACTCTACCCAGGTTGAATGTTCGCGAACCCTGAAATTGTCCCAATTTTTTTGTCTTTTCTCCAGCTTTCGGGAAAGACCCAACCGTACACCCCACAGGTTTTTTTTTCCCCCCGAACCCATATTTGAGCTGAACAATGATTTGACCTGAAATTCGCACCAAGCATTCAGAGAATCCCCTGAAGTCCTTCTCAGAACCTTTTCTATCCGATCCGGTGTTCATCTCTCGGTCATATTCTCTCTTTCCCTCGGCGGCCACGAGCGGACATGTTTCTGCGAGGAAGCCGAGGCGACCCCTCTCGCGGCATTTTTCCCTTGCTGATTCTTGTCCAGAGATGCCTTCATAGAGATATGCCAATTGTCTTTCTGAAAGGCGCACATAATGGTCCCCCTGTTTTTCTGTCTGCGCCAAAGGAGATTCCCGATGTGACCTGGCTATACGTTCCCTCCCCTCAAATGGCTAAGCAGATGGGCCCCCTCTTCCATTCTTAGTTTTTCTGCCCGCCCACGGTCGACCGCCCCCCCCGTGGCTCGCTAATCCTCAGGAAATTCGCTTTGTTCTTTGAAGATGTGGAGTCCAGGCCCCGATTCCCTTCTTCAGAGTGTCTTCCGTTTCTTTCCTAAACTGTTCTCCTTCTTGACGAGAAAACGTTCCCATCTAAATGAGTTTAGAATACAGTAGCGAGCCACTCTGATCTTTCCTTTTCGATACTTCCTTCTTTCCTGTTGAGGTCCCCTCCTTTCACCTTTTTCCTCCTGGTCTCTTCTGGTTTCAGAGCCGCAATCCGGTTCGGCCAAACGACTATTTTTTCCCCCCTGGAGAATGGACGGCAGCCAGCGCTTATTTCGCCTCGTTCTCCTTCTCGCTGACCTCGAGCAAGTATGCCCCCTTTATCACCGATGGACGCATCGATGCGCGAAAATTTCAATGCCCAATATCTCAAGATGAAACCGTCTCTCCGTCATCCATTCTCCCCCCCTTTTAGATACCTCTCCCCTCTGAAGCTTAGGAACGATTCTCTCCCTTCCGTCCCCATTATCCCCGATCTAGCTTTACATGTCCTGACTGCTCCTTAATTCCTTGGGATAAAATATCTTTGTAGAAATTAGACTAGGTTTTTTCTTTTTTCCCTTTCTTCTCTGTACGCAGTAGAGCTTATCACCATTTTCCATTAAGGAGAAAAATAAGAATCTTCGTCTCGACTGGTTCTTTGTAATCTATTATCGAGCTTGCGACGTTTTTCCAGTTTCATGCTTGCGGCCTTCACTATACCTCGGGACGGCCCACTCACCTCCTAGCTTCTCCCTTCCTGTTTTTTCAATCGCCTTGAATTCCTATCAATCATTGGACTTTTGGTTTTGATGACTGACACCCAAGGCGTTTTTCGTCGCGTCCATTTCGGGTTCCTCCTTACGCTAGAGATGCAGGGTGTGTCTTTCTACTTCCTCGTTGAGACCCTTCGCCGCCGCGTCTTTTGATTCGTCCCAACTTCTGGTTTTTTATATTAAAATCGAAATTTTTTAGATGCCTTACCTTAGGCAAGTATTGAATTTTCCCCCCCCCCCTCAATCCCCTTGCGTCTTTTCCCCTGTCGGGTAATGGACTCTTTGCCCGACCTGACCGCCCCCCCCAAGGCTTTCGATCCGTCATGCTTCCACTTCCCGAATAAGAAGTCTTCTACCAAGCCCCCCTTCTTCCTCCCCCTGTATTGAAGAGGTATTCTTTTATTTTCGTTTTTCCCATGAACATACCTCCTTTCAGACGGGCCATTTCTCCCCCCGTGGGAGGTCTCTTACTGACCCCATGTTTAGTCGTCCCTCTAGATCTATTTTTTTTTTATTGGACTTGTTCCTTTTTTGCTACACCCCCTTCTGAAATTACCCCCCTCCCCCTTTTTTTTTTAAACTTTCTGGCTTGGGGTCCAGAAGAGTTCGGTTCGTCACCACAATGTGTCTGAAGGTCCCCTTTTCATAGATGGCCTTTCGTCCTTCTTCGGTGGCGTAGATGCTTTTTTCTAACGTACGTCCTGTTGAGCTATTTTTTCTCCCCCTTCCCTTGACACATAGGGGTTTTTTTCCGTCTCCCCTATTTTCCGGGGCAGTTTCCTCTTCCCCGCCTTCGACCCCAACATCCATGGGTGCAGGGACGACTTTCTGTACCTAGCAATTCGGAGGCCAGGTCGTGCCGTCGTGTTTCCCCCTCGTCTCCCTTCTATTTCGCCTTTTCGCCGAAGTGTTTTTTTTTCTTTGCGAGAACTTGTACCTCTGGTTTTTCCCAGCTTTTTTTGCTCGTCTTGCCGCCCACTCCCCGCCCTCGACGCTACTTTGAAATAGTTTACGAGGATCAATCATCCCCTTCCTTGTTATCTTTTTTTATGCATTTAGGGTTCAAGGGGGGACCTTTACTTGCCGCCTCCTCATCCCCCTTTTTCATACTACTCTTTGAGGAGGAGATGACATCCTTATGGGATTTTTTCCCCCCTTCCTGTCTCCTTCCCCCCGAGCAAGATAATATCCCTCTCCCCCCTTCCAATTCTCCCCGTTCCTTTTAAAAACTAGTTCATCCCCTCGAGAAGCTAGGGGACCCTCGTCTCTGGCCCCCTGGGCTTTAATTCCCCGCCTCTTTCAGGCTCCAGACCCACAGCCTTCTCCTTTCCCTATATTCAGGCGCTGACGCGCCCCCCCTTCCCTTTTTGACCCCCCTTAGACTGATCCTCCCTGAGACGATGTTTTTTCCCCGATTCCCCTATGGTCTTCCATTTAAGCCCAGAAAGCTAGTAACTGCCCCCCCCATTTCTTTCTGCCTTCGGGCAGCGGAAACCCTGACACATAATCTTGACTCTAAATGACAGGCCACCCCCCCTCTTTCCACTTGATGGGTTTTTCCCCCCACTATATTCCCAACGCTAAGTCTTCTCCCTGTATACCTTACCTCTAAAATTCCCTCGATCGGATCTCGAAGGAAAAGTAACTATCCCTTCTGCTTGCCTTTTGATGTCTCCCCCCCCCCCCAACCTGAACACTGTTAGATTTAAATTTTAAGTTTCCCTTTCCCCTGAAGATTCATTAGACAAGGCTTCCCCCGATCGCTTCACACCTACCCCACTTTCCGAGACAATGCCCCTTCTTTCGTATTAAGTTTCCTTTTGACCGAATGGTGACTTCCCCTTTCTCGACAAGCGTGTTCCAATGAACCCCCCCTTGTCAATTTCCTCTTTCCGATCTGCTGATCCTTTGTCGCTCCATCTTTTCCCGTTGTTTTTCAGGTTCCGCCGGGAATCTTTTTTCTGTTTCCTGGACCAAGATAAAAACTTTTAGATCCCTGACATTACAGCAAAGCTATGGGATTTTTTTGTGGATTCTACGGGCGTTCCCCCCTCTTATATCAAGCGAGAGGGATATTGTTCCAGATCACCGACCGACTACTTTTCCTTTTGAGCGGGTATTAGTAGCTATCCACCTCTCTAATTTTCATCCCCTTCACCATTTCTTCAGTTGAATGAGGTTACCCTTTCACCCAATGGACCTCCCGGACCGATCTTTCCGTTTCTCAGACACCCTTTTTTCCCCTCCGCAAAGCTCCCACTCGTTGCGAACTCCCCCCTTAAAGTTCATTCTAGATGCCGCTTCTTTTTCTCCCTTTCCGGTACCTCTTCTGACAAGATAGAACCTGAGTCTCCTCCCCCCACCCCAACCCACGTCTCGTGGCCTTCGGCTTCGGTAGGACATGCCACGTGTACTTTTCCTGCCCCGACAGCGACGGCGTTTCGATCCTCTTCCCCCGGTACCCCCCGATGTTTAAAAGAGCAGTTTTCCTCTAGCCCATGAACGGTCTTCCTCGAGTCCGTGACAAGCAGAGATAGCGACTCTTATCTGCTTTGGCCCCATTGGGACCCAAATTCCTTATAGATAGTGCAGTTTGATTCTTTCTTATCTTCGTTGTTATATCGGGTACTTTCTATCCTTCTTTGTGAAATTCTTTTCTATGTCCATGTACCTCTTCCATAGGAAAAATTTTACGATTTTTCCTTTTCCTTAGCGCATTGATCCCCTCTTCCCCTACGAGCTCAGAAGCAGAGCCTGTCTTCCTTTATCTGTTTTTTTTTTTTTTTTTTTTTTTGTGTTTTTTTGGGTGGGGGGTTGGGCTGGGACGAGCTCTGGCCTTTTTAATTTTCGGGCTTTTCTAATACAGGGGGTCAGACACCTCCAATGTAGTAGCTTCCCCGTGCCTTTCTCCCCCCTTTTCAAAAGCCCCAGCCTCCCTTGATACGGACCCTCCCACTTCGGCCCACCGCGCCGCTTGTCGAAACAAGTTTAAAGTGTCTTAGTAAGTTCCCCCATAAATTTCCTTGGTAAAGCAGATCCTCGACCTTTTCCTGGGTTCCCCAGAAGGCGATCACGCGTACTTCAGTCCTAGCCCTGAAGAACGCACCCACCCGCTGTTCCTGCGTCTCCCCGCTCAGTTTTTTGTCTTTTGTTCGCCGTGTGCCTTCTTTCCATTTCATACTGCACTCATTGCTCTCCCCTTATACAGTTCCCTCTGTTCCTTCCGAGGAGACTTTTTTCAAATCGTCTTTCTTGAGCCATGCTCGTGCCACGTCCGGCTTTTCAATGATGGGTTTTTTGATATCTGTCACTTTTGCAGGTCCCAGGGGATCTGTCTCCTCTGATTTTCGTTCCCGGAATTCTGCAACGTAACCCGATTTCCTGTTTCTTATATACCTCTTCTGATGATAGGAGGCCCCGTCCCCTTTCCTAGCTGATTCCGCTTAGTTTTTCCTTTGATGCCGATGTTTTCTTTTTTTCAAGATCTTAGAGAACAGGAGGCAAGTCCATCCCCCCCAATTTTTCGCTCCCTTCTCTTGACGGACTCGAGCCCTTGGTGCCCCTTTTCCTTTTCCTCCTGAAACCCTTTCTCGGCATATGGACTTTTAAGTTAGTCCCATGTTTGTATTCCGCGAGATCGGGCGTCTAATCCTGTATCCTACCTTCTTATTCCCTCCCACTTAGAGCATGAAAAGGCTTACCAACCTTTTCACTTTGAGAGGGCCCCCCCCTTGCGTTCCCATTCGGCTTCCCCCCATCGCTCAACGGATATCTCCCCCCTTCTTCTCCCCCCCCCTCTGAGATCTCATCAGCTGGACGTCCAAGGCTTTCAACTACGGCCTTCTTCTTTTTGTCCCTTCTCCCCCCTTGATATCCTCAAAAGGAAACTTTTTTGGGCCGTTTCTTTTCGGCTCGCCGACTCCCCGAGATCTAGGGAGAGGCTCCTCCCTTCCTTATGTTCGCCCCTTTTGTGTGCCGATGACGATCATGGGCGCCCGACGCTTTTTCAAGTCAAAGCGGACACAACTTTAGTTCATTTCCCGGCGGAAGGTGACCACCCTATCTATTCCGCGACGCTTTTGCCCCTTACTTGATTGATCTCCACCATTTCTTTTCATCTACGGACCTAAGCGGTGCAAAGCCGCCACACTCGTTCTTCTCTCCTCCTAAATCGTTTTTTTTCTTCTTTGAATTGATAGTCTTTTTCCCCAAGTCGGAGCTTGGCACCCTTAAAGTGTTTGGAGACGCCCCCCATCCGGTAAATCTCCTCTCAGGAAAAATGGGTATATGTTCCTTCAACTCCCCTTTCTTTGTTACGAGCGACCCCCTAGCTAGCCCACGCGCAGCATCTCGTTAGTAATAGATTATGAAACGACGCGCCCCCCGTCCCAACAAGTCTTTTAGCGGGAAATGGGTTACCCCTTTGTAGACTGGGGGACTCCACCTCTCTCGTCCTTTTACTCGACGATGGCGCCAATGATGTAGCCGGTTGACAACATTTTCAAGTTTTTTCAAGAACCCTTCATCCTCCCCTCCTTTGGTGTTTTTTCCGCGTCACCTTTTATGAATTTGATTACAGTAACCCCGTGCCCCCCAGCGGCGACATCTCCTGGTCCCCCTTATAACAACTTCTGGTTGAGATATCTAGGAAAGAGCATTGCGATCCTTTTCTTTTTCGTGGAGTTGCGGGAGTTGTGAAACCACTTCACTGTTGGATCTTCCCAATCTTCCGAACCGCTCTTTTTAAACATTTTCCCTATCTCCTCTTGTGCGCGACCTTTCTGTCCATAAAAGACCAGTCTTCCCTCGCGTGAGAACGACCTATCTCTTACTAATCCTCTTTTTCTCCTCTATCCTTTCCCCGCGTCTTGTTTCGTTGCGTGAAGGATGAATACCTTGATCCTGTGATCCGCTTCACCCTTCCCCCCCTCCCCTGGTAGCGCCCGGCGACCATCTTGGCCTTCCCCATTCCCGCTCGTCCCGTGCCCCACCCCTAGCACATCCTAAAACCCTTTCCAACCGTTAACATGCTATTCAGTGAGAGATAGTCCCCTTCCTTTCCAGTCGGGACGAGGAGATGCATTTCCCCTCCTGGCCGGATTCCGACGTTTTTACCGTATCCCCTTTCACTTTTCCCGTTGAAAAAAAAACTGGCGATGCCGCTCCCTTATTGACCCCTTTTTCCTTTATTGTAGACCCCACTCTCCGGCTCCATTGTCGTCCCCTCCTTAGAGGACGAAATTAGTGAAGTTTCTAGAGTCTTTTTATCCCCGGTATTCTGTTTTGTCCCAACGCCGGTTTTCGATTTGTTTCTTTGTCGCGTGGATATAAGTTTTTCACTCCAGATATTGTCCCCTCAGAGAGAGACTCCTTGCTGCGTTCCGAGTATCTTGAGCAGACCTTCTACACTTAACGGCATTGGTTCAAGGCCCCCTATACCCCCCCCCCCCCCCCCCCCCCGCAAGGTGCCTATCTTTTTTCCCCCAGCCCCGTTCTCAAAAACTCTGTCGCCCGAGGTTCGATACGAAAGACGCAATTCACTCCGTGTTCTTTTTTTTTAGAATAGGGTTTTGCTGAAAAGATGCTTTCCCCCCTCTCTTCTCAAACCCCCGAAAGGATGTATATGACTGCTAAACTCGATTTTTTTGAATTTTTCTCGCATTCCCATAAGTCGACTTTGCCTTTGTTGAAACTGAGATTTTGCCCCCTCCTTTCTTTGCAGATCATCTAGTAATACAGTTTCTCGATCCGAGCGCTCCCGACGTCTTTGGCCGTAAGGCCCTGTCTCCTCCCCCATTATTTTAGGTTCCCCCAGGATGAAGCGGAAACTCCTCCCTTCTAGATTGCCTGCCCATCCGCGATCCCGGTATTATGAAGATCCCCGATCGAGGGACCTCGAAAGTTCCTCGGCTTTACTTTCTTCCCCCTTACGTAGGTGTGGCCTAAGACCCCCTCCCTTTTAGAAGTTATCCGATGGGGAAAGCTTCCCCCCGGGGGCTCTCGCTCCTTTTCCACCCTCCAATCATTGATGATACTTAGGTGCAAGTGTCCGCTTGATTCTTCACGAATGGTTCTTTTTCCTCCCCATTCTTGTATCTTTAGCTCGCGGCCCCCCCCTGAATCCCCTCCCCCTCTCGGATGAACTCCCCGACTCCAGATGCTCTCCCGTTGCCTGTGCACATTTTTCCTCGCGCATCCGGTCCACCCTTTACCATCTCTTTTGATGGACTTGCTCACGATCATTTCACCTTCTTCTCTTTGCCTTCCCAGTCATCCATGGCCTCGCTAAGCCCCCCCCGCCATGATCTTGTTTACGTTGGAGCTTAAAGTTCTTTCTCCGATCTAGAGGACCCAACTTGACGTTTTGCCGACGGCCTGGGCCAGGCTGATTCTCATAGATCATACTATGGTAAGCACAATGGCCTTAGCCCCAGGTCCTGTCCGTTCTTTCGTGAAATTCGTCACAGGAGGTTTCATTTCCCAAGGATGGAAACCTGCTCTCCCGAATTCCTCGGCGGAGCATCTCGTAGTGCCCCGCTAATCCCCATTTTTTGAAAAATTCCCCGTCGTCCATCCTAAGTTCCATTCGCGGTGCAATCGATTGTTGTTGGTCGATCAAGCATCGTACACCAGTACCTTGCGTGATTAGACTTATGGACACCTACTCTCCTGAATTCTTATGGTCACGCTTCAACTCTTCTCACCGCCCCCCAGAATACTTGATCGACTGCGCCTTCCCCTAGCCCTTGGGGGATTGTTTTCCTATAGTCTCGTTGGATTTTAGATAAATTTCTTATGTTCCTTTAGGGTTTCCCACGCACCGTTTTGGTAACCCACAGGAGTTCTCCATTCCGTCTCCCCCTCCAAGAACCTACTTTCCGTTTTCACCCCGGTACGTTCCTCCCCCCTTATTATGTCTTCGTTGCCGAAGAGCTCTCTCGAGCCGACTTTCTCCCCGTATGAACCCCGTTATTTGGGACTTCGTCCCTTCCCCCTAACATGGATTCGTCTTAAGAACTCTCTCAAGCTGATTATTAGCCCCGACTCACCACCTCTTATCTGATCTTTCCCAGCTTCGGACCTCCCCCGAACTTGAATTAATGGAACAACCACCGCTTTATCCTGAGAGATCTAGACTATGAAGCGCGGATACTTTGTAGTTTGAGAACAGTATGCAGCCTGTTTTCGCCCCCTCCCCCCCTTTTCGGAGTGAGCAGTATATCTTAGTTCGCAGTCCTCTTTTTTTTCTACCTTCACAAGTGATGCATGTAAGACCTTAAGCGACCCTCCTTGCTCTAGGCGTTAGAGCCTTCTTCTGAGCTTGACGACGCTGGTCCTAGGTCCTTTGCGTACCAACGATGGACGGAATAAAGAGATGAACTGCCCCCATCTTCGAATTTTCAAGTCCTCTGACTTCGCTGGCGCATCTCCTTTTCTTTGTTCGACGGCCTTTCTCCTGTCGTCGGTTCCCTTGACCTCATCACGTGCCTCCCGCTCTGACTGAGTGCTGAGATATTTCCCTTCGGTCGTCTGCGTCCCTAGACTGATCCCTTTTTGTTTTTTCTTAGAAAGTCATTAATGTCCTTCCCAAAGCATTTCCTGAGATGACAGACTTGCGCCCCTTTCACACGACATCCCCCTTTCCCCTTCTTCATGGGAGTAGCCTTGGGTCCCAAGTCTCCGCGCCCCACGATCCCGATCCGTCTCGGCAACGTTCCCTCATATCTGATTTCGCATATCTAGTCAAACGGTCTCCGGTCTTGCGAGGATTCGTCCCCTCCCTTACCGCATTCCTCTGGCCCGGGAGACCAGTTTGGTTTCTCGTTAACAGCAGCTGAGATATCTCCCCGAGTTTCCGCCTTGCGAGGAAGAGTAGTTTGGCGGCCCCCTTTCAAATCCCCGCGAAAATCCCGTTTTTTTTAGACTTTCTTTCTCCTGTCCCCCTTCTTTTTTTTGGAACCCTGCAATGTGCTTTCAGGGTGACCTTTTCCCTTTTATCTTCGATGAGGACGTCGGCCCTTGATTAGAATTTGGATATTAACGAATTTAGACGTTGCACGTGCAGACCCCCAGCATGAAATGGACCCTGGGTTTCGGTGTAGAAGTTGGCGTTGCCGATGCACGCCCGTTTCCTTCCAACCCCCCCCCCTTTTTCGGAGCTATGGAGGTTCATTCTCTCCCTTCCGTTTGACAGGTAGTTTTCCGTTCTTGTCGTTCGCCGTTTCTTTCGTTAGGAAGTTTTTTGTCCTCTCTCCCCTAGTTCTGTTCTCCAGCGGCAGGATGGTTTTGGTTTCGAAATCCCCCTGGACTTTTTCACAGCCCTCGCCCGCTTGCTATATCTCGTCCAGTCTTTCAAACATGGTCACTGCTGCTAACATAATTCATTGGAAGGTCAGAGTTCTTTCCTTGGTGAAGTCGTCCCATTGCCGGTGTTGGAAGTCACGCCCTTTTCAATCGGGCCTTTTCTCTCCGTTTGTGTTTCCTTCCCCGATTGGAATTTCTCTTCATCCTCCTCACCCCAGTTTTCCCCCCCCCAGATCCCATTTCCTTCTTCTTGATTTTCACTTTTCCGAGCCCTCTGTTCTTGGTGTTTTTGCTTTTGTGCCGCTCGGCGACAAGCCAAAAACCCTCTGCCCCCCCCCCCCCCCCCCCCCCCCCCCCCCCCCCCCCCCCCCCCCCCCCCCCCCCCCCCCCCCCCCCCCCCCCGACCCCGATGAGGCGTGCTCTCGGCGTCGACCCCCCTCTGAGTTTTTTTCCGACTTCTTTTTCCTCTTCATAAGTGCCTTTTTGGACACGATGTTCCCTCCCTTCCAGGACTTTTTTCCTTTTTCGTTATTCATCCCGCAGCTCGTCCTATGGTTTTTTCCCCCGCTGGCGGTCAGCTTTCCACGCCCATCTTCTACATGCCTCACAACGATGCACGGAATTTCCTATATACGAAAAGAGCCGGCTTGAACGCAGGTCAGTCCCCAGTCCCAATAAAATCGATCTGCTCTTTTTTTTCACTTTCCCCCTTTCCCCGGAGTGAAGACCCCCGATTTTCTTCCTTCTTACCAGAAAGGATTCGATGTCCTGCTGGAATTTATATTTTCCTGCCCTAGTCCTTCGCAGTGGCGGACCCGCTTCGCTACCCCCCCCCGTGATATGGAATGCCTACCTCCCTTGTTTCCGGCCGTCTGTTTTTAAGCCTTTGTGTCCATGGGACTTCGATCACGGCACATCTTTTCAAGAATTTTGCGACCGTTTTTTCTTAGTTTCGATCACGAGATGAGGATTTCGCATACGGCACAGGGGAGCGTTTTAGGGCCTTTCTTCCACAAGGATACCCCATGATCACGAATTGCCTCCCGATGGTGTGTATGATAGTGTACAAATTCAATCGACTTTTTTGCATGTGCCTCCCGAAAGACTGCCCCCTAACGGTTCGGCGAATGGGTCTCGCGCTCCATCACTCCTTATAAAGACACCCGTCTTCCCAGTCCCCCTCTTTACTTGATCGTATGCAAATCCCATCAGCTTCTGGTCAGTCAGCCACCGCCCGGCCAACCCCTAGAGCAAGGCGAAGTTTCGGAATCTCTGTTCTTATCCGTTATTTGGATCTGGATCGTTTAGTCGCCACTTTTCTCCCGAGCTTTTCCCAGCCTAGCTACCCGAAGGCTCCACCAACCCCCCTATTTCACAAGCGCGTTGTGGTTTTCATCTTTGGAGTCCCGACCTTTATTAATCTCTGGATAACGACCCCTTTTAGAGACTCTCGCCTCGTTATTCTTGGAGAGCGTTCTCGAAGCCAAGGAACTTGTCGTTCGCTGCTGTGACAGCGATTGATAGCGAAGATCCCCTCCATTGGGACCAGGGAACAAATTCGTTCGAGATCCAGCCGGATATCGCGGCGTTTTGTCCGGACATTTTCCTTGGGCGTTTTCTTACTTCTATGAATTTCCCCAAAATGGTTGCTTCTCTTGCCACGTTCATACGGGGGTTCATCCTTTATCTGGTCAGGCCCGACCCCCTCCTATCTCTGACCCCCGTCTCTTTTCAGTCCGCCTTAGATGGATGACGTTCCCTTATGCTGTGGGGCTCTTTCCACTGTTTGAACCTCCGGATCGGCTCGGCTCGGTTTAACACGAATGTCGTTCTGACGTTGCCTTTGCCCCCATCTTCCAGGAGAAATGGTGCCTTCGCACATATACTGGTCCCTTTCTCCCCCTTGTTGATTGAGCGGAAGTGACCCTCTCGGAAGATCGGGTCACAAGATGGCCTTGCGGTGGCGGGCTTTCCCCCCGATTTCAGGAATAGTGTCAGATTTTTGACTTTCCCTCCCCCACTCAAGGACACCGAGCAATAATGATTATTGCTAGTTTGAGTGGTTAGAACTTACTTTTCACGCGAACCCTCTCTTACGCCAACGTTGTATCACAGTTCTTGCATTACATCTCCACTGAAACTTTCCTGGTTGAATGCTTCCTTCAATTTCTACCCCAAGAAGGACATGATGATCGAAGTTCAGGAGGCCTGATCGTGAGCATTAATCTCGGCCTTATGCAATTCAAGTTGCACCCTCCCCGGGTCGTACTCTCGGATTTTTTTCGGCGGTTCCAAGTGTTCCTTCTTCTACTTCTTCCTTTCGTCCGCTTAGGGCCGATGTCCCTATTCCGGCCGCGAGAGTTAACATTATCCTTTTTGCACTTTTCAATAATTAGAGCGCCCCTTTTTCTACTTCTTCTTTTCGAGGCGGTGTGACCTGAACAGGACAGGGAGGCGCCCATTATTATGTTCTTCTCTTCGGCGTTCATACGGAAGAGAGCTTAGCGTTTTCTTTTTGGCCTCAGACCGGCTCGTCTCCCTATAATTCGCTCAAATCCCCCCCAGGCGACATTCCCTTTTATCCCATTTCTGGACCCCCCCCCAGAGCGAGATCCCCCGGCGTCCCCTCTCCCTTTTGATATCATTCCACCGCCTTTGATATTCATAAGGGCGGACTCGGCTCTGCTTTCCCCTCGCTCGTATTGTGCGTTTTCAGCCCGGTCAGACTGGATAGGCTTTAGAAACAGGATCCCAATTTTTCTCGGTCTCTTTCATATCTCCTGTGTGAGCAAAGCTCAATACGATCTTGAGTTTTTTTGGCGGTTCCCCTGACTGGAGTAGCGATCGCCATGGTGTTTCCCTCTTTCTTTCTGTAGCCCGAGAAGAGTTTTGAGAACCTCAGCGGACCCCTTCGTCATTCCTCTCTTTTTACCCGCTATAGAGAGAATTCTTCAGATGGGGCATGTTTTACCTCGGCTGAGAGCGCAGGACCCCCTCCTGCGCCCCTTATAGTTCCCTCCCTCTTTTTAAGAAAAAGCCATCGTCGTCGATGAAGTTCGAATTCTCCTTGATCTTCTTGCAAGTAGGAGATTGCTCTCTCAGGGCTTGCGGTTTCCCTATGTTTTAAGGATTATCGATATCTCGCACTCAGTATTTTCTTTACACAATGACCCCTTTCCCCATGGATTCTTCGTTCCCCTCCCCCTCCAGGTAGGGCTCTCTTCTTATCCCGGACGCTTTTCACGAACCCACTTTCATAGACATTTAGTTTCCCCAGAATAATTGGAGAAGCGTTCCTCCTTTCATCATCTCGTACTACCGAAATTTTTTGAAGGTTCCAAGAAGGCATTAACAACGTCGTCCAGAGCTCTCAGCACTTGCTTTTTTTTTTTTTGTTTTACTCCCCCGGTTCATGGATTTTTCCCTTCTTTCACTTCTCCATCCAGGACGAGTCGTCATCTCATCTTTCCTTGAGCTCACCCCCTGTGTTCAGATTACCTCCCCTGAAATCTGCATTTTTCCCAAGGTTTCTCTCCTTTCGTTGGTCGCCAACGGCTATGCTTTGCCATTTGACACATATGTCGACCGAGACTCCCTTTCAGGCGATCGACCTCGTGCGGAGATTCACCCCATACTCCTAACCCCCAGCCCCCCTCTCCATAGGTCCAGGACTTTTAGAAT
>Ga0179593_1290831_pt1 | contig 17884 bp, 22 predicted proteins | sample CZODoug2_1_08_16_FD_185931 | JGI IMG/M metagenome (GOLD analysis project Ga0179593, IMG submission 185931) | Vadose zone soil fungal communities from Angelo Coast Range Reserve, California, USA - CZODoug2_1_08_16fungal (PacBio error correction) | ecosystem: Environmental > Terrestrial > Soil >... | reverse complement strand
CCCCGGGCGCCCCCCTGCTGTAATCATTTTTTTTCCCAAATTAAGCAGAAATTTCCTTCTGATTTCGGTTTCCCCGCTCCTCATCTGGCCGGCAAAGTGCAAATCTCGCCGAACATACGCATTCCACTTATGTACCATGAAGCTTTTCGTTTCCCCATCATGTTATTTTACCCCCCCCCCCCCCATTGTTCTCATGCTTCACCCTCCTGTGCCCCTCAATTCCTCGGACTTTTCTTTTTTTCGGACCAAAGAGTGGGGCTTCGCTTACTTTCCGTGCGTCACATTGTTCCTACTTCCAGCGACTGCTCTCGAACTTTCCTCTTCTTTCGTTTTCCCTTGAATCTTTTGGACTTTCTCCGTACGTGCCGGCAGCATTTATTATGCACACACAACTGGTTTCCTGACAGTGGATTTGTCGAACTCTCTTCCCATAAGATTTTTTCGATCTTTTGGAGGCCATATATCAAAACGGATCCCAAGGCCCTCCCCCCCCCTTTTGCTTTCTTTGGAACCGTTCCCCCTACCTTTCGTCTCGTGTCCAGTAGTTATTAACGCCCCAGCACGCTGGCGAGATTTCTGGTCTTTGTTCGATTTTTACGTTCCCTCATTCTTCTCAGAGTTTACCCTCTCCTTTTTATCTTTCATAATACTATTGTTTTTTTTGAGAGTTCCATCGTAACAGACATGACCCCCAACGCCAGTGATGCCATCCCATCTCTCCGCTTTTTTTGTTTTTCTGTGATGAATTTTCCCCCCCCCCCAGCTACCCTGTGTTGTTCACGGCTTCAATCAAATTGATGGCCTTGGAGCCAAAGCGTTTGATCATCCATTTCCCTGCCAGCGCGCAAATGCTTGAGATATCGTTTCCGACCTCCCCGGTAACGCCCTAGTTGTTGCCCTACTTGCTCCCAACCGAATTGTGAATCAGTTCCACCCCTTCGTTTTCTCGCTAAATTTCCTAAAACGCTTGCCCTTTCCCGACCTTCGCGTTGCGTTTTTGAACTTGACGGTGCTACTGTAGCCCTACTTGTGTGTTCCATACACCCCATTCCCCCCCCAGTGAGTTATTCCCCTTGATTTCCCTCTTTTTCTAATTAGTGCACCCTTTCTGTGTCAAGACCCCCCTAGCTAAGTAGGGTCCTAACTACCAGGTTCCATTGCCGCATTTTGTTTTTCTCCTTTTATTTTGAGCTGTGTCCGTCCCTTCATGCCTTCTATTTCCCCCGTTCCGTGGATGGGGTCCTGTCTACCCATTATAAAAAGGTTCTCAAAGGTTTTTGGTTTCAGTCTTTTTTATTTCCGTTTATCTTCTTCTCCCCCCCTTCTCTCCTATGAATTAAGACCACTCTTTGGGCTGTCATCAACACCCATTGTTTTCGTTTCTGGATTCCTCCGGTTCTCTGGAAAGCGATGTCCTCCCCCAACCCCCAACTTTTCCTTTCCTTTTCCCTTAAGAGTTTTTTTCCCGACAAGGACGAGCCGCTGGGCTGAGTGGGTCTTACTCTTTGGGGAGCTGATCGTTTTTTCCCCTTTCGCCCTTGATCATTTCCTTCCGCCCTCTGCTGTGGAGGTTGAACCCTACAACTAGCACCCCCTCGGCCCCCCCCCAACACCTTTCTTCGCCGACTTCTCTAAAGTCCCCCCTTTCTTAACTCCCCTAGAAACTCTAAAGCGATGTGGCTCCGCCAAGCTTGGGTAACCGTGGTCAACTCCGTCTCTTCCCCTGCGGCTTTTTTTTTTTTCAGGACTCTTCTTGACAAGAGCCCCCCCCCTTTCCCCGCTATCGCCAGGGACCAGCGACGCTGCAGACGGTTGAGCCAAGCAATTTCCTCTCTATCAATGCTCGGGACACTGTTTTGACGCCCTTTTTTTCGCCCCCCCCTTCGTGGCAGGACTGCTCCTCCTCCTTGAACTCGACCCGTCCCCCTCATTTTATCGATAGCGGTGATCATCCCGTTTTCCCCCTCGTGATTGCCTCTAAGTCCAGCTAATGTCGATCCCCTTCTTTGAGTCCTGTGCTTTTTCTCCCGAGACTCTTTCCACGAACCGAAGCTTCTATCATGACTTCTCTTCCACACCGTTTTTTTCGAATTTCGAGAGGCGCTCCCGCCTTTTTTCTGTAAAGCGTACCCGCTTGTCCACAGTTGGGCGACCCCACTTGCTGGCAGCTGTTTCCTCACTGTGAGACCACCATCAATTCCTTTTAATTGGTTGAACCCCCTATTTTTTCCCCCCCCCTTATCTTCCTCTGTCCCATTTCCTCGGTACGCGCGGACAATTTTCCCCTTTTTTAAGAACTCCCTAAATCTCCTCTCCCCTTCCTAATTCTCGAACCCACCGGGTTCGGTGGCCTTACTCGTAGCTTTTCTGACCCTTTTCCATACAGATTGACTCCATCCCCAATAAAAGATTTTCTTGGCTCGCCTGCACTGGGCCTGTGATTTTGGACCAGTCCATCTCTTCCCCATAGTGTCTAAAATCGTCCCCCATGCCCGTTCCCCAAGCCCGCAAGAGAGACCCCCTCTTTGTTTTTCCCTGCCCCGATCGATATCTAACCCTGCTCCTTCCCGTACTGCTTTTCCACCTCAATTTTCCTGAACCCCACCCCACCTTGGCCCCCCCTCGAGTTTTTTTCTAACCTCGTTTTTACCCTGCCCTTGGTTCCCCACAACCGTGGCCCCCAGGTTTTGCTCCCAAACACTTTGAAAATAATCGGCGTTCAGCATTCTCCCCATACGGGTCATCTTTTGATGAATAACCCTCAGTCCCTTTTTTTCGGTGATCCCTTATTTCCCCTTCTTTTCTCCGCCCTTTCTTAGTGCTGCTTATCCTCATCGCGTCTGAACCTTGCTGCCTTTCACTCCTCTACAGCGTCCCACCAACCTTCTGTGCTTTCCAAGATTAACTTCTCTCTCCGACCCATCCCAGACCATTGATTCCCTTCTGCACACGACTTTTTTTATATGCCTTCCCTCCTTCAGGTTTCATATCTTCACTTTCTGCCTTTCTTGGGTAGGTACACACCCCTTTTATTCCCCCCAGATTGATGTCTCTAAAAGAGAGCTTCACTTAAGAATTGCCAAGGGCGGCCCCAGCAGCTAACTTCTTTTCCCGAGGATTTCTTCCTTATTTTTTTTCCGGTTCTCCAAGGACCTTTGATTTCCCCCGTCCTTCGTTGGTGACGAGACGCTCTCCTCTCTGTGACGGCAAGCTGTTTGGTTCCCCCCCTCAACCCTTTCAATCCTCCCTCCGGACCGTTTCCCCCCGAGAGCTACGGAAATGAACGAGTTGCCTTCTCTCCCCCCTTCTTTTAAGTCTATCTATTCTCCCTCGACTCGATTCTTCGTTATCTCTCCAGTTTTTTTTTTATAGAGATACAGCTTACGAGATTCCTAAGTCGCATTTTCAATCCCTCGCGAAATCTCTGAATAAGATCCTGGCCTCTCCCCTCCCCGCGGGACTTGACATGATTTCTCCGGAGGAACTTGGCCTTTCCGTTGTGCAAGGAAGCTGCCGGACCCTCCCCGATTTTTTCCGTTCTCCCCTCTCCCGACTCCCCCCCCCCCTCCCCCCCCGTGAGTCGGAGAAATACCCCCTTTTCTCCTTTTGACAGACCGACTGCTTTCCCCCGAACTCCGGCGCGTTCTGCCTTTCTTTTTTTGAGTTTTCTTTCTTTTCCCAACGCCCAGTTTACCGCGATATTGTTTCGAAGTCCCATACTCCCTTATTATTGATCGGCCACGGGTGACCTTATCGCAGCAATTGTTCGTTCCCCCCCCGACCTCGGTCTGTAATTTGCCCCCCCCCCCCCCCCCCCCCCCGTCTTTTGTCCCTCCCTTTCCTTAAAATTCTCTACTTTAGTATCGTGGGCATCTTGGGCCCAGCACAGCATAATTGTAGCGGTTTCATTCCAGCCGGCTTTCACCTGTCACTCTCTGGTAGGTTCCATTTAGAAGACCAAGGCTATCTTTTTCTTCACCTCCTTTTTTTTTCTTTCTTCTATTAAGAATAGGTTCCTTAGCTTCCCCCTGTTGCGCCACAAAGGGTTTTGCCCCCTTCTCTGGTCCTTCGCCGATCTGCCCCTAAGTGTTTTGACATCGATCTCACCCGTTCAGTTTTTTTTTTTTCTGGCCATCAAACTCCGTTTCTCCCCCCCACCCACGCGTTCGACCCCCGGCCAGAACATGGTTTCCATGGGGCACAGACCATTGAGGTCGCTGAGCTCCCTCTTCATGTGCCGCCAGCCACTCTTTCGCCGCTTGCGTCTGGAAATTGGCTCCCTTTTGAGTTTTAGAGTTGAAGACCTGATTCCACGACTGCACGATCCTTTTCCCCCCCCTGCTGGGGAGTTCCCAGCTCTAATTCAAACCCTCCCCTCTTTGATTTGTCCGTAACCTTAGGATAGGATCCCGTTGGAAGCTATCCGCTCTGAGTCGTAGGATGTGCCCATTCCAGGTTTGACTCTTCCTCACTTCTTTTAGTCTTAAGAGTTCGGTTCTTATGATTTGCTTTCCCTTTCCCCTTTCTAGGTTTTACATCTGTCTCTCAGTTCCGCCTGAACGTTCGATTGAGACGATCGCGGTAGTCAGGCTAAATGCCCTAGGTTCTGAATTTATTTCCGGGCAGTGTAGGTTTCCCCCATCCCTCCCAGTTTTTGAAATGGGTAGTTCAAACCTTATAAGATTGTGGTGTGCTCTTTTAATATGCCCCCTCAGGAAGAACTTCTATGGACTTCCCCTGCTTACCAACGGTTGTCGAGGGCGATCGAGTCTTCGGCTTAGGCGCGGTTTTGTAAACAGATAGAGTCTCTTAATCCCCTCTCCCCTCATTCCTGCTTTCCCGCAGTTCTGCGTCATTCCTAGTCCCCCCTCAAGCTCTTTTTTAATGGACCAAACGCGGATTATCACTGGCTATACAGTCCTAGTTCGGCGCGTCGCATTCGTTGTTCTATTTCCTTTTTCCCCTATTGCGTTACAGCTTCTCAATGCAGCGCGACAGTCCCTGCACACCGTCGGCAGTCGGCGCTTTCTGTGATTTCCTTTTCAAATTTTTTCTTTCCCTTTTTTTCCGGTCCAGAAAAACTCATCTCTTTCGCCGAATCTTTTGACCCGGTTCGTGTGTCCAGCGTGCTAGGCTGATTTCGAAGTTCGGGTCTGAGCTTGTCGGGTTACTTCCCCCTATATCTTTAATCCTGGAAATCTCAGTCCTCCCTTCTTTTTCGAGTAGTTGAGAAGTGTTGTTTAGTTAATCCACATTCACTTACCGGTGTGAGCTTTTTTCCCGTGACCCACTCTTCCCTATACACCAACTCCTTCCACACTAGAGTTAATCCTTCCTCTTCCCTAATGTTGACCCCATTCTTTAGTTATCATTTGAACTTTTTAGAAATCAAGAACTGAACGGACTGAAAGGATTGTTTTCTCTTCTCCCCTCACTGCCCCACCCCTTTTTCTTCATCCTCTGCGAAGGGTTTGGTACTCTCTTCCCCCCCCCCCTTCCCCAAATCCCCAACCCTGGCGTTATAAGGCGTTCATGACCCTTCGCCTGGATTTTCCTGCTACGGTCCACCACCGTAGCCTTTTCCTTGCCTTGACAACCAGCGAAAGACTTCTTCAGACTCCATCCAGCAATTACTATTTGTTACCCTGAAGCCTCCATGATATTCCTGAAGATGTTTCTTGGACCCCCCCATTTGTGCACATGAGGAACCTTGTGCCCTTTCCCTCTAGATGTGTGGAACCGAATGGGTACTTTTCCTCTGTAACCTGTCATGACTTCCCTGCTCCCCCTCTCCCCTTTCCTTTTGACAGTACTTTAAGGTTCCCCTGAGATAGACCTTTTTTCTTACTTCCCCCCTCTCGGTACCTTTTCCCGTCCCATTGAAATCTCGGCTCTCTAGGGTCTCCGAGCTCTACCAAGTCCTTTTGAGAGCTGGCGTTTCACAGTTTTTCATCTATTCAAATCCGAGTTGTCCCTTGACTCCCCTCTTTCGATTTTTTTCACAGTGAAACACTAAATGGAAGTATCTGGTCCTACCCAGAGCGCCAGAAAAGTTTTTCTTTTTTTCTTTTATGTGGTTTTCTCTTTCCAGTGCCGATTTAGTTAAGGGTGGTACTCTCTTCCCCCCCCTTTGTTTTTTCATCTCCTTTAAAACTAGGACCTAAACACTTCCCCCGAGACCACAGACCAAGCGCTCCGAGTTTTGGCTCTTAGTTTCTCAATTTCTTTCCCCCAAGTTTTTCCCATTATTTTTCACTGGGTTGACTCCTTCCCCTCCCCTTTTCGGCCAATTGTCACCCTCTTTTTTTATTGTCGCTCCCCAGCGGATGGTTTTCTCGGTATACTACTTCCCCCTTCCCAGAGTGTGGAAACTCCCCTTTTTTCCATTAACTTAACTACTTCTCATTTCCAGTAGGCGAGAAAGCTCCCTTTCTCTCGCGTTCTATGACTCCCCCCCCTCCCTTCCCTCGGTAAACGATTGTAGAAAACTCCCTTCTTTTCCCCTCTTCCCCCCAGGACCCCGTAGATATAGTTGCTCTTGGCCTGTGTGTTGCCCCCAATGAGTCCCGAACGCCTTCTTGCCTCTCCCCTTCCCTTCTAGGCATAAAAAATTTCGTTTCCTGCTTCCGTTCCGTTCCCCGAACGTGAGAAGTCTTGCGTTCGGCTTGCTTCCTTCTCACGACCCTCGAGAAATTCCTTTTTTCTTCCCCTTTGGCCTGCTGAAAAGACTCCCCCTTGCTCTTTTTCTAGTTTTTATTTCCTTAGACAATCCAACAAGCGCAATCATGGCAAGGATGGTGTGCAATACCCCAAAAATTATGTTTTCTCCTTTCTCAGGGAAGGTGCTTCATCCCTCTTCTTCTCCAAAAAAACCGTTCCACGTAACTTCTCCCCTTGGGCCCTGTCCTAAGCCTCTTGAGAGGGGAGGACGCTATTTGGGGCTAACGGCAAGAGTGTCTCCTGCGTTGTGTGGTCACTGACCAGGAGAATAATGTGACCTCCCCCCGGCGTTGCAACTTAGCAAAGACCTTTCCCTCCTCTTACAAATTTTTATTCTGCTAAGTATTGGACCTTCCCCCCCCTCCCTCCCTTCCCCAGCCATTCGAACCCAGCCTAAAGACGCCCACTTCCGACATTCCCCTTTTGTACCCTTCCCTTAGAGGCCTGTCTCTTTTTTCCTTGTCCGAATTTTAAGAGCCACCCTTCCTCTTTTAGCCGGATGTCGATGCGACGTGGAGACGCGAAGATTTTCGCTCTCCTAAATTCCCCTTTTTCCCCCTCCTTGAAAAGATGTTCTTAAATCCCCCTCCAGGTCTTTGCGAACTCGCACGGCCTAAAGTGATATCGATCTGCCCTGCCGGTGGACCGGCCGGTTCCTTCTTTTCTTTTTGACTTTCCAGTACAGCCCCCATGCTGTAATCTTGATTACTTGCTTGCGGATGTGGACTTTGTTCCCCCCACCACCTACGTCATCCTCGATTCCTAAGATTTAAAACCCGTTTGGATTTCCTTTCGCTCGGTTCTTGGTCCGGTTGGCAGCCTGTAATGCGTCCCCCGCACACTTGCGTATCCCCCAACTTTTGAAGCTGGTCCCTTCCATGAGAACATCAATGTTTTTCCCTTTTCTGTGACTCAATTTTAGAATGAACCCTTCTCACTCTGCATCTTCGCCAGCTTGACTTGCAGGCGGTCCCTTCCTAGGTTCCCCCAAACCCTTTCAAGTTTGTAACGCCCACATTGAATTCTTAACCCGAACTAAGGGATGGGACCCACCCCCTGGGTTCAGAATACGATCATTGATTTTGACCCTTCGATCTCCATCATTTTCACCCCCTAAAATAACCCGCGTTCTTGCATTCATACTGTCCCCCCAGCCATGGGTGTCCCCCCGGGATGCTGTGCCTACGATTTGGAATCGTACCTATTCCCCCCCACCCTCGTTTCTCACTCTGACCACCTTGAACCCCTTTGTTTCTTAGGATTTGGCCTCCTGCGAAGCTACCTAGCCACCCCCAGCTCTTGTGTTTCCCTGTGGACTTCACTTCCAAGGTTTTTTTCCGGTGAAAACTTTTGTCCCGACCTGCCTGTTCATGTCCAGCTCTCAACCTTGCTGCAGATCTCGGCGATCCACCCACAGTTGTAAAAGATCGCGTTTGATCAGCATTCTCCCAGGAACGTTTTTCCCCCAACCTTTCTTCTTGCATCCCACTGCGGCCCCCGCGGGCGGAATTTAGACCACAGTCGGTGTGATCCTCGGTATCCTTTCTTCTTTAGTGCGGCCTCATCCTGAGTTTTCTTTTCAAATTTTTCTTCCTCCGTGCCCCGAATCTTTCCTCTTTTCCAAATTGCTTCCCCGATCTCACGTGCTCTCGCGAATACCACGCCTTTTCCACCCCCGTGTAACCGACAATTCCTTGTTTTCCAGACACTACCATAATTTACCCCTTCTATTCACTTGATTCTCTCTTGACCATCGTGTGGCTCATCTCGGCGCTTTCTTCGAACCGAGCGCTTTTTTCTTTTTTTTGGAACATGTAATTATCCCCCCCCTTTTCACAACCTCTTGACTTAGTCTCGGGAGTCTTCGGCGCTCTTTGCCTTCTACCCAAAGGATTGTGCATTCCCTTAGTGATCTAATACGCTTTCTCTCCTTTTTTGGACTTTTTCCGGCAATTTTTCCCCCCCAAAATCATACTGCACCCGCCTTCAACGGCCTCACAGTTCCTACAGAGTTTCTCCCCTATTCATTCCGCTTGCGGCTCGGTCATCAGCTGCGTTTCTTTTTGACCTTCCTTCTTTTTGTAGCTCTTTTCTAGCTTATTCCCCTCTCCTTTCGTGTTTTTTTGTTGAGATATTCCCCTGCAATTTCTTGATGTGATACCCGCAGCGGTACTCAATCAAATCATGGCTTTCGACGCGTGTCAGTTGCCAGTATTTTTCAGTGTAGGGCTTGTTTTCCAACCTTTCCGGTCTTTATCTTTTCCTCTTAGTTTTTGAGGAACTCCTTTCTTCCCAGTTTTAGAAACCCAATTCTCGCTTCGATCGATCACCCTAAACCGAAGTGACTGCTTGCTCCCCGACTTGGGTCCAAGTGTTTCCTCACTCTTGGTCAAGTCTTCCATACTCCGGTAACTGGTAATTCTTCTGTTGACGTCCGTGACTACTCCAACGAAAGACTCGCTCTTGTTCGAGAAGCGATGATTGGCAAATGGACAACCCCTTTTCTTTCACGTACCCAGGACTTTCTTCTCATTTAACTTCAGGGCCCCCCCCCTCCCGATGGTACCCCAGTCCAACCACACATGGAGGTACATAATGTGCCAATCCACAGAGGAAGATTTTTCAGGAGATCTCTCTTTTTCCCTCACCGCCTCCTTTTTTCCTGTACGCTTGCTTCATACGGAATTTTCCCGGCCGGCTGCTTCCTCATGGACAAAGAAGTTCCCCGCGTTGTTAACCCCCCCCTCCCCTTTGGTTTATCGTTCCCCTTTTTTTAAGTGTTCTCATTGTGACATCACATGTTTCCCCCAGGTATGTGGCAGCTAGATCTCCATGACCTTGTTTGGGTCATCTCTCTTCTCCCTCAATTGTTTTCGCTCTTTTCCTTTTCCCATCTCTTCGACAACAAACAACTTTCTTGCCACACAGAGTTCATGGGCAAAGTAATGGTTTTTTGGGCTTTTTCTCTCGCTAATGGGTCCCCGAAAAACCTGATGTTTTCTTCATGTTTTTCCTGCCGCTATGCACGTAGTAGATATGGATGGTACACGCGCACGCATCCATTTTGACTTTAACCACCCCTTGATGAGGGTGCTGGCACTCTTTTACTTCCTGTAACCCCTCAAACCTTTTCGGCTGGAGAAACTTTATCTACCCTCAGAAGCGATCGCTCTACGCCAGTTCCTGCAACCTCCAAGGGTGGGTCATGAGTTCCCTTTTCTGATCTTTTTCTTCTGACGTTCTGAAACAGGACACAATGTTGTCCAGGTGCCCGATTTTCGATGTCTGACCCTCTTGAAGAATGATCCTTTAGGCTCTTTCCTCCAGACTATGTCCCCTTTTTTGGTTCCCCGGTCTTTTCCATTCCAGCAATGGGTTGCAACGAAAGGTTTTTTTTGAGGCTTTTACTGCTGCTTAATTCTTGTTGTTTTTTTAATCCATGCCCTGCTTCTCATTAATAGATTCCCCCAAGTGTCTATCCGTTGACGAGTATTTGCGAGGTGGTGACAAAGTCAGAGTATAGTTTTCGCCCCGAGAACTTTAAAGAAGGACCGCATTTGATGATCTCTCCTTCCATACAGATCTTTGTTGACGGCCGGTGGCACGATTAAATATTTTATTTTGCTATTTTGTAGAGCTTCTCCTTTTGCCTTATCTGCCGACCATTCTCCCCTTTTAACTTGTCTGCAATTGATAGGCGGACCTTCTTATAAGAACCAGTCGTCTGTCCTGTTTATCTACTCAATCGTCATTGGGGTTGTAACTAAAAATCCCTGCAGGGCAGCAGGAACCACTGTCATCTGCGGTATTTACCCTCTGTAACGGCTTGCTTTCCTCTTCCTGTTTTTAACTTTTCTTTTTTTTCTTCATTGCCAAAATACAGGACGTCGGCCACGCGGCTCGGATGATTTCGAGGCTCGTTGGAAGTTCCTCCACCTCTTTTTCCCCGGGTCACAGGGTTCTTCCTTGATAGTGTTCCCACACCCCAGCCAACTCTTCCGTTTCTCCCCTAGCGTCCGCCGCCGGTCCCCAGTCCCCTTTCCAATGACGCTTTTTTTCTAATCTTTACTTCACCCTCTTACAAGTCTTAATCAAGACCTGTTCCCCGTGAGATTTTTTCCCTGCAAAGCACCCTACTTTCGCCCTAATGCGGGCTGTCTTGTGTAGCGCTGCGAACGATCCCCCAAAACAAACGGGCTAAAGTTTATATTTTTTTTAATCAGGGCAATCTGGCCCTTTGAACTTGGAACCCTATATTTTCCCCTCTAATTCCTTTCCAGGAAACCTCGCAAGATCTACGAAGAACTATCCATTACCCTTTAAGGTTTTCCCCTTGCTGAGTCAAGACTCTGATTAACAGTGAAAGGAATGTCTGCACGCGCCAATCATCCCTCCTGTGAAGGTTTTTCTAGGAACCCATCCGGTTTCAGTCTTTTCCGTACCGGTAATGAATTCAGATGCACGCGCTAAGACATCTTTCCCTACTTAGTCCGAGATAGACCCTTTGGAAACTTATTACCCCTTCTTTCTGTTAACTAGGTTTCCTTTAGTCCCCCCCGCCCCTTTTCGTCTCCCCACGTGCTTTCCTATGCCAGAGATCTCCCATCCGATTCGAGTCCGCAGGAAATCTTATCCCACCCCCCATTATCTTGTCCCCTTCCAGGCCCTTGAATGGGCCCCTTTACACCTAAATGGAAGTGGCCGTTAGTATCACCAGTCAGCCATCACAAACTTCTTTGATTAAGGGTTGTTCTTTCTTGTCTTTTTTTGCCTGTGCGCTTTTGAAGAGTTGTAAACTCTCCTTCCAGTTGTTTGTTGCTAGATTTACAACCTCGTTCCCTCCCGAGGAATCTTCCCAATCGCAGTCAAAACTTCCTTTCCCCACCAGACCAACGCGCGGATTGGATATTACCTCCTAACTCCTTGCCACCAAGCTTCATTTCCATGTCGTTCTGTTCCCCCCCTGATTCCTGAAACTCAAATTGCGGTTTGACAACGTGCGTCTATTCTGTTTTCCATCCAGCGAAGATTCTGTAGTCTTTTTCGGAGTTCATAAACTTCCCGAACCTTTCTTTTTTTCTAAAATTTCTCCCTCACAGATTTACACCAGCTCTCAGTTCCCAAGCCCTACTCTGGCACTCTATTTCTTCGCTTTGGACCCCCCCCCTCTTCTTTTCCTTGTAGCGGAACCCGATTCTCCAACCCTGCTTGTGTTCCTTCCCCGCATTCTTTTTATTGGAGTTTTTCCTCCACTTCGTTTCACATGGATGGGTCACCGACCATCGTCTCTGCCTTTTTTCTTTTTTTCTTGTCAAACTTAAGTTTTGCTGGATAGGTCGTCGTAAAGTCCGTTCTGCCATGTGGTTTCCACCGAGAGTAAACCATTTTTTTTTTCCCTTGAAGGGGTCTCCTTCTTATCAATGCGCATGTTGGAGGTCTTTGTTTATTTCTTTGTTTTCGCACTCTTACCTACAACAGGTCCTCATGAATTCATGCCGCTGCTTGTCATCAAGCAACAATTTCATTTCTGTCTTCATCCTTTGCCTTGGTCTTTCCCGCTTTCTCCTCAGAAACCCACCCAGTTCTCGTCAGATAACTCGAAGTGCCGTACCATATGGCTCTGTTTCCGCTGGGATTTTTGTTTTTTCGCGAAGTTTTTTAACGGAGGAATCCAGTTTCCCTTTCCCCTTTACGCCTGTGATTTTTTTTTCCCAACGTCGCAACTACTCGACCATCCCGACGGTTAATTACCATGCGAGTCTTGTACGATGCTAAGTATTTTGGGAAAGTCCTACCAGCTTTTTGCCCCCAACTAACTCGAACCTATACCATATTTTTGAACTCGCTGACACCCTGACCAGTTGTGTCAACCCGCTCTGGCCCCTTGATCTAGTTTTTTGACCCTCTGTAAGCGCCCCCAGTTATTATTGCCCCTATCAAGGACCGGCGCCCTGCTGACCCCCGGTTTCTGTTTTTTGAGAAGAACGTTATTTCTTATTCAATGCATGAATTTACCTTTTTCCTCTGACATTGATCTGATTCCTTTTACGTTTTACAGGCATGCTCCCCGAGCCGAAACTCGCAGATCAAAGTGTATATCGTCCCGGGTGATCGTTCCCGGCATAAGGGCTTACCCTGATTTCTTTCTTTTTCCCTTCCTCCCTGCTGGAGATTATCTCTTGATTCCTGCTGATGAGGAACCCCTCTGCTGTTCCCCACACCCTAGAGAGACTCGATCAAGATTTCGGACAAATCGGTGGATACTGCATGTGTCTTCCCTTTTCCTGCTGGACCCCCTTTCAAGGTCACCCCGCACACTCTTTTTAACAGTTGGGCGTCCACTTGCTGGAAGCTTGCACGACCTGCTAACATCCAGTTTCATCATCTGTTTTCCTTCGCCCTTCTTGAATATCTCAATCTCTGCATTTTCGACCGCGCACCAGGAGTCACGAATGCCTGGAATTTGTCCAGGGTTAATTCCCTCAGCCCCCCTCACTCTTTCGAAGCCAATCCCCTTTCTAGGCACCTTGTATGTTTCCATCCTACGCGCTCATAGCACTTCTCCTTGCCCTTATCGACCAGTCTGTCTTCCAGCAACTAAATTGTTTATGTGGCATTCCCAGATCCTTCCTCCCCCCGAACTTTTTTTTCCCAACGGGATTTGTTGACTACGCTTTGACTCACTACTCACAACTGGCATTCGGCACGGCCAACCAGGGAACATCAAGCCCACATCCTGCCCCCCTTCTGTTTTGTCTTTTCGAGCTGAGAGTCTACGCCCACCCTTACCATTTGTGCTTGCCCCAATGAAATATCTTTGCGAATTGTGTCCACAGCGTTTTGTTTTTTAAGCTTGTTCACAATGAGCGAAAACCTTGATGTCGATCTGAGGAACCAATTATGCAAAGATCGGATAAGTTCTCTATTCCCATACCGTTTTGGAAAAACTGTTGATGATCACTACCTTCCGTGTCATACCATAGACACCGTAGATGGGATCAAGACCCTATTTACCTCCCCTCTTCTTCCACGTTTCTTCTCCTCCTTTATCGTCTTTCGTTGCCCCCTTCCTGGCTTTACTCCTCTTAATCGCCACAATTGTCCTGTTCTTTGAAGTTTCTTTCCTCCCCTCCGCAAAAAGAAGTTTTCCGAAATTCCTTAACCGTTTTGTACCGAAATTTGTGCTACCGTTTCTTTTCCCCATATCAAGGCGTCTCTATATGGGTTGAACCCCCTCTTTTTTGACCCGTTCCCCCTCGTGATGCCTTTCGAACAAGATAGTCTTTGTTTCCCAGTTGGTGGCAAACAAGGCAAGATTGACAATTTCGTAATCTTCTTTTCCTCCCTGACTACTTCTTTTCCCCTCTTTTCCCACCCAACTTCTTCGTTCTCATCCTTCCTTAGGTTTTTTTGTTGAATCGATAGTCTCCTTGTTCATTTTCCCTTCACCTGATTGGGCCTAAACTCCTCTTCACCGCCTAACCCTTACCGTGCCAAGTTCTCCCTTTGAGTTATTACCTTCTTTCCCTTCCCGTCGTTGTGTCGCGTCAATGATTTCACTATTCCCGTTCGGAGTTATCAAGCTTTCGATTCTTCGTAGCGCTTATCTCTATTTCCTCCTCGCCGTTTTTTTGTTCTCTCTTAACCATCCCCGTTACGACAGATCCCCCTCCTTTCGCGAATTTTCTTCACTCTTTCTAAATCTCTGATCACGATTTCCCCCCTCGGCCACGCCTCTCGAACGTGGCACGTTCCCCTTTCGGCGGGTTAATAGTAGTTTTTCTTCCCCATTTTCCCTGGTGCCCCCCCCTACTACGATTATCATCTCTTCATCTTTTCACCAATTACGATGCGCCATCCTTTGGGGAAGCCCTTGATCCCTTAAAGAGCAGGTAAGAATACTCCGTCGCCCCTTTATTAATCTGGTTTTCCGACGTTGTGATAATTCTTCCACGACCTTTCCTCCTATATTGTTCTAATCCCGACCCAAGATGATTGGCCGCCAATCTCTGTAAAGCACTTTTGCGCAGCACTTGAAGAGTTGCACGAACGATTTTCTTTTTCATAGACCAACCCGCTGTTAGTTTCCATCCTTTTTTCACTTCAGAGAACATCCTTCCGTCGTGATTTTTCCGTCAAGCTCCGCATAATTTTTTTCTAGAGCGTTTTCTGCATGAATTTTCCCCCCTCTCCCCTTTCTTTGCAGTCTCCTCTGCAACTACGTCAAGGACCTCGATTATCCCAGGTGTTATAGTGATACCTCTTGAGTGTGAATGTGGGGATGAAGAAAGTTTTGCCCAAAGGAAGTTTTTTTTTTTGATCAAGACCTTTTTTTTCCCCCTAATTTTTTTATACTCCGCTCTCTCCCTTTTTAACGTTTTCTTTGATGGCTTTTTTTGGCAACAGCATTCCCTTCAACAAAATCGCGTTTTTCCAGTCCCTGCCCCTTTCTCCTTGGTGCACATTTAACAACAACATGGCATGAAATGTGGGTTCGCTCCGCTCATGGGGCCTGATCCAAAGCTGGCGCGCTTTATTCAATTGGTTCTTCAGATTTTTTCTTCCGATTTTGTACGAGTTCCCAAGCGTAGGCACGATGTGGAAAAAAATTCTGGTGTTGCTCAGGCTGATTCCCCTGAAAAGACTTTTTTTTCCTTTTTTTTAAGTCCATCTTGATCTTCCCAAGGTTCCAGCCCCCCGATCTGAGCGCGTAGGATGTGTCGGCAACCTATGTTGGTGCAGATTTTTCATCCTTCCTTTTTATTGACGCTCCTCTTTCGTCTATGGTCTTAACCTCCACAAGTTTTCTGTTGTTGATCTTTGTCCCTGACTTTTTTCTTTCTGAATCTTTCCCGATATCTTCGAGTTAGTATCCATTCCCAATAGTCGCCTGAGATTCGGATTGCCAGCTTAAAGCAAGTTGGGTAGAACCCCACTGTAATCATCTTTGGTTTAGGGGTTTTACTGCCCCCTTAGAAAGCCCTGCTCTTCTCGCTAAATGCGACCACTTTTCGAGATCGGCTGATCGAGTCTTAGAGTTTCTTTTCGGGCTTTGGGTCACAGATAGTCTTCCCTTTTTTCCCCGAAATCGCCATCCCCGTCCTTTTGATATAAAAGGGACTGAGACTTATCGGTCCTACCCTCCTACTTTTCCGCCCTTTGCCCCATTGTGATTGATCATCAGATGACCAGTATAAATTTAACTTTTCGTGCGAGCTCGGACTCTGTCGACTTCACGTGCCTTTCTGGGGTTTCTAAGCAGCTGGCGTCAGAACGTGTCCCGCTGACTTGTCCTTTCTGCTAACCCTTCTTTTACCTGCTACGCCCCTTCCTTCCCTTTGGTCGCCGGTCCATTTTTTTTTTTTTGAACCTCGTTAATTTTTCTCCCCAGTTGCTGCACGACCAACAGACCTCGGGCCGCGACGCGGTTGACATTTCCTGTTGTTTAAGCTTTTTTCCTTTGTCCCCCATATAGGTCTTCTTTTCCCTCCTGTAGATCGTTTACCTCTCTCTTTTCGGACCCCCCAAAACCTTAGCGCCCCCCTCGCCGGTTAATTAAGCGTAGTGAGTTTAGTTGCGACTGTTTTCTCCAACTTCCATAGTAGTTCCCCTGTGACCAAGGTGAGTATAATCTTCCCTTCCCCCCCCACACTTCCTGACTTACCTCTTTTTTTTTCTCCCCCATTTCGTTCCCCAACGCGCCACGGCTTAGTGTCGGCACTCGGACGTGATATTACCTCGACTTGTTTTTGTTTCCCTGATCCTCTTTTCCTCCTTTATTAACCTGGAGGATCCATACACTTCGGACCAGCGATGTTCTCTTTAAACCTTTTACCAACTTACTTGGCGTCATTTTGCCGTGCTCCTTTTTGTATTTAGATCGAACGATTCAAAACCCTCCTCCAAACGGTGCGATCTCGACTTTAGTTAATAAGGAACCCCCTTCCCCCCAAGTAATGGACTTGAAGTACTTTTTCCCAGTAACTCGCCTGGCCGGCAGCCATCTTCTCGGACGACCCCATCAAGGCAATTAAAAAGACCTTTTTCTTCTGGCCCTTACCAGTCCTAAATGTCGTCTTCCCCAGCATGTCTCTTTTCCCCACAATTTTCCCTTTCTTCATCTTTTCCCGTACTGCAAAATCCCTTTTCCTTCTTGGCTCTGAACACAAGCATGTTGGCTTGGACTAAGCAGGTTGCTTCACAGTTACCCTTTCATCGCCCTCTCCTCTCTCACCGGGAAGACTTTAAGTCGTTCTCTCTCTCCCCTTTGAAATGATTTCACATCTCGTAGTAAATCGTGAAGTTTATTCATCACTTTCGTTCCCCCCACCCTCTTGATCTTGATTTTTAGAACGAGAATCCCCCCGAGGCGCTCTGTCTGGTTAATGCTCCCCTCTGATAAAACGCCCTGTACAAGGCCATCCCCAATTTGAGTTCATTCTTGCAACTTTCCCAACCACATGACTTTAGCTTTACCTTTTTCGTACTCTTTTCTGCTTTTTTAAAACGGCTCCGCTTGGGTTTTCCTTCTTGGTTCTGGAGATTGTTTCATTCACCTCTTTTTTCACTTCGATTGTAACTCCCTATCTTCTCCTAATACCCCTTTTTTTGGTGGTCTAGAGATTCTCCCCTCTCCATTTCCCTTTTTGCATCGAACCAAGCCCGACCCAAGGCGCCAGACCAGCGCTCCCAGCGTTTGGCTTCTCTTGTTGGCTCACCTATGTGCCAAAATCATAACCTGCTTTTAAAGGTTAGAATGAACTTCACGTTTTCCTTTCTACAACTCGCGTTTGATATGCCGCGTCCCCATCGCTCAAAGCTGATTTATATCGCTTTTTCCCACCCCCCCACTGCGTTTCCCTCTATTGTGACCCTCCCGTTCCTTACCTTTCACTGATTACCTGAGTGTGAATAAGTTTCCAACAGTTCGCGTCTGCCTATCCTTCCCGTTCCTCTTCGCCTCTTCTCCTGACTTCATTCCCCTTTTCTCAGGAGGAACGATAGACAAGCCCAATGCGCCGATCCCAGGCACCCTCGCTTATCGTGGATGGAACAACTTTAATATAGTGACACCCTTATCTTCCCCCCCTTCCCCCCTCCGGGGCTACTTCATTTTATTTTCAGGGTCTCCCCAATAGATTTGCGGATAGGTTCGTCGTTCAGT
>Ga0179593_1276830_pt1 | contig 17884 bp, 23 predicted proteins | sample CZODoug2_1_08_16_FD_185931 | JGI IMG/M metagenome (GOLD analysis project Ga0179593, IMG submission 185931) | Vadose zone soil fungal communities from Angelo Coast Range Reserve, California, USA - CZODoug2_1_08_16fungal (PacBio error correction) | ecosystem: Environmental > Terrestrial > Soil >... | reverse complement strand
TTACCAAGAGGCCCTCGTAGGCGGACATCTTTATTCCACCCTTTCCTTTGGGAGCGGAGACAATTTGGGTTCCGGAGTCTCGTATTCTCTATCCCACAAAGGCGATTACGGATGTTGCCCCCGAACGGACCCCCTCTCACGACTCACCGTTGCCCTTTCCTCTTTGGGTAGGGTCCAATTCCCACCTCTACCGCATTTACACGCCGGAAGCCCTCCTCCTGGGCAGGTTTGGACCCCCCCTCCCCGCATATCTTTTAATGTAATGCAGCATTTCCTTTTCCCCCGTTCTCCCCCCAGTGGATAGATAGCAGGCTTTTTGTCTGTGTTTGTTTTGTTCCTCCCTGATCACTTAATGCTCCTTCTACTTTTCTCCCTTTCCCCTATGACAATCTCCCCACTTCCCCCTGAAAATTGACCCTTCGTCGTGGTGTTTCCCTTTTTGTTGCTTCTTGACTTCCCAGTTTCCGTTTTCCATCTCGTTAGCTTTTCCCGCGGAGCATTTAGAGGCAAAGGGTCCCCCCTGTTGACCCTTCCCAGGAATCTTTTCGAATGTAGTCGATCCTTCAAGTCCCCATTGCGGCTCCTTATGGAAGGAAGGGCAGGTTGGATGGCATCTCACACTTCCGGATTTCAGAAGGTCCCCTCTCCCCTTTCCCCTGAGGACAGACTTAAAAGTCCTCCTGGGATTCACCGTGGAATGCCTCCTTGAAGGAACAGAATTCTCGCCGTGGACTCTTCCACTTTTCTCCATATGTCTCTCTTTCACCCCCCAAATACTAGTTGACGGATGACCCAACAAGGACCTACATGTCGCCCTGTTGCCTGTCGGTTTTCCCCCGTTTTAGGTACGGATTATCTGCAGGTACAGTACCTACCACCCTTTGTTTAAGTTTTTTGCTTCTCTTCCAGTGAGGAATCACATTACCCCTCCTAACGTCCCGTACCGTATCCGACTTCTTGGGCTCAGCCCGGACATTTAAACAAACCGAATCACCCCTCACAATATCCACATATCCCTCTTTCCTCTCTGCTTGATGCTCGGGGTGTGGCGTCAGCGTGCCTGGTGTCCCCATTTCTTCCTGAAGCCCCGCCCCAAGGCGACTTTCCTTCCAATTCCAATATCCTCCGGCGCGACACGTTCCCTCCCCTGTTTAAGAAGGAAACCCTCGCCTCAAGATCCATTTTTCTCCTTTGTGGGCTCTCAAGGTCCTTCTTTCCCCTGCTGTTGAGTCAGACGGGTACGCCACTGGCCGCTGTTGGCGTTGATCCCTCTCCCTTCCTTTGCATTACTTCTTGTCCTTGTACCAGCGCTGTCTCCCCTCGCTTCCCCGGCGCTGTCCCAGATCGTCAAATTGGGGTTTTTGTTGACTTTCCCCACCACAAATACTTGTTATTTTCCTGATTTTCCCTTTTCCCTCCCCTTTAGGCAATCAGTTCTTCCCTTGTACCCCATCCTCTTACCTTTTTTTTATTTTTCTCTGCAGTCGATCCTGTCCAACCCTTCTTTTTCGGAGAGGAATTGGTAGATTTTCGGAGATCCCCAAGCGACTTTTCTCGTAGGCTGAGAGTTTAAAGGCCGTTTATTCTTTCTCTCCCAGAAGCCCCCCCCCCCCTGTGGGGGTGGGCTTCTTTAGTGGAGAGTTGTTCCATTTATTTTTTTCTTTACCCTGAAACCCGGGTATCTTGACTCAGGCGTTCCATTAAGTAGCATTGCTCTAAGAGAGTACCGACACCACTGATACACCGGCTTCTCCAACAAACCCTTCTACCGTTCTTAGCAGAGCTGTATCTTTAGTCTTCCACCCCCTCCCGTTTTACCCCTTTCTTTGTCCGTACTGCACCAACGATCCATATCTTCCTCACCCGTAACTCCTTCATAGATTTGCAGTCTCCTTTTCCCGTTCTGCTCCTCACGACGTTTCACGAGAATTTTTCCCTTGCTACTCTTTTTTCCTTTTCAACTTTTTCCTCATGATTCAGGGAAAACCAATGTCATCCCCATCACAAACCCAAGGTTCTCTCCCTTTTTGCTTCAATTGTGCCCCTCCCATAGCTCCCCTTGTTAGTCAAACAGCCTTTCCGCACCCGACGCCTGCGTCCATTTTTTTGGCATTCTGATTTTCCTTCCCCTTCTTGCGCCACAGTGGCTTTATGCTAGGCTCTCACTAGATTTCTTCCTGCCGAGTCGGCTCGGTTTTGTTCCCCTTGATAGGAATACCGAGCGTTTCATGGTTTTGACGACCTATTTTTCTTTCCTTCACCCCTGCGACATGACGCCTGTTGCGGTCTCGGCATCAACCGGTCAGAGACGAGAGTACACAGTGCCTCCCCAAGAGTATTTCCTCCCTCCAGCATAAGGTGAACGTCCTGGCAAGTCCTTGGCCCCCTGCATTCCCTGTGGCCTCCTTGAAAGGAAGGTTTCTTCTTAGTAGTCCGGGACAACCCCTAATTGAAATTCCCCTTCTTTCCAAGATCTGATAGGGTCCTGTTTCTACCAAGGTAAACCAAACACCCTGCATGTTCCGATTTTTTCCCCCATATAAGTCGGATTTCCATCCCCGTTTATTCCCCCCTCCCGTTTCTCTTTACGAAGTCTTGGCAACAAGCTCTACTTCCCTGGTCGGATAATTTAAGCCATTGGATTGTGCATGTCGCTCATGCGGGAGTGAATAGCTTCGTATCCGATCCCGACGGATTCGCGACAAAAGCATCATCATCTATATCCTTTTAATCCTTTTTGTGTTGGTGTTAGCAGATCACCTTTGTTCTCTCGTGTTCTCCCCCAGCCCTCTCCCCGCCGCTGATTAACCCGCCATGTGAGCACACGCACACACAATGGGCTCTAATCCTCAGACTCTTTTTCTGCTCTTTTAGCCCACGCGACGGCCCTGTTTGACTCGCCCCCCCCCCCTCTTCCCCCCACACCCCCCCCACCCCCCACTTTTCCCATCAACCCCCCCCCCCACACAATCAGTCCCCCCCGTGAATCGCATTTTCCTTTTGGTACATCACGGATTGCTGTAAGAAGGCAATCAGTCCCCACAAGGGGTTGTCAACTTTTCCTAAGGCCCCTTAATCCTCTTCGGTGCATATTTGAAGATGGTTGACTTTGGCTGTGTCCTGTCTCTTCCTTTTCCATCACATCCTTTCCGTTTCACTGCCTGACGTATGGTTACATTCCTGCCCCGTCGGGAGTCAAAGGATTGCTCGGACCCCCATTCCCTCCCCCATCTGGGAAATGGTACGCCGCGCTACCGGGCCAGGACGCCTCAACGCTCCTTGTTCCTTTCCCTGCCTATATTCGGCGCAAACATATTGCCGGATCTCTTCTTTCCCGATACCTTTTTACCACAGCAACTCGTTCCTTCCCTCTTATAGGAAGAAGATAACCTTTTAGCCCCTCACCCAGTCTCCCCCTTATTTTGTACCGCAACCAGTCCGACTAAGTTGTGGCCTCTTTAGTTGAGCGTCCAGTTTCCCTTTTGTCCATGTTGAGTGTGGATGGGTTATTCCCCCATGTGTCCAGGAAGCATCGTGAAAGTTTTGTTGAGCACAGGCCTTGGTTTCCCACCCCCTCTTTTTTGTCCGTGCTGCAGGATAAGAAAATTCACCCACCCTTTTGACCCCCTTCTAAAGTAGTCCGGCCCCCCTTCCCTTACTTGGTAGGAAGAGCCCTCAAACATGGTCAAACCACCGCATTAATTTTTTCTCCCTCTTTTCTTTCACGCAGCGTGATAGATTTAATTTACTTTGGGAGGTTTAGATTCTGACTCCCTATGACCCTCGTTGTAGGGACGTAGGTTATCCCGGGGCTACCTACCTTGGCCTTTACGAACTGCCCCTACTCCCCTTTCCTTGCTTCGCCCCCTCACTGCAAACCCTTCAATGAGCCAGTTTGACCCCGTGTTCTCTCTCTCGGCCTCGTCCAATCCTACCGACTCTCCCTTTTCTTTTTCCCGATCATACAAATTCCACCCTCCCTCTGCGTCCTAATAAGGGGTGTCATCTTGTTTGCTGTCCACCTGCCTCCCCAACTTTCGTAATACCTTCTCCCTGGGCCGGAACAAAATTTATTTTTCCTTTTTTTCTCTTTACCCTTCATACAAGTATTGTTGGAGGTCACCATCCCATAACAAGTTTCACTCTTACTCCTTCACTTTTCTTTTAGAAGCGCGACAGAGGTGGTGCCTGGTCCGGACCTCTGAGTCTTCCTTCTCCCTCTCCCAACTCCCCAATAGGCCAGCGGAGTACCTCTCTGCCCATTGGGACCGCCTTCGGCTTCCTTAGCCCCCCCCCCCTGCCTTCTAATGAGAAAGTTTCGAGCGGACACGGTCATTCTTCCCATGCCTCCGTTTCTTTTTTGCTGAGCACCGCGAGCGCTTGACTGTGTTTCCGTCTTGCTATCCCCCTGTTCACAGTCGCCTTTCCCCCCCGGCCGTACCCTTTTTATACCTCAAGCGAAGGCAGCGAGCGTATTCATTTTTTTTGTTTTCCTTTCGTAGTGAAGGAGCTTTCCCAAGCCTTTCGCCCGCTCCCCCCTTTCTTTTGTTTTGATTCTTTTTTCTTCTAGGGTATCTAGGCAAGACTCATCCCCTCCCAGTGGTTATACAATGTGGCTTGTCCTTCGACTGGACGTCCGTCTCGCCTTCTCAGCACCCCCCTTCCCCCTTCAAAATGTCACGTGCTTCTTCGTGGTGGATTTCTTTCCACTAGATGGTTTTGCGCGAGAGCAAATGACCATATACCGAACACTTATCGCCCCCGCCGACATGGAATCCCTTCGTGCCTGCAAACGTTCAAGCCCAGGGGGCCGTTAATCCCAGTTCTCCAATACTGGTTCTCCCCCTTTTTGTTGCCCTTTCCACCCCCGGAGTGCTCTCCCCCTCCCCCCCCAATTCTTCGCTCCTTTTCCGCCCCCGTTCCTTTTCTCTCTCTTTTATAGAAGAAATGTACGGCCCTATGAGGTGGCTACCATCGTGATTTTTTCCCATCCCGTCAGCGAGCTTTTTATTCTTCCCCCTGCTTGGAACGTCCCTACAAACCCCTATCAAAGTCCTGAGTAACTTCAGATTTTCCGGGCCCTCTTGAGTGTACGGGACGCCTTCTCACGCTAGCTCGCGCGGTTTTTTCTTTCCGGAGGTAATTGCACCCCCCCCCTTTCCCCACAAGCTTCCTCTTGCTCTCCTTTGTGTGTGACGCGGACCTCTGTCGGAACTTTTTCTTTTCCTTTGACAGTCGTCCACTGTCGGTCTGTCAAGCCGGCCTCGTCCCCTTTTAAGGCGTTGTATCTCCTTTCCTCTTTTGGGAAAATCCCGCGCTCTTTTCCATGCACACTCTTTTCTTTTCCCCCCTCTTCGGTCGGTCTGCGCTCTAGGTTTCCCAACATCTGTCTGGCCCTTCTTTCTCGAGAATCGATCGCCCCCCTCGAAGCCGCAGGCACGGTTTAGCGTCTTTTCCCTTGACTTTTACGACTGCTCCAGCGTTTTTTCAGCATCGACTTTGTAAGGATACTCCCTCGTTCTCATGCGCGGATGTCGCCCGTGATTGGCCCCCCCCTTCTTTTTACCTGATCTTTACCGTACTACTTTACTTCACTATCCCTGTCCGAGAACCTTTCCAATCCTTTTTTCTAAACTCGCGGCGTATGTTCCTTTTTTCAGCCACGGCGGACCTTGCCGGACATTTATTTTCTATTCCTCTTCTCCTGTATTCTGCTTAATTATCGACGGTTATGAAGTGCCTTGGTGACACAATTGGTTGCCCCCTGGCTTTTCTCTCTTTTCCTTCCTCCTTTTTTTTTTTTATCTCGATATGTGTGACCCGAAGCTTTTGTTTGCATTTTTCCCCCCCTTTTCAGACGATCTCGCGCTCCCCCCTTCCGTCAAAATCTTCCCAGTTCTGTCCCTTTAGACCCCTCCGCCCCCTGCCTTTCCGATTCCCCTTTGCCCGGTACCTGACCCAATCCGAATCTGAGAATGCAACCCATCGTGAAATCTTTTTCTCCCTTTTGAACGCCTCTCTCAATACCGACTTCCCTTTTCGTTTTAAGTAAAAATTCCTATTTCCCCCGTGGCTCTAGCGCAAGTTATCTGCTCCTTCCCCTACCGCGGATGCAACCATTTTTGCCAATTTTTTAACCCTTCCCTCCTGTGGTCGAGGAGACCCGTTTCCGGTGTTCTGATCTAGAAACCCCCCCCTTTCGATGTCGACATTTTTTTCCCACTCCTGAACTCAAGCCTTTGCCTATTTCATAAAGTGGATGTCCGTGCATTAGGGTATTGTTTTCCCCCCCCATTCTAGACAACGCATTCGGGCTGAAGTTCCGCCTCTTTACAAACAGAGAAGATTGGCGGTTTCCCCCCTAAAGTTTTTTTCTCTTCTTCTGCCCCCCCAAAATGATTTTCTCATAGTCCTTTTGATTTCCCGGTGGATGTGTTCAGATCAACCCCCCCCTTTCTTTTAGAATCGACTGTTTTGTCTCGATTACCCCTGCACACCACCTCCACTTTTTATCCCCTCTCAAAGAACTCTCGTGGGTTTTCCCATCTTTGCATTTTGAGGTGCGGACAGGTTCGGCCCTTGCTGTCCTCTTCCGCTCCAGCAGTCAGCTATGTCATGTTGATGTCCGATGACCTCATCCCCCTTTCCGTTTATTAGAGATCAAGGAAAGCATTTCGGGGCTTAGACTTCCTTTGGGAGTTTGATGCTTTATCGCACTCTTTATGTGGAAGTGCTCTGTCCCCCCCCCCGACGCAGTAGTTTAGTCAGACCAGTACTCCGGCTTTGCCCTTCTCCGTGAATTCCCTTTCCAGGCCCTTCCAGTTTTCGCCTTTTTTTCGCTCCCAGGTGTCTTCTCTGCTCTGTGCGCGGTCACCCCCCCTCTTTTCGGAGTGACGCCACACCTTTCCATAGTCTTTCTTGAAGGCGTTTTCAGTTTTCTTGAACGGCGCGACTGCTTGTCCAGAAGGGCCAAGTTTAGAACCTGTGATGATGCTCCGTCTGCTCCCCGCCCTCCCACTAAACGTGGGCCTTTCTATCCTGTCAATGAACTATCGCCTGCCTCCAAATGACCATCCTCCGCTTTTTCCCTCTCTTTATTGATCCCCGGTATGCCTTTTTTTCCCCCTTTTTTCCGAAATGCCGGAACACCCCCCCCCGTTTTCCTCGATCCTTTTGCACATACAATATTCTTCGCATCGCCCCCCCCACCGAAAGCCAAGGTTTCCAGTCACCCCCTTTTATTCCCCTCTCCGACACTGATAATGTCCTTCTTTTTTTTCTTCTGCGATTTGATTTGGGCCATTTCGTTTTCGTGGCCGCCTGTGGAGTTACGATCTTCTATCAGTTTCTTCCCTCCTCTTTCCCCATGCCGCGAAAGTCCCTTCCTTTCCGTGTGAATCTTCTTCACGGTTGGGGATGTTGGTCCTTCTCCCCCCCCACTTGCTCTTAGCTTGATTACTCCTTTACACGCCATTTTCCCTTCCATTCCTGTTTTCTCAATTGTCCACGTAATTTTCGCGTGTTGTGTTACCCCCCCCCTTCTTGCTTTCCAACCTGCGTATGGACAGCTGTCCTTTTTTAGCCTTTTTTTATGCTTTTCCCCCTCGAAGTCTCTCCGTGCATTTTTCCGCTCTCCCTGACTTCATTCCTTTCGACTGGTTTCCTGACTTTTCCTTTCATGCCCTCCCTTGCCCAATGATTGTCTCTTTTCCCGGGACTGCCCTTGTTGCCATGCGTGACGTCCGCCCCCCTCTGAACTCGGTAAAGGCGCCCCGCCAAACCCCGTTCTCGTAAGCGTAGCACGGCTGATCCTTTCTCTTGCGTTTCTTCCCCTTGTCCCTTTCAAGCTGACGACCGTAGAACCGATCTTTGCCTTCTCCTCCCCCTTTCCTCGATTTTGCTTAGGCTTCTGAGAGGCGCAGCTTTAAATTTTCTCAAAGCCGATGGCCATCCAGAGCCTGTGCTGACGCCTTCCCTTCAATTTTTGATCTTTTACCTTTCACCCCCCCATGTTTCCACCCCAAAAGATCACATTTCACCCGTGTCACTCAGGGTTTGCGACCCCTACTCTCCACATACATCTTCGATTATCCCCACCCAGACTTTTAGTAGTTCCGAAGTAAATGCGGCCTTCCCCTCAGGTTCTTTGCGTCATGAGAGGGTCGAACTCCCCAGTTCTTTCTTTCTTCCCTTCCTATATATCTCGGTAGCACGAGTGAGGAGATCGCGCAGGGACCCAATTTCTTCCCCCCTTTCTCCTGCTTTGAGTTTGGTGCTCCCTCATTCCCATCTGTAAACTGGCTGCCTGAACGCGTTGATTTCCGGCATACCTTGTACCCCCCCCTTCGAGCGGAGTTTCCCCCCTTCCAGATTCTAAAGCGGAGCCAAAGTCTCCATCCGGTGAACGTCCATTTCTGGAAATTTCCTTGTTCCCCCTTTCAATTCTCGGAGAAGGAACGTTTGAGAAGAGCGGACTGGATACTCCCATAGAACACCTCTCGCCCCCTTTTGCCTCCCAATATGGCTCAGTTATTCCTTTTCTTTCATTCAATGAAAACCCAAGTGCCAGTCTGGTAAGCATTGCGTAGTCCAGCCACTCATCTGAGTAAACCACAGTCTCCCGGCGAACTGAATACCTCTGTGCTTCTAATTCTTATTCGCCGTGAAATAAGATTTCCCTCAAGCTGAACTGGTTACGCCACTTGCTAGTTATGGACTTTTCTTCTTTTTGATAGCTGAGTCTCGAGTTGCTATTTAGCCCCCACCTTTTTTACCGATACCAGAGTCCTCTCCCTTTCCCCCTTGTGGTTGTTATCGATCTTCCCTCTTATCTCCGGGAAGAGAAACATACCTTTTTTCTTTATTTCCCGTCCAAGGACTCTCTACCTGCCTCTGGACCCTGCTGAAAGGGAGTCCCCCCCCGAAATTTCGATCGGAGAGTCTCTTTGCCTTCGAGTGCCTCCCCCCTCCAAGCAGACCAAATTGAGGAATAAAGGTTGGGTCCCTCGGCTGTCGTTTTCCATTCCCTCCTCACTCGTCACCTTTCATTTTTGGTATACAGCACAAGCCTTCTATCTTTCCCGACTTTTTTTTTTTGTTTTTGTCGAGGTTTTTTATCCCTTACTAGCCCCTTCCTCCCTGGATTTACACGGACGCCTTTCGTTACCAAGGATTTCTCTGGAAGTCACTGCCACCCTTTCGCCTCCTTTGAGGCCCTCTTAATTTTCCTCGCGTCCTTTATGTCCCCTCCTCCGGCTATGTACGTGTTACTGACCCCCTCCTTTCTTGGCGGCAACCTATGTCGCGCGCTTGTCCTCCCATTTCCCCCCCGTTTTCCGCAAGCTTCTCCGAACTCGTGTCCTCTTTCGGGTCGCGCGATCCTGTACTTTTCAAGGTTTCCTCCCACCCCACCATCCGGCCTCCCATGTCTACGTTTGTCCCTGCCTTCAAAGTGCTGTGTCCTGACCTTGGGGATGTTTTGAGCGTTGTCCTTTCCGCACCGGCGATGACCGGGGATTGTGGATTGGGCGGATTTTCCCCCTTTTTTTTTTTTCCTTGCCTCTAAGTTGAAGCCAGCCCAGGCGCTGGCTACCTTTTCTTTCTTTCGTTTGACTTCGTAGCTAGGCCCCCCGCCCCCGAGTTCCCCCTTGGACCGTCTCAGCCCACCCGGCTCTTTTAGTCCTTTGACTCCAGCCACAAGCTTTCCCCAAACACACATGCACGAAGTTCAACGCAAGGAGGTGATTCCAACCCCCAGCAATTCCTTCTTGCGGGCGTGACAGTGGACGATGACCATTGAGTTCCTTTACGATAGTACTCGTGCCTTTTGACCTCACATACAGGGTCTGCCCGACTCCCCCCCTCTTGAACCTCCCGTTTGTCAAGGTATCCTTCAAAAACATAACGCAACTCCTATTTTTTTTTCTTCGGCTTGAATGAGACTGGACCTCTGCACCCAAAAGACTTCTCTGGAGCTCCTTTCTTTTTCCGTACTCCCCTTTCTACCACCCCACGCTCGGGAATACGATTTAGCCTTGTTCCCCCCCCCCCTCCCGGCCTGTCCAAATTCGAGTTCTTTCAACGGATACGTTTTTTTCCAGCCCCCCATGGCCCCCCAAAATCCCTTTTTTCAGATAAACAGTATTTTTTGCGGTAGCACCTTCCCCTCCCCCCCAACGTGAATCGATTCCGCGCCGCCTCGAGCGCGATCTGGGGAATCGATTTTCCTTACATCCTTCGATTCCAGGTCGCACCCCCACCCCCCTTCTCCCACTCCCCACAGCGGCCTCCCTCTTTCCGTTTGTAAACTTTTGTCATTCCTTGGCTCGACCCAATTCATTGCCGCCCCCTTTTTAGTCTGGAGGGACAGGTACCTTCTTCACCCCCCCCCCCCCCCCCCCAACCTGTCTTCTTTCTTTGGAGTTCTCTCTCTCTTGGGACTGAGAGCGACTTGTTTTTCATTTCTGCAGAAACGTTCCACCTCGTTCTCCCTCCCCCTCACCACGACGCTCAAATAACGAGAAGTTCCCAACTCGAGTCGGTCTATTTTTCTTTGATCTTCCCGTGGGTCCCTTCCGGCTTGATATCCAAGATGGCGCGTTCGGTGGCTTTCTTCTTTTTTTCCCTTCCCCCCTTGTAAGCAACATCCTCTTTTTTTCACGTTTTTCCTGGACTTCCATATCTCTCCTTTCCTCAACTGAAACCAACACGCACCACAACATGTTTCACTGTTGCTTTTCCTTTTTTCCCCCTTCCGACGTATATGTGTTTTTTCTCTCCCGGCCCTTTCAATCTGGGAGCGCCCCTCCCCCCTTTTCCTTTCAAGTTCCCCCCCTCAATCCAAGGAGGCTTTTACTGCCCAACGACTGTCGCGGTGCCTCTTCCCGTTAACAGGCCCCAGGCGGTCGGCTTTCCTCACTCCCCCCAGCCCCCCCCCCTTCCTTCGCATCCCTGAGACCCTCTTCCTCCTACGAAACGGCACGCATGGGTTGTTTTTCTTTTCCCTCCATGAACATTCCCTGGTATCTTTCGCGGGCCTGTATCCTGCTTCCTTCGTCTGACTACCTTCCCCCCTTCACCCTTCTTTTTAAACAGAAAGAGTCCCTCGTTCCTGACAGTTGTTCTTTCTCCTTTTCAGTCGAGTAAACTCGAGGCATTTTCTTCCTGTCCTTCCTTTTACACATCAACCAGTTCCAACCCTGAGTGTTGTCCTCTTTCCCTTCCTTCGGAAAGGTATCCCCGTTGCGTTTCACACTTTCCGGCTTTTTTCCCTAATGACGGGAAAGGTGCTGTTCTTTTGGAACTTTTTCATTAAATCCTATCCCCTTCCCCCCAGAAACGGTGAGTCAGGTGCGAGGTATGATTGAGCGTTTTTGTTGGGGGGTGGTGGGATTTCCAGACGGTCTGGGACCTCTCTTGGTCTTCAAGCCCAAAGCCTTCCCGCCGAGAAGGTTAGAACCCACCCCCTCACTTTCCCCCCTCCTCCCCCCCCCTACTCGCTTTCACCTTACTCGACGCTGTCCTGTATCCCCGCTGAGCGCACCTGGCTCCCTTGATAGAGGCACCCCCCCCCCCCTGGGTACTGATAAAGATCTTTTTCCCCTCCTCAGTAAGGTGACAACTTTCTTCATATACCCTTGCGTCAATCCTCTTTTGATCAACCCCGATGGGTATTTTCAAGTGCAGCCAACCGGTCAGCCCTTTACGAAATTCTATCTCTCTATCCCCAGAATCTTCAGTCTGTCCCACGCAGGCACTATTTGCCGATCGTTGATGAATGTCTTATCACTGTTTTCCCCAAGAAAGGGTTCCCGGGGATCCTCTCTTTTACTATAACCTTTTTTGGATTCGAGACGACTTCTTTTTTCCTCAAATCCGATTCTGTCCCCCCCCCCCCCCCTTCCTCCGCGTCACAGCACCCCCCCTCATTCCCTCCGTCACGTCTCCCACAACCTTTGCAGGAGGTATCAGGTCGATCCTAATCCTTTTCTGCAAGTGCGGCCCGGCCGACCCATTTCCGTCGCGAAGTGATCTCCCACGCGCCAATTCCCCCCCCCCCCCCCCCCGTTCTCTTCGCCGACCCCTCTTTCCTACGCTCGCCCCTTTATACTACAGATTTTTTGCATCGAATCACCCCTTCGCCTTCTCCCCTTTCCCCTCAGAGATATACTCCCGCGTCTCGGGCCCATCTCAATCGTGTTAAAACCTTTCCTTAGGTTAGTTTCAACGGGTCCTTTCTCGTTCAGATCGGTTTTCGTATCTTTACGTTGCTCCTAGAATGATTGGTTTTTTCCACTAGAAAGACTACCTCGGCTCCTCCGGCTGTCATCGTGTAGGGGGATTTTCCCGAAACCTCCCTATCGAATCAAAGTAATGAGGTTTCCCCGCCGCGGATGGTTTGACGTTCCCCCTCCCAAACACGGCAGATTCGCGTCCCCCCCTCTCTCTTCCCAATGCATAGTTGGGGCTGTCCTCAAGGTCTCCCCCAATCAAGATTAGAATAGAGGTCTGCGTATTCACGACCCTCCCCCCCTCTTCAGTCACTACGAAAAGGTCTCCTCCGTTTTTTTTTTTCCCCGAGCATGGTGATGTTTCTCCATTTCTTCCCTTTTTTTTCGGCCAAGATGAGCTGGCCCCCTCTCTCCCCAGTTAAGAGCACCCTTTTTTTCCTGTTTTCTTTCTCGGCCCCCGCATTATCGGGCCTTCCTTTTGTCGCATAGGTCAAGCAATGCTCTTCGAGTTCACTTTACCCCCGTGTGGGATTGAGGATAGAAAGAGGATTCCCTTGGAAGACCTGCACCTCTCCATTAGTTCCTTCCATTCCTATGGGTGTGGCCATCTTCCTTGTTCCTTGACCAGCTTTTCGAAGTTTGCTAGTTTGTCCAATGCTTTCTTCCCCTATCCAACACAATAGAATTAGCTTCCCCCTCCCACCCGGCCTATTTAGGCCTGTTGTATGTGGAACTTGACGAGATCCGATTCCCCTCTTGCCCGTTACCGTTACCTACCCACATTGTAGAACCTCTGTCTTTTCTTTGCTTTATTCCCTGAAGCTAGACTACAGACCACGACCAGAAAGTAGGCGACGTCTTGGTGAGTTCGTCACCCCCTCCCCCCTTTCCCTGCAAACCCATCAAATGACACGCCCCCTCCCTCCTTTCTTTTGATGATTGAGCTTTTCTTCTTTCCGGAGGCTTTCACTTTTTTTCCCTTTTTGTCCCCCCCGTTGGCGACCTCACGACGTAACCCACCCCTCCGCGCCTCCTGGTCCCAAGAGATAGCTCCTCTCCCCCCCAAAACGACCCCCGGCTCTTTTTTCCCTATTACCGTACCCCCTCCGAAATTGCTCTCGCTCTTTTTAGCAAGTCCTAAGGCTTTTTAAACATGCAGGGAACGGGTACCACGTCCAGTTTTTTCGTTTCCCCCCCCGACAAGTCATTCGACTTCAGTCTTTATTGAACCCGGCTGTGTCCCCCTCCGTCAATCTCTGTGTGTAATCTGGTTGTTTTTTTTCGCAGAAAACCCAAGCTTCTTTCCTTCTCCCGTGATTATTTCTTTCCCTCCCCCATTTTCCCTGCCCCATCCTCTCTTACCCCAAGGCGCCCGGTAATGGCGCCGAGGTGTTCGTCAAACCAACATATGGCCCCCCCTTCTTAGGAAGAGGCCGGAGACCCGGCTTGGAGATGCGATCACGACCCTCGCTTCAGGAAGCCGTCTTGTTTGCTACCTCCTATCTGTCCAAGAGACTTACTTTGCGAAGGGTACTCTTTAATTCGTTTTCCTGCAAAACTCTGTTGGAGGCGGGCAGGAACCTGGTCCCTCCAATGCAGGCCCCCCTCGATTACCCCTATATCCCCCCACTCCCTTAATATCGGAACTTCCTCCCCCCCAAAACGACTTTCGGATCCTAATCTGTTTCTTTCCCTTAATGCGGTTTTGCCGGTTTTGTTTTGCAACGGTTCCTTCCTCCTCCCTAGAAAGAGGATGGCTCGACGTACGCGTTTTGACGCGTTTCGGTCAGCCCTGCATGACGCCTGCAAAAAGCAACGTCGAGGTCCTCTCCTTTTTCTGCAGACTTTCATTCTTCTTTCCCCCCCCCCCCCCCCCCCCCACCCAGGTGGCTTACCCCCTAAAAATACCAGGGATTCTCCTTCGCAAACGTACCCTCCCGACCAAGTCGTCGTCCAAAATCCTTCGTTTTCCCCTCAAGTACCTCTTACGGGGATCCTAGCTTGGACTGTGATTTGCTCCGATATTCGGAAGGACGAATACAGCTAATTGAATGCACTGAGTTTAGCGAGTACCCCCTTTCTTCTCCAATGTTTGGCTATTCATGCGTTATCATAGGTTTTGCACCCTCCAGTATTAGTGTCATACGTCTGAACGATCCGAGTGTTTGCGGAGGCCCCTTCAAAAGAGATCCCTTTAAGCTTTGAATAAAGAGGGTTTTTTTCCCCTCAGTGAAATCGGTTCCCAGGACCCTTTTTTCCCCTTCTTGGTAACATGCAGTTCACGTCTTCCGTTGGCATCTGGTTCTTGCGAACTCTATCGTCCGGATACGCATAGCCCTTAAATCCCCCCTTTCTCCCTCTCTGACGTGGAGATGCCTTTCTTCTCTCCACTTTTCCCCCACCCCACAGTTCGACTTGACTGTTTGCCCTCCCCCTAAGTGGATGTAACAAGTTCCAGGGTATGCCGCCATGTTGTTTTTTTCCTTTTCCCCCCCTTCGTGGATAAGCTCTCCCACAGCGTCCGCAAATTAGCCTCCATTCTGGGCGTCCCATTGCATTACGATGCCGCGCCTTTTTTTTTTGCTGCGGCTTTGATAGATATTTAATTTCTCCCAACTTCACCACGTTCATCATCTTTACTAATCAGAGGTTGTGTTTTTGAGAGTAACCCTTTCTCCGAAGCGGATTTGTGCTCAATTCCCTCCCTTATTACCTCCAGTGACTCAGCCCCGCAAATTCGAGACATGAAAAGCTCAGCAAAGTTCGGCCCCTTCAGTCTCTTTTTTTCCCTTCTAAGGTATGCCGACTCCTTCATTAGCATGAACCCCCCCCTTGGCTGTGCTATTACTGGTTGTGTCCCCCCCGTCTTGGGTTAAGACGAAGCCATCGCCCCCTTCCCTGGTTTGTTTTTTTTTTTAATTTGTATAGCCTTCCTTTCATTTGAACGTCTCTTCTCTGGCGGTGGTTGGCGTTCTTCCCTGTACCTCGGATTTTCTTCCCAGAAACTTACTTTTCCGGAGTCACGTTGCCGATGGTGGATTTTCCCTTCTGCCAAGAGGGCAGTTCAAAGGATTGCTCTTTTACCGACTGGCGTTTCTTCCTTTTTCCTCGCGTCGCGCTTGCGCCTCCTCCATCCTAGGCTCTGTATAGTTTACCTGGACCGAACGTATTTCTCCCTGTTTTTGAGAAGCGCGAGGCCCGCTCCCCTTTTTACGTTCCCTCCTATCGCTCAATGATCCTCTCATCTTCTTCCTTTCCACGATCCGATCTCACCCTTTTTTCAACCCCCCCTATAACCAGAGTCACTAAGGCTGCCCAATTTTCCTCATTTACTTCTTTTTGACGTAATTGTTGGACCTCACTTAGTCATCTTTTTTTTTTGAGGCCCTGTATGACGCAAACCGCGATGCCGTTTTTTTTGTTTGAGGTGGTACTTTTCCTTCAGAATGAGGAAAATTGACTTCCTGATTGCCTGGTTGTTTTAGTCGCGGCGGCAGGCTTTCACCCTGTTACATAACCCCCCAAAATTCCTTCTACGGAGGACCCCCGTCGCGGCAAATCTACGATTTGAATTGCCACGCAACAGGGTGGTTCAAAACACCCGCGTTAAGGACACCACCCCCACCCCCCCTTTCACAAGCCCCCTTCTAGCTTTACGTCTCCTGGGGAGCTGGCGCCTGTTTACGCGGCATTTGATTTGTTCTGTCCGCATCGCTCGCTGCCTCCCTAATTGCCCCGCCCGCTCCCGGTTCCTAACTTTCGCGACACAACCAATCCAATCCAACTTAGCGTCGCCTTGATACGTCTTTGGTCCACTCCCTCTACTCCTTTCCTTCCCCTCTCGCCTCCTGAGATTCGCTTTTCTTTTTCCTCCCAATACCGCTGGCTATCAGCGAGTTTGACCGTCCACCACCGGCGACATCGGGCGCATTTTCCCCTAGTGGCACGTTCTTCCGGACCCAACCATGATAACGAATAGTCCGACTTTTCAGAATTCCCAGTATTTTGTTGTCGGTCCCCCCCCTCCACTCCCACGTGAATGACGATGTTCACTCGCTTTTGGGTCTGCTCCCTCTCCAGCGGCTGGCCGCTTCCTTTACAATGCTTCCCCGGTCCTTTCCCCCGGGACGTATCTTATAACAAAGAGGCAGAGTGCGTACCCGTTCTGTCCCAAGATCTCCTTACCAGGTATGTCGAGGCCACCCACCAAGCATCTACTCTCCTTCGGCGAGTGGATAAAGGACTTCCTGTCCACTTGAGCCCTTTTCCTTTTGGCTTCTCCTTGATTTGCTGAGCGCTATTTTGTTTAAGGGCTTTCGGCCGAAAAGTCCCCCTTGCGTGGCTGGACCTCCCCCTCCTTCCCCCTAAGATAAATCACGGTCCCCCCCCCCCCCCATCGCCTATTGATATATTTTCATTTGGCGGCGGTTTAATCAGGATAGGTCACTTTTTACTCACCTGGTCCCTCTCCTTTCTTTGTCATGGAGACTTTCCGAGGCCTTGCGGCCCCCCTACGATCCACTCCAAGAATCTGTTTTTCCCAACGCTTTTCGTTCCTTTCTTAAGATCGCGAACTTCACCTCCCAAAAGACATCCCCCCCCCCCCCTTTTTTCGCTCTGGAGAGTCCTGGTTGCATTCCCTTCCTGAGATGTGGACTCGCTTGGAGCCTATTACGACACGGTACGCCACGGCAGTTGCTTCAGGATTTTTCTTCCACTCAAAGCCCAGGCGTACTTTGAGGCTGCGTCACGACTTCGCGGGCGCCCTTTTCCAATAATACGCTTTCCTTATCCGAATTAAACGTCCGTCCTTCCACGCATCCCGAAACTGGCTTTCCTATGTCGAAGAATGCCCCTTGCCCTTTCGTTGTTTTGCCTGCTAATCACCTCCCATTGCCTTTACTTTCATTTCTTTCAGCTCGGCTCTTTTTAATCGGCCGAAACCTGGGCCGTCCTAACCCCCCTGCTTTTCCCCCCCAACGCGACTTTTTCTTTACTTTTGGTTACAGTGCAGCGGAGGCTATTTCTCTTTAAGTCTTAAGAGGCGACGCGTGCGGCCACAAAAAAAGGGAAAAGATGAGGCTCATCAGTGGTTCCGCAGAAGGGCCTATGTCTTTTCCAAAACACCCAACCTTTTGATTGAAGTGCCAAATGCTTAGGCCCCAGAAGGACCCTGTGCTCTAAGGCTGGTATACCTCCCTGGTGTCCCGACAAGTACCAGCAACGTCTTCCTCGGACCTCTTCGTCTCTGTCTGCTTAAAAACCTTTCGACTATGCCTTGGTGTATCGACATTCCCCCCTCTTCAAAACGAAGAGCTTCCAAGACGGTCCCCTCTCCCCCCCGCCTTCCCGGTGAACGTTGCGAGGTTTTCAGGACTACGAGACGATTTTCCGTTTCCGTTTCGCTTTCTACTTTTTTTTTTCCTCGCCCGATTCTCGCAACCCCCCTTTGGTACTTCCCTCCGTTCCGCGCTCTGATTTCAATCGCGCCCCGGCCCGATAACTTGTCTGGACCTTTTTTTTTTTCTTTCACTTAGTTTTTAGTCGTTCCTGGTTTGGCAATCTTCAGGAACATGCTTTAGCGAGGTAAACTCTCTGCCCCTCTTTCCTGTCTTTTCCCATGCAAGATCGCGTCTTTACTCTTTCCGTGTTTC